>Ga0255055_10002329_pt1 | contig 13464 bp, 7 predicted proteins | sample JV7_2_27_MG_FD_188633 | JGI IMG/M metagenome (GOLD analysis project Ga0255055, IMG submission 188633) | Seawater microbial communities from Jervis Inlet, British Columbia, Canada - JV7_2_27 | ecosystem: Environmental > Aquatic > Marine > Inlet | place: Canada: British Columbia | collected...
GCCCCAGTCCTCCCCTTCCCGCTCCACGTACCAGAGATTCATCGCTCGCGGTGGGCTCTCGGCGCCCGGCTCGGGGCGGCCGGAGTAGAAATAGAGTCGGTTCCCGGAGACGTCGAAAAATGCTTCCGTCTCGCCGCGATCACTGGAAAATATGAATGGTCTTGGTTCGGTCCAGTCACCATCGATCAGGCTCGAGGCGTGCAACACAAAGTGGATACCGCCTTCCTCTATAGAAACGCGCGTAAACAGGAGCTCGTCATTTCGCGGTGAGATCGCGACCGCGATCTCGGCATCATCGGTGCGGACCAACTCGGGCGCGAACGGCAAAGGAACGAGACCGGGCGACTCGAAACTGAACTCCACCGGACCTGTGTACGCCGGGTCGTCTGCGAGCCCGTTACCCATAGGCGCACACCCGAGCTGGGACAGGGTCACCAGAAAAACACAGATGAATGAGGCCGCCAGCAATCGATATGAATGCACCGTCGCCACTCCGATTTCCAGGCTTCGCACGCCCGTGTCACAGATTCCACGTCTGAGAGTACTTCACCACCACGCTGCGGGCGTCCGATCTTGGCAGCCACAGGCCCTCCTGGAACCGATTGGTCCACATCGACTCGCTGAAGACTACGTAGAGATCGGTTCCCTCGCGCACGTTGTAGCGGAAGCGCAGGTTCGACGACACGACCTGGTCCAGACTGCTGATCTGGGTGAAGAGATCGGTCGAGATCTTGGAGTTGAACGACCACACCAGGCGAAGCTGTGCGAGGTGGATCAAGAGCTCGTCATTCCGCGCCGGAAATCTTATCGCGTTGAACTCGTAGGTCATGCCGACGGTGAGGTTCTTCGACGCCGTCCACTGGGGCCCGAGCCTGGTGCGAAGTCGCTGGCCGTCGTAGAACTGGCCCACGTAGCCGTTCCCCCACAGGCGGATGTTGCGCCCCTGCGGCAGGTTGAATCCCCCAGACACGCCTACCCAGGAGAAGTCACCCATCGGGACCTCGACACCATCACCGAGCTCGAAACCCTCGAGCAGATCCTCCTTGAATCCGCGGAGGTCGGCCCACACCCAGGTGCCGGCGCGGGTCTGCAGATTGGCTCCGAATCCGAAGTGACCCGAGTCCAGGCGCCTGTCCTCGGTCCGCCAGTAACCGCCGCCGTCGATCCATTTGTTCGTGCTGCGATACCAGCTATCACCATCGCGGACTCGGCCATGCCGGAGCTCGCCGTAGAGCTGCGTGAATCCCTCGCGGGCCGCAAAGCCAAGCTCGGGCCGGTATTCGGGACCGCACCAGGCTCCAACCGCGGTGTAGCCCCAACCCTGCCGGTTGCGGCGCTGCAGACTGGTGAAAAGCCGGCCGCTGTCGATGCCACCCACAGTTGGCTGGCCGGGTTCGGTGTCGAAGGTCTGCGCCCACCTCATGATCAGCTCGTCACCACTGTCGAAGCGGACAACCCCATCGAGACCGTAGGCCAGGTTCGAGCCGCCATCCGCGTTGATCCGGGAGGTAACGATGCCTCCCACGTACGACGCATTGTTGAATGCCTGCCGTCGAACCCTCATGACACCGAGGTTCTCGGCCGGCATGATGTCGTTGGCCTCGGTCTGCATGTCGAGCACACCGACGTCCCAGCCGGCAATTCGGCCCACCACCCGAACTCCGCCGAGGATCCGGACCGGCACCCCATCCTCGTCGATACCGATTCGGCGGCTGTAGAACAAACGGCTGACCCCTCCGGTGCCGAACTCGAAGACACCCGCCCTCTCTTGGAAAAAGAGCCGTTTCTCAGGCCGGAAGAGAGAAAAACGCGAGAGGTTGACCACCGCATCGTCCGCCTCCACCTGGGCGAAGTCGGTGTTGATGGTCAAATCGAGGGTGACGTCGCTGCTGATGCCCCACTTGAGGTCGAGTCCGGCCTGGTTGTTCTGCGACTGCAGCACCTCGTAGCCGGCCGACAGCGCTGCTACAGGGCTCTCGGCAGATTTGAAGGGCGAGGTGTGTTCGTACAAACCGCTGAGCACATAGGGAGTCACCAGGAGCTGGCGGCCGGCCGCAACGCCGACGAGCTCCATGTCTTCGGCGAGCGATGGCCTGCGGTGTCCGTTGTGCAGCCGCCCATCGAGCGCGGGATAGACGTTTGTCTCCGCCTTGCGCGAGATCGAACGCCAGCACAGCACACCCATCACGACCCGTCCGTCCTCGGGCTTGAAGCGCAGTGACGAGAACGGGATCCTGATCTCGGCCTCCCAGCCCTCCGGCGTTCGGCGCGCAGCGCTGTCCCAGAAGGTGTTCCAGTTGCGATTGAAGGGCGAGCTCCCGCTCCACTCGCCGTTGTTGGAGATCGCCTCGTCGATGCGGGTCCCAGCTGGGTTGGTGTAAAAGGCCAGGGCCGATTCGTCGTCATTGAAGGAGTCGATCACGAGGCCAAAGAGGTCATCCCCGTTCAACTCGTCCCGCTGCAGGCCGTTGGCACGAATCAGTGAGGGCTCCGAATCGCCGAAGCGGGCCGCCGCATACAGTGCCTCACCGTCATGCGCAATGAGCACCTCCGAGGGTTCGCTTGGGTTGGCGCCCACCACCGGCTCGAGCTGGATCAACCGCAAGACCTTGGCGCCCTGCCAACCTGCATCGTCCAATTTGCCGTCAACCGAGATCGGTCCACTTGCCAACGGGATTTCGGTGGCAAGGCCGTTGACAGCGCCGAGGAGGAGCACGGCAACGGTTATCGCTAGCGAGTGACGGACGGCCTGAGACATCTGCAAACACAACCCCCCGATTGAGACCTTGTTCTCTGTGGCCACCGCTAGTTACGGGGGTTGTTCGCAGAAGTTGTTTCGGTTCTGTAAAGGCTTGTGAAACGCCGTCAAATGTCTACACAAGGTATTGGCGACATATTTTTGAAATTCGTGGCACGATTTCGCGGTTTGGATTTCAGAGGGAGGAATCTATGAAGACCGCTGAAGACATCATTGCCGAGAAGGGCAGTGAGACCGTCTGCGTCTCGAAAGAGCAGACCCTGTTCGAGGCCATCCAATTGATGAACGAGAAGAAGATCGGCGCCATCCTGGTCAAAGAAGGCGACGATCTCATCGGCATCTGGACCGAACGGGACTACCTGCGCAACAGCAGCGATCCCGAATTCAAACCGCAGACGGTCAAGGTCGGTGACTACATGTCATCACCCCTGCACTTCGCCAACCACGACGCCAACCTGACCCAGCTCGAGGAGATGTTTCTGGGCCTGTACCTGCGCCACATTCCGGTGCAGAAAGAGGGACAGTTCATCGGAATGGTCTCGATCGGCGACGTCTTGCGCGCCAACCTGCTCGAGAAGGACCACCAGATCAAGGAGCTCAACTCCATGGCCAGCTGGCAGTATTACGAGAACTGGGGTTGGGATCGGAGGTAGGCGCCGATTCGCTCAGCATTGTCTGGACAGACGCAGCACTCGTTCTTCGGAGAATCCCTCCGCTTTTCATCGTACGCGACCCGAATCTTGACACTCCGACCGGGGAGCATCAGATTGGGACCGCAATACCACGAACGATGGCCAACGAGGAGGCGACATGACCGACACCAGTATCAGTTTCATGCGATCGCTTTGCGCCGGGGAGATCGAGGAGGATGTCCTCTTCCCCTACCCGACCCTTGACGGCGACGAACGCGAGACCCTGACCGCGGTGGTCGACGCGGTCGACGCGGTGCTCGAGGGCCATGCCGAAGACTTCCGCAGCTGGGACGTGGCCGGTGAGATGCCCGCCGATTTCATCCAGGAGCTGCGCGAGTTCGGTCTCTTCGGTCTCGTCATCCCGGAGGCCCACGGCGGCATGGACTTCGGCAGCATGGCCTACTCCCGCACCGTCCAACAGGTGGCCCGTCACGACGCCTCGGTGGCGGTGACGATCGGCGCCCACTCGTCGATCGGCATGCGCGGCCTCAAGCTCTACGGCACCGAGGAACAGCGTGAACGCTATTACGCGGCCCTCGCTTCCGGCGAGATGATCGCTTCCTTTTGCCTGACCGAGGCGGGCGCGGGCAGCGACGCCGCGTCGATCACGACCCGCGCCGAGGAAAAGGATGACCACTTCCTCCTCAACGGCTCCAAGATCTGGGTCACCAACGGCGGCATCGCCGACTTCTTCACCGTCTTCGCCAAGACCGGCGATGCCGAGGCGCGCTCCAAGCTCAGCGCCTTTATCGTCACCCGGGACATGGCCGGCGTCTCGGTGGGCGCCCACGAGGACAAAATGGGCATCCGCGCCAATTCCACCTGCACTGTCTATTTCGAGGACGTCAAGGTGCCGAAGGAGAACCTGCTCGGTCCTCTCCACGGCGGTTTCAAGGTGGCGATGAACATCCTCAACAACGGCCGATCCGGTCTCGCCGGCGGCTGCGTCGGCGGGATGAAGACCCTCATTGCGCTGGCCGCGCGGCACGCCACCGAGCGCCACCAGTTTGGACAGCCCATCGGCAGCTTTGGGCTGGTCAAACAGAAGATCGGACACATGGTGGTGGACTGCTACGCCACCGAGAGCGCCGTCAGCGTCATCGCAGCACTTGCCGACCACGGCTACGACGACTTCTCGATCGAGGCGGCGATCACAAAGGTCTTCGCCTCGGAGGCGCTGTGGCGCAGCGCCGACCAGGCGCTACAAACCGCTGGCGGCACCGGCTTCATGCGCGAGTATCCGTACGAACGGGCCGTCCGCGACTGCCGGATCAACCGCATCTACGAGGGTGCGAACGACATTCTTCGCCTGTTCATCGCGCTCAGCGCGCTCAACGACGTCGGCCAGCGGCTCAAGGAGATGGCGGGCTCGCTGCGCGGCATCTTCGACGACCCCATTAAGGGTTTCGGGCTCCTCTACGAGTACGCCAAACAGCGCGCTACCTGGGCGACCGGCCTGCCGGTCAGCAACCCGCGCATGTCGAAGGCCCATGTCGCGCTGCAGGCCGAAGCCGACATCTTCGAGGACACCGCCCGCGACCTCGCGGCGATGACCGACCGCCTGCTGCGCAAGCACGGCAAGGGAATCATCGGCAAGCAGTTCGCCACGAGCCGGTTGGCAAACGTCATGATTGACATCTTCGTGCTCGCGTGCGTGATCGCACGGGTGACCTCGGCGATCGAAAAGAAGGGTGCGGAGGGCGCGGTCGAGGAGATCGGGATCGCGAAGGTCTTTGCCGGCCAGGTTCGTGGCCGCGCACGGCTCAACTTCCGCAGGATCGACGACAACGACGACGAGCTCATCAAGAACCTCGCCGAGTCCACCTACGAGCGGGGAGGCTACGGCTGGGACGTTCTGTAGCCAGCCCTCAGCGCAACCCTGGCCGCTGGGAGGCGTAGGATGGAACGGGCCCGATTTGAAAAACGAGAACGTCTTTTCGGGCCAAAACCATTTCTGACCATGGGGGTAGGAACATGCGCATCGCAAATCGATCAGGGTTGAAGGACCTTCTTATCTGGACTCTCGTGACCGTGCCAACGCTGACGGCCATCCCGAACGGGATCGCAGCCGAATTCGCCGCGGGCCCGCCCGCGTTCACGCCGGACTCCAACGCCGCCCGTTCGGCCATCCCCGAGGTCTTCAAATGGAATCTTGCGCCGCTGTTTCCCTCTGACGAAGCGTGGGATGCGGCGCGGCTGAAGCTGCTGAAGAACATTCCCGGCCTCGAGGCGTACGACGGCAAGCTGGCCGAACCGGCCGCGTTGTGGGCCTGTCTCGAGCTCTACTTCCGGCTTCACTCCGATGGCAACTTCGTCACCCTCTACGCCAACCTGCGCCAGAGTACCGCGCAGTCGGACGAAACCACCAACGCGATGGTCCAGCGCAGCCTGGCCGCGATGGACGAGCTGATGCAGGCGGCCGCCTTCATCCGACGCGAGGTGTTGACGCTGTCCGCCGAGAGCCTCGAAAGAGCCTACTCGGCGGAGCCTGGGCTGGCCGAATACCGTTCATACCTCGACAATCTGCGCCGCCGAGCCAATCGGCTGCTGTCTCCCGAAGCGGAACGCGTCCTGGCCCTGCTCGGCGATAACCTGTGGGCCGAGATCGATCTCAACGAGATCCCGTCGCCGCTGGAAAGTGCTTTCGGAGCACTATTGACCGACATTCCGTGGCCGGAGATCACCGACGAACAGGGCGAGAAGGTTCGCCTCAACCTGGCCAACTACGGACGGTACCGCGCATCCGACAACCGCGACGTTCGCCGCGGCGCGGTCGCCGCCCTCTTCGGCACCCTCCGTCAATACCAGCACGCCCTCGCCGCGACGCTTGCCGGCCAGTTCCAGCTCGATGTCGACTATGCCCGCGCCCGTGGCTACGACACCGCCCTCGAGGCGTACATGGATAAGGACGGCATCGATACCAAGGTGTACGACAACCTGATTTCGACCATCAACGCCAACCTGCCGCTGCTCCACCGCTACGTCGAGCTACGCAAGAAGGCGCTCGGGCTCGAGGAAATCCATCTCTACGACCTCTACATCCCGATCGTCGAGGGCGTCGCGGTCGAGGTGCCCTTCGCCGACGCTCGCACCAACATTCTCACGGCCCTCGAACCACTTGGCGCCGACTACGGCGCGGCCCTCGCCAGGGGCCTCGACCCGGCCAACGGTTGGATGGATCTCTACCCGCATCGGGACAAGGGCAGCGGCGCCTTTTCGGCGAGCGTCTACGGACCCCATCCCTATGTCTTTATGAACTACCAGGATTCGCTGGACGACATGTCGACACTGGCCCACGAGTTCGGCCACGCGCTGCACTCTGACCTCGCCATGAAAACCCAGCCCTACGCCGGCTTCCGCTACGTGCCGTTCCTGGCCGAGATCGCCTCGACCTGCAACGAGTCCCTTCTGTCGGAGTACCTGGTGAGCAAGGCGACCGACCCGGCGGAAAAGGCCTACCTGCTGGTCGAGCGGCTCGAGACGATCCGCGGCACGATCTTCCGCCAGACGATGTTTGCGGAGTTCGAGCGCCGGGTCCACGGCTATGTCGAGGCGGGAATTCCGGTCACGGCCGCCCTCCTCGATGAGACCTATAGCGACCTGGTGCAGCGTTACTACGGCCCCGGCTACACCCTCGACGAGAATGACGGCATGGAGTGGGCCTATATCCCCCATTTCTACTACAAGTATTACGTCTACTCGTATGCGACCGGGCTGACGAGCGGCATCGCCATCGCCGATCGGGTCAAGACCCTCGGCGATCCGGCGGCTGAGGCGTTCCTCGCCATGCTTGCCGGTGGCGCCTCGGCGCCACCTCTCGAGCTCCTGGCCGGCGCGGGCGTCGACCTCACCAAACCGGACGCCCTCGACGCCGCCATGAAGACCTTTGAAGAGACGCTCGACCAGGTCGAGAAACTGATTGGTACGACCTCTGGCGGGCCCTGAAGGACCCGCCTACAATCCAAAGGTGACCTCGGGCGAATCGATCCGGAGACTTCTTGGCCATCGCGGCCTGCCGCTTTTCGTTGCGGCCCTCGCGGTGATCCTGTGTATCTCGTCGCTCTGGCTCGGGCTCCAGAACGATGACCACGTCCTTCGCCTGGTCTTGTCGGATCCACCCCTCGACCCCGAATGGACGCGCTCGCCGTTGAATGTATTTTCATTTGTGGACGGCGATGAAAAGCTCATTCGAAGAGCTGTCGAAGAGGGCCGGATCCCGTGGTGGACACACCCGAAGCTCAAGCTTGCGTTCTTGCGGCCGGTCACCAGCCTCACGCATTGGGTAGATTTCCGAATCTGGCCCAACCAACCCTGGCTCATGCACATTCAGTCACTCCTGTGGTTTGCCGGCGCGATCGTCGCCGCGGCGCTCTTTTACCGGCGGCTGCTCGTCCCCGCGTGGGTCGCGGGTCTGGCTGCGCTCCTCTTCGCCGTCGACGACGCTCACGGAATGCCGGCGGTGTGGTTGGCCAACCGCAACGCCAGCATCGGTGTTCTCTTTGGTTTGGTGGCGCTCATCGCTCACGATCGCTGGCGACGGGATGGATGGCGTCCCGGCGCCTTCATCGCACCGTTCGCGCTCCTTCTCGGATTGCTGGCTGGCGAGATCGCTCTCGCTGCCGGCGGATACCTCCTCGCTTACGCCCTCTTCCTGGACAAGGACACCCGGTCACGTCGATTCGCCTCCCTTGTTCCGAGCGGCGTCGCCGGCGCGGCGTGGTGGGTGGCCTACCGGTCGCTGGGCTATGGCGCCGCCGGTTCGGGCGTCTACATCGATCCCGGAGCCAATCCGATCGAATTCACGGCCTCGGTGGTGGAACGCCTGCCGGTTTTGTTGTTCGGGCAGTGGGTTTTCCCCTCCGGCCTCTACCTGATGTTTTCACAGAACGCTGGACGCATCTTCTGGTTGGTTGCAATCGTGTCCCTGGCAGTGATCGCCCTCCTGCTCCTGCCGATCCTCCGACGTGACCGGGTGGCACGTTTCTTCGCTCTCGGAATGGTCCTCTCGTTAGTTCCCGCGTCAGCGACCTTTCCGGACGACCGACTGTTGTTCTTTGCCGGGTTCGGTGGAATGGGTTTGCTGGCGCAACTTCTGGCTGCAGTGGGGCAGCGCGCCGACTGGGTACCTTCGTCCCGAATTCGAAGGTTGCCACTCACCGCCGCGTTCTGGGCGTTCGTTGTCATCCACCTCGTCTTTGCACCGCTCGGGCTGGCGACAACCACCGCAAAGGTTCGAACCTTCGGCGAGATTATCGACCGCGCCGCGTCAAGCCTGCCGTCGGACCCGGCGGTCACAGACCAGCTGGCTCTTATCGTCAACACGCCGACGGCATTCATCTCGTTCTACGGCCCATTGGTACAGGCACTGCAAGGTCGCCCAGTTCCGAACCGAACGCTGATCCTCGGTTCGGGTATCTACCCCACGACGATTTTTCGCCCGTCCCGACACGTACTAGCAATCCGGCCGGACGGCGGATATCTGCCCGTTCTCGGCAGCCCGCGGCCGGGCCACGAGGCCTCGCAGCCCGCCTTCCACCCAGCCTACTTTTTCCCAATGCTGGACCACCTCTACCGCGACGCAACCCCGATGAGGGTCGGGGATCGGGTTGGCTACGGCGGCGCCATAGTCGAGATCGCCGAGGTCAGCGAAGATGGTCGCCCAATCGAGGTGAGGGTTCATTTCAATGTAGATCTTGAAGACTCCTCCCTGCGCTGGCTTCAGTGGAAGGGCGGGGTCTACGTTCCGTTTGAACCGCCGGCGGTCGGCGAAACGGTCGTTCTCCCTGAGGTGACGTTCCCATTGTGGTAGCGGCGCAACAATTAGGCCCCAACGCCGTACCGACTGACAGGCATCGAATCGCTGACTCATTGGGAGCGACCCACCACTGCTGGTTCCGAACCGGTGATAGGATCCCTGAAATGCGATATCCGACAGTTGCAGCCACCGTCCTGATTGCGGCAGCCGCACTTCCGTGCTGGTCCCAGGACAGCTCGAGGATCGCTGACACTGTGTTTACCAACCCGGGCGCGCGCAGCCTCGGCCTCGGCGGGGCCTTCGCAGCTATCGCCGACGACGCGACCGCAGCATTTGCCAACCCGGCGGGCCTCGTCCAGATAGTGCGTCCGGAGATTTCAGCCGAGATCCGCGCCACGGGATCGACGGGACCCATCAACGCCACATACACGATCGACGGCGGCGTCTCCGGCCTCGGCTTTTTTTCGTTTGTCTTCCCCACTCGGAATTGGGCGTTTGCCCTCTACTCCCACCAACTGGGGAGCCTCGACTTCACGTTCGACGGCCCCATCCCCCAGACTCGCGAATTTACCGTCAGGAGCTACTCGGGCGCCGCCGCCTTCCAGGTCGATGACAACCTCAGCTTTGGAGCCGGCTTGAGCTACTTCGACGGCGATCGCAGCACAGGGGCCGGCCCGGCGGAGATTTCGGACGCCGACTGGGGCCTCAACGCCGGCGTTCTGTGGAGCCCCTCATCGGCCTGGAATCTCGCTGGGTTCTATCGTCAGGGGCCCGGCTTCGAGTCGAGCGCGGCTTCGACCCAGCTGACGTTTCCCGATAAGTACGGCCTCGGTGTCGCATTTCAGCCGAACGCCGGCGCTCTGACCATCGGTTTCGAGTGGGACCAGGTTGGCGAGGCAGTTGACCCCCTTCCCGATGGATATGCGGTCACCGAGGGTGGCTCCGAGGTCCACATCGGCGCGGAGTACGCGATATTGAAGTGGAAGCCGGTGGTTGCGTTCCGGACGGGATTTTGGCGGGAACCAAATCGCAGTCGACGCCTGGTCATCGACCCCGGTGCTGTGGAGACCACAACCACGGATGCACTCACCCATTTCGCCTTCGGATTCGGCCTCGCCTTCAAACGGTTCCAGATCGATGCCGGCGCCGATATCTCCGACCGCACGGCCGTCGTTTCCCTTTCGATCGTCTACAGCTTCTAACCCGCACTTCTCACCACCTCGCTACTGCGGCCCGCGGGATGCCGCAATCTGCAGCGTTTTCTCGCATCGGGGTGCTCGACGTACCGCAAGTACGCGCTCCGCGCCCCTCAGGTCGAAAACGCAACATCTCACGACATCTCGCGGGCCTCGCGACGCGACGTGGTGAGAAGTGCGGGCTAATCGAAATCCGTCAGAACTTGACACCAAAACCGAAGGTCCAGATCAGGGGATCGAACGCGACCCGGGAGTCGCGCTCGCTTTCGGTGACGTTGGCGATGTACTTGAGCCCGCTGTTGAGCGACCACCGGCTCCTCTTCCCGAGGTTGATATCAAAGCCGAGGTTCGCACCCAGACCGAGATCCACTCTCGACCCGACCTCGACTACGCTTCCAACTCCAACGTTACTGATGATGGTGGAGGCGACCAGAGGCCCGACATAGAGATCGAAGATCTCGCTCTTTTTGATCGGGTGGTAGTTGAGCGCGAAGGTGAGTGGCACGTACCCTCCCACCTCGACTCCGGGGTGGTAACGATCTTTCTTTCCAACTCCGACATGAACCCCGCCGCCGACCGCCATCGCGCCCATTTCGAAACCCATCCGCGGCGAGAATCGGTACTCGAAGTTGACTCCCACACCGACCCCGCCCGCGACTGACACATGGACGCCCGAATGCGTCACCGAGGTCGCGATGATGCCGTTGTCATCAGCGGCAACCGCGCCCGTGAATCGCACCCGCCAATTTCTCTGTTTCGCCTTCGCGGACTCGGCTGGCTCCTCCTCGGCAGCGGGCGCTGTCTCGGCAGGTTTCTCCTCATCGGCCAACGCGGGTGCGGCAGGCACCAACGGCAGACCAGCCATTACCGCCATCAACACGGCCCATCGCAGATTGCATCGTAAGAACATCTTTCGGTCTCCCTTACTCGAAGATCTCAGCCTTCAATCTCCAAGATGGGACATGAACACACACCGCGCTTGATGGTGCGATGAGGGTTTGTTGAGGGTTGGGTGAGGGCCGTCGAGTGATGCAAACTCTGGATATAGTCAGCCCGTGCCCGTATCCGTCTCCGTGCCCGATACGGACCAGCCACCCACCCCTCCGGCAGGCGAGACGCCTGCCCCACAATTCGTCCCGAATGAGCAAGTCGCTCGTTGTGGTGCAGGCGTCTCGCCTGCACACGTGCGACCGAGATCCGGCTTCCGGCTCCGCTTTCAGCTCCGCCGTGACAAGTCGCCCTCGGCTACGCCGGGACAGGTCAGGCCGCACCACAAAGAAAAAAGGCCGGCGGGGGGCCCGCCGGCCGTGATGTGCGTTGATTGAATCGAAAGTCTAGCTACCAGGAGTTTTCACCGGGTCCGCCGGGCGGGTCGGATACACCTTCGGATCACGCTCCATGGCGTCGAGGATCTCGGCCACGGCCCTCTCGAGCTGCGGGTCGCGGCCCTCGATGACGGATTTGGGGTCGTTCTCGACCTCGATGTCGGGATCGACTCCGTAGCCCTCGATGATGTAGTTGCCGTCAGCATCGTTTGTGGCCGAACGCGGCACGAAGACGCCGCCGTCGACCAGCGGCAGGGTGCCGCCGCCGACAACACCGCCCCACGAACGCTTGCCGATGAGTGGACCGAGGCCCGCCTCACGGAAGTAATGGGGAAAGATGTCACCGTCGGATGCCGAGGTCTCCGAGAGGAGACAGGCCATATGGCCGTGGAAGACGGTGGCCGGATAGGTGCCCGGCGGATCGTAGGTACGACCGAAGCGGGTGCCCAGCAGTGTCGAATCGAGACGCTCGATGATCCACTGCGAGACGTTGCCGCCGCCGTTACCACGGGCGTCCACCACCAGTCCCCCCTTACGCATTTGCGGGTAGAACCATTTGATCCACTCCGCGATGCCTGATGATCCCATGTCCGGGATGTGGAGATAGCCGACCTTACCGTCGGTCATCTCGGTCACCTTGTCGTAGTTTCCGAGCACCCATCCCAGGTACCGCAATGACGCCTCGCTGCGAAGCGGCTCATAGGTTGTCTCGCGAGCGCCCGTCTTACTGGGCGAGCTGTTGAGGGTGAGGGTCACCGGGTCGGTCTTGTGCTGCAGCAAGCGGTAGGGGTTGTCATCGCCCTTCAGCTCGATGCCGTCGATCGCCAGCACGTAGTCGCCGGCCTTGGCATCCACACCCACCTCGGTGAGCGGCGAGCGGTACCTGTTCTCCTCGTTGTGGCCACGATAGATGGAGGCGATCCGGTAGCGGCCGGCCTCCGCGTCAAACTCGAAAAGCGCTCCCGGCAGACCCACGGGGGCGCGGTCGGGGACCTCCCATTCACCGCCCATGATGTAGGTGTGACCGGCGCCAAGCTCGGACACCATCTCTGAGAGCACATAGTTGAGATCCGAGCGATGGGCCACGTGCTCGAGCTGGGGACGGTACTGCTCACGAATCGCCACCCAGTCGTAGCCGTGCATGTTCTCCGCATAGAACCAGTCACGGAAGCGGCGCCATGTTTCTTCAAAGATCTCTTCCCACTCTTCGCTCGGCACCAGGTCCATCTCGAGGTCCTTGGTGGAGACCGTCTTGGCCTCGCCGTTCTTCATCTTCGCGTCGTAGAGCTGGATCGCCTTTTCGGAGCGCACCAGAACCTTTTTGCCGTCGGCAGAGACTACCCAGGCGCGAAGGCCGGATTTCACGATCTCAGACGCCTCGCGGTCTTCGAGCGAGAAGATGTGCAGCTTGCGGGTTTTGAGGTTGGAGCGGCCGTAGAAGTTCGGTCCCGAGGTGCTATAAAGCAGGTGGCCCTCGATCGCATCCAGGGCGGTGTAGTTATCCGCTTCCACCGGGACCCGCATGACGCGGTCTCCCAGACCATCGAAGTCGATGACGACAGGCTTCTTCTCTTCTTTCTTCTCGGCCTTTTCGTCCTTCTTGCCCTTCTTGTCGCCCTTCTTCTCCTCGGCCTCGTCAGCCTTCTCCTCTTCGAGGTCCACCTCGTCGCTCTCAGGCGGGAAGAGCGGCTTCACGTCCTTGCGTAAGGCGAGCGCGTAGATGCCGTCGCGCTGGTTG
>Ga0255055_10002330_pt1 | contig 13464 bp, 17 predicted proteins | sample JV7_2_27_MG_FD_188633 | JGI IMG/M metagenome (GOLD analysis project Ga0255055, IMG submission 188633) | Seawater microbial communities from Jervis Inlet, British Columbia, Canada - JV7_2_27 | ecosystem: Environmental > Aquatic > Marine > Inlet | place: Canada: British Columbia | collected...
CCCTGCCTTTGTAATTGACGCGGCAAGTACCTAATCTGCGAATTTCAGAAGCAACTCTTGAACTACTCATTTGTTCAATCCTCCTTTGTTTTGATGGTTGTGGTTTGTTTACAACTCGGACACTTGATAACAATCTGTTTGAACCTAGTAACTACAATTTCTTCTCCTTTTCTAGTTATTTTATCTGCAACAATGTCACAAAGTACTTTCCTGCAAGGGTTAAATATTTGTCCAAACTTCCTTTTGAATTCACAAAATATTCTATGTCTCATATTTATCACTTAGCAAAAACATGTTCAATTCTGAATCGAAGATATTTTCTATAAGAATCAATTTGCCCTGTACCACGTTGAAGTTCAGTAATATCTTCTTCTGATTCTTTTTTTACTACCAATCCTATATAGCTAGTAGTAGTAAAATTAAGATCCTTAAACAACACTGTAATCCTTTCACCAACATCATCTCTCACATCTGGACTTATAGCCCAAATATTCATTTCAATTACAATGTCTAACTGTTGTGTTACTTCTACTTCTGCAAATGGATTAAGTGGGCTTGGCTTCATTAAATTATAAGTTATGTATGCCGGATAAGTAGTTCCAAGCGCAATCTGTTCAGGAGGCCAATCAAGAAAAATACGTCTATCACTAGCAGTATATCCAGTAAAACCACGAAGTGTTGCATCAGCAGAAAGCCGATCAAAAATGTATTCACGTATTTCTTTCATTTTCTTTTTCTCGCTTCCTGTTTGATATAGTTTTTTAAGGAGGTTCTTAAAATTGTCCTGGTCCTATTCATTTGTGATTGTACAGTAATATAAAACCAAGGCCTAGGCAATATGTTTCTGGATTTAACTCCCCTTTCAAGATAATACCCATAAGCAACATTTGTTCCTACATATGCTTTTATAAAACCCTTTCGACCACCAGGATTAGGAAGCACATTTCCTGGCCTTCCTGTTACATTATGAGTAATTGAATTCCTTAAACGCCCTGTGTCCACTGCTGGCGGTTGACCAGGAGCAGATGATTTCCGAAACTTATACCTAGCACCTTTTTTTCCGGTTTGATATGTACGACCACCGCCTGGACGACTTAACCTTTGTTTCAATTTCCTTTCTAAATGAACACCAACTTTTAGCAATGCTTGTTGGCTTGCACTGTCAACTTTTAATCCCATTCTTTTTATAGTCATAAAACTATCAACGTTTATTAAAACAACATTGCCACTTTTAAAAGAAGGACTAGGCATTGTCTTCTTCCTGAATAGCTAGTTGTGCTTCTATGTGGTGTTCTCTACCAACTACATCAACAGGGACAGATTTTACAATAAATATTCTTGATTTTTCATCAACTAGTTTATCATCTTTTTGAATGTTTGCACCATATTCAAAAGCCCCAAACCATCCTTCAATTACTTCATATCCACCTTCAGTCGGAACCTGGCTTCCTAAACCAAAGAAGTAACCACCACCAGACAGATATTGAATTGAACAAGCCAAATTAGTTGCAACGCCGGTATAAGTTTTAGTAGCTACACCTTTACTGTACGCCACAGTCGGCCTTGACACCGCCACACTGTTTACTAGTAGCCCAAGAAAACTCACCTTATCACCTTCCTTTTGTATCTTTCCAATGTTTCCTTTTGCCACTTTTCTCTTATGTCTGCCCTAGTATATGAATAATTCAAAAGCCTTTCAGATTTAAAACCAAGATGTTCCCTGTTATTAAAAGTCCACGCAACAAGCCCCTGGCAAAGTTCTCTCAGGTCTAGTAATTGTCTGGAATCTTCCGTGTATCCTGCCGTATATGAAACACGAACATTTTTCTTTCCAACATCCCATCCACTATCATAAAAAAGTTCTCCACGATCTTCATACAATAAATATCCGGTTGATCCATAATAATCAGTTGATTCAGCAGCAGATATAGTAGCCCCACTTACTTCTACCGCAGAAACAGCAGTAACAGGATATTCACGCAAGAACAGTCTTTTACTGTTGTCGCCATCGAACCACGTCCGTTCTTTATCTCCTGCTACATCTTTATCATATGCAGTACTTTTCAATCTTCTGTCACAATAATTTTCGATGTATGATGAACTACTATTAATAAGCATTTGCAAAAGTTCATTGTGTGTATCTGTGTCAAATAAAATACCTAAGAATAATTTCATCTGATCGATGTCAGTGAAGAACCAATTTAAAGGCCGAGACATGATTTGACCTCCTGTGTTTTCTCATTACAATACATTCTGCCCATCTTGATAAGTTGTGGAACATAAGTTCTTACCGCCGCCATTACTAGTCCTGGTTCCAAAGCTTTCATACACCTGTCAGTTTCTTTGCAAATAGTAAACAACGGATTCTGTTGACATGGCGCACAAGGAAGCGGACTCCTAACAATTCTGTTATTCATTTGATAAGGGCCATTTTTGCTTACCAGTGTCGGGCCAAACAGAGCAATCATTGGAACACCTATCGCATCTGCAATATGCATCAATCCAGTATCAGTAGTTATGAAAAGATCCATGCAACGAATACAGGAGGCGGCTCCTAGTATATCAGTTCGATTCACCAAACTAAATACTAGTTTGTCATCGGTGAATTTATCAGCCCACTTCTTTTCCACTTCCCCTTTGCCAAAAAGAAATATTCGCATCTTTCCTTTTGGATAATATTTTCTTAACAAAAATGCTAGGCGTTCAAAATGAGGCCATGCTTTTCTTTCCCATTGCCATTTAGAACCAGCAAAAAAACCATTACAAAATCCTACTTTGAAATATTCTTTGTCATTCAATCTTTTACTTCCCAAATTTGCTGTGCTTCCAGTTACAAATTTCAATGGCGGAACACTGCCTCTATACCCCATTTTATAAATCATATTCATGTAGTAGTCCACTTCATTGATTTTTTCAGATCGCCAATTTGCATGATCTGATTCAATCTTTGCATTGTTTTTAAAAAACGTATGTGATTCACTGGATTCACCATGATAAGCATAAAACAACGCTTCATATTTTTTTTCGTCAAATCCTTTTTGAAATTCAATTACTTCATTAACTAGATCCCATTCATTACAAAACTGTTCGATGCCTTGTCTCCGTGAATCATTCCAAGATCGGTCAAGTACAATATCAACTTTAGCATCATTGTGATTTGCTAATGCTGTTATTGCAGGAGTCATCATAATAAAATTTCCAATTCCGTTTTGAAATTGTGCTGCTACTAATCTTTCTGTTACCAATTTCTTTCTTTGTTTCATCTGTTTTCTCTACAAATTGATAGGGCCGTTATGCTTTTTAACTGTCTCTGCAAAATGTCTTACTGAACAGCCCATTGACAAAACCGTATTGAAATAATTTTTTATATCCAAAAAACCACTTATCTCTATGCATTCTTCAATTGCTTCCGGCAGTTCTTCATCACTTGCTACAAAGCCTGTTTGTCGATTAACATAAATGCTGGAACAACATGTTTTATCACTTACTACAATGGGAAGACCAGATGCTAGATATTCCATAATAACTCTAGGGCATCCATCCTTTTCAGCAGTTGAGAGAACCAATCCTATTTTACATCTTGAAAGGACCAAACCCATTTCCTTTCTAGGCATCCATCCTTTCCATGTTATGTTTAATTCTTTTGCTTCTTCAATTAATTTTTCATCAGTCAGCCCAATTACAACCGCCGAAACATTTGGTAACTTTCGCAATATCTTGAAAAGCAATGACAGCCGCTTTCTTTCAGCAATAGGAGCACAACAAACAAAAGCAATATCCCATTGCTTTTTACCCACATAATGATTAGTAGAAAAGTATTTACTTACACAGCTTTTTTTAAACAGTTCCACATTACTTCCTGTTCTTAATTTTACTGTATCAATCTGTATCGGGTCTTCTACAAATGATAGGTTAGGAACAAAACTTGGACAATAGTACGGGCCTGATGGATAATAAATTGTAAATGCATTTGATAGTTGATCAATAACTGGTCTATACTCTTTCATGTCACCGCGCACAAACAAAACATCAATAGGTTTTTCATAAGATGAATATCCATATCCTTTCGGTTTAAATATTTCCTTTAAACCTGTTGAATGTATGTGTGGTGTTTGAACAGGATGATCTTCGTTTTCTTGATACCAAATTTCAACTTCATCATACCATCCCTTTTCCAATAACTTACTAGCAAAGACAGTCCAGTAATCACTAGACGTTTCAACATCTTCATAAGGACTATCATTGATAGCTGTTTGCCCTTTGTACTCCACCTTCGTCTGTTTGACCAACGCTCTCAGCATGACGAATTTCATGGCTTCCCCCTTTGTGAATACAAGTAATCCGCTTTAGGAATTACTTTATACTTCATCAAACGCTGTACTAGTTCCCATTCTTTATCAGCAAATCCTTTTCCTTTCTCTTTTTGATCAGGTGTAAGTAATCCATAACACAATCCAAGCAATGCTAGAAATGGTGAATCTCTGTTCCATTCCATCCATCGGTGTCCAATTTCCAATATCCAATCATCATAATGTTGTGTTTTGTAATATGCTAGTTTCTGGCCCACTCTTACATGACGTTTGAATATTGCTTCTTCAGACCAATCAGACCAATGCTGTGCTACTGTTTCTTGGAATTCCTGAATTGCATTTCCTTTCTTAAGCATAAAGTTTCTGAGATATCGATCACAGCCAATTACATCAGGGATGTTAATATCTTTTACTAGTTCTGTTTTCTCCATGTGGACCGCGCCCATAAGTCCAATGAAAGGATCTTCTAACATTCCAGTGACAGCATAAATATTTTTGTTGCTCTGTTTAATCTTTCTATACAAAAAATCAAAACAGTGTGGATAAAGAACCATATCAGCGTCCACTTTTATTGAATAAGGCAAAGACATAAGTTCATGTCTTTTGTTAATCGATTCATTAATAGGAGAAATAAAACTTACTGTTTCAATACTTGCTGCTTTTAAAGTTTGTTCATGAATAGAATCTAAACAGTATTGAATAGTGGTTTCTCCATTATGCATAACAATACATTCAAGATCTTGTGCAGTTTCAGATTTCATATCCTAATCCATTCGCAATTTTCTCAAGTTTTGTGTTCTTTATTTTGATATGATCTGCCTTACGTTTTTTGATTACTTCTTTGTTTATTTCCCCATATTGAATTTCCGCTTTTGCTTTGCTAAATAAGGTTGTCATTGTTTCGTCATCAACATTTAAACCAGAATTAGAGAAAGCCAAAATATTTTTTAATGCAATAATTGGTTCTGCTATTAGTGATTCAAACCTTATTTCACAGCTATTTGGCAAACTGTTTATATCTTCATGCATTGAAGGCATGGTTTTCAAATAAATATTTGTTGCTTCCTCAACTGAAATTTTCCTTTTATCAGCAACAGACAGCACAACATCAAAAGGATGCCTATATATATTAAAAATTTTGACATCCTCAAAATATTCATTCCAAAGAACGCAATAATCATATGCAGTAAATATACCAAAATCTAATTCAGGCCAGTCAAACAAAACCTTTTCGCCCCAATTAGAAGTAATAGGGTCAAATAAAAGTTTGATAGGATTTCCAAAAGCATCCCACATAAAGTTAGAAACGGAACGCCCACGAAGTTCATAAAGCAACCACGTTTCATTCAATATTCGCCGCACCTGTAGATGGCTTTCTAGTAATTTCCTTAAAAGCGTTGTGCCACTTCTACTATGCCCTATGACGAGAATTTTCAATAGCAAATCCCCTTCTTCTTAAAGCAAATAAACGCCGTGCTACATTGTTTGGATGTTCGCCTTTGTTTAATACTTTTACTAGTCCTTCTATATTCGTTTGTCTGTTTCCCATTTTTAAAATCCAATCCCTACCACGTTTTACTATTTCTCGTATCTGACCAGGATTGCCTATCAATCCTTCTATCAAGTCAATTGCTTCTGACCAATATTCCATAGTAAATCCTGTATAACCACCGCCTTTGTCCAACAAATAATCGGCCATACCACTTAAAGGTTCTTTAGCACCAATTACTAGGCATTCACAAAGCATTGCTTCTTGTGGTGGTATATGAAGCCCTTCAGATTTGGTAGGAGCAATCCAAAAATCAACACCATTATAAAAAGTATTTAATTGTTCTTGTGTAGGTGTTTTCAAATACAGTTCATGGCCTGTATGATTAGGTTCATCATACGTGCCATATAAATGAAGTTTGACATTTAATCCCCGCGCTTTACAAGCTTCAAAAACTTCAATCACCCAATCAAACCTTTTCCTAGGTTTAGTATTGTACAAACCGCCTATTACAAACTCAGTTTTTGAAGACCAATCACGTTCTTGTATTAAATAGAATTTATCCAGGTCAATGCCAGGGCGTATTATTTCAACACGGCGTTTGCTTTTTTTGAAAATAAGATGTCTCAAACAAATTGAATTGACTAGTAATTCAATGCGGTGGTTTCTGTAATTAGCAATCAAAGCATCTTCATCCATCGACCATGTTTCATGTGCTCTTACCCACCAAAACTTTGATCCTTTACTAGCAGGCGCATTCAAGGTGTGTTGAACAGTATGAGCACCAGTAGCAATGATAGCCCGTGCATCAGGATAATCTGGAACAAAGCCATTGGTCTTGATGTAAGTAGGACCATCCAATAGGAACCAAGTAAATTCATTATCTACTTCTGCTACTATTTGAACTTCATGGCCCATCCCATGAAGTATGTTAGCAGAATTAAACAAAGTAGATGTTCCACCGTTATTAGCCGGTCCTGCACCTTGTAAGTTGAATGTTATTTTCATTTTCTTAACATTTCCAAACCGCTGCTTTTGCCTTCAACTGGAAGTTGCCATTCACTGACTTTTCCTTTTATTACTTCTATCAATGATCTTTTGGTCAATGAATCACTAACATCAAGACCTATAGCCCATGCGAGTTTTTTAAGATTAGGAATAGTTGTTCTGTTGATCAGCATGTCACCTAGCCCTTTAATTTTCTGTTGATTTTTCCTTCTTTTAATATCATATGCAGGAAGGGCCAATGGGCTTTGATCATACTTACCATCTTTTCCTAGCCGTATTTTAACCCTATCATTCTGCATAACCCATTGTTCCTTGCCCAAATCATTAATAATCCTTATTGGAAACCCATAAGGATTATACACTTTACCTAGTTTTACTTTTTCTTTCTTTGCCTTTTTCTCTGCCATGCTACACCTCCGTCAAATATTTATTATCGATACCCCTCCAAAATGAATACACTCCTTGTTCTATTTGTTTTCTAAATGAATCTAAATTAAATCTTTTCACATCTCCTATGTGAAAGTCTTTGAACGATCTGATACCCACGTTTTTATTGATTATAGGTTGACACCCACACAAAAGCCCTTCAGCAATAGTTCTACCACAAGCTTCATATGCTTGTGGTAAATGTATAGTAAAGCCAGCCGAATTATATACTTTAGGCAGCACTTCATTTGGTAACAAAGAACACACTTTTACATTCGGCAATTGTGCAAATGTCCCTTTTATTTCTTGATTATTTTGTGTATATATTTCAAATGTGTATTCTCTTTTAGTAGCAGCAAATTGCAGCATGTGTAAAAATCCTTTTGAATGATACAACTTACCGGAAATGTTGACTACTTTATTTTCATCCCTTTTTATATCTGGAAGTAATTTAAATAAAGAAGTATCAATAGCAGGCGGTAAAATGTAATAAGGTTCAATCAAATCACCCAAATGCTTCCTATGATTATCAGCTTGAAATGGGCTAATAAATATGTTCATGATACTTCTGCCAAATAAATGTCTAGCAAACTTTGGTCTTGCCTGATCCCCAATTATTTCCCTGTGGTCATGTTCATATTTAACAAATGGTTTTTTGTATTCAAATAGAAGATCAAGAATAAAATGCATTTGATTTGGCTCAAAGAAAAAGAAATTATTGATAATAAATAAATCAGATGCTAGTAATTTCTTTTTATCAAAAGTGTTTGGAAAACATTCATATATGCCAAATCCTAATTCCCTTCCTGCACTGATTACTGTTTGATTACTCAGTTCTGCACCACCTAACTTTGTTGTATCATGAATCCATGCCACCTTCGGGTAAAAACCAGCATTTCTAGTCAACGTGCCGCCCCTGGATGGACTAGAACTTCCTGACTTAACCCTTTTGTCGATGGGAGGGGAAACAGGGTCAATAAGGGCCTCTGCTTTCCCCTCCCGTACTAGCAATGTACCTTCGACATCAGAAATTCTTACGGGGCCGGTTCCGCACCTTCGCACTAAATCACGATCTCTATAACGAATTAGCATTGTGCCCATAACAATTCCTTAATCCATTGTGGGATTCGCTGCATAACGGACAGCCTTTTCCCTTCCTTCTTGACAAACAGGTTCGCGCCTGCTGCGATTAGCAATTCCAATAGCGCACAATGTGACATTTGCTACCAAAGGAGTTGCCACAAGCCGGATATAGCGGTTGAAATTCTTTATCTCTGCAAGATAAAGATCTTCACTTTCCGCCCCACCCATCTGACTGATAATCGCATAATCAAACTGCGTACTAGCCAAAGATGAATTGGAACATTGCAACTTGGCATCCAGCAAACCACCAGCAGACCATCCAGAAGCAATTGAAAACACGATCAAGATGTTGGTACAAACTTCCCTGTTATTCTGTCCGGCACAAAGTCTTTGTGTGTCAAAGATGGATGAATAGTAAGGAATACCAGAGCCTTTAGCCGCAGGTGGAAAAAAATCAATTACTTTTTCGTTTGCAATTCTGTCTCGCCTCATTTATTAAATCCTCCTTATACCCTCTGGGTTTCTTCTTTCACTGTTTTGGATAAAGTGCAGGGGAGAAACGGAAAGGATTAACTGAACTCCCCTGCACTAGCATTATGCCATTAACCAAAAGATTAAGAACCAACTGTTAACTACCACCACCAGGAAGACCGAGGATAACAAATGCTTCGCCAATTGCAGGTTGTCCGTCAAGTCGGCCAACAACTCTGATAGCTGTTTTGTTATTCCTGAACTTATAGTGCTTGGAAATATCCATTGAAAAAGTCTTCCGATCACCGATGTAATACCATGACCAATTTCCAAGGATTACATCACCAGTAGTTCCAAGTGTATAAGTTTTTGCATCGGAAAGAATGACAGGCTTTCCTAGCAGCATTGCAACAGGCGGTGTACCAATACCTGGAGCACCGGCCTGATACCACTGTGGAAATACTAGTGCATTGTTAGTGTCTCTTTCATTCCGCAATGAATTAAGACACCTTTTATTCATCATCCATACTGCGCCTTGATCAAAGACGGATGAAAGTTGATTGTCCATACCAATAGCGTCAGTAAACGTAAAGGCTCCCGCAGTCGCCCTTGCAACCATTTGAACCGTAGGGTCCATTACAACGCCGAAAGGCTGTCTTGCACCAGTGCCACGAATGAATGATCTGTCTGTCTGCCATACATAAGCACGTCTGAAAAGGTTGGTCAAAAAGTTCATCAGATTAATAGCGGAGTCTGCCAGAAGTGTATCCGTGATTTCCGTATAACCAGAAAGTTCATGGGCTATCAACTCCAAGAATTCAAATTCTGGTTCGGTTTCTGTCTTTTCCCCACCTTCATCCGTCCATGTAAAAGCAACACCGGCGAAGTGATCAAAATTAGTAGTATCATCTTCATCCGGCCTTTGCTTCAGCTTCGGCATTCCAAGTTTGTCGGTTGACATAGGCCAAATAGTTGCACGAGGCCACACAACCGCAGGTTCAGTATCGTACTGAACAATAGTAGCCCTAAATTCTTCAGGAACAAGATAGCCGCCGCTTGGATCACTAGCTTCCTCAAGCACCTTTGGAATAACACGGCCTTTTGATTTTACTAGTTCAGCAAAGCCTGTTGCCCACTTTTCAACATCAGGGCTGAGTTTGACCCAAACATTGTTTTTACTGCCAGGATTAAGAACAGATCCTTTATCGGTTATGACATAACCGCTAGACATTGTTTGACCAGCCATGCCCATGCTTCGAAGTGTGTTTACCAAATCAAAATCTTTTTGGCTGCCTTCTGCTCCTGGTGTTGAGCCATCATAAATCTGGCCTTTACTTTTAGCGTCTTCCAAAGAAGCCTGAACCAATTCATTGATCATTACTTGCAATTCTTCTTTCGTCATTGCCTTGTATCCTCCTTAACTGTTTTTATTCGTCTTCAAGCCTACCCAAAAAAGCATTGACAGCAGACTTTACCATCCCTTTGAATTCATCATCGGGAACTCCTAGGTCAATGTTTTCTTCATTTGGGGTTAGGGTTTTTGTTTCATCTTCCAGTTCGATAATTTTTTTGCCAGGAACGGGTTCATTTTCAATGCTATCAATGTCAATTTCTTCTTCAACGGTTTCCAGTTCTTCCTTTCCTTTTGCTTCCTTAAATTCTTTGAATGCATCTGTTATAGTAGTTACCATCAACTCAAGAGCAACTTTGAAATTCTTGTCAAGTGTTGCAATCATTTTTTCCAAGTCTTCTGGTGTGACAGGAACAGGTAATTGCAATTCTTCTGAATCAGCATCAACAACCATTTGTTCAGGTATGATATCTTCAATTCCACGATCATCTTCTTCAACTTCTTCTTCTGCTTCCTTTTCTAATTGTGGAAGTTCTACTAGTACAGGAGATTTTGCTTCGTATTTTCTAGGATCAAAAGGTTCAAGCTTAATTTCAATGTCTTTGCCAAGCAGTGAAAGAATGATAGGACTGTCTTTTGAATCAGCGTTAATATCAACTTCTTTGTCATTTTCTTTTGCCCATTTTAAAAACTTTTCTTCATCAGAGTTTTCATCTTTTGGAAAAATAAAACATTGGTTAAAGTAAAGATTATGATCATTGTCTTTACATGGCCCATAGACAACCCATGCCCATGCTTCTTCCGTCATACCGTCTTTAGTCATATGAAGCGGCGTTATATACAGTCTTTTGAACTTGTCTTCACTTTCGACTATCACATGAATGTATTCATCAAAACTTTCCACATATGGTTCATTCTTATCCATGAGGTATCTTTGCGGAATAAATATGTCTCCTTTCTTTACCATAGTTTTCAATTCTGACAGCGCATCTTGATGTGCTGGTATAGGAGCAACTGAAACCTCTAGCAATTCCTGTTTAATAAATTTGGTTGGTTGATGCCAAAACAAAGGGCGATCTTCTTCTTCAGTTTCAATTTTTTTACTTTCCTTCGGAATGAAACCAACAGAAAATCCTTTCAAATATTTGTCCCTGAACATTTCATACATCCTAGAAGCTTCTGGATAAGGGGCAAACTGCGGAACAAACATCAGCTTTTTACCTTTTGAAAATATCCCCAAACTTCTGCCAACTGGAAGTGTTGAGTAATTATGAAACGGCATGACAACTGGATTCTTTACATAATTATCTAGTTCCCATCCCTTGACTGAGATCACATCACCCATTCTGTCTGGGCTTTCTACACTAGCAACTGCTAGGAAGGATCTTTCTTTATCAGAAAAATCCTTCATCTCAATATCGATATGATCTGAACCTAACAATTGCTGCCCTTCGACCTCAATCGGATTTCCGCCCTTTGTCTTGATAATGTATGACATTTCAAAATCCTCCTTGTGAGTTATTCACCAAACCATGCGCCATCGTCCATGGTGATCTTTTCCTGCTTATCCAATGCAATTTCAATTCCATCCATCATATACTCTATTATATCGGCAACAAAGACAGGTGGATTAAGCATTTTCAATTCTTCTAATTCCTTTTCAAGTAGAAAAACACTTCCTTTAAAATTAGAAGCAGAAATATTTTCTAACACATACTCACCATGGACAGGGCTGTGGTCTAGTATTTGGGGATAATTCCCCACCTTTGCTACCCAATCTAAAAAACGATTATACCAAAACGCATTTGTTATGCGAACTTGATCATCACCTATATAAAAATCAATTCCCATCTTTGCTAGTCCTCCGTTCAAACAATATATCAGTTTCTTGTTCTGGATGAAGATCGTCATGAATGAATTCATCCGCCATAATGTCTAGTGGAATACCATATGGAAAAGCCTTACAAAAATCTTCACTCTGATAATGCTTACATGAATCACATTGACTAAGCCCAAGACAAAGCTCTACAAAATCTTTTCCAGTTTGTTTAAAAGCTTCAGTCGGTGGTGTTGGTTCTTCTTCTGGTGGTGTCGGTTCAAATAATATTCCTTTATCACCACTATACGGTTTTGTATGATCATGTTTCATAAGTTTAATATCACTAGGAATCCCATTTGGAAATGCTTCACACCGCCAAGCACCAATGTAATGATCGCACAAAAAACAAATTGGTTCTTCTACGCCCATTATAATTTTCCTTTACTTAGTAAGTCAAACATCTTTATCATTTTTTTATCCATTCCGGCTGTTGCCCCCATTTCATAACAAGCAAAGTTTTCTGCTATGGTTTCTGTAACATTATATGAACCTCTGTCAGTAATAAAATATTTTTGCCAACCAGAATAAGCATCTTCTTCTACTGTATCCCATACATCTGAGGCAATTTTACCAGTTCTTTTAATTCCCAAATATTTATGAATCTTTGTTTTATTAGTAGCGTGAAGTAAATGCCCAAACTCATGTACTATTAATGATCTGGTCTGTCCTATATTGTCTTGTGGAAATAAATAACTTGAATGAATTCCACCATGATTAAACTCCCCTGTCTTAAGGGCTTTTATTACTTTATCACATGCTTTAGCTTGTTCTTTAAAAACTTTATCTCTTGTTTTTTGAAATCGAGCTAAACATTTCTTTTTGCGTTTTTCTACTGCTTTAATATTGTTTCCTAACAATGATTTACCAAATGCAATGTGTCCTTTTTCTATTCCCTTACCTATGTCAGCATATCCATTATTACCTCCATACATTCCTCTAATACTACTCAATTTTCCATACTTATATTTTTTTTCTAAAACAAAAAGTGTTTGGTTTACTTCATTTGCTGTTTCTAGGTATGCGTATGAAACATCTTTTGCGATATACTTTTTAGCAATTTTCTCTGCTTCTTTTACTGTGCTAGCAGGAGCAAATGGAATTCCCCTTGGTGTACTAGCAATTTGTTTGGTTGCTTTCAAACGCATAAATACCACATCTGGCCTTCCATCCCTTTTATAATTCCATCCACTAGGTGCAAATTTATCACCCCACTTTATTCTGTTAATCTCTTTGAATCCATACTTTTCATAAAACTTAGGTAAAAAACCACTATCAAAACAATCAAGTTTCTTTGCTCCATTACGAATAGCACTTTGCATTAATGTCGGCCCTTCATGCGCTCCTGGTAGTGAAAAAACACTCATTAAATCGCCGTGCTTGTCTATAGCATACCCACTTTTTGCGCTATCAGATAAAAATACTTTAGCACCCATTTTTTTATATTCTT
>Ga0255055_10002331_pt1 | contig 13463 bp, 12 predicted proteins | sample JV7_2_27_MG_FD_188633 | JGI IMG/M metagenome (GOLD analysis project Ga0255055, IMG submission 188633) | Seawater microbial communities from Jervis Inlet, British Columbia, Canada - JV7_2_27 | ecosystem: Environmental > Aquatic > Marine > Inlet | place: Canada: British Columbia | collected...
CTTTGCCTGACCTGGAGTCATTGCTTGACTATATCAAGAGCGGCCGATTCGAAAGCGAATGGTCTGGGGAAAGATAAATATTGAATAGATTTCCGTTGACGTTAGCGGCCGCGCCATTTAAAATTAACCAACAGCCCCAGTAGCTCAAAGGATAGAGCGCCGGACTTCTAATCCGGGGTCATGCGTAACTAATACCCCTATATATGGGGTATTTTTATATAAGTTCCGACTTGCATTGTATATATGGGGGTATGAGAATTCCAACTGTAGCAATTAGTGTAGCAACCAGACCTCGGTGAAGCACAGTATTTTCGGATTCATAAGCATAACTGTAACAATTCGTTGTCCGTACGGGGAAGATTTCTTCGTGGGAAATTTCTATGGAAGAATGGATTCCTTTCAAATTACGGAATCACATTGGGACATGTTCTGGCGACCCCTCAATCGAAGCTCAAAGTAATCCTTTAGCTCAGCAATGTCGGTATCGATCGTATGGAGTCGCTCTTCAGCCTTGGCCCATGCGATTAGAAATACATAGTCCTCATGGGTTAGACAACCAACGTTATAGCATTCATCGATTGCCATCAACCTCAGTTCAAAGGGAGTCGTGTTGAGATCCTCTGCGATCTCAAAAACCTTCTTCTTGGCATCTTCTAGACTCCTCATAAGAGCTCTAACTCCCTAGTCGGCCGGGACCTTTTCTCCAGCCACTTCAACAAGTCTTCTTGTCTGATCCGCACGTTCCGGCCGATTTTTATGTGGGGAATTTCCCTGCGCTGAATCAGATAATAGACCTTTGATTTCGACATCTTTAAGTATTCAGCTACCTCGGGTACCGTGTATATCGTTTCCATTGCATTATCCTCAATCTGTAGTTCTGTCTCACCTCAACTCCGTCTTGATTAAGCAGCTTCATGTATGACTTTTGTTATCGAATATCTGCCTTTGGTTCATGCTTCATTACCCTCTTTCGATTTGACCTGGCCAGCTCCGTCAAGAGATTGACCAGGTCATGGTTCATGATGCAAGGCGCATTCCGCTCATGTGCCTTTCGTTACTAGTTGTGGCTAGCAATGCGAACAGATGGAGCTCCTCAAGACTAGATCAGCATATTTGATAGCTGAGAAACAGCTGTCCTGAAGTCACAATCGCGATAGTACATCCAGAAATCGATTATTGAACCGGATTTATCGCAGGCGAAGCACTTCCAATAATTCTGCCCGTCGTGAACACTGAAACTTTCCACGTGATCGTTGTGAAAAGGGCACAGCCCGCTTCCTGACGCCGATAAAGTAACATAGTGACCAACAAAGTCTCGTACAGAAATCGCTGCCTTCAACTGCTCATGAAGAAGGATCTCCTTTCCTTTCGCGCTTGACGCGGTCGTCGATTTCGGCTGCGAAGATACTCGTTGTCTTGTTTCTGGTGCATAGGCAATAAAGCGCTCAATCACCTCTTGGGGTACGGTTTCCGGAATCTCTAACAAGCGTATTTGTTCTCTTAGGGTAGGCGCCAACGGTATACCTTCTGACGAATAAAATCCGTAGCGTCGTCCCGTTTTTCGATGTATCCCAAACGGCATCCGGATGAGGGAACCTGGCCCGCTTGATAACCGGTCCTGCTTCGGAAACAGCTCCAGACCTCCTAAGCCGAAATACAGCATCAGTCCCCGGCCGAACCTTCGTATCGTCTCGCCAGTAAGTAGATCCTCAAAGAAGAGCCACAAATGGCCACCTCTCCGACTGCTTTCCAGGTAACTTGGTGTCTCCATCACGGACAGTACATCAGCAAGCGCCTTTAATCGTCGCCAGCCGGGGTTATCGTCCGCATCAAAGACGAGATGCCGGCCTAAGCTATCTGTGTTCAATAGATACATACCTAGCGTTATCTCTCTGTCAAGATGGGCAACGAGGTGTTCGTGTTGCAGTGGCTCGCGAACACACACATATCGGCCATCATCGAGCTGCTGTGAATAAAGATTCCAACGTTGTACGAACTGGAAACCCAGGACAGCAGCCAAGTTATCAAATTCGTTGCTTGATAATTCTGACTTCGTGTCCACTTCATTTTTCTGTGTTCCTATCATTGTCGTAATTCACCTCCTATAGTAAGAAACAATCTTCAAAAGCATCGACTTGGCATACTCAATCCACTTAACTACCTAATAACCGTGTCACCTTTTCGGAACGAATATTTAATTGTCAATATAATCCACGGCCTTTTCAACCGTCATACGGGTATTTCTTCCCCGTCTGTTGATGTAACTGGTTTAGGCCCTAAGAACCTGAGCGTTTGCGCAGTCACAACCATTTGTGCTCGTGGTTCACCTTCACTACCCTGCCAAACCTCAACTGACGGCGCCCCTTGAACGACAAGCAATTGGCCCTTGTGCAGATGATCCATCACAATCTGGCTAAGCTTGTTCCATGCCTTGATCTTGTAACGAATTGTGCGTTCGTCGCCACCAAACCGCTCGTTTACATATAACGGAAAATTGGTGACATCTTTGCCAGTAGCTGTTACCTGGTGATCAGGATCGCTCCCGGCATGACCAATGACCGTAATCTTGTGATAAGACATCTTTCACTCTCCTTGATTAATTTTTCACCAGACAAGCGGATGAAAACCTTTTTGCCCGGCAACTGTCCAAATAGGAACTGTTAGAACCGTCTCAGGTGATACCTGATCAAATGTCGTAAACCAAAACATCTCATCACCATCCAGGCGCTCTGCAATCTTCTTAAGGTTGCTCATGCGTGCCTGGCCAGTAGTCACAGTCAGAACGGTCATCGCGGTGGCCCCATATTTCTTCGCATACTTGCCCGAGTCGTAATAAGCCAGGTACCCGCGTATCTTTCTGGCGAAAGTACGTCTGTTAAACTTATCGCTAATGCCGGTTTCGGTTCCCATGTCGATTTCCAACAGGTTATGATAATCGTATACACCATCGGTTAAAGCGAAATAACCGTCAGGCACAATTGTCGCTTTGGCGATTTGACCCTCCGACCCAGCAATCTCAACCGAGTCTTTCATCTCCCGGCTCTTGAGCGTCTTCTCATCAAGCCAATGCAAGAGTTGAATTCCCTGTTTCCCGGCGCCTACCTCAATTGCTATTCTGACGTCATTCATTGACAATAGATGATTAAGAAAACGTTGAGCGAGCTTGTTATTACGTGGACTCCAATCGATATCTTCCTCAAACACACCATACTCGCTGGCCAGTAACGAAATAGCCTTCCTATCAAGCAAGTAGACCAGTGGTTTTTTGCCCGCGCTGAGTTTCGTCGGTTGCTCGTCTCGAAATAGATATCCATGGTGAAAGAGCAATTTCAATCGATGGCGGACACGCGAGGTCTTAGTCCCATGCACCTGTCCATTGTCAGGTGGAAATAGAAGTATCTCGATCTGTGGTGTTGTCAGGGCTCGATGGGTGTAAACGGCCTTGACCACCTCCTTGTCCCGCGGGGTCATCCTGAAGCCAGGCAGTCGGCCTTTCTTCGCGCGTTTAGTCATCGGAAGTCTTCCTTCTTGTTCTCCTTGGTGGTTTCTTTTTGTCATTATCATTTATGTTAAGTATACCATTTACGTATTGCCGGATATCTTCAATAGGTGTGCCATACTCCTCTGAGCGAGCGCGAATTGTGGCTGCCACATCATTATCCTTCAGGCCTTTTTCTTTATATGTTCGAATAGTCGCCTGGCGCCGATATCTGCGGTCTGCATAACGTACTAAAGCGTGAAACTGCGGCAGGTTGGACAGGGCCTCGGCCGGCAGCGTTTGGCCCTTAGCCAGAAAATGTCTACTCATTACACCAGCATCTTCTGGATTCACGCGAAATACGATGATGTTGCCGCAGTTAGCGGCCGCAGCCCGGGCTTCCTTATTCAACTGCTCAAGATTCTGGTGCGCCAGCGTACAGAAAAGCTTGAATTTACGGGCTTCGTTGATAATGGTTACAAAGGACTGTGGTGAGAATTTGTAGAACTCGTCTGCGTAGATATGGCAAGGGATGCGATCACTTTCCTTTCTTCTTAACTTTGCCATTACCAGCAGCTGGTTCAAAATAATTGACCCAAGGAGCCGCTGCCCCTCATCATCCAATCCCTCCAGATTGACGAGCAGAACACCTTTTTGCGATAGCACTTCCTGAAATTGGAAGCCTTTAGCCGAACGCGGCTGGCAAAGGATGGCCGCCAGTATGTCACTGACAATGATGTGCTTTATCTTTTGACGGCTAGATGCTATATCGTCCTTCAGCCGTCTCTCATTCAGCCATTCTGCCCAGTTCTGTGACAATGCGGGGTTATCTTTCACCATCGCTGAAAGTTTCTGGCGCCACATCTTGCCCACATCATCCAAACGAGTTGCCAACAACATGTGCAAGAAGTTGGTCTGGTGCGTAGGGTATGCTGTCAAGAGCGTCCTGACCAGTGTCTCTAGAGTATTCTGCATTGTAGGCGCACGGCTGAATCCCCCGTACCAAGTGTGGGCAAACACATCCATTAGAGCCCCAACCCTGAGCTCGTATTCACCTTCCTCTTGAATCTCAAATGGGTTCAACCCAAGTGGGTTTTCTTGCTGTTCCAAAGGTGAAATGTAGATAACCCGTTCAGCCTGACTTGGTGGGCACCTACTTAGAATTGACTTGACCGTATCGCCGTGGGGATCCAAGAAAAAAACACTCTTATCTTCTTTCTCGATATCGTATAGGGCTAAGTTTGCTAGCTCGGTCGATTTGCCGGTCCCGTGCGCCCCAATCAGATACGTCGAGCGCATAGGGTCCTTCAAGCTAATGCGCCGACCACTCTTGATACTCCGGCCCAAGCCAGCCCCTGTACTAAAAGCCAACTCTAAAGGACTTACCATGGCTAGAACTCGTCGGCGTCGATAATTAGAGGTCCTTCGTCAGAACGCGCCTCGACAGAATGTTGCGCAAGCATCTCGCGCTGAGGAGAAAACACCCGCTCTTCTGCGCGCTCGTAAAGCCTCATAAGTAGTTCTTCTTTAGCTTCCGTCGGTAATGCGCTATATTGTGGTCTGGACAGCACTTGATTAGCCTGGTTGAGGACGTCTGCCAGCATTTCAACCCACCGCTGTAACTGTTCTTCAAGGATGGCATCATTAGCCTGGGCCTTTCGGCGTGCAAGCTCGGCCGCAGCCGCTAAGGTGTGCCCTTGAACGTACGCCTCGCGCTTAATCTCTGCCACTCTTCGACCGGTTTTCTTGGCATGCATCCTGGCCTCGTATTCGGCCGCGCGTTTGCCAAGAAGCTCCCAGAGGAATCTACCTTTCTCCAGCACCTCTTGAGATTGATAATAATCTTGGTAAATACGTGTTAGCTCGGTGTTCAAATCCGGCGAATCCAACAGCGCCTGAACTGACCGGGCAGCTTGCGACTCTCGTATCTCTACGGGTAACGCCGAAATCGCTCTTTCTAACATAGTTACTTGCCTCCTCAAAGGTTTACTACATCTTGGACAGAAACTGATTCCAGATCGTGTATCGGTGTGATAGCAATTGGGGCACTTAGTCACCATTTGAACGCTCTCCAATCACAACGCATTATCAGAAGATCACAACAATGAAGAACACAATGAAGAGCAGGAACAAAATGCCTACCAGAATAGCTGCGAGAAAGATCTCTGGATCTTGCATTACCTCGTAGATAAGAAAGCCAAATAAAGGGTTACTAGGAGAACTTTGCCTTGCTGAACAATAAGGACAATGAGTATCCGTCAATCTCAACTCTTGGCTGCAGTTGTAACAGTATCGAGACATGATTCGACCTCCTCTAATCTTCACAAAACGCACCAGCGCCTGCTTTATTCCCTGCCTTTACAATGAAATTAGCCGCCTTTTTCTACCTTTTCCCTGCGCCTACTTCAAAGGTGCACAAAACCCAGTTTGCTCGCGATCTTCTTCACTAGCAGCTTCGTAATTAGGCAATACTCATGGCAAAACTAGTGCACCGCATATAAACTACTACAGTTCTGTTCCAAAGTGTTGGAACCATACCGTTCCAGAAAACAGGAAAGGTTCTATGTGACAATGGCAAGACGCAGTTCCGAGTTCGGACGACTACTTACTGAAGCGGTTAAGCGAATTAACCTCCGCGAGGATGTGCTAATTGGGGCGATTCATGACGAGCTCGGGTACGCTCTTGGCAAAAAGGGCGGCCACATGCTCCCAAAATGGCGCGAGGGAAGAATTCCTTTACTAGAGGATGTTGACCAACTAGCTCGAGAGATTGCCAATCGTACAGAATTAGACAGAGCTTGGTTCAGTCGCTTCCTGAATAGTGCCAAGCACCCTACTCCCGAACTCCTCTGCGACGAGATATTTGGTTTCGAAGCTGAAAGAATGACTCAGCCCGATATACCTCCCTCTGAAGCTAGTGAGGATTGGGGAGACGCCCCAGCCATTTATTCTTTTCATGGCCGCCAAAAGGAACTGGAACAGTTAGAATACTGGATCGTCGTTGAGCAATGCCACCTAGTTGGCGTCTTGGGTGTAGGTGGTATTGGAAAAACTGCCCTCAGCCGGGAGTTAGCGGAGCGAATCAGCGGACAGTTCCAGTACATCAAATGGGTTTCTTTACAAAATGCCCCACCGATAAAAGAGATTCTGAACGACTGTCTCCTATTCTTGTCAAATCAACAGGAAAGCCATTTACCTGAGGATGTGGATGAACAAATCTCCCTTATCATCCAATATTTACGCAAACACCGCTGTCTCCTAATACTCGATAAATTAGAAGCCGTTCTAAAACCAAAGGAACCCGTCGGTGAATACCGGGAGGGCTATGAGGCGTATAGTCGATTAATAAACCAGATCGGGGAGACCTCACATCAAAGTTGCTTAATACTAACAAGCCGCGAAAAGCCGCCAGCACTTACACGATTACCCTTTACTTATTTGCTACATCTTGGCGGCGTTGGCGCAGATATCGCTCGGAAGATTTTGCATAAACGTGGCCTTATTGGAAGCAATGAAGACTGGTCCGCTCTTGCTTACCGTTATTCAGGCAACCCACTTATGTTAGAAATAGCTCCCGAGACAATCTCTACGATTTTTGGAGGGGATATCTCTCGCTTTTTAAAAGAAGAAATCTTCGTATTCGGTGATGTTGACGCTTTGCTAAGCAATCAGTTCGAGCGACTATCGACACTGGAGGAGGACATTATTTACTGGCTTGCCGTCGAGCGGGAGTCAAGAGATTCAGGGCAATTGCTAGAAAACCTCGTTCTCTTCGTCCCCAAGCGCGCCCTGTGGGAGGCTCTTAAATCGTTACTGAGTCGTCACTTGATTTATCAAGCTCGTTCAGGCTTCTCTATGCAAGATGTCATCATGGAGTACGTCACCAATCGCCTCATCGATACGATGTGTGACGAGATCTCTACCAACCAACACCATCTCTTCAACAGTCACGCCTTAATAAAAGCCACAGCAAAAGAATATATCAGACAGAGCCAAAAGCGCTTCATCCTGGAGACAATGACAACTTCTTTACTAGGCGTGTACCACAGTAAAGAAGCTGTTGCTGATCGTTTAATGCAGGTTCTATCATTTATACAAGAAGCAAATCCTCATAAGACAGGATACGCAGCCGGCAACGTGTTAAACATTCTCGCCAATCTCGAATGTGACCTAAGTGGTTATGACTTCTCAAACCTAATGATTCGGCAAGCCTATCTTCAAGGAGTCAATTTACACAATGTTGATTTCTCCTATTCCGATCTAAGTGATTCTGTTTTCACGGAAACCTTCAGCGGTATTACTTCAATCGCAATAAGTCCAGATGGCGATCTATTGGCCGCAGGCACTGAAATTGGGGATATTCACATATGGAAGGCAGATAGGGCAACGTATATTTCTGCACTGAAGGGTCACTCAGCATGGGTAAGGTCTGTAAACTTTAGCCCAGATGGTCAGCTGCTGGCCAGCTGTAGCAGTGACACAACTATTCGATTATGGGATGTTGAAACCAGTGAATGTCACCAAATTCTGGAGGGCCATACCAGCAGAGTCCGCTCGGCAGTTTTCAATCAAGACGGCAAGATCCTGATAAGTGCAAGTAGCGATGAGACCATAATGATATGGAGTGTAAGTGATGGAAAGAAACTTGGCGTACTCCATGGCCACAAGAACGTCGTGTTTTCACTAGCCTTCAATTCGCAGGATAACACTCTTTTCAGCGGCAGTTTCGATAATTCTATCAAGGTTTGGGATGTCAAAGCCGGTCACCTAATTAAAACTTTGCAAGGACACGAGGAAGCCATTATGGCTATTGCCCTGAGCCCACAAGGAGACCTGCTTGCAAGCGGGGGTGCTGACCTGAAATTACGCCTTTGGGACGTAAGATCTGGCAACTGCCTTGCAATCTTAGATGGGCATACTGAGTCAATAGCTACGCTTGCATTCAGCCCTGATGGCCAACTACTGGCTAGCGGAAGTCAAGATCGAACTATCCGGCTATGGGATTCAAGTTCGAGGGCTTGCTTGAGAACCTTGCTTGGACACACCAACTTTGTTGAAGCAGTTGCTTTTCACCCCGATAATAGGACGCTCTTCTCAGGTAGTCAGGACCAATCCATTCGAACATGGGACACACGTACAGGAAAGCAATTGCGAATTACCCAAGGATATGTCGATAGCTCATGGATTGTTGCGTTTCACCCTGATGGCAATCATATAGCTGTAAGTGGTTCTGACCCCACAATACGCTTGTGGGACATTAACACTGCTAAGCCTATAAGTGAATTTGTCGGACACACAAATCTGGTCGAGGCTATTGCTTTTAATCCTGAAGGAACCAGGATGGTAAGCTGCGGAAGCGATAGAACGGTCCGCCTGTGGGAAACTTTCTCGGGTAAAGGTCTCCAAACACTAAGAGAACATACTCGCTGGGTCAGCTTTGTTGCATTTAGTCCCGATGGTCGATTCGTCGCTAGCTGTGGCGAGGATTTCAAGGTCTGTTTATGGGATATTGAACAAAGTGCTGTCGAAACATTGAAGGGGCATACGAATTCTGTCAGGTCAGTCGCATTCAGCTGTAACGGTTCGCTTCTCGCCAGTAGTGATGACGATGGTGTGATCCGTTTATGGGACATCTATGAGGGTACACTTTACAGAACTTTCGAGCAGCTTCCCAAACACACATGGTCAGTAGCCTTTGATTTAGAAACTCGCTTCTTAGCCAGTGGAAGTCACGATCACATCGTTCGTCTGTGGGACATTGCCTCCGGCGAAATTGTTCAGTCGCTAGATGATCACAATGGCTGGATATCAACAGTTGCTTTTAGTCCCGATGGCCAGTTTCTTGCCAGTGCCAGCACCGATCACAGCGTGCGGTTGTGGAGAGTTGGCAGCTGGGAGCTTTTTCAAATTCTCGATACAGGCTCTCAAGTGTGGTCTTTTTCCTTTAGTCCTGACAGCTGTCAGCTTGTCAGTGGAAGTAACGATGAGACTTTCAAGATATGGGACCTAGAGACGGGTCAGTGTGTAAAAGAACTCGCCAATCCAAAGCCGTATGAGGACTTGAACATAACTGGCTCAACCGGATTAACTCCTGCCCAGCGGATTATGATCATATCGCTTGGCGCCAAGGTTACTACTGATTAGGCGGCTTCAGCCTCGTCCGCGCCTTTTCTCTCAGTGTCGGTTTTTGTCTTCTCTTGGTATAGTCTGTTGTTCGCAATTCAGCAGCCGCTTCTAGTTGTTGTGTTGCAATCCCCTCTCGCTGTATAAGCTTGTCCCTAATCGTTTCCACCCCTCCCCTATCATTCCCGAAATGCTTGATCGTAACCGTCCTCAACCTGGTAACTCCTTGGGATTTGGGGACTTTCACAAATGCTCTTCTAGCTGGTAAATTCTGTAAGGATTGAATTGACTTCTCCCATTCCTCCTGCAGCGAATAGTACACTGGGTGGCTGCGGTCTTGCTGGTCGGTATCCGGAATGATGTGTTTCACTCGTTCGCCATCCACCCGAAAAAGATGCGTCGCCAGGATCTCTGCGTCCTGTCGTGAAACTCCAAATATTATCTTAAGCTGGATGTTCCCTAGGGCACCCTTCATCCGCTTGCTGATCTGCGCAAGAGTCTGGTGCGCTAGCGTCAGGTGCAGGCCGAACTTTCGGCTCTCGGAAAGAATCTGGGCCAGGCTCTGGACGCCTCCATCGTTGGCACAAAAGTCCTGGAACTCATCAACACAAAAATAGAATGGTCTTCGCTCACCTTTACAATCTTTTCGCGACCGTGCTGCTTGCTCTAACCCAGTCACGATAAGGCTACCCATTAATCGCCGCGTCTCACTGTCGCAGCGGCCCAGATCGACCAATAAAATCTTGCCTTCGTCCAGGATCCTTCGAAAATTAAGTCGATTCTGACCAGCGCCAAGAATTAGCTTAAGCTGAGGATTAAAAGTAAATGCCGTAACCTTATTCAACACTGACTCGATCATCACCGGCGTCTGCCGACCCCATTTCTCGTACCGGTCCCGCCAGAAAGAAGCCAACTCCTCATCTTTAACGTTCTCAAGTAGTCGTGCCCGAAAGCTGGCATCGGTTAAGAGCTTGGGCAGTTCTACAAGCGTAAGATTATTCGCAATGAGAGTAAGTACACCCGCTGTTACGATATTGGCAAAGCGCGGCGCTTCACCCAGGGCCTTCGGCCAGGTTCGGCGGAAGGCTTCGACAACATTCTGAGCTGTCTCGTATGGTGGAAGGCCTGAATCTAAAACATTGAACGGGATCAGATAGTCCTGGCGCGAGGGGTCAAAATAGATAATTCTGTCCCAGTGATCTCGGGATTTTTTTGGATTGGTGAGCAGGTAATTAAGGAGGTCATCGATCAGATCACTATGTGGATCTAAGACACCACAACCTCTCCCGCTTACGATGTCTTGAAAAAGAATATGTTCTAGTAACTTCGACTTCCCCTTCCCCGTGATCCCCACCACGTAGGTGTGAGTCTCCCGTTCGGATTGATGAACACGAATACGGGACAGACCAAATAGCTTGGTTGTTCCTAATTCTAGATTGTCTTTGTTTCTGCGAAAGAGCATAGGAAGCGCTCCCCACCCTCAGTGAGGCAACCCATATATTCATTTTACAGGTTTATGTCAACTATATTAAGAAGTTGTTTTAGTCAATCCTCTCTGAATCCAATACGCGTCATTGTGTGGGCGTCACGTTTGCATTAGAGTCTGATAATTGCCATGTAATAATGATCAAATCGGCCATGTCTGCTAGATTATTTCTATGTTGTTTAGGCGCAAAGTATCGCTCCAAACCGCAAACGGCCCTTTACAAAAACGTGACGGCCACCCGGCGTCAACGGACTGATTTACGCAAAAAAAAGGCTGGTGTAACGCATAATGCGCAAGACCAGCCTGGTAAGGGGCAAGGCACAAATGCCCAGCCCTATATCAATGAATTAGTTCTTTGCGTAGCTACCACCTCCTCGCGTGATATAGTCTTCCATGATTATTCCCCCACCCGGGAATCATTTTGTTGTTAGGCAGCTCGATCCATCAGCAAACTCGCTAAAAGCCCTGTTCGAAGCCGCCTACGGGTTAGCCGAAAAGCTCTTCGTTCAGGTTATCCAGATCGGACTCGCCGTCCTTGCCCAGACTCGTTTTGCCATCATTGTTCGGGATAGTTGACGGCAGGATGACGATCTGTGCCTGGCCGTTTTCGATGCCTGCCGATATTTCAAACCAGCCTGCGCGATGCCAATCTTTCACGCGGATGCTTTTGGATGCCTTCATCAGAACCTTCGCTCGGGTTTGGTTAGCCACCAGCGCCGGACCACCCCCTTTGAAGTGAATAACTGGCTTCCATTCGCCGCTATCCTCGCCGTGTTCCGGGTTATAGACGTACTCGACGTTCACCGTTTCCACTTCCAGGAGTAACGGACCCCCGCCTTCATTCATCAGGGCTTGCACCGTGTCCAGATTGTAATATTGGGGCGCAAACATATCGTAGAAGTTGGCGACACTCGGATCGAAACCCGGCATCGGTGCTTTTTCTGGTGTTTTCGCAGGTAAATCAAACGTTGTTGGTAACTTTGACATTGTATTAACTCCTTTATTCTTAGGTATAGGTGTGCTGCAAGCAGGACTCGCTGCAGCTTCTCAAACATCAGTAAGGTGTGACTGCTCCGTTGCAGAAGGGACAGATCATCAATTCGGCATCCACCTTTCGGCGGCAAGAACCACAATTTCTGTACTCCAAGCGTCTCGCAAACTGGGTTGCCATAATGTGCTTGCATAAGCGTTGACCGCTTGGACCGATATAAGGTGCATTGCCATCCAAATAGTCGATGCAATCGCACATGATGATGCCATCCCGAGCCGCTATCAGATAATCGCCATATTCATTGCTGCTGATAACGCTTGCCAGTGCGTTGTTATCGAGGGGTTGTTTTACCGCACCCCGAAGCACTAGCTCAGCCGCGCGCCATGCGCGAGACTCCGTTTGAGGCAACTGTTGCACCAAATCTATGACGATACGGTGCAGTCGCGCATTCTGATAATAAACAGCTCTTCGCATGGCGTCACGGCGGCCACCGTAGCCGGTCGGGAAAGACTCGATAGTCCCCGTGCTTGGATCAATCACCTGGTACTCGTTTTCACTCCGTTCGTATTGCATGTTCGACAGCATAATCGTGTCTCCTATTTGCTATGGGTGGGGGAGATTGGCGCGTGTCTCTTAATCGGATTTCAAATGTTCAATAGATGTGCATTGGCGAACACAATGTCCAACTTGACGCTTGGTGTCGTTTGCTCTGCCTGGGAAGCAAACGATGACGAAGTAGATGACCAGATGCAAGGAAAAGCCTCACTAGGTCTCCTCTGTATTCATAAAGTTGGCAAGAGTGTATTTGAGGTTGGCTCCCAAACTGGAGTAGTAGCTCTTGTTTACCGGTAAGTTTTCAAAGGGCTCCTTCTGTTCCCACAACTCCCCTCGAGTTGTATGTGGCTGACATTAAATCATATGAACCTGTAGTTGGCAAGGCTTTTTTCTGAACCTTCCTAAAAAGCGCAATCGGGGGTGGGTGGGATCCGCCTCCAGGGGGCCTGTAGCCCCCTGGAATCCCAATCTACTGAGAACGCTTATTGGTGGTCGGTTCAGGGCCGAACCTGACGTTGTTGGCGACAACATTAAAACGTTTGTTGTCGTTCACCTCAATTCGACCTTCGACCAGAACGAGTCGTCCTTTTGTGACGTACTTGGCGACGGCCTCGGCGTTTTCGCCAAATACCACGACTGGGAAGAACGTCGACTTGTCCTTGGCATCACCCACGGCCAGGTCGAATATGGTATAGGTTACGGCGCCCTGTTTAGACGTCTTCTTCTGCGCATTGTCGGTCACGTTACCGACCAATATCACTTTCTGATAATTCATCTTCTATCACCCCCTTTCCGATTCGAAATAATTATTGTTAAGCCGGAGTGCGTAT
>Ga0255055_10002332_pt1 | contig 13462 bp, 13 predicted proteins | sample JV7_2_27_MG_FD_188633 | JGI IMG/M metagenome (GOLD analysis project Ga0255055, IMG submission 188633) | Seawater microbial communities from Jervis Inlet, British Columbia, Canada - JV7_2_27 | ecosystem: Environmental > Aquatic > Marine > Inlet | place: Canada: British Columbia | collected...
GCACGAACACGGTGTCCCTGCTTACGTACGCCCCTCCAACGAGAGGAACCACACGGCCCTGATACACGAATGTCGCAGCACCCAACAGAAAGCGGAACGGCTGCTGGGCAAACGCAATTGTGACCCAATCACCGGACACCTCCGAGGTGACCGGAAGCAACTGGCCCAGTCGCGGCACCGCCAGTGCGGGATGTCCCATCTCGGTCGAGACCGGTACCTCGAGTTGACCTCTCGTGGTAGCGACCACGATCGAGGTTGGCACCGGGTGTTCGGTGAAACTGCCGGGAACCCCCAGAACCGAAAGTGCTAGAACCAGCCGTATCATTCTCTGCGCCCCATGGCACGAGCGGCCTCTCGATCCGCGTCACGCCGTTTGAGGTCCTCTCTCTTGTCGTGGAGTTTCTTACCACGACCCAACCCCAAGGTCACTTTCGCCCAACCCTTGGACAGATGCAGATCGAGTGGTACCAACGTGAGTCCACGTCGTTCCAACGCACCCACCAAGCGGCGGATCTCACGCTTGTTCATCAGCAGTTTGCGGGGCCGCTCAGGATCGTGGTTGGTGTAGCCGCCGGAATCGTAGGGTGCAATGTTGACACCCTCTAGCCATATCTCGCCCGTGCGGATTACACCGTAAGCCCCCTTCAGACTCACCTTGCCAGCCCGGACCGATTTGATCTCGGTTCCGGTGAGCACCAAGCCGGCTTCCCACGTCTCCTCGATGTGGTAGTCGTGACGGGCCTTCCTATTGGAGGCCACCACTGGGCCTGACGACGGCTTCCCCCGATGACGTTGTGACACTAGCTAAGTCTAAGATAGAAAACCACTTCCGGGCGGTCAAGCAAAGCCTTGACGCCCCATCCCCTTCATGTCACTATTCTCCACCGGTTGAGAAGTTCCCTGCCGAAGTGGTGGAACTGGTAGACGCGCTGCGTTCAGGGCGCAGTGGGCGTAAGCCCGTGGGGGTTCGAGTCCCCCCTTCGGCATTGGATTTGGGATTGACGATATTGACGATTTGCGATTGGCATGCTCCGCGGCCATGCTAACCCCGGGGGGGAGCCTAACGCCCCATCAGTACACAGCCATCCCCGGGTCCACCTCCCGGGCCCACGCATCAATCCCCCCTTTGAGGCTTCTCACCTGCGAGAAACCGGCGGCACGCAGGATCTCCAGTGCCAGCAGCGAACGGACTCCCAGATGGCAGATTGTGACGATCTCTTTGTGGCCGTCGAGTTGGCGGAGCTTCGCGGGAATGGTGCCCAGAGGTATCAACTCGGACCCCGCTATGTGGCAGATGGCCCATTCGTAGAGTTCGCGCACGTCGACGAGTTGCAGATCGGGGTTCTGCGCCAGGCGTCGGTGGAGTTCACCCACATTAATCTCCATGCCCTCCCGGGTCGTGGCCGCACCAGCACCACAGAACGCTTCGTAGTCGATCAGCTCGCGGACTGAGGGGTGCTCGCCGCATACAGAGCACTCCGGATCCCGCTGCAACTTGAGTTCGCGGAAGCTGAGCTGGAGCGCGTCGAACAGAACCAACCGACCCACCAGTGTTTGTCCCCTACCGAGGATGAGTTTGATCGTCTCCAGGGCCTGAATCGTCCCGATGATTCCCGGCAACACGCCGAGTACGCCACCTTCGGCGCAGGAGGGAACGAGTCCGGGTGGCGGTGGCTCGCGAAACAGACACCGGTAGCACGGTCCACCCTGGACGGCAAATACCGAAGCCTGACCCTCGAAGCGGTAGACAGACCCGTATATGTAGGGTTTGCCGGACAGCACACAGGCATCGTTGGTGAGATATCGCGTCGGAAAGTTGTCCGATCCGTCAATCACAATGTCGAAGGCCCTGACAGTTTCGAGCGCGTTCTCTGAGGTCAGGCGAGTATCGAACAGCTCCAGCAAGACGTAGGGATTGATGTCCTCGAGTCGCTCTCTGGCCGAGTCGAGCTTGGACTGCCCCACGTATCGCGTGCCGTGGATAACCTGACGTTGCAGGTTCGACTCATCAACCACATCGAAATCGACCAATCCCACAGTCCCGACACCAGCGGCAGCGAGGTACATGGCCGCCGGGGATCCCAATCCACCGGCACCTATCAGCAAGACGCGCGCAGCTTTGAGCTTCCGCTGACCCTCCGGCCCCACGTCCGGTAGGGCGAGGTGCCGGGAGTAGCGGATCAATTCTCGGTGACTGAAGCCGTAACGGTTGGTATTGTCGGGGTTTGGCATGGTAGAAGGTTAATAGACAGATTAGGAGGGGAAGAAGGGGAAGGAGGGGAAGGAGACCCCTCCTTCCCCCTCTAATCCTGGCCGGGCGGTGCGGGGAGGCCAGGTACCCCCGGCTCGGTCATCGCCCTGAGATCCAGAATCCGGTCCAGTTCCTCCACCGCCATAATCCCCTTCTCCGCCACCAACTCCCGGATCGTCATGTTCCGCTCAACTGCCTCCTTGGCAAGCTTGGCTGCCTCGGCGTAGCCGAGCCTCGGAGCAAGTGCGGTCGCAACGGCGGGGTTGCGTTCGAGCAACTCGCGACAACGTTCTTCGTTGGCCGCGACACCGATAATGCAGCGTTCCGCGAAGATTCTGGTGGCATTGGTCATGATCTGCATCGCGAACAACAAGTTGTGAGCGATGACCGGCATCATGACGTTGAGTTCCAGCTCCCCTGCCTGGGACGCGAGCGCCACGGTATGGTCGTTTCCCATCGCCTGGTAGCAGACCATGTTGACCATCTCGGCAATACTGGGGTTGACCTTGCCGGGCATTATGCTCGATCCGGGTTGAACTGCTGGCAGTGAGATCTCCGCGATACCCGTATTGGGCCCGGACGATAACAAACGGATGTCATTGGCGATCTTGTTGAGGTCCCCGGCATAAGTACGTAAGGCCGAGGAGAACGCCGCGAAGTCACCCATGGATTGCATGAGTTGGACCCGGTCCCTACCCTCCTTCACCTCCAACCCGGCGATCTCGTTCAGGTACCGGATCATTAGTCGGGTGTACTCCGGCTCCGTATTCAGTCCCGTTCCCACGGCCGAACCACCGATGTTGAGTTCAGCGATCCACTGGGTGGATGCCTCTAGTCGGCGGATGTTCCTTTCGACCGTATGGCCGTATGCCGTAAACTCTTGACCCAACCGTATGGGTGTCGCGTCCTGGAGATGGGTACGTCCCGATTTGATGACGTGATCGAATTCGCGGCCCTTGGCAAGCAGTGAGTCCGTCAGGACTCGCATGGCATAGAGCAACTCCGGTAGCAGCGAGAGCACGGCGAGGCGAATCGCGGTGGGAATCGCATCGTTGGTACTCTGCGCCATATTGACGTGATCGTTGGGATGTACGGGAGTGTATTCGCCACGCCGGCCACCCAACAATTCGTTGGCCCGGTTCGCCAGCACCTCATTGGCGTTCATGTTGTGGCTGGTACCGGCACCCGCCTGAAACGGATCGACCACGAACTGATCCCGGTGCTTCCCCGCCAAGACTTCATCTGCGGCCGCCACGATTGCGTCGGCGAGTCGCGCCTCGAGTCGGCCTGTTTCTCTGTGTGTCAAAGCTGCGGCCTGCTTCACCCACACTATTCCGTTGACAAACACCGGTAACGGTGTCATTCCCGAGATTGGAAAGTTGTGGCGTGCGCGCTCGGTTTGGATGCCGTACAGAGCTGAATCGGCTACAGGCAATTCGCCGAGCGGGTCGCGTTCGATTCTGTCCGTCACCGCGTGATCTCTACCCTGAGCGCGTCGTTGAATCGATTGAAGTAACTGAACAATCCAATCACCATTGTGATCTCAACCAACTCACCATCGTTCCAGTGGGCGGCAAGCTTCTCGTAATCGTCGTCGCTCACCGAGTGTCCGCTTTCTGTCACCAGTTCGGCATACCGCAAGGCCAGCGTCCAGCCCTGTTCCATGCCGTCTTCTGACCCTGCTGTCGTAGCACTTGCCTCAGGCTCCTCAGGTCTAGCCGCTGCTATCCATTCCTCTTTGGCACCCAGCCGCCTTGCCAAGGCGGTATGAGCAGCAAGTCAGTACCTGCAGTGGTTGATCGACGACACGCGAACCGCCAGTAGCTCCTTGAGCAAGGGCGGCACGTCTCCCTCGTTCATCACCGTGCGGAAATGCGCGATCATCGTGGTCAGGTGTTTCGATCGCACTCCCACCGTACGAAACATGTTGGGGATGTTGCCACGTTCCTCGAGGAAGCTGTCGAAAATGCCCGTGACCTCGGGTGATACTTCGTCGGGGTTCCGCGGACGGATTCTAGGAGTGGGATTCGTCAACTGGGTTGCTCCGAGTGATTTGCGATTGACGATTTGTGATTGAAATTCCCCAGGCGTGAGCCTGGGGGCTCCGCAGGCAGCCCCTGTCCGGGCTTCAGTCCGGGGTTTCTCCTCAACTCAACCCGTACGCGCCAGTGAGAAACGGATTGGATCTTCTTTCTGCCCCGATGGTGGTCTCCGGTCCATGTCCCGAGTAGACGACCGTCTCGTCGGGCAGCGTAAGCAGCTGTTCTCGGATGCTCGTCAGCAGGGTCTCCGTATCGCCGCCGGGGAGATCGGTGCGACCGATGGAGCCGGCAAACAGCGCGTCACCCGACAGAACGATCCCGGGCGCGACGAGCGCGACACCACCCGGGCTGTGCCCCGGTACATGCCGCACCGCGAACACACAGTTGCCAACGGTTAGTTGGTCACCGTGCTGCAACTCGTGATCCGGGGGTGGCGACGCCTCCGATCCCACACCAAGCCATTGGCCCTGGCGTTCGACGTTGTCGTACAGCGAGCGGTCGGCGGGGTGCAGATAGATCGGCACCTTCGTGTGCTCGATCACCTGCTTCACCCCGGCGACATGGTCCAGATGTGCGTGTGTGAGCCATATCGCACGTAGCGTGAGTCGTTCGTGCTCCAACCGGCGCAGAAACAACTCGGCCTCTTCACCGGGATCCACCAGCACGGCATCGCGCGTCTCTGGATCGGAGATGATGAAGCAGTTCTCTTGGAACATGCCGTTGGTTAGGCAGATGATTTCAGGCGCTGTGTTCACGGTGTCCCGTAATCCCGGTGTCCCGGTTTCCCGGCCCCACCCATCGTCCTTGATCGTCCTTCATCGTCTCTCATCGTCCTTCATCCGTTCCCCGGTCAAGTACCGACCTGCAGTAGTCAAGTACCGACCTGCGGTCTCTCCCGATGCAACTCCTCGATGCTCTCAAGCCACGTATCCGGCACGTTCATCGATCCCATCGGGGCGGGGTCGTGTCCGGACATGTCATCGCCGTGCCAATCCGAGCCGCCAGTAACCAGCATGTCGGCGTTGCTGGCGAGCGCATCGAGTCGTGCCGCCGTTGAGTCATCGTGCGCCGGATGTAGCACCTCGACTGCGTCCACACCTTGCCGCTTCAGTTCTGCCAGGATCACCTTGCTCGCTCGTAGCTTGAGATGCGCCGCGGAGGTCACCCCGCCCATTGCCCTGACCAGCGCAGTCACCTCCTCTAGTGGTGGCAGCTCCTTGGCAACAAACGCCGGTCGCCGATCAGCAAGGAACTTGCTGAACGCGCGATTGATGTCGGGAACGATTCCTTCTCTGACCAATACGCGCGCCACGTGGGGCCGGCCTACGGTACCACCATCCGCCTCGGCCAGGACTGCGTCGACCTCGATCGGCGCCCCTGCTCGATCCAAACGCTCGACTATGGCGTGAGCCCGGCGCACCCGTTTGGTCCTCTGATTGTCGAGAAACCGCTGCAGGTCGGGATCGTCGAGCGGCAGGAAGTAACCCAGCAAATGCAGCTCGCCCCAACTCACCCCGACGCTGAACTCACATCCGGCCACTACTCTGACGCCGCATCGATCACCGGCAGCTATCGCAGCCGCGACACCGTCGATGGTATCGTGATCGGTGAGCGCTATGGCGGACAGGTCCGCCGCCGCCGCCCGGCTTACTACATCAGCTGGAGAGTATTCGCCGTCTGACGCGGTGGAGTGGACATGCAGATCTACCAACGGCTCCCCTATCCGCGGTTGCGCTGGTAGCCGGCCTCTGGACTCGTGCCCGCAATCTGGGAAGCGTGGAGCAGCTGCGATAGGTAATCGTCAGACAACTCGGCCAAGGCGGCGTCCCAGCGAGATGCACCGCGGGGTGAGAACCGAGCGACACGACGTACTCTGTTCGGTCCCGTTCCCTTCTCAAATATGAGTGCAAACTCGTCACGATCGTACACGGTGATCCGGCCCGATGGATAGACCACCCAGCGATCGCCATCCACCTCGATACTGCGACGTGCCATCCTCAAACCGCTCCTTCCGCGAAACCCTCTAGATCTTGTTTAACGTCCGCCATGAACCGGTCGGCGTCGGCGCCATCCACGACCCTATGATCATAGGATAGCGACAGCATGCCTTGAGTCCGGATCGCAATAACGTCCTGCCCGTCGTCCAACGTGATGACCTTGGGTCGTTTCTCAATCATACCAATGCCCAGTATCGCCACCTGCGGTTGATTGATGATGGGAGCACCGATGTAGGACCCGAACACACCCGGATTGGTGATGGTGAAGGTGCCGCGTTGGACCTCGTCCGGATTGAGTCGCTTGGTACGCGCCCTGTCTCCCAGGTCGGCCATTCGCTTGGCCAGGCCCACCAACGACAGTTCATCCGCGTTCTTCATGACCGGGACTATCAACCCCCAGTCGAGCGCCACCGCGATTCCTATGTTGATGTCCTGGCGATAGATGATGGTTTCGCCGCTCACAGACGCATTCAGAATCGGGTGCCTGCGCAGGTTCTCGGCCACCACCTTCACGATGAAGGCGAGAAACGTGAGTCGTGCGCCCCGCTGCTCGTACTCGCTTCTCTTGGCTGCCCGAATCTCGGCGATCCTCGTGAAATCGATCTCGTAGTAGCTGGTAACGTGCGCCGCGATCCGGCGCGAAATGACCATGTGATCCGCAGTGAGCTTCCGGATCCGACTCATGGGCTCGACCCGGTCGCCCGGCCAGGATTCGACAACGGGATGGGCAAGCTCCCCACCGCCCCCTGCCCAGGGGGCAGAGGGGGCAGTGAGGACAGACACAGCTACGGCGGACCCTGCTACCGGTGCGGCTCCGCGAGTCTCGATGTAGCCGAGTATGTCCTTCTTAGTGACGCGTCCGGCGTGACCCGTCCCCGGAATCGTGCCGAGGTCGACTTCGTGCTCGGCGGCGATGCGACGTACCAGCGGCGTGGATTTCTGCTGCAAACGCTCCTCGGCGGTACCTGCACCCCCGTCTCCACTCGGTGCGGCGGCAACTGCGGCCGGCCGCATGACCGGTTCGGCTTTGACCTCTTCAACCGCCGGCGGAGTGGGCGGCGCCGCCGGTGCCGGAGTGGCCGCTTCTGCCGGTGGAGCAGGCGGGGGTGTGGCTGGTGCAGCCGCCCCCTTCTCGGTCTCGATCACCGCGACTACTGTCTGGATCTCGACCGTCTGACCCTCCTCGACTTTGATTTCTGCCAGCACACCAGCCACCGGAGACGGGATCTCAGCATCGACCTTGTCGGTCGAGATCTCCAGGACCGCTTCATCCCGTTTCACCTCGTCGCCGACCTGCTTGAGCCAACGGGATACAGTTCCCTCGACTATCGACTCTCCCATCTGAGGCATTACAACATCTACCCGCGCCATGCAGTTCTCCCCTTGGCTACTCCGATATGGGTACGAATAATTGTGGTACTAGTCGCGTGGTTTCGGCTATGTGCTGCCAGCCACAAGTGCACATCATGGCGGCATGAAATCCTACGCAAACACGCCGGTGACTCAGAAGTGGTACCATGTAATCTGTACCATGTACAACCGGCGCGAACTGTTGAAGATACCAGCTACTGCCAGATTCTGCGAGCGCTCGATCCTGGCTTCTCGCCTGCTGCCGAATTGGATGGTGGCTGCGGCATCGGTCAGGCCGTCGCAGGTGCGCGTACTGGTCCGGTTGCCACCCAGTGCTACTCGGAAGCAGGTCATGCGATCGGTGCAACGGGCCGCAGCCCAAGCGATGCGAGAAGCAGGTATTGTGTCGCGTTGGCAACGGGTTGCGTGGGGCCAACGGGCTTGGTGTTTCGTGCTGCGGAGTGCCACCTCGGTTACGGCAGTCCGACGTCACATGTCGGCCAGAAACGCGACTATTGGCTCGTTGTCTCCCACAGCTACCCAGGCCGAGGTTGTTAGCGCGTTGAGTGCCTCAGTAAGCGAGGATGCGGCGAGCCGCATCTACGATATCGTTCACGTGCGGTAGTACGAAATCCTCGAGCGTCGGGGAGTACGGGAGCGGCGTATCGTGAGCCGTTACCCTCCGTATGGGAGCGTCCAACCACTCGAAGGCGTGCTCCGAGATACGGGCGGTGATCTCACCGGCGACGCCTCCCGTGCGCGTGTCCTCGTGAGCGATCAACACCCTGTTGGTTTTTCGGATCGATTTGAAAATGGCTGCGTCGTCCATCGGTAGCAGCGTGCGCAAGTCCAACACTTCTATCGATGCGCCGTCTTCCTGCTCCAACTCATCGGCAGCTTCGAGCGCCCGCCACACCATTGCCGACCACGTCACTATGGTCAGATCGGTGCCGTCACGGGCAACGTTCGCCTTGCCGATCGGGGTCAAGATCTCTTCGTCTTCCGGAATGTCTTCCTTGATCCTGCGATAGAGAAACTTGTGCTCGAAATAGATCACGGGGTCTTCATCCCTGATCGCCGACTTGATCAGCCCCTTGGCATCGCGAGCCGTGGCTGGGCATACCAACTTGAGGCCCGGTGTATGGAGGAAGGCAGCTTCCGGCATCTGGGAGTGAAACGGCCCACCCCTCACATAACCGCCCGTCGGACCGCGCACCACCATGGGTGTCGGCAGGTTCGCCCGGTATCGAGCGGTGGCAACGTAGTTGGTGATAATGTCGTAGGCACAGGAGATGAAATCGATGAACTGCATCTCGGCCACAGGTCTCAGGCCCATATGGGCCGCGCCGGCGGCAGCTCCAATAATCGCAGTTTCGCTGACCGGAGTGTCGATGACACGCTGGGGACCAAACTCATCCACGAAACCGGCAGTGAGCTTGAACGCGCCCCCGTACTGACCGATGTCCTCACCCAGCACGAAGACACGGTCGTCCCGTTGCATCTCCTCCCAGAGGCCTTGGCGTAGCGCCTGGAGGTAGGTTACCTCAGCCATTCAATCCGGAGCGAGTGCAATCCGCTGAGAGGGTAGTTTGCCCTGGGGTCGGGAACGACGGATTCAGGATGCTAGCTGTGCCTCGTAGCCCGCACCCTTCACTGTCTCCACCAGGGCCTCCGACGTGACTTTCCCGTCGTCGAAATCGACCTCAGCTGACTCATCTGCGAGGTCCACGAACACCCCGTAAACACCAGAAACCCCGTTGAGTGCCTGCTCGACCTTACCCTTGCAATGGTCACAGGTCATACCGGAGACATTCAAACGAACAGATGCCAAGATCTACACCTCGTTGAGCGTTCAGTAGGCGCCGCGAGCCACGTGGGACTCGTGGACATGCTGATGGACCGTGGCGAGAAACCGCTTGGCGACCTTGTCAGCCTCGCTCTCACCCAACTGATCGGTCTCGATCTCTATCAACGTATAGTGTCCACCTTCGGCCTCCACGTGCAGAGAGATGCGACCGATAGTACCCGCATATACCCTGTGCCTATCGCCAGACTCGGTAACACCGGCACGACTCGGAAAGTAACGGTCGGCTTCTGCCACGACGGCGTCGGGCGATATCTGTGTACGATGGAAGTAACGCATGATTCACGAAACGGTTGATGGTTGGAACTTCCTGAGCCGCAGGCTATTGCCCACCACGCTCAGACTAGATAGCGACATCGCTGCACTCGCAAAAACGGGGCTGAGCAGGAGACCCGTCAACGGATATAGTACACCGGCGGCGAGCGGAATGCCGAGTGTGTTGTAAACGAAGGCAAAGAAGAGATTGCCCTTGATCGTGCGGACAGTACGGCGGGACAGCTCAATAGTGGTTACGATCGAGTTTAGATCACCACGGACCAACGTCATATCGGAAGCTTCGATTGCAACGTCAGTACCGGTTCCGATCGCGAACCCGGCGTCGGCCTGAGCCAACGCCGCAGCGTCGTTGAGTCCATCGCCGACCATTCCCACGATCTTGCCGTCCTGCTGCAGACGTTTGATCTCGTCGGCCTTGTCGCGGGGGTCAACCTCTGCAATCACACGATCGATCCCGATCTCCTTGGCAACCAGACCCGTAGCGATCTTGCTATCGCCACTCAGCACGTAGAGTTCGTACCCCATCTGCTTCAGCTTTGCAATCGCAGTCTTGGCCGTTGGTTTGATGGGATCGGCAATGAGGATCAGGCCCTGGACAGTGTCGTTGACCACTACTACCACAGGCGACCGCCCGGCGAGCACGTGACGCTCGGCTTTGTTCGACAGATCTCCCAAATCCAGGCTGCGCTCCTCCGCATGGCGCATGCTGATCACTTCCACCAGATACTTGCCCACTATGCCACGCGCACCACGACCCTCCATTGCAACGAACCTATCGACGTCGGGGATCTCGATTTCCTTCTTCTCGGCGGCCGCAAGGATCGCTCCTGCAAGTGGGTGCTCCGATCGTGCCTCCACGGCCGAAGCCAGTCGCAGCAACTCGGTAGCCCCAACGATACTCCCATCTGAGCGTTGAGTGCCGAGTACGTGTGTGACGGACGGCTTGCCTTCCGTCAGCGTCCCGGTCTTGTCGAACACGATGGTGCTGATCTTCTCGACGGTTTCCAGCGCCTCACCACCGCGGATGAGGATCCCGAGTTCCGCACCTCTGCCAGTACCGACCATGATCGCGGTGGGCGTGGCGAGTCCCAGGGCACAGGGACAGGCAATTACCAGAACAGTCACGAGAGCGATGGTTGCAAACACATACACCGGGTCCGGTCCGATCACGAACCAGACCACGAACGAGGCGATGGCGATAGCAATGACGATCGGCACGAATACACCAGCGACCCTGTCCGCCAGCCGTTGCACCGGTGCTTTGGTACCTTGAGCCTCCTCGACCAGGCGGACTATCTGCGAGAGCATCGTGTCCTTGCCAACCGCGCGTGCTTCGAATCCCAGGGTCCCCAGCCCGTTGAGAGTCCCACCTACCACCTGGTCTCCGACCTTCTTTTGGACGGGCTCAGGCTCACCGGTCAACATCGCCTCAGAAACGGTCGACTCTCCCGCCATTACGACACCGTCGACCGGGATCGTCTCGCCCGGCTTCACGATTACCCGGTCGCCCACCTCGACACGCTCGATCGGGATCTCCATGTCGTGTCCCTGGCGTTGCACCGTTGCCGTCTTCGGCCTGAGTTCGATCAAGCGGCGGATTGCAAGTGAAGTACGTCCTCTGGCTGTCGCTTCCAATAGCCTACCCAGCAGGATCAGCGCGATGATCGCACACACCGATTCGTAGTAGACGTCCGCACTGAGACCGACATTGCTGAACACCGCCGGTACCACCGTCGCGACAACGGAGAAGAGGAACCCGGCACCGGTTCCGACAGCAATCAGCGTGTTCATGTCCGCCGAGCGGTGTTTGAGACCACTCCATGCAGCGGTGTAAAACTGCTTACCACACCAAAGCACTACAGGCAAGGTCATCACGAGCATCGCAAGCCTGAGTATGTCCGGATCGAGTTGATAAAGCGCTGGTGCTACGTTCCGTAGCAGGTTGTTCAGCGGCCGCATCAGCATTCCGAACAGGTCAACGCCCTTCGTGCTGTCCTGGGCCATTAGCGGCATCGAGCCAATCATAGTTGCGACCGTCATGATTGCTGCCACGGCGAACTTCCATGCCAGAGTCCGGACCTGGCTCCGGATGCGTTGGCGCTCGCGTTCCGCGGGGTCTTCTTCCGCCAGAGGCTCCGCTATTGTGAACCCTGAGCTTGCTACCCTCTGCTCGATGGCGCGAGCAGTGACGATGCCTGGTACGTACTCGACCCTCACCTGCTCCGTGGCCTGGTTGGCAGTAGCCGACAGCACTCCGTCCAGCTCGGACAGCCCCTGCTCCAGGCGGTTCGTCCCACTGGCATAGTGCAGTCCCTCGACGCCGAACGTGATCGAGGTCTTGGCGCAATCGAATCCCGCATCCCGTACCGCTGTGACCAACTGGGCCACGCTGGTATCGCTGTCATTGATCGTGACGGTGGACTTGCCAGTGGCGTAGTTGACGGACGCGTCGAGCACGCCGTGCTCTTCGAGTAGCCGCTTCTGGACGGTCATGGCACAGGCGCCGCAGGTCATTCCCTCAATGGGGAGTGTTATCCGCGCGTTAGCCATGCTTTGCATGTCCCTTGCCGAGGTTAGCCCGGGCACCCTCACGCCCTATCTGGGCCACCACACGTCCGTGCATCACTGAGAGACCACAGTGGAACGGGTAGTCACCCGGCTTGTCCAATGTGAAGTCGACCGGCGTAGTCTCGAACGCAGCGAGTTCTTTCTCTATGCCCAACGACTCGAAGATCACCCGTTCGGAACATTCTTCTGTTTCGTCACGATAGAAGAGGAGGCGGACCGGACGGCCCGCCTCGACTGGGATTGTATCTGGATCGTAGCCACCCTTCACCAGCACCTTGATCTCTTGCGGCGTGGTGCGTGAACTCCGGACTGAAGACACCTTACGTGGACCGAGGAAGAACCACAGCTCTCCCGCGATGAGCACGACACCCAGGACGACGACGACCGCGTCAATCAGACTCACGCTTTGTCGTACTCGTAGTACTCCACCCCTAGATGGGTAATCTGGTCCTCGCCCATCAGCCAGCGGAGCGTGTTCTTGAGCTTCGTTTGCTGAATGAAGAGATCGTTCTCGGCCGTCAGGTTCGGGGCAGCCATGGGGCTCTTGAAGTAGAACGAGAGCCACTCTTGAATCCCTGACAACCCGGCCCGTTGGGCCAGATCCATCAGCAGCGTCAGGTCATGTACCAGTGGTGCGGCCAGTATCGAGTCACGGCAAAGGAAATCGATCTTGATCTGCATCGGGTAACCCAACCACCCGAAGAGATCGATGTTGTCCCACCCCTCTTTGTTATCACCACGTGGCGGATAGTAGTTGATCCGCACCTTGTGGTAGATAGCTCCGTACAACTCGGGATAGACCGACGGCTGGAGGATGTGCTCCAACACTCCCAGCTTCGACTCTTCCTTGGTCTTGAACGACTCGGGATCGTCCAACACTTCACCATCTCTGTTCCCCAGGATGTTTGTCGAGTACCACCCTGCCAGACCCAGCATCCTCGCCTTGAACATCGGCGCGAACACGGTCTTGACCATCGTTTGGCCGGTCTTGAAGTCCTTGCCGGCGATGGGGACATTGTTGGCTGCGGCCAGTTCCTGCAACGCCAGCGCGTCGACGCACAGATTGGGCGCTCCATTTGCGAAAGGCACGCCCTCCATGATGGCCGCCCAGGCG
>Ga0255055_10002333_pt1 | contig 13460 bp, 14 predicted proteins | sample JV7_2_27_MG_FD_188633 | JGI IMG/M metagenome (GOLD analysis project Ga0255055, IMG submission 188633) | Seawater microbial communities from Jervis Inlet, British Columbia, Canada - JV7_2_27 | ecosystem: Environmental > Aquatic > Marine > Inlet | place: Canada: British Columbia | collected...
AGTAATGGGTAATGTGTAACAAGTAATAAGTTTCGAGTTGCACTAAAAAAGTAAGGACGTATTGCATACTTCCTCAATAATTAATATAAAACGTAAGACGGGTGTCTCGCCTATCTAGGTAGGGGCATGATGTATCGTGCCCAAAAAAGTATGGGTTCGATTCATCGAACCCGTTAATCGTAGGATAGGCGTTCCTCATTTTTACAGAGTCTGTCCCTGTGAAAACAGGGAACAGGCCCGCCTGTCTGTGAATCACAAAAAAAGGGCACAATTCATTGTGCCCCTACACTTGAATCCTGGTCTCTTTAACGCGATACGAATATAATATAGAGGACAAATAAATTATGATTAAAAAAGAGAAAAAGTTATATTTTAATAACGAACTTACCGGTTTAAAAGAAAGTCTGACAAAGATGGCAAATTTGGTCGAAGAAGCAATTGATATGTCTATAAAGTCTTTAGTTGAACAGGATTTAGATTTAGCTACAAAGGTAATTGAAAATGATGATATAATTGATAAAATGGAATTAGATATCGAAGAACAGTGTTTGCAGATGATTGCCCTACGCCATCCCATTGCCAAAAATTTGAGGATAATCGGCTGTGGTTATAAGACCGTATCTGATTTAGAAAGAGTAGCCGATCATGCTGTGAGTATAGCTAAAGCCAGCCGATATCTATCTACCAAATCCATGGTAAAACCCCTAATAGACATTCCTCGCATGGCTGAAATTGCTCAAAATATGTTGAAAGATGGCTTAAATGCTTATTTTAACGGAGATGTAGAGTTAGCCAAGGAAGTGTGGGCGAGAGATAGGACGGTTGACGATTTGGATAAACAGATATTTCGTGAACTCTTAACTTTCATGATGGAAGATCCTCACACTATTAGCAGGGCGATTCATTTGATTTTTGTTTCTAATAATATTGAACGGATTGCCGACCATGCAACAAATTTAGCAGAGAGGGTAGTATATATCATTAACGGAGAAAGAATGAAAAATTATTCCAAAAGCGATAAAAAAACATAGAACATGAAACTTTAAGATTAATTGAATGAATGTTTATATTTTTTCTTTGACCAATCAAAAAGCAAAAAATAAATAAAAAAAGGTTATAGTTTGTGGAAATAATCAAAAATAATTTGGAAATAATAAACGAAAAAGTAAAAAAAGCAGCCTTAAAGACGAATAGAAATCCTGATGAAATAAAATTAGTAGCTGTAACTAAAACCGCTACTATAGAGCAAATAAAAGAAGCTATAAGAGTTGGAGTAAAAATAATTGGCGAAAATAAAGTTCAGGAAGCCAAAGAAAAATATCAAATTTTGAGTACCGATATAGAGTGGCATTTAGTTGGACATCTGCAAACTAATAAGGTAAAATACGCTATAGAAATATTTGATCTTATTCACTCTGTAGATAGTATAAAATTAGCTAAAGAGATAGATAAACGTTCCCTGCAATTCGGGATGATGACTAATGTTTTAGTTGAGGTGAATGTTTCCGGGGAAGAAACAAAATATGGAATTAAACCGGAAGAAGTAGAGCCTTTTTTAGAAGAGATATCTGAATTTTCCAGAATAAAGGTCAGAGGTTTAATGACTATTGCACCAATAGTGGAAGATAAAGAAGAAGTCCGGCCATATTTTAGGAAACTCAGGAAATTATTCGAAAAAATAAAGATTGAAAATATGAAGAATATTAGAATGGATTATCTTTCCATGGGGATGACTGAAGATTTTGAGGCAGCCATTGAAGAAGGCGCGAATATGGTTAGAATCGGCAGGGGAATATTCGGATTTCACTAACGACTAATTTAAATTACCAGAATAAATTGATAAAACCGGAAGGAAAATATTATACATGTTTTTACTGATTCAAATAATCAACACAGTTTTCAGGCTTTACAGTTATTTAATTTTAGCGAGGATATTTTTAGCCTGGATACCCATAGATCGTTACAACCCTGTAGTGCAGTTTATCTATAGAGTTACCGAACCGCTTTTAGCACCCTTTAGGATTATATTGCCTTTAGGGGGTATGGGGTTAGATCTTTCTCCGATAATTGTCTTTTTTTTACTAAATTTACTTCAAAGAGCACTAATTAATATACTTGTTAGTATAGCTCTTTAAAGCATATATAAAATAAATTTAATTGATGAAATATCAAATGAGGGAGGATAATTGAATGAGAATTACACCAATGGATATCGAACAACAAGAATTTTCCAAGTCATTCAGAGGTTACAACGAAGAAGAAGTGGATGATTTCTTAGACAAGATAGTAAAAGACTACGAAGAATTGATAAATGAAAATGTAAGACTTAATGAAGAAATAGAAAGGATGCAAGAAAAATTAAAAGAGTTTGGCGAGATTGAGGAAAGTTTGAGGAGTGCTTTACTAAATGCCCAAAAATCTGCAGAAGAAATGAAGGGCAGGGTAGAAAGTGAAGCAAAAATAATCATAGAAAAAGCAGAGCTGGAAGCTAAGTCGTTAAAACAACAGGTCTTTCAAAAAGAAGACATAATGAAAAATGAAATTGATAATCTGCGGAGATATAAATATAATTTTAAAGAAAAGTTTAAATCGATGTTGAATTTATACCTAAAAATGATTGAAACTGAGGATTTTGAGGGAAAAGGAAATTACAAGATTGAAGAAGAAGTTTCTAAAGAGAAAACAGAAAAAAGAATTTCCGGAGAGAAAGCGGATAAATTAGAAGGTTTAGGCATAGAAGAAAATTTCAAAATCAAAGAAACAGAAGATGAGCAACGATATCAATGATTATTTTAAAATTACGGGTAATGACATTATAGTTAAGGTTAAAATTGTTCCCGGTTCGTCAAAAAATAAAATTATCGGAGTTTATAATGACTCCTTAAAAATTACCATAACAGCCCCGCCGGTCGAAGGTAAAGCCAATAAAAAATGTATTGCCTATTTGGCTAAATATTTTGATGTAGCGAAATCAAAAATCGAAATAATTTCGGGGCAAACCAGCAAAAATAAACTTATTAAGATTTACGATATCAGCAAAAAAGAATTTTTAGATAAAATAGACAAGATTAGTTGAGAATTCAGAATTCAGTGTAGGGGCACAATGAATTGTGCCCTTCTTATTTTACATTCTGACATCTTAGGGCACGATACATCGTGCCCCTACATCTCCTGATTTCTTTTTTCTTCACTATATACTTGTATCTTAACGATATACGATATACGCTCTACGCTACGCGCTCTACGCTATCTAAAAGATTGACACAAACCGATTTAATATGCTATTATTACGTAAATTAAAAATAGAATAGTCATTTATCTGATTTGAGGAAGAGTAGGTAGATACAATTTAACAGCGAGCAGGGACAGTGGAAGCCTGTAAATTATTTCTATCCAAAATCTTCTCAATATTTCTAATTGAAATTGGTTTAAAAGTAGATTAGAGCGGTGAACATCGTTAAAAACCGGAGTATATTTATTTATCTATTTAAATATATTTACTCTATAAGTTCATTATCCGTGAGGTAATGATAAAAATTAGGTGGTACCACAAGAACTTCTAACCTCTTGTCCTTTTACGCGGCAAGGGGTTTTTGTTATATTATATTACTGTATAAATTATAAAGCATGAGGGGAGATTCAAATGGAATACAAAGATTCCTTAAATTTACCGAAAACAAAATTTAAAATGAAAGCAAACTTGGCCCAGGAAGAACCCAAGTTATTAGAATTTTGGGAAAAACAGGAAACATATAGGAAAGTATTGGAAAAAAAGAAAAACCTGAAAAAATACATCTTGCACGATGGACCTCCCTATGCTAATGGCAATATACATATCGGGACCGCTTATAATAAGATATTAAAAGATATAATCCCCAAGTATAAATCGATGAAAGGGTATAACGCTCACTATGTCCCGGGGTGGGATACTCATGGCTTACCTATAGAGTTTCAGGTTACCAAAGATATGAAAGTAGGGTTAAGCGAGATAGACCCGGTTGAACTAAGGAAGAAGTGTACAGAGTATGCCAAACATTATATTAACGTGCAAAGAGAAGAGTTTAAGCGGTTAGGGGTAATGGGAGAATGGGAAAACCCTTATCTAACCCTTAACCCTGCTTATGAGGCAGAACAGATAGAAATATTTAAAAAGATGTTTTCCAGAGGGTATATCTACAAAGGATTAAAACCGGTATATTGGTGTGCTCATTGTGAAACTGCTCTGGCAGCAGCAGAGATAGAATACCACGACAAAGAATCTTCCTCCATATACGTTAAATTCTTGGTGAAAGATAGTTTGAAAAAAGTATTGACGGAGAGTAAAGAAGAAAAAAACTATGTACTTATTTGGACTACTACCCCCTGGACTATTCCCGGGAACATGGCCGTTGCTCTTAATCCGGATATTGAATACAGTTTAGTTAACACAGAAAAAGGGAATCTCTTGTTAGCTTCCGCTTTAGTAGAAAAAGTAATGAAAGAAATTGAAATTGCTGATTATAAGATTATTAGTAAAGCAAAAGGCAAATTATTTGAAGGTTTAAAGTGTAAACATCCTATTTTTGATAGAGACTCAATAATTGTGTTGGGAGGCCATGTTTTATTAGATGAAGGGACCGGCTGTGTACACACTGCACCGGGACACGGACAGGAGGATTATGAGATAGGAGTAAAATATAAAATACCTATATTTACTACCCTTGATAGCCAGGGAAAATTTAACCAGGAAGGCGGAAAGTTTAAAGGATTAAATTATAAAGAAGGGAATATTGCGGTAATAGAAGAATTAAGCAAGAATGGAGCTTTATTGAAGGTTGGTAAGATAATGCATTCTTATCCCCACTGCTGGCGTTGTAAAAAACCGGTAGTATTTCGGGCGACCGAGCAATGGTTTGTTAACCTCGAAGCCTTTCGTGATTTAGCCCTAAAAGAAATAGAAAAGGTTCAATTTGTTCCTGCCTGGGGTAAGGAAAAAATATACGGTATGGTGGAGAACAGAACCGACTGGTGTATTTCCCGTCAAAGGGTATGGGGAGTCCCCCTCCCGGTTTTCTACTGTAAAGGCTGCGGAGAAATTATAGTAAATGAAGAAACCATAAATTCGGTTAAAAAATTGTTTCTGGAAAAAGGATCAGATTCCTGGTTTGCCCTGTCCGCCCAAGAAATTTTACCCAAAGATTATCAGTGTCCCCACTGCCAGGGTAAAGATTTTGAGAAAGAGAAAGATATAATGGATGTATGGTTTGACTCCGGATGCAGTCATGCGGCAGTACTTAAGACGAGAGAGGAACTCCACTGGCCGGCAGAAATGTATTTAGAAGGAACAGACCAGCATAGGGGTTGGTTCCAAACCTCACTACTGACTTCGGTGGCTGCTTTTGAAAAAGCACCATATAAAACTGTTCTGACTCATGGCTTTATTGTTGATGCAGAAGGCAGGAAAATGTCCAAATCCATAGGTAATGTCATTGCCCCTCAGGAGATTATTGAAAAATATGGAGCAGATATATTGAGATTATGGGTGGCCTCTTCTGATTACCGGACAGATATCAGGATCTCTTCTAAGATATTAGATCAGTTAGTGGAAATATATCGAAGGGTTAGAAATACCACCCGGTTTATCCTGGGAAATTTATCGGATTTCAATCCTGATACAGATGTAGTTTCTTATGATAAACTTAACGAATTAGACAGAGTAGTCTTGAACAATTTTCAAAGTTTGGTGAAAAGAGTAAATGAAAGCTATGATAAATTTGAATTTCATTCCCTTTATCATGAAATTCATAACTTCTGTGCTATCGATTTGAGCTCGTTTTATCTGGATATAATTAAGGATAGGCTATATACCGCATTCGCCGATTCCGAAGAACGTCGGGCAGCTCAAACAGTATTGTATCAGATAATAAATGATTTGGTTAAACTGATTGCACCGGTATTAAGTTTTACCGCAGAGGAAATCTGGCAGTACCTAAGAGAAATTGAAAAAGGCGAAGAAAGCGTTTTTCTTGCTCCCTGGCCGGAAGCAAATGAAAATTATAGGGATAGAAATTTAGAAAAAAAATGGGACAACATCCTAAAAATCAGAAAAGATGTTCTAAAAGCCCTGGAAATAAAAAGAGGGGAAGGCTTTATCGGAAATTCTTTAGAGGCACAGGTAAATATTTATACCGAAGATAAAGAAGTTTATGATTATTTAATGTCCTTTAAGAAGCAGTTGGAAACCATATTTATCGTTTCTAAAACAGATATAGTTCGCGGAGCAGGAGAAAAAGGTCTTTCTTCTGATGCCTATGCGGGCGTTGAATTTCCAGATATTAAGGTAATGATAACCAGGGCACCAGGCAAGAAGTGTGAAAGGTGCTGGTGTTATAGTGAGACAGTAGGAGGAGACCAGAAATATCCGACTATTTGTGAAAAATGTGCTAAAGTAATGCATAATCATTTCGAGGAGTAGAAGAAATGCCATGGGATTCATAGTTTTTGCCATATTTATTATATTATTTGATCAGGCAAGTAAATTGTACATTCAGTACAACATGCATATTGGAGAGTCTATACCGGTAATTAAAGGGATATTTCATATTACTTATATAGAGAATCCATATACCGCCTTTGGGCTTTTTAAATATCAAACAATATTCTTTGTAATAGCGGCATCGATTTCCCTAATTTTGATCATTTTAATTTTCAAAAAAATAATTTTCAAGAAAGACCCTTTTATGTACATCCCTTTAACACTTGTCCTGGGCGGTGCAGTAGGCAATCTTATTGATCGGGTGAGAGTTGATGGAAGGGTAATAGATTTTATAGATTTTAGAATCTGGCCGGTTTTTAATTTTGCCGATTCGGCGATAGTATGCGGAATGTTAGTATTATTGATTCATGTTCTATTCCGCACTCCGGAAAAAGAAGATGAGGGAGAAGGGGAAGAATGGAAAAATGAGGAAAAATATAACGAAGAAGAAAAGGAGTAAATTTCAATGTATAGAATTTTATTTACTATTGGTTCATTTCCCATCTATTCTTACGGAGTGATGCTTGCTTTAGCTTTTATAATGGGTATTCTTTTTGCTATGAAAGAAGCAAAAAGGGTTGGAGAAAACCCGGAAAGAATTTTAGATATAAGTTTGTATGTTGTTTTAGGCACACTAATAGGAGGAAGATTAGGCTATGTGATATTTAATCTTGACTATTATCTAAAAAATCCTATTGAAATGTTATATTTTAGACAGGGTGGACTAAGCTTTTTGGGAGGATTTTTCATAGCTTTTTTACTGTGTTTGTTGTATATCAAAAGAACTAAGATTTCATTCTGGAAATTTGCTGATATTGCGTCCCCTTCTGTCGCAATGGGCATAGGAATTGCCAGAATAGGTTGTTTTCTAAATGGCTGCTGCTTTGGTGTAGTGTCAGAAAATTACGGCATTAAATTTCCTTCTTTACATATGCCCCCGGTGTATTCACAGCAATTAAAAGATGGATTGATTGCTTCCGGAAGTTCCTATACTCTTCCGGTAATTCCCACACAGCTTTATTCTTTTTTATACGCTTTTTTAATATTTTTTATACTTTTAGGGATTAGAAAATATAAAAAATACGATGGATATTTGTTTTTGAATTTTTTAGTATTATATTCAATATCTCGTTTTATTATAGAGTTTTTCAGATTTTATGGAGATAATTATAAAATGTTTAATTATTTTACTATTACTCAGATTATTTTGCTGGGGGTCGTGTTGGTTTCCCTGGTGTTTATGAATATTTTGAAGAAGAAAAGTATAACTAGCGTGGAGCGAATAGAAAAACAGTAACAAGTAATGTGTAATTTGTAATGTGTAGGGGCACGATGCATCGTGCCCACAATAACCAAAAGACCATAAAAAAAGCAGGGCACAATTCATTGTACCCCTACAAAAACATAAATCAAATTCAGATGTAAAGAAGATAAAAAAACTTGTCAAAGGACCGTCCCCTGACAGATGATAGAAAAAGAAAAAAGTTTAATATTCGCAGGCGAAGAAAAGATCAGAATTGACCTCTATTTAACCCAGAAAGAAATATACCCCTCCAGATCTCAGATTCGGAATTTAATCGCCCAGGGTAAAATCAAAGTAAATAAAAACCCGGTTAAGCCAAGTTATATCTTGAAAAATGGGGATGTGATAGATTTAACTCTGCCCGAAAATAAAGAATTAAAGATAAAAGCAGAAGCCATTCCCTTGGATATTATCTACGAAGATGAATATCTGGTGGTGATTAATAAACCGGCTGATATGATTGTTCACCCTGCAGGGAAAATATGTTCCGGCACCCTGGTGAATGCCCTGCTTTATCATTGTCAGGATTCCTTATCCGGGATAGGCGGAGTGATCAGACCGGGCATTGTTCACCGCCTGGATAAAAATACTTCCGGCCTGATGGTAGTAGCAAAAAATGATTTAGCACATCTTGACTTATCAAGACAGATAAAAGATCATCAGGTAACCAAAAAATATCTCGCCTTGGTCCACGGCGGCCTGAGAGATGATTCCGGAGTTATAGATGCACCGATCGGCCGGAATTTGAAAAACAGGAAAAAAATGGCAGTTACCGAAGGAAAAAGCAGGGAAGCAATAACTCATTTCAAGGTGTTAAAAAAATTTTCCGGCTATACCCTGGTCGAAGCAACTCTTCGTACGGGCAGAACTCATCAGATAAGAGTACATCTGGCTTTTATCGGCTATCCCATCGTTGGTGACCAGCTATATGGTCACAGGAGACAGGGATTAAATATCCACAGGCAGGCTTTGCATTCTTATGTTTTAGGGTTTGTACACCCCGCATCTAAAGAATATATGGAATTTTCTGCCCCTCTACCCCAAGATATGCAGGAATTAATTGATTGTCTGGAAGGAATTGAAAAATAGAGTATTAGAATTATTTTTGAGAAATCTTCTTCATGCTCCTGATTTCTTCCAAATCTATTTTTATCCAAAGCCCCTTTTCTTGAGAATAAATAACCATCCCCGGCCTGGCTTTTTTAGGTTTTTTTACGTGTTTTTTAAGAGTATAATCGACCAATACTTTATCATCTTTTTTGGCTTTACTAAAATAAGCAGCTAAATTTGCGGCCTGGATTAAGGTGTCGAGCGGAAGAGATTGCTTGCTCCCTTTATTTTTAATGATAATATGAGACCCTTGAATGTTTTTTGCATGAAGCCAGGTATCATTACCGGAAGCTAATTTAAAAGTTAAGAAATCATTTTGCAGGTTATTTTTCCCCAGATAGATTTCCCAGCCATCTTTAGAGATATATTTAACCGGCACCAGTCTGTTCTTTTCTTTTTTGGGCTTTTTAAGGGGAGCGGTGGCCTTCTTTGCCCATCCCAATTTTGTTAAGTTATCATAAATTTTGAGCAGATTGGGAAGAGAATTACTTTCTTGCTCATATAATTTCTGAAGCCCGGTCAGCTGAGCAAGCCTTAACTTATGGTTCTTTAATTGCTCGAAAATTATCTGGAAACTATCTTTTGTTTTTCGGTATTTTTTAAAATATAACCGGGCATTTTCTAAAGGGGTCAATTTATCGTTTAGCGGGACGGTTATATTTTCCTGCCGGGGAGAATAATAGTTGATGGTGACAATTTCCCTGTCTCCTCTTTTAATGCTGGAAAGATTTGCTTTTATTAGTTCACCGCTTATCTTATATTTTTCACAATTTTTCACTTCTTCCAGTTTTTTTTGGCAATCGCTTATCTTATTATTTATTTTCAGCATATTTTTTCTGATTATCTGGTCTAACTTATTTTGCATAGATAGAATTTCCCGTTCTTTCTCCAGTTCGATAAATAAAGATTGCAGGCAGGAATTCGTATCATTAAAAGTTTGCATATGGTATTTGGGAAACTGAATTGAATCGATTATAGACCAGGCTTTTATCGTTTTAGATAGGGGATCCGAAAAGAGGGCCGGCTGAAAATTATAATTTTTAATATTTGTTACAATTCTATTAAAAGAAGTCCAGAGCATTTCCAAATCTGCCCCGGATATCTCAGATAGGTTCTTTTCCGGGGATAAATTTGCCTGAAGGACTACCTCTTTTGCGCTCTGAGGGCTTATGCCTATTAAACTGTCCTGTATTAGCCTCCAGAGGGTTATATCTTTATTTTCTGCGGATAGGGTAAAAATATTAAAGAAGCCTTCACGGGTAATATTTAAAGGATTCAATTTATTCTGAGAAGGAGGGGGGATATAGAGCTTTCCGGGCATAATTTCCCGATACCTGTTAATATTAAAATCTATTAGTTTTACGGCGGTTTCTATGGTTTTATCTTCTTTAATAAGAATCATATTACCGTGTTTACCCATAAATTCTACTACCAGTATTTTATCTGGTAATTTACCGAACTTTTGGTAGGGTCTAATAATAAAATGTAAAATACGATCAAAATTGGGGTGTTCGATATCTAATATTTTCCCTCCCCTTAGCTGATTTTGCAGAAGAGTTAAAAAAGGAGAACTGATAGTCTTTTGCCTATTTTTTAATTCGGTAAAGTAAATTTCAGGAAGCGAGGGGTCAAGGGAAATGTGGATATTAAAGGTTTCTCTTTTATTCTTTATACCATTTGAGGCAAAAGGCTTATAAGGTTTTACTTCAATAATGATTTTATATTTTTTAGTCTGAATCAGGCTTATTATCTTTCCCTCTTTAAATTTATCCAGAAGCTCTTTTCTCATTGCTTCCAAAGTGATGCTATCCAGGGACATATTAATCTCCTTGCTGATATATTTAACTTTAATATAATCTATTATAGAGGCATAATCAAGAAAATAAAAATGACAAAGGACCCTGACATTGGTATCGAGTATCGAGTATATAGTAAAATACAGTAATAAGTGATGAGTAATGTGTAACAACTAATAAGTTTTGAGTTGTAGGTTGCAAGTTTAAAAAAGTAGGGGCGTATTGCATACGCCCTCAATACTTAATGTAAAACCTAAATCCTAATTTCTTTAACGCGATACGATGCACTAACGATTAATTCAATCGGTCAATCGGTGAATTGGAGAATTGGTAAATTGGTGGATTGATTATTGCGAAATAATTTGACAAGCAGTAAGTATTACCCTAAAATTAGTGTGAAGTTTATAATTTTATGGAAATATGGTACATAAGGAGAAACAAAGTTGATTAAAAGCATGACCGGTTACGGTGTGGGAAGGATTAAAGCAAAAGACGGAGAATGCCTGGTAGAGATAAAAAGCTTAAACAATAAATATTGTGACGTAAATATAAAAAACAACTTTCAATCTTTGGAAATTGAACAAAAGATAGAAAAGTTAATAAAAGATAGGGTTTCAAGAGGAAAAGTTAATATTTTAGTAAGAGTTGAAAACTATGGCCTGACGGAAGAGAAGATAATATTAAATGAAGATGTTGCCGATTCCTATTATAAAAATCTAAAAGCCTTAAAAAAGAAGTTTAAATTAAAAGACGAAATAGCCATAGATTCTATGCTTAAGTTTAAAGATATATTTAAAATAGTAAAGGAAGAAGAGAGTGCCAAGATATGGCCCCTGGTAGAAAAAGCCACGAATCTTGCCTTAGATTCTTTGCTGAAAATGAGGGGAAGGGAAGGTAAGGTTCTTGTTGCAGATATCCGAAAAAGAGTCAAGAAAATACGAAAGTTAATAGATAAAATTGAGAAATATTCAAAATCGTCACCGCTCGATTACAAAGGTAAATTTTTAAGCAAGATAAAAAATTTGACCGATGGCCTGAATGTTGATGAGGGAAGAATTGAATTAGAGGCAGCAATATTTGCTGAAAAGACGGATATCACCGAAGAAATTACCAGATTAAAAAGCCACCTTATCCAATTTGATGATTTGTTAAATTCTGAGGAATCCGTGGGAAGAAAAATGGATTTTTTAACCCAGGAGATAAATCGGGAGGTAAATACTATCGGGTCAAAGACTAATGATATAGAGGTAACTTCTTTGGTTGTTTTGGTAAAAAGTGAATTGGAAAAGATAAGGGAACAGGCCAGAAATATAGAATGACAGAGGACAAAATATGCTGAATAATTTAGTCAATATAGGTTTTGGAAATTTTGTGAATTCTACCAGGGTAATAACCATTTTAAGTCCGGATTCCGCGCCGGTGAAAAGGTTAAAAGAGGAAGCAAGGGTAGATAAAAGGTTAGTTGATGCTACTTATGGGAGAAGAACGAGAGCAGTGATAATTACAGATAGCAATCATGTAATTTTATCTTCCATTCAACCGGAAACCATTGCCCATAGATTCACCGAATATAGCGAACAAAATTTTAAATTAAAAGAAAACACTCCAAAGTAGGTAATTTTAAATATGACTGACGATAAAGAGTTTTTATCTTCTATCTCTAAACTCGATACTCGATACTCGATACTCGATACGAAATCTTGTAGGGGCTTGCTGTTTATTATCTCCGGCCCATCAGGTGTAGGTAAAGGTACTTTAAGGGAAAAGGTGTTTAATATTTTCCTTGATTTAAAATACTCAGTTTCGGTGAATACCCGCCCTCCCCGAAAGAGTGAAATAGAAGGCAAGGATTATTATTTTGTAACAGTAGATGAATTCGAAAGGATGATAAAAGAAAATAAATTTGTAGAATGGGCTATTGTCCATGGAGATTATAAGGGTACGCCTATAAAATTTTTAATAGAAGAACTTCAAAAAGGGAGAGATGTCCTGCTGGAGTTAGATGTTCAGGGTGCTATGCAGATAAAGAAGAAATTTCCTGATGGTATTTTTATTTTTATAGCTCCTCCAACCTGGAAGGATTTAGAGGATAGATTGCGAAAAAGAAATACTGAGGGAGAAAAAGCACTGGAAAAAAGATTAAAAGATTCCCACATTGAAATAAAATATAAAAAAAATTATAATTATCTGGTAGTGAATGATAATATAAAAACCGCTTTGAAAAAAATAGAGTCTATAATAATTGCCGAAAGGTGCAAAATAGCAAATTATAAAAAATGAATATTGGTTGTAAAATAGTATAATTTTAGCAAAGAGGAAGGATGAGAAATAAATATGTTAGATAATAATTTTTTATTAGCGATGATGGTAGCAAAAAGAGCGAAAGAGTTAAGGGGGGGGGCTAAAATTTTGGTGGAAACCAAACATAGAAAGCCTGTTAAAATTGCCTTAGAAGAGATAAAAGCAGGAAAAGTATTCATTAAAAAGGATGAAGAGCCTCTAAAGGCTGAACAGATATTTAATGAAGGTGAAAAACCTGAAAAAGTTGAAGACATGTCTGATGAAGTTAAAGAACCTGAAAAACCTGAAGAGATATCTGATGAAGTTGAAAAACCTGCAGAAATTGAAGACATATTTAATGAAGATGAAGAATCTGGAAAATCTGAAGGCTTATTAAACGATTAAATAAAGATATAACCTAACTAATTGATAGGCGTCTTGCCTATCAATTAATCGT
>Ga0255055_10002334_pt1 | contig 13459 bp, 10 predicted proteins | sample JV7_2_27_MG_FD_188633 | JGI IMG/M metagenome (GOLD analysis project Ga0255055, IMG submission 188633) | Seawater microbial communities from Jervis Inlet, British Columbia, Canada - JV7_2_27 | ecosystem: Environmental > Aquatic > Marine > Inlet | place: Canada: British Columbia | collected...
TAATCGATAACAAATTAAATTCGCTCCAAGAACAAATAAATTCGTTGGAAACGCGATTTAATAGATTGGAACAAGATTTAACAAAAAATCAAATAACTCCCATCCCTCGTTCACCATCACCAGCCCCTACAATTAAACAAGAAAATCCTGATAATCCAAGTAGAGCAGTATTGAACGAACTACGTGATTTGTTCGAGAAAAGTAAGAAATATAAAGATGATCAATAGAAATATCTGGGTCTGTTAGATTAAAACATTAAAGTAGCATGAACACACATGGTGGATTATTGAACGAAATGTATGACGCAACTTTTAAAATCATCGTTTTTGGAGATCCTAATATAGGAAAAGAAACGCTTACACAGAGATTTTTAACTAATTTGTTTGTATCTGACCAAACAATGACTATCGGGGTTGACTTTGATGTCAAAAGTCTTAGGGTAGATGGACAAAAAGTAAAACTTCAGGTTTGGGATTTTGGGGGCGAAGAAAGGTTTAGGTTTTTACTACCAACTTATGTCAGAGGTGCTCGAGGTGGTATGTTTCTTTACGATATCACAAATTACTCATCGATAGCTCATATAGACGATTGGTTAAGCGTTATTAGAAAAGAAATTAGAGCAGAAGATGTATTTCCAATCATAATTGTGGGAACTAGAGCACATTTGGTAAACGATAGAGAAGTTTCATCTGCAGATGGGATAAAGATTGCGAAATCGAGAGGAGTAAATGGATTTATCGAAGTCAGCGCTGAAACTGGAGAAAATGTAGAAAAAGCTTTCAAAGCGTTAACAAGATTAATGTTAGGTGGCTACAAACCAAGAGAAGTTGGAGTTAGACCTGCTATTATCGATAAATTTGGATTAGAACACGTGAAAGAAAGTATTCAAAGATACTTAAATCTAAAATCTAAAACAAACAAACAGATAACTCGTGCAAGGACAATTATAGCCATTAAAAAATCACTAAAAATAGCAGAAAAGGACAAATCCTGGGATGACGAAATATGGGCTTTTACCATTTCTTTAAGCAAATCAATTTGTAAACGAATTACTCCTAAAACAATTTATTTTCGGTGAATAATCAATGATTTATATAATCTTTTTAATAACGCAGAGTTCGTATGAAAAATGTAGAAATACGAAAATTAAATGTATATATTCGTGAATTTCATGGAGCCTTATAGTAGTGACGATATAAAAAGAAAAAAGAGAAAAAATAGTCACGGATTGGATAGACTCCTCGGAGCAATCCCAGAAGTGACTTCAGCTGCTATTGTGTCTACTGAAGGACTTCCTATTACATCTGCGCTTCCACAGGGGATAGATGAGACAAGGACTGCCGCAATGACTGCTACCTTACTCTCACTATCCGAAAGAGCAATTATAGAGATGGGAAAAGGTGATTTTGATCAACTTTACATTAAAGGCTCTGAAGGTTACCTTCTGGTTATGCAAGCTGGCCCGAACGCTGTTCTGACCGTTTCTACAACTAAAGAGGTGCGACTTGGATTAATCCTATTAGATTGTAGAAGAACATGCGAAAAGATCTCACAATTGCTTGGTGATTTCGATGATGATGATGATGATGATGATGATAGATATCCTTATCCTTATATCTTCAAACCTAAAGAACCACCTGGAGATCTGGGAGTTGAAACGCAGGTACAAGTAATAAAACCTATGGATAAAGAGCCAGAAAATGAAACAGATTGCCAGTATTGTGGCAGGAAGCTCACGAAAGAAGAGAGATTTTCTCATAACTGTAGAAAAAGCCCTTAGTAGAAGCAAACTTCCTAGATTTCCCGTGAAAAACTGACAGAAGTGTGCAATTTATATGCGTGGTTTATCTTATTAATAGCAGTAAGAGTTATAATTAGAAATCAAAAAAAAATTAATTAAATACCAACAAATTCAGCAGAAGGATTAAAATTGATACCTTCCGATTGAATTATTTAATACTAAAATGGCGTCTTATGATTTCACTTTTAAAATATTGTTGCTCGGTGATGATCTTTCGGGAAAACAGTATATTACAGATAGTTACTGTTATAATCTTTTTAATCGCCCAGGAAGACGATTAACTATTGGTGTAGATTTTCATGTTAAAACAATTAGAATAGATAATAGAATAGTTAAAATGCAATTATTTACTGTCGGGGGACAAGAGCGTTTTCGATTTCTTTTACCCACCTATTGTCTCGGAGCTAATGGTGCAATGATTATATATGATACTAGTAACTTTAATTCTTTAGATAATTTAGCTGAATACATCAACATAATTAGAAAAAAAGCTGGAGCTATCCCAATAATGCTTATAGGATCAAATTTGCATTTAAGCAATAAAAAAAGAGAAGTCTCAAGGGAACAAGGGATATTGATGGCAGAGAAATATAAGCTTTCAGGGTATATAGAGATTCCTTCTCAAAATGGGCAGAATATTAGAGATGCTCTCGAAGCGTTAACAAGATTAATGTTAGAAAAGATAGAGGCTTCTAGCATCCAAAAGCATACACCTTCTGATAGGAGGAAAGGACCGCCTAGGGTTATATATTTATAGAGATATAAATTATATAAAAATGTTTTTCAAGCGTGAAATAACCGCAATTATTATTAAATCATATAATAAACACAATATAACACATAGGAAAAAAGCCCTATCTCCCTAAAATTTTAAACTCTTTCACTTTTTTCTCTTAAAATCCCTCAATTTAACCCTATTACACTAAAAATAACCAAGATATTTACTAACAGAATTTTGAAGTGTATTTTTCATAATACCAAGGTTTATTAAATTTAAAAATATATATTACATGCTTGAACAGAGATATTTCATAGTTTCAAGTATAAAATTAAAATTTGGTGAAAGTATGTCTAATAGAAATTATGGCAATAGAACGATGCACAAAGCCACATGTGCCGACTGCGGAAACGAGTGCGAAGTTCCATTCGAGCCTAAGGAAGGCAGACCGGTCTATTGTCGAGATTGTTATAGAAATCATAGAAAATAATTAATTCTATTTTTTCTAAGTTTTGGTTACAACCAAAAACTTATGTTCTAACTTATCGAGTAATGATTTTTTTTATTGTTTTTTTATTGTTTAATTAATGAGAATATTCTTCAGAAGGAAAGGTTCTATCATCATGGATTTGGTCCAATTGGTAAATGGAAACTTTTCACAATTTTTCGTGAAATAACCGAATATTAAATTAAATTTAATATTTTAAAAAATCCTTTTTTCAATTCTTTTCTTTTTAAATATTTTTAAATTGCTTCACTTGTATTATATAAAAGAGGTCTATTAAAAAATGGTATGCCAAATTTGTAGAGCAAAATCTGGATTTTATCCATTATGTAAGAATTGTAATAACTTAAAAGAAGAAGGTAAAATAACTAAATGTGAAGAGTGCGGCATTTGGAAAAAAAATGCAAAACCTCTATGCTATCAATGCTGGCTTAAAAGTAAGAAGTCAAAACAAAAAGTATCGGATGTTTACATAATTTCAGGTATCGAAGCTGAAGAGAAAAATTTCCGATCCAAATTTAAAGCTAAATATAGAACAGATGATGGTCATATGGTCAGATCAAAAGCAGAGCAGGCCATTGATAATTGGTTATATCGTCAGGAAATCGCTCACGCTTATGAAAGACGAGTTCCAATCGAAGAATACCTCTTCTGCGATTTTTTTATACCAAAAGGAAAAGTATGGATAGAATACTGGGGGCTTCAGGACAAAGAATATTTAAAAAGAAAAGAATTGAAGAAAGAACTCTATAAAAAAAATGAGAGGAAGCTAATAGAACTAACCGATAAAGACATAGAAACTCTTGACGATACTTTACCGGTAAAATTACGACCTTATTTTCCGGATGACTTTAGTTTTGATTAGAATAAAAGAAAAAACAGATCGTGAAACGGTTATCAACTACAATTTCAGTTTGGAATTCCCAAATCATCCAATATTGGCTTTAGGAAATTGTGTTCATAACCCTGGAATTTCAATATTTCGCCGAGATCAACTTGTAGAAACCTTCTTATCTCCCATAGCAAACTTTTTTTATTAATAAATTTATATTCTAAATTCTCAACCTGAGATATTAAGTTCAATTTAGCTAATTCTGACGAAATTAAATATGATAAATAGGCTAGAAAAGCGTTCTTTATTACTTCTGCATCACCGTGATTTAAATCATAACTCTCGTGCACAACTTTATTCCGTAATTTACGAATGTCTTCTAGATTATCCTCGAGTTGTTGAGGAAAGCCAGATTCCTTTATTTTTTGATGCATATCTTTTTCTTTAGAATTATCTAATGAAGAATTACAATAATTTTCTAAATTAGCGTAGAATCGTATTAAAAACTTGAAAGGATCAATGTTTTTTGCTGATAAAAAACCACGACATAGTAGCCCCCACTCATTGATATTGAGAGCTTCCAACGATTTTTCAATTTCGGATTTAATATTTGTAATCGCCTCATTATAGTAATCTGTATAATCCATATATGGTTTAGGATAACTATATAGATTGTAGAAGTAACTCGTTCCAAATTCGTTAAAAGAAGAGATTTTTCTACCTTCTAATTCGTTCAATTCTTTTTTAGCTACCTCAGCGGTAAATCTTAATACATAATTACATTGAGGACAATTAGTGATCCAAACTTTCCTTATATGATTGGATGGTCTAATTGCTATTTTATTCATAACATTTCTATCTTCTACTACATAAGTACCGTGACCATCTTCTCTTATATCCATTATTATCCTTTCAATGTGGAATGCTTCAGGTATAAACTTATGACTGCATATCGGACAAGGAACTACTGCCTTTTTAGGAGTGTTTTGCATTGTAAATCAAATGGATTTGTTTTTTATACCTATTTTGTTTTTAATTTATTTAAAATTTTCGTGAAATAACCGTCAAGCAAAATCGATCATGATAATTTTTTCTGATTGATTATCTCCTTGAGTTTTATCTCAGGATGATGATATCTTCCCGTTTTTAATGTTTTGTCTCCAAATTGAATGGATTTTTCAGGACAAAAATTGATACAAGCTAGGCAATGCTGGCATCTATGTTGCCATTGAGGGATTCCATCTGTTAATACGATGTTTTTAACGGGACATACTTTTTCGCATACACCGCAACTATTGCAAGTATCATCAACATGGAAGGATTTATCAAGATTATTCACTTCCGCTTGAAACCATCCGTTAACTTTTTCACTCCTTCCTACATCTTTCTTAAATACACTACTATCTAAATTATCCTTCCCATTATTCACAATTTCAGAGAAGTCGTCAATTTCTTTTTTAGCTTTTTCGAAAAAATCTATTTGACGCTCTTCAGAGTTAATATCATATCCGATAATATAATTATTCGGCATATTAATAAGAAGTCCCGCGTTAAGCCTTTTTCCTTTCGCTCTCAGAATCTTCTCTAATTGCTGTAAGGGAAATTCATTAAGATCTTCAGCACTCGTTACACCCGCAAAAAAATAATTAGATTTAGCGATGTCTAATTCTTTTACAAAATCAAGGACAATTTTCGGTAAACCAGAATAGTACAGTGGGAAGAAAAAACCAATCCTTTCACTGGTTGATACAAGATCTTCCATTTCCCAAACCTTTGCAATAGGAATTAGTTCGCAACCATTTAGTTTTTCGGCAAGATCTTTTGCAGCCTTCAGTGAATTTCCTGTCCCAGTAAAATAATAGATTGTTGTTTCCATATATTTTTAAAAGATTCTCTTCTTTTAGACTTTTTTAATTACTATGTAAGCCCTATTAACCAAAAATAATAAGTGTATAGGTATAAAGAATTAAAGATAAAGAAATAGCAAGCATATTTCTTCGGAATGCTTAAAATTAAATTTATTATATTTATAATTAGTTTATACCTCTAAGTTAACATATTCACAAATATAATTGATTTATATTTTCAAAAAAAATAGTTTACATTATCTAATAGTGGTTAAAGGTATTATTTATGCCGAAGGGTAATATCCAAGAAGTTTTTCCAGAAAAATTCGAACTCAAGAAAAAACTCGAAAAAAATTGGCAATTTTTTGTCAATAGAGATACATATCTGCTATCTGAAGAAAGGGAGAAATATTCTAAAGAGATTAAGCAAGTAAATAAATTTCCTCGTATATCTATATTTAATTTTAAGGTGAGAGGGGGCGTAAAGCGATTTCGAAAAGATTTACGCGATCTTGCCAAAGAAATCGATAACTATGATAAATTATTTATTAAAAACAGATTAAAAGAACATTCTTCGTTTTTCGATGGAAAAGACGATAGTCTAAAGTATCCTTTAGATGACGAGCAAAGATTGGCCGTAGTTAAAGACGATAAACATAATCTTGTCATAGCAGGAGCCGGTTCAGGAAAAACGAGCGTAATTTCTTCTAGAATCGCTTATTTAGTTAGAAGAAAAGATAAAGTTGAAAAAGAAAGAATCTTAGCTCTTGCATTTACTAAAGTAGCTGCAGATGAGATGAAAGAACGATTAAGGAAAAATTATGGGATTGAAATAGACATCTCAACATTTCATGCTTTAGGAAGAAGCATAATAGAAGATGAACTGGGCCATAAACCAAAATTGTTGTTTGATGGGAACGAAAAGAAACAATATGAACTCATTCAAGAGTTATTTATGGATGTTCTCAAAGAAGAAAAATTTCAAAAAATTCTTATCGAGTATTTAGCGTATCATTCAGAGCAAGAAGCCAAAAAAGAATCGTTTGAAGATAAAGAAGAATATTACAAATACATGAGAAATAAAAATTATTCAACTCTGAATGATATTTCTGTGAAATCTATATCTGAAAGGGATATTGGGAATTTTTTATTCTTACATAATATCCAATTTGAATATGAACTACTAGTAGAATGGGTTGATAAGAGCGAAGAAGATAAAGAATACCATCCCGATTTTTATCTACCTGATTATGATGTTTATATTGAACATTGGGGTCTAAATAGAAATAAACAAGTGCCTGAATGGTTTACGATAACTACCAAAGAATATTTAGAACTACGACAATGGAAACTTGAACAGTTTGAAAAGTATAATAAAACTCTTATAGAAACATGGGATTATGAACGTACATCTGAAGATTTGATACCAAAATTAAAGGATAAATTAAAAAAGACAATTTCAAACATAGATTTTACTCCTTTAACCTATAATGAATTAATTGAAAAAACATCCGCTTTCAGAGATAGACGAAATGAAGTTATCAACTTAGCTGGTAATTTTATTAAAATATCCAAATGTAATTTTTTTACTGTCCAAGATATAAATGAACGAATTAAATCGAAAAAATATTCAAAAAAGCAGAAGTTATTTGGAGAATTAGCTCTTGAAGTGTACAAGAAGTATCAAGAGTACTTAAAAAGGGAAAATCGTATCGATTTCAATGATATGATTAACCTTGCTGTTGAATTGGCAAAAAAATATCCTGAGAAATATAATAATAAATATGATCACGTTTTAGTTGATGAATTTCAAGACATATCCTATCAAAGGTTAGAATTAATCAGAAGTTTTGTCAACGAGAACTCAAATACAAAATTGTTCTGCGTTGGTGATGATTGGCAGAGTATCTACCAATTTACAGGAAGTGATGTTCGATTTTTTGTCAATTTTAAAGATTATTTTCCAAATCCTGAAATTACGTATCTAAATAGTAATTATCGAAGTAGCCAAACAATAGTTGGTATCTCTAATGAATTAATAGCCAATAATAAAAACCAGATTAAAAAAGAAACCCGTTCTACACATGATATTGGAATGCAGCCTGTTTTTATCGATTTTACTTCAGGATTTAGTTACAATTTTAAAAATCAATACCAAAATATCTATAATCTTATCCAGATCCTATTGGATGATGGTGTTGAACCTCATGAGATTATGGTTTTATCTAGATTCAACAATTATTTAAAAGGATTAAAAATCTTTTGTGGTGCCAGAGGAGTTCCAACAGAGTCTAAGTATGGAGGAGTTCGATTTTACAGCGCTCATAAATCAAAAGGTTCCGAAAGTCAGCATGTAATCTTAACCGATATGACCTCTGGATTATATGGATTTCCCTGTGAAATACAAGATTCATCCGTAATGGAATTAGCAAAAAGATTTGAATCTGATGGCTTCATTGATGAGGAACGACGGCTATTTTATGTAGCATTAACTCGTAGTAAGAGATTTCTTTATATCTACAGCATGGAACAGACTAACTCTATGTTTTTAAATGAAATCAATCCATATCTTATGCGATTACGTTTAGATACAACAAAACGATGGGATGAAGGTTTATCCGATTATATGAAGTCTTTTATAAAAGGAATCTTGCCCACTACTCCTATTTCATGTCCTAAATGTGATAGCTTTTTAGTAAAAAGAACCGGAAAGAAAGGGAATTTCCTTGGATGTAGTCGCTATCCTAAATGCAATTACACTAAGGATTTACAGGATTTGTCTAAGAGGTATGAAGATAAAAAAATTCTAACAATTGATTCTCTTCCAAGAACCTGCAAACAGTGTGGAAAGCCTTTAGCAATTCGTAAAGGCCCTTATGGTGGATTTTTAGGGTGTTCAGGATATCCTAAATGTAAATTCACAATTAATCTTAGTAGTGACATCCCTATTATCTGTCCAAGCTGTGATAGTCCACTTGTTGTAAGAAAAGGGCAATATGGGGCGTTTTTGGGTTGTTCGAATTATCCACGATGTAAATTTCTATTGGATTTTAAAAAATCAAGAAGATAGATAAATAATAATAGAAATCTAATTCAAAACTTTAAGCATTTATACAATAATTTTAAATAAAAATGAATAATCATTAAAAATATCTAACGCTTAATTATCCAATAAAGTCAACGATTCATCAGGTTTATTCCCAGAGAAGTCTCCATATTTTCGGCCATAGAACTTGCTTGAAGGTAGATTATAAATAAATACTATATTAGCGTTACAATAGTTAAAAATTTTAATTGAGATTTTCCAAGAGAGAAGTGTTTGAATAATTAAATTTCCTAGGAATTATAAATTCTGTAGAGATTGATTAAAAAACCAATGGTTATCATTATGGGAAATAAAAAAGTGTTTGTTATTGAAAAATCCGATGGAGATAAAGAAGATATTACCGATTCTGTTGGTGCGATTGCTGGCATCAGTGGTGAAGATGCTAATACACTACAATGGATTCCTGCTTATTATTGTGAAATGTGGATATTGAAAAGTCCTTATGCTACCGAAAAATTTATTCAGGAGGTTACACAAGAAGTTTATAAGAAAAAGGGCTGGTTACGAAAAAGATTTGAATATATTGGCGATTTAAAACAAGTGTTAAAATTTAATCTTGCAGAAATTAGGGCAAGTACATTAAGAAGTAAAATGCAAGAATTCATTAACATTGAAGGATTCGAATGTAAACTACCTAATCATCATATACGATTTGGTGGAGTCAGAAGGGATGCTAAAACAGGGGCAGAATTAGTAAGTCAAGGATGTCTTGGGAAAACTATTGCTGAGAAGATTCCTAAGAGCCTGTACTATATAGGCGAAAGTGGAGCCACTATTAAATATATTTTGGTTCGTGAGCATGAAAAAGCGCTATTTGTAAGAGATGGTAGAATTATGTCAACTTTAGATGCGGGAGTGTATGACATAAAAAGTAAAACAATGGATTATGAAATTATAGAAATCTATTATATAGATACTGGTAATATTACAACTAGATGGGGTACCTCTACAATGTTGACTGATGGCGCTGGAACTAGATCTACGACTCAAGTAAAATTAAGATTAAACGGAAGTCTGATACTTCGCATCAATGATATCAGTAATTTCTTTATCAATATTATAAAGAATCAAGCAGAGTACTATGAAGGGAATATTGAAAATTATGTAAAAGATAAGATTATCGAAATTGTTAATTCAGAAATGTCCAAAGCAGTTCCAATGAATATTTATCAAAATGCTGAAGAAGTAATGATAGCGGTAAAATTAAAATCAAATGAATTTCTAAAAGACGCTGGTATTGAGATTGTTAACTTATCTGTAAGTTCGTGTAAATTTGATGAGAAAACTGAAGAGATATTTAGGCAACGGTTAGAAAAAATTAAGGTTGGAGGGGCTGAAAGTGATGCACAATTCGACCGAAAAATGGAAGAGTTGAAAAAATTAAAAGAGTTAGGAATTGATATAAATGAATATGTTAAAAGAGAACAGGAAGTCACAATGAATTCCACGATTACTTCACCATCTTCTGGTTGGAAATCTAAGAAATGCCCAAGCTGTGGGGAATTAGCAGGAACTGGAAATTTTTGTCAGAATTGTGGTAATACCTTTTTAAAATTTTGTCCAAATTGCGGTATGAATCCTGGAAAAGGACGATTTTGTCAAGAATGTGGATCTTCTCTTAATTAAGGGTTAGATAACAAGGAAAATCTATTGATTTTCTGCTTTAAAAAAAAAAAGAAATTCAATTTAAATAAAAATTAAACAATAAGTAATAAACGGTGAGAATATAACATGGGAACATGGGTTACCTGCCCAGAGTGTTTTCAAGATTTACCGAGAAAATATAAAAGCAAAAAAGAAAGAAAGGAAGTTCATGATGTAACGTGTAATGGCTGTAAAAATAAAGACGCAAGAAAAGCGTATGAAATCGGTGTTAAGAGGGGAATTTGGCTAAAAAAATGGAATAGAGCCGTCAATGCTTTTTCCAAGGCTGGAACTGAATTTGAAAAAATTGGTGATTCTAAAAGTGCGCTAACTATAGAATTAATGGGATTGTTATCTAAGCTTAACACAGATAAGGACGAAAAAAACAAGTACGATATTATTGAAAAATTTATTTCAGAAAAGTATACTGGATTCTTAAACAAAGATTTCTTAATCCCTGAATTTCAACATTACGATCCTTTATATTACGAAGCGAAAGCCTGGAAAGAATTTCTTGAAATTGGCGAACATGAAAAGGTATCTGATAAAGTTAATCAAATGAAAAAAACAGCTCAAGAATTTTTTAATATAGAATATGGTCCTTTATATTTTTCTACCTATATCGCAAATATGAGACTCACAAATGTTGAAGTTGCCTTAAATATGGAAGCAGAATCAGAACAAATTCTTGGATCTTATTTCGCTTCACAAGGTGATATCGGAAATGCATCCAATCATCTAAGCAATGCAATAATTGCATATTTAAATCTTGAGCAAATGACAAAAGCAAAACAGTTGAAAATGATAAGGCAATCTTTAAGAATGGAAACTGCTTGTTGGATATGTGGAGCCAGAAATCAAGGTCATAGACAAACTTTTAATTTTAAATACACAGGCCTTAATGAAGATCATTACAACCGAGTTTTAGGGCTTTTAAAACAAAGACAAGAAAGAAATCCTACTTTTTATAATGATACCATTTATTCGACTGAAAAACCGATAGCAACAATTCAAGAAGATGATGTAAAAGAAAAAAAATACCAACAGGGTATTTATTTATCAACCTGTACTGTTTGTCAAGGGTTAGTCGATGAACTGGCTAAGGATGTAGTGGAAGAAGCACTAATTCCAGTTTGGAACTCCATACACTCTCTTGAAGCATCAGTAAGTGAAATTATTTCAGCAATAAATGCAATACAATCAAGCTTGAGAGATCTTCAAAGTGTTGCTCATAGGCATTAATTGAATTAAAAAAAAGGTTAAAAAAAAAGGTTAAAAAAAAATGTCAATAAAAGTTTTTTATTGTGACCAATGTGGGAGTCCAATTGATTTCGGCGGACAGTCAAATTCTATTTGTCAAACTTGCGGTGTTAACAACGTAAATGTAGAAGCTGAAAAAGCCATTCTTGAAGCTAGAACGTTAGCTGAAACGTACTTAGGAAATCTCGAAGAACTTGAAAAAAAATTAAAAGCTTCTGGAGATGCAACGGCACGAGATTATATTTTTACAAAAGATTTCAAGCCTAGACTCGATGTCGTATTCGAAAATTTAACAGAAAGATTTGATGACTATTTTAGACGTCCAATATTCAACTTGAGAAGTTTGAAAGGGGTTAATCCGCTATTTGATGTGACAAGAGTTTTTGATACGGAAAATGAGAAAGGTTTTTCTAAGCATTTTACGCGCGACTTGAATCAATTTGCTATGGGGCAACTTGATTTACCCGTAATGAAATTATTGGCCGCTAGTGAAATATCGCAAAATCAGATCCTAACTATGAAACATCATACAATGTTTCTTTCCAGATTGTATATTATACGAGGATTAGCATTAACTTTAACAACTGATTCCTTAACTTCTGTTAAAAATTTAATAAACCTTGCGATTAGAGACTGTGAGATATTAGAAGGACAGTATGCTGAAATGAAAGATGGAACTATGAATCGGCTAAGATTTCACCTATGGCAAAGAAGGTTTAATATAAATTTAAAGATTCTAGATATATTTCAAAAATGCTTAAATGAGGAGTACGATCAAATACTCGATCAGATTACTAAAGTTACGCAAGATATCGACGAAGAAATAAAGAGTATAAGAGAAAAAAGTGCTGAAGATGAGGAAGGATATCCACTCTTTATTGTAATAGTTTCGATCGAAGGATTTTCAATCGATAAAAATATTTTACGCTTTTTAGCGAAATTATTGGAGATTAAATTTAACGGAAATTTCCAACTAGACTTTCTTTCTTTTCTGTCTCAGGTTGAAAAAATATTGAACATTGCTAATACACCATTCGTCGATGTTAAACTACCCCAAGCAGAATGGGATCAAAATTGGATAAATAATATCGAAGAACCCTTTATTAGGCTCTTTCAAATCTTAGATGAACTTGTTGTAAACCACAAAATCAGTACTGGAGAAATCCCAGTTTATACGCTTGATATGAATCTAGATATGTTTGAACCCTGGAAGGAGAATCAAACAGTTATAGGAAAGAATTTAGATAAAAAATATTATAATCTTAAATCAGATTATAACGTTAAGAGTAAAATCCCGTTATACATTCCAATGGCAGCCATAAATGCCTATGCTATTCTAAAAAAAGGATTTATTAAAAAAGGTGGCGATGAATTTGAATCCTTTCTATTAGTAAATCCATATTTTAAATTCGATCCTACTATAAATCAATATGGTTATGCTAACGCTTTTAGTTACATTGATATTGAAGGAACATTAAAACAAAATGATCCAATGAGAACCCAGTTACGCTCCATCGAAGACATACTTGAATCTGGCTCAAAGGATAAAGCGAAACAAAATTTGATTTTACCTCTGTTAGTTACTCCTAGGGAAATTGAAGAGTTCGTACAAAAAACCTACGATTTGTTCGAGCTAGTGCAAGAAGGAACACCACCAATACCTAAATTCAAACAAATAAATAAAAATGTAGGTATTGCCAAAAAGGTAGAGAAACTAAGCGGAGAATTTCTAGATTTTATTTATGT
>Ga0255055_10002335_pt1 | contig 13450 bp, 12 predicted proteins | sample JV7_2_27_MG_FD_188633 | JGI IMG/M metagenome (GOLD analysis project Ga0255055, IMG submission 188633) | Seawater microbial communities from Jervis Inlet, British Columbia, Canada - JV7_2_27 | ecosystem: Environmental > Aquatic > Marine > Inlet | place: Canada: British Columbia | collected...
CAAAGAGCTGAAACTTGACGGGTATGTCGAATTGATGAATTTTCGTAAGCATGATCAGATTGTGGGGGATATGATAGGATCAGATTTACTCATCCTGCTTGTCGGCAAGGAGAAGCACTGGATACCAGGAAAGCTATTTGAATATATCCGCTCCAGGCGGCCGATTCTAGTGGTCGGTACAGAAGGTGATGCCTCTGCAATCGCTGAAAAAAGCGGACTCGGAATGCTTGTCCCCGCCAATGATGAAAACGAAATCCAGCGTAAGCTCTATGAATTGTACCAAAAAGCACGGGATGGCAGCTTAAAAGTGAATCCTAATGAAACCTATATTGACGGTTTCCAGAGGAAAAAGCTGACCTATCGCTTTTCACAGATTTTAGATACGCTCATTGTAGACGGTTTCTCAAAACCTAATTGAAATAATGAGCAGAAGAATAAATACTTATTTTGAATAGCGAAGCACAATATGATCATTCTAAAAAGACACCGGTAAGCATTTTTGCCTTTGGGCCCTACCTTTTTCTTATTATTTTCTTTTCTCCTCGATGGAGGCAAGCATGGCTTGCTACCATAAGAACCGCCTTATCAGCGGCAATGTTTACTGCGATTCTTCTGTATTTTAGCCGAAAGAAGACACAAGACGATAGACACAAGAGTCAAGCTAAAGTATAGATACATGTCTATCTGGTGGCGGACCTGTGCAGTTTCATGCTCGTAGACAACTTAGTAAGCGCATGTGGATTTCACTACCCTGGTTAGCGGAATAGTCGATTTTATGAAGCTTACCGTGCTATATAACCTGAATGTAGCCATAATCCGGAAAGAGCAGAAGCTTAAAACCGTAATCAAAATTCTTTTCGTTTTCGGGGCAGTGATTGCGATTTGCAGCTTGGTTGGTTAGTGCATCGGATGTGAAAAACCTGTTTATCGATTGGTAACTCCATTCGGCAGGATTGAGCCAAACTTATTCTAAATTTCATATATAGGAAATATTTATATTGGTTAAAATGTTGAGGAAATAATTTTTTAATGCTTTCCAGAATTTTTTAAGTTAAAAAAAGTCGATCGAAAAAGGATTACTTTAGTTTGTGTGCAGAAAATTAGTGCTAAAAATAATTGACTGCACAAAGTGATTGATAAATATGCTTTGTATGAAAAAGTATTTGATATTATGGGAGCTTCTATCATTCTTTTAATTCGAAATGTAAATTCTATAATAAGCATAAAACTGTTCCAAATATTAGCTATTGGAATTCCTATACTAAATGTTTTCAGATACGAGGAGGCATTTTTAATTATGTAAAAATACGGGAACAGAAGCTATTATGTTGATCCGAAAAGGTCAAAAGATATTGAATTTACAATCTTTGATGCTTACTCCTTCTGGGTCGGAAAGAAATTAATAAGGAAAAGAATAATGAATATTTAAATAACTTTAGTAAATACAACTTTATAAAACAACTCGTAAAAATTTTAGATGTAGAAGCAACAGTATGAAATTATTTTGCAATTTTTTTTTAATGCATTTCCAAGGTAGAGATGAATACAATAGTAAGCTGCCATTGATCCATGGATAAAATAGCATTTAGAAAAGAAACCTCTGAAGTATACTTAAAGGCCGTGCCAGAACTTTCATCCGTCGTGCATGGTCAAAGAGGTATCACGAAATCTATCATTGAATGGAAATATATTAATAATCCGTCAGGTAAAGCTCACGTATGGATAGCCAGCGACATAAATAACAACAAAATAGTTGGAACTTATGCTCTATGTCCATGGAAAATGAATTGTAATGGGAAAAACTACGATGCTGTCCAAGCCGTGGATGCAATGGTACACCCGGACTATAGAAAAATGGGGATTTTTACCCAATTACAAAAAACTGCTATTAAAGATCTTGAAAATAGCGAGTATAAAATTGCCATAAGCTTTCCTCCTGCGAACTCTTACCTTGGCCATATAAAGGCAGGATGGATTAAGGTTGGAAATTTATTTGATTATACATTTATTATGCGGCCAGTAGATAAAATCTTTGACAAAAATGCATATAAATTTATCAAAAAAACATTTTTAGATGAAATATATTATCGAGGTATTTGTATGATGTATTCAAAATATGTTGCATTTAACAAAGAAAATGGAAAAAAAGAATTTCAAAATGACATTATTGGAACGAATGATAATAAAATGTTTTGTTATAAAAATAACGAATATTTGGAATGGAAGTATGTGAAAAATCCCATACAGGCAAATTCAGAAATTATTTTGTGTAATTCTAGTAAATACAAAGGATTTATCGTTCTTAACGAAAACCGAAGAGAATCTGTTGTTATTAAGGATGTCTATCCGCTTTTTGATGGTACAGAATTCTATGATGTTATTAATTTATTAATGCGTATTGGCGTACTAAAATATGCAAACACCTTAAAATTTTCAACAAGTTTAAACCTCCATCGTAAAAAATTTAGTAAAGGAATACTTAAAAGGAAATCAGATATACATGTAATGGTACATATGCTGAATAATAAGTTCGAATATTCTAAAAACCTAGAATGGATTTTTAATTATGGAGACATCGATATAGGATAGAATGTCAAAAGCACCCTGCTACGAAGAATGCCAAAAAATTTGATCGAGAGCTGGATTATTGATAAATAGTTGGAGTGAATCCCTCCGATTGTACAAAAAGTAGTTGAGTGTTTAGGGGGGTGACTGCATCCCAATGGGCAAAAAGGACCCTGTCATGAGATGAGGAGGTCACTCAAAATTTTGAGAGATCGGTTGCTGAGTAGCTGCATAGTGAGACTACCGGCCCGACTTCACCAGAGAGAACATGGCAGTAATCCGTGATCTCGATTTAAATGGTTACGTCAAACTTTGCGGCATTCGGAATCACGATCTGATCAAAACGCGATATGATATAATTCGACCTGATTATACTGCTTATCGAATATGAAAAGTACTGGATACCCAGAAAGTTGTTTAAATATTTCCGCCCCAACCGGCCTTTTCGTGTTGTTGGCGCAGAAGGAGATGCCATTGTGATAGCCGAATAGAGCGGACTCGGAATCCTTGTTACATATAATGAAAAGGCGAAATAAAGCGGAAGATCCATGAATTGTAATAAAATGCACAGAACGGCAGTCGAAATCTGGCTCCCAATAAAAGTATTATTGACGGCATCCAGAACAAAAGACTGACTTACCGCTTTTTGCAGGTTTTAAATGCGGCATAAGGCATTCAGGCATCCAATTGAAACATCTAACCCTAGTATGCAGGCCTATCTTGTATAATAAGACAACAGATTCGCACCGAAATAAGGTGCCGGTTAAAATGTTTGCCTTCGGTCTTTACTTGTTTTTTACATTTTTTGCACCCCAGGAAAGGCACGAATGGCTGGCCGCCATTCGACCGGCTTTGTCCTCAGCGGTTTTAACCGCGATCATTATGTATTTCAGCCGGGCAAGCGCAATACGGGACAAACAACAAGTTAAAGCCAAATTAACGATAAAAACTTATCTAATGGCCGTCCTGTGCATTCTGATGTTCATCACCAACACGTTCAGTCCACTCGAATTGACGGTGTTGCCAACTGGAATAGTCAGCCTTATGAAGCTTGCCGCGTTGTACTATTTGACCACAGGTATCATCAGAACCGAAAAGGACCTGAAAACGGTAATTAAAATCCTTTTCATTTTCGGTTCGGTGATTGCGGTTTACAGCCTGGTCGGTTACCGCATCGGATGGGAGAAGCCTGTTTATCGATTGGTATCGCCGTTCGGCGGGATGGGGTCGAACTCGAACGGTTTTGCGATGCTCCTACTCGGGTTATTGCCATTTGCCATTATGTATATCAATCAGCAAGAATCGCCAAGCCGGAAGGCAGTCTATATCGTTATCGCCTTAAGCATCGTCATGTGCGTTATTAAAACGCGCTCACGTATGGGCTTCCTCGGTTTGATTTTCCAATTCAGTATATTTGCATGGGACAACAGGAAAAAAGCGGGTGCCTTGCTTCTGGTCGTCCTTATAATCACAGTAGCATTATTCCGGGCGCACGAAAATCTGTGGGAGCGGGTCACCACAATCAGTACACAATCTACGGATATCAGCAAATATTCTTCAGCACGGCAAAACAAATGGAGGCAAGCAGTGGTCTTGATAAAACGATATCCCATCACAGGCGTCGGCATAGATCAGTTCAGAATGGCGGTGATTCAGCATGACCTGGGAGAGTTCAAGCACATTGTTCACAATGCCTTTCTGGAAATCGGTGCGGAAGCCGGAATCGTAAACATGGTATTGTTTGTAATTTTGATATTCAGCCACATTAAAAATTCGTTAAAAAATTATATGTCTTTCTACCGGAAAAACAATGTGTTTTTGATATCTGCGACCAGAGCAGTCCTCATTGCGGTTGTATTTTTTGCCTTTTGCCTCATTTTTTTATCCGAACAGTATAGCTCGATGCTGTACATCCTGCTCGGATTGGCGGTCGGTTGCGACAGAATTGCAGCGAATTACCGGATGAAACCATCTACGTCCGAATGAGAATTTTGAGTAAAAAATATAGATTCGAAAATAATGAATTTTAATGACAAAAAGAGAAAGCTTTGGGGATACCGGATCCTTCTGAAGTATAAGAAGGCCTATCAACTCCTGAAACGGTGGCCTGAAGAAAAAAACGTTGTTTTCATTTTCGGCTGTCAGCGGTCGGGAACAACCCTCATGGCCAGAATCTTCAATCGTGACCTTCAAAGCATGGTTTACAAATCATTCAGCAAACTGTCGACGTTGGATCCCGACAGGCATCGCCTGGATCCCCTTCACAAGGTAGCAGAGCGGTTCCGAAAAGACAAAGCCAGTATGATTGTTGCCAAACCGATTGTCGAGTCCCAGAATGCTCTCGAGTTGCTCGATTTTTTCAAAGATGCCAAAGCAGTCTGGATGTTCCGGAACCCAAGCGACGTGGTCCGGTCCAATATGAAACGATTCGGCAATAATAATGGAATCAAAGATTTGGCCCCGATCATCCGAAAAGAACCCGGAAACTGGCGCTCGGAAAAAGTCACTAGAGAAACGATGAAGATTTTGAGTTTATATTTTTCGGATAGCATGCGAAACGAAGATGCGGCAGCCCTATTCTGGTACTGCCGAAATCGTTTATTCTTCGATCAAAGGTTGCAGGATCATCCGAGGGTCAAGCTGTGCCTCTACGATGATCTGGTGACAATGCCGGGCGGCACCATGAAGGCATTTTATCAATTTGTCGGCCGGCCCTATCCCGGTAAGCGCATGGTCAGCGAAGTAAATCCGTATTCGGTGAACAAGGGTAAAGATATCGAGCTGACCGGCGAAATACAACGGTTGTGCCTTGAATTATATGAGAATCTGCTTAAGATTTACCAGCTGAAAGCCGATCCTTAACACCCAAAGGGCCGGTGGGAACCAGACTATCGCCGTCCGGGTCTCCGGGTCAAACAACATCAACCTGGCGCAATCAAACTGCCGCCGGAAAGGCCTTAATATATTCATATATGCCAAACAAAAGAACCCTTGAGCAGTTAAGACAGCAATACGGAGTTAAAAAAAGAATTCGAACAGAATCCGGTTTGCAACTCGAGACGAACGTCCGGGGTTGTATTCAAAGGTATACAATGAATTTTTTCTTACCGTTCTTTCCCATCATCCGCAGTTGAGTTAAAAGGAAACCCAGGAGGCAAGCCGGCAAGAAGTCACAATTCAGGTTAGCTAAATTGAAGCATATTTGACACCAAATTCAACTTTTCTAGAAATCGGTGCCGGCGACTGCGTCCTTTCGTTTGAAGGGCAAGGCATGTTAAAAGGGTTATCGCGGTCGATTTTTCCGATGAAGTTGTAGATAAATCCAGCGTTCCGCAAAATGTCGAGATAGTCATATCGGATGGCATTTCGATCCCGATAGAGGAGAGCAGTGTCGATGTCGCATAGAGCAACCAGCTTATCGAACATCTGCACTCGGACGACGAGAGAGAACATATACGTAATGTATACAGGGTATTGAAGCTGGTAGAATTTGCCTGATTATTACTCCCAATAGGATGAACGACCCCCCACGACATATCCAGATATTTTGATGCATCGGCAACGGGTTTTCATTTTAAGTAATATACTATTACCGACTTGTATCAATTATTCAGGGCAGTGGGATTTAGAAGTGTAAAAAATTTTCAACGTCAAAGACCATATCATCGTCACACCAATATGGCCTTTCGTGTGGATGGAAAAAGCGTTGATGCAAATGTCCGTTAGGCAGTACAGGGCGTTTTCCGGCACGAAGCCCCGCATTTTTTGTTGTACCTGAAACTGCTGGGTAAAAAGAAACACAAATGATTCAAGTAAATTTAATGGGCTTTCTGGAAAATATCGAATGAAAATCTGCTTTATCGCCGATCCGAACCACCCCAATACACTGAACTGGGCGAAATATTTTGCCTGTGAGCTCGGCCATCAAATCTACATTCTTTGCCTGAATGCGCCTCGAAAGCCGATTGAACCGATTAAATTCCTGAGGGTATCGGTACTCGTCAACCACAAGGCGCGTTACCTGTTTGTCCACAATGCCGTTCGGCATCATCTGGCCGATATAAAACCGGACGTATTGATCGGGTATAGGCTCACCAGTTATGCATATATCGCCGCTAAATCCAGGTTTCATCCATTTGTTGCCGCCGCACAGAGCCAAAAAGCCGCCGGGGAGCGAAGGGTGATCAGGAAGCCGCTGCAGTGGTTGGCCGCGCGGTATGCGGTAAGAAACGCCGATCTCGCTCTGGCATGGGCGCCACATATGAAAAACGACATCATCAGTCTCGGCGGCAGTGATAAAAAAACGATTGTAGTTCCGCGAGGTGTGGATCTGCGATTGTTTAATTACGGCCCTGGTAAAAACGGAAGCGGGAAGGTAAATATCATCACGACCAGAGGTTTGAATCCCAAGTACAATCTTGGCGTCATTCTGCGGGCAATTGGAAAACTTAAGGGTATGAAAGAAATCAGTTATACCGTTATAGGAGACGGTTCCGAGAGAGAGAGCCTGATGCGACTTGCAAGTGATCTGCGCATCGAAAACCGCGTCAAATTTGTGGGCAGAGTACCATATGGGGAGATATCCGATTATCTGGCTGAAGCGGACATATACGTTTCGCCGGTTCCAGAAGACGGAGTTTCGTCGTCTCTTTTGGAAGCAATGGCCGTTGGCGTGTTTCCAATTGTAACCGACATCGAAGCCAATCGGTACTGGGCTGATAAGGGCTGCAAGATGATGTTCTTTAATCCGTTTAACCAGGATGAATTGGCCGAGAAAATAATGAATTTTTCGGGGAAAAAGGAAAAACACAGAAATTTTCTTAAATCAAACCGAATGATTGTCGAAGTCAAGGCCGACTGGCAGAAAAACATGGAAATTATCGAAAAGAAGCTTTTTCAATTAGTTGAGAATTACCGCTCTCATGAAAAGCGAAACCGTCTATAAACGAAGTCCCGTTTTTATCCAGAACATCATGACCAGCATATACGGCATGTTGCTACATTGGCAGCGCTATGGCGGCAAAAACCGGCAATACGCGCACCAACTCGAGCGGACCGAGTTTCAATCAAGGGATCAGCTAAAGGAATTCCAAAATCAAAATTTGAGGCAAATCGTCAGGCACGCCTATGCTAGGACACGCTATTACAAAGAACTTTTCGACAGAAATGGGATCGAAATCGATGAGATCGCTACCGTCGATGATTTGCAGAGGCTGCCCATACTGGATAAAAATGTTCTCAAAGAGCGTTCACGGCAATTTATCGCCAATCCACCCGGATTAAAAAAAAGTCTAAAAATTTATACCAGCGGCACCACCGGCTCACCGCTGACCGTTTATTATGATCTGGATTCGAGGCGCAAAAACTATGCTTTTTTTAAACGAGTGAGAAAATGGCGGAAAATCAGGGTTGGTGATCGGCGTGCGACATTTTACGGGAGAGCGATCATTCCGCCGAACCAGCACGAGCCACCATTCTGGCGCTATGATATTGCGGAAAACAATTATCTGTTTTCCTCCTATCACATGACCCCAACGAACCTGTCTTTTTATTGCGAAAAACTCTTGAAAATTCAACCGCGTGAGATTCGTGGATATCCGTCAAGCCTCAACACGATCGCACAATATATTAATGAAAATCATCTCAACGGCATCAGGCCCAAAGCCGTTTTTACAACCGCCGAGACCTTGCTTGATAATTTCAGAGAGAACATTGAGACGGCATTTGGCTGCAAGGTTACCGACACATACGGTTGCACGGAAATGGCGTTTTACATCACCCAGTGCGAATTCGGCACTTACCATGCCCATCCCGAATACGGCATCATCGAGACCATAAACGATGCGGGAGAGCCTGTTATCGGTGAACCGGGCCAGTTGGTGTGCACCAGTTTTATCAATTACGCCATGCCGCTGATTCGTTATCGACTTGGGGACCTGGTAACAATTAAAAAGGAGGAATGTCGGTGCGGAAGGCATTTCCCGGTGGTCGGCGAAATTGTGGGGAGAGTTGACGATATCATTATTACACCGGAAGGCAAAAAGGTCGGAAGGCTCGATCCAATATTCAAGGGGGGACTTAATATTAAAGAAACTCAAATTGTGCAGACTGCAATAGATGAGATCGTGTTAAAGATCGTCCCTGCCGTGGGCTATTCGGACGATGATCGACGATTTCTCGAAGACCAGCTTATCAGAAGGATCGGAGCGTCGACAAAGTTCGTATTCGAAACTGTCGACGAAATCCCCCGTGATCAGAGAGGTAAATTCAGATCGGTGGTTTCGCTCATCAATCCGGGCAATAAGTCTGCTCGGTTTCGATCCTTAAAAGAGAATTGAAAATCCGATGGATATATTTACGTAAGATTTACGAATCAGTGAAATCCGAGATACGCGAAAACACGTAGCCTTTCGAGACCGAGTATTTTAAAAAGGCCTCGATTCTATTCATAAAATCAGACAGATCAGACGATGTTTTCACGAACGGACTTTTCCCGGGCAGCAGAGAGGTTGAGTGAAACGACATATTCAAAAACGAATGCCCTTCCGCAACGAATGATTCCGCCAATCGTATTAGGTCTTTGCTGGTAGAAAGTTCCGGAGACAGCCAACGCCGGTTCAGGAGGGCGGCCCTTTCGAGTATCCCGAGAACATGAAGACGGCGGAAAAACGGCTTTTCGAATACCTTGCGAATAGCCAAACAGCGACTGAAATTTCGTTGCAGAAAACCTATGGTTGGCGGAATTTCCAACAGTCGCCCCTGATCTGCAGGAGAAAAAATATTCTCAGGATTGAAACGGTAATAATTGAAATGAGCAAAAGAAAAATCCGGTCCCCCGTGCCCACTCCAATCCATCGTGGGGCTGATCGAGGTGTCGATTCGGTACCCCAATCGGTCGATCGCTGCAGCGGTTTTCGGTCCGAAACCCCATCTGCCGGCACGAAAGCAAAGAGGTTTTGTACCGAAGGCCTCTTTTATGGCTTCGGTTAATGAGCACAGCTTTTCATACTGGAGTTCGGAAGGTAAATTGCAGATCATCGAATTTTCCTTGCCGATTGGTTCGCCGAAAGGCGGAGTATTCCATGGGTGACAGTGAGCCCCGATTTCACAGGAATTATTTTCGAGTAATTTGTTGATTACAGAAACGGACTGAGGGTCCGTAGAAACCGGATAATTGACGAGGTACGTCGGGCGCGCGCCGTATCGGTCAAAAAGATGCTTCAGAGATGGAATCTGCTGAATATTGGCCACCGGATTCTTTTGAGTGCTGTATTGGTCCCAGGTGTCTTCTTCAGTGTCAATTGTAATGATAACCTTAATTTTCATTGGCTACTTTCAACTCAATGATTACTCTCCCTGTTCCGCTGAGGCGGGATTGCAACAAGGTTTATTGCATCATGCACGTTTCATAAAGTCAATAATGAATATGTTATCCATCGAGAGATTATCGTTGAAATGATGATGTCTTTTTATGCCAAGGCATGAAAAAAAGTCAAAGAGAAAGTTAAAAGCAACAGGGAAAGAATGGGTAGATTAACGGTAAGAGAGTATGGAAATAACGTCAAACGCGAAATTGTCGAATTGTTGAAACGCGGTCTCACAGAGCGCTTCGCGTTGGAAAGGTGGAATTGGCTTCATCGCAACGATGTAAGACAAGAGTCGAACATCGTTGTGATCGAATACGACGGTAAAATTGTCAGCACCGTTGGTGCCATCAAAAAGCGGTTTCAGTATAATGCCGAATCACTAGTTGGGGACCAGCATATCGACGATGGCAGCATGCGGGGCAAAGGCGTGTTTTCCAGAATGATAGAAGGGCTCAACGAAATCAGCACGGATGTCAATTTCGGTTATACGTTCCCCAAAAATCCGTCTTTAAGAGGATTTGCGAAATACGGCTACCGGTCAATCGGACCTATTTACATCTAGTATTGTCAGTTGTTATTTTTGAAATCCGGGTTGAAGGAAAAACTGCGATTTATGAAAACCGGGGCGAAATTGCTCGGCAAGGATGGTTCGGGGATCTCCAGGGGCAGTCTCGACAAGCTGAAGAATTTAACACAATACTTCCACCGAACAAGTACTGTCTCACACGAGATCCGGATTATTGGAAGTGGCGGTATGTTAGCTATGTAAAAAATTATGACGTTCTGATCCACAGGCGGCAAAACCAGGTGACTTTGGCCTGGATCGTAGCCCATGTGAGGGGCAAAACATATCGATTGTCGATGTCATACCTTTTTCAGAAGATATTGAATCGGACATTGTCATAGCGGGAATCAAGACTATATACGGTTCGGTGAAGATCAACAGTTGGGATACGGGTATCGAAGCCATGAACTGGCATTTTCATGGGAAAGGCATCCAAAAATTCATGCTGCCCGGAGGCAACAAGAAAATGCCGGATGCACTTTATGACACAAACAACTGTCTTGTAACCAAGGGCGAAGTGGAAGGAAATTGATATTGAGTCACCTATTAAGATGCGTTTGAAGCTGCTGCATATCATTCCGTCGATGAATATCGGAGGAAGAGAGAAGGTGGTGCTAGATTTGGCCGAGCATATAGATAAATCCCAGCTTGATGTCGAAATCGCCTGTTTGGGGCCTAAGGGGGCGTTTTACGAAAAGTTCAAACGACTGGGTGTCAATCTGCATTTTTTTAATAAACATCCTGGCTTCGACATCAGGCTGTTTGGACTCCTTAAGCGGTTCCTCACCAGTGAAAAATACCAGGTAGTCAATTGCCACAACCCCGGGGCATTGATTTATGGCGCGGTCGGGGCAATGCTGGCCGGGATATCAACTGTGATCAACACCGAACACGGTTACGGCACTGAGATTTCGAGGCGAAAGATATTGATGGAAACGCTGCTGCGAAACAGGATAACAGCGACCGTTGCAGTATCGAAGGATTTGAAAAATAAGTTGGGCTCGCATTACCTGGCAAATCCCGAAAAAATCGTCACAATTCACAACGGCATACCATGTGACACCAAGCAGCCAACTGTAGATAAGGCGGTTGTAAAAAGATGTCTCGGAATTGAACCGGATGATTATGTCGTAGGAACCGTCGGCAGGCTGGAGCCGGTCAAAGATCAAAAAACGTTGCTGGAGGCCTTCAGTATTTTGCACAGAAAAAAAACAAACACAAGGTTGATGATTGTCGGAGACGGCAAGGAGAGACAAAATTTACAAAGGACGGCTGACAGGTTGAATCTAAACGATAGTATCGTGTTTACAGGCGAACGCAACGATGTCGATCACCTGTTACGGGGCATGGATGTTTTTGTTTTGCCTTCTTTGAGCGAAGGAATCTCCATAACACTTCTTGAGGCCATGCGTGAGGAGGTGCCGGTCATCGCTACATCAGTCGGCGGAAACGTGGAGGTAGTCGAAGACAATACATCTGGTTTTCTGGTACTACCTGGCAGTCCGGACACAATCGCCGAAAGATTGCTATTGTTGTTGTCGAATAGAAAAGTGGCAGATTCAATGCGGAAAAACGCTAAACGACGGTTGATTAACGAATTTAGCATTGTTACATGCGCAGAAAAATATGAAACTCTTTATTTGAAAGGCGCTTTAATCTAAAAATGCAAAAAAGTGGTAAAATCAATGTGATGCATATTATTCTGGATCTTGGGCCAGGTGGGGCTGAAAGGGTCGTATTAAATTATTTAAAATGGCATACAAGATCCACTTTCAGACCTCATGTTTGTATTCTTAAAAAAATTAATTCAAACGAATATCAGGAACTGAAGGCACTTAATGTGCACATTGTAACTTTAAATAAAAAAAAAGGATTAGACATTAAGAGCCTAATAAATTTGGCCCAAATCATTAGAAAGTTAAATATTGATATCTTACATTTACATAATTTCTCTGCAGTATTATATGGTACTTTAGCTTCATTTTACACTAAAAACTGTTTAATATTTAGTTCCGACCATAATGTGATGCTTTCCTATCAGTCATTACCAAGCAAAATTAAGAGTAGATTAAAAGGAATTCTTGGTATATTTCATGAGAGAATTATTGCAGTGTCAGATATGGTATTAAGATCACAAATAAAATTTCACCCTTATCTTAGTCACAAATATATTAGAATTTATAATGGGATTGATAAAATTGGTTTTTCCGATCGAAGGTCCCAAGATGCTTTGAAAAAGGAATTAAATCTGCAATCTGATAATATAGTAATAACAAAGATTGCAAGCATGTACCCTCAAAAAGGACACGAAATTTTCTTTAAAGCGGCAAAGATATTAATAAATCTGATACCATCCATACGTTTACTCGTCGTGGGTGATGGACCTCGAAGGAAAGAAATAGAGAAAATGGTTAACAAAATGAATTTAACGAAACATGTAATATTAACTGGCATAAGAAAAGATATTAATACAATCCTATCAATCACAGATGTTTTCACATTATCTAGCCATTGGGAAGGCTTGCCTATCACGATATTGGAGGCCATGTCAGCCGGGATTCCGGTTGTTGCTACAGATGTGGGTGGAAATTGCGAAGCAATTTTACATGGTAAAAATGGATATTTAGTGCGCCCAGGGGACTATAATTCTATTGCGGTCTCAATTATAAGGCTGTTAAAAAATAAAGCATTAATAAAACAAATGTCAATTACGTCGAAAAATAGATACGAAAAATATTTTACAGCTAAACAGATGGTAGAAAAGACTGAGAATATATATGTTAAGGCATACAACAGCAAGGTGTAATAAAATAGTTTATAGTAGAAAGCAGAAGTATTTCTCATCACTGGTGTCCGGTTAAGAATCAAATAAATTCAGTTGGATATGACCGGTAGTAATTTTGTTTTTGTAATAGTTTTCTGTGAATGCCCATGAAATAAGGTTATTCTCAAA
>Ga0255055_10002336_pt1 | contig 13449 bp, 12 predicted proteins | sample JV7_2_27_MG_FD_188633 | JGI IMG/M metagenome (GOLD analysis project Ga0255055, IMG submission 188633) | Seawater microbial communities from Jervis Inlet, British Columbia, Canada - JV7_2_27 | ecosystem: Environmental > Aquatic > Marine > Inlet | place: Canada: British Columbia | collected...
GATGCAAATTGAAGAAGTTCTTCACCTTTTTGGTGTCCATTTTTGGATCCTTTTCTACGTGCCAAGTGTTTCACCTGTACAGTAATGTGGATACTAATCATATTTAAACATTTGTTACTGGATACTATTGTATCAGATCAAGGCAACCTCGGGAGTTAAAGGATCTTGATCATACCACTTCATTCGTGCAAATGTAAAATTAGCAAGATGTTGCCTTCTGTGAATTTGACAATGACAAAAAGTTGTTATTATTAGTTTTAGATCTTCGGGCTCCTAGCTTCAGTTCAACATTCAACAACAATAAGAGATACTGGGTGAATGATTATCTAAACAAAGCCTACAATGTAGAAAACATTCTGTGACTGATTATGCTCCCAATTAAACAAAATCAGGACTGGTTTTTGTTGGTTTAGCAGGATGCTTTCATTCAAAGTGCATCTTCTAAACAATATGAACTTTGATTACATAATATGTGCTTCTAGTTCGGGGCTTCAATAGACAAGTAAGATGTAGATAGAACACAAAGAATGATACACGATATCCACGAAAAAAAGAGTGGAATAGTAGTCAACAAAGTTCCCGAGATAGTCTTTTCAGATAATATCCACCTCAAACTCGATACGCACCAACTGCCCACAGTTAATCTTGTCCTCCGTTCCTATGATGTGCTCCAGTCTGGAGGAGAATACCTGTTTGCTTTTGAAAAAAGCGAGCGACCTGTCGCCCAATCGTTACGGGAGATAGCCCCGAAGATCGCGCAATTATATCCCGGTTAAAATTGGTGTTCTTGTCTCTCTTTTCAAGTTCTGGACATGTGCTTGGTGACGTTCCAAAAGTTTTAAAACCCTTGATTATTGAAATTGGTGTATGTCTAGCAGTACCTTAAAGATAGTGGCAATAATAGCCGTTGTCGCTATTGTCTTCTCGGTATTTAATACATATTTGATAATTGACAGCATTCGTGTTCAAGAGCAACTTAACGCACAAGAAGAACAAATTAACGAACTGGAATCTTCTCTTGAGCAGTTCAGTGCCCAGAACGCACAGTTTGATGAACTACAAGTCGCTCTTGATGCGCAGGAAGAACGAGCTAGTGAACTACAAAGTGCTCTAGATGAACTCAGCGTTCAGGGAGAACAGCTCAATGTTCATGAAGAACAGATTAGTGAACTGCAAAGCGCTCTAGACGAAGTAAGAGATAGCACTAGAGAAGCCACATCAAATCTATCGAATCTAGCAAATCAAATAGGTGTCCTCAATCAAAACACATCAAATAGCTTGGCTGAATTCGAAATCACACTTGAAAACATTGAAGGCCTCATATTTGATCTTTCAAATCTAGAGGTAATTGTTAACCAGATGCTTAACCGGACACCAATGGAAATATATGAGGCTGTATTCCGGTCGGTTGTGGTGATTAGAACACCCTCTGGACAAGGCTCAGGCTTCCTATTTAGCAATCAAAATACAATCCTCACTAATTATCATGTACTTACAAACGAAACAGACATTGAAATCGAGTTCTTCGACAGAACAAGAACACAGGCAACGGTGATAGGCTCCGATGCTTACTCTGACCTCGCAGTGCTAGCAGTATCTTCGGCTCCAGTTGAGGTTGAGCCATTGAGTTTCAGTGGCCAATCTGTCGGCATCGGACAGCAAGTAGTAGCTATAGGCAATCCTCTTGGGCTTACAGAAAGCCTTTCCGTCGGATACGTAAGTCAAATAAATAGGCTACTTGACCTTGAACCCATAATCGTACCGGTATTACAACTAGACTTGACTATCGCTCCCGGCAGCTCAGGTGGACCGTTACTGGATCTTTCTGGAAATGTTATTGGAATAACAAATGCGGGCACAGAAGTAGGTTTCAACTTTGCAGTTCCCCTCAACATCTTGAAGCGAGTGATCCCCTCCATTTTATCGGAGGGAGATTACAAGCATCCGTTTGTTGGTGTTTCTATAATAGCTCTGACTCCAGAGGTCATAGATTACTATAACATAACTAATGTTGACGCTTATCAGACTGGACTTCTAGTTATGGATGTAGTTTCTGGATATCCCGCAGAAGAAGCGGGTTTAACATCAGCTGTGAGCACTACCGCTCCCGATGGGTCTCTCAGTTATGCCGCTATGGATATTGTGACGGCTATTGACAATCATCCTACTTTCACTATCGAAGATTGGAGTGCATACATGGAAGTAGAAGTGTCCCCTGGTCAAGTTGTCACTTTTACTCTTTGGAGATCCAGCGCAACATCTTCAGTTGCTGTTACTGTTACTGAGCGAACACCCTACCTTGGTTAGTCGTTTTTTTTACATTCTTGTGATATATCTGGTAAACTTTTTTTTTCGACAAAAAATCGTTTAAATCTTGAGTTGAACCCTTGAATTATTGATAGAAAACATTAATTTCATGAGGCTAACTCTTTATGTTCCTAACGAGTAGCATTAAGCGGTTGATATATTATGAGCAAACTGCAAGTGCCGATTATTATCGTGAACTATAAAACATACTCTGAAGCCACCGGAAGAAAAGCGGTTACAATCTCTAGAATCGCAGAAGATGTGAGCGTGGAAACAGGGGTCAACATTATTGTGGCTCCCCAATTCACTGACATAAGCTCTATTGCCAGCAACGTTTCAATTCCAGTTTTTGCACAACATATTGATCCTATAACTCCCGGCAGTTCCACGGGGCATATCCTTCTTGAAGCTGTGAAAGAGGCTGGAGCCGTTGGAACATTAATTAATCACTCGGAAAGGCAACTGAAATTGTCTGATATTGAAACCATTATTGCAAAAACCCGCGAATCCAGTCTTTTTTCTGTAGTGTGTACTAATAATGCTTCTGTGAGCGAGGCGGCGGCTGCCCTCAAACCAGATATAGTTTCTTTGGAGCCCCCTGAACTGATAGGAACTGGAATCTCTGTTTGTACGGCTAAGCCTGAGGTGGTCACTGAGACGGTAGAACGTGTGAAAAGTATAAATCCTGATGTGGTGATGCTCTGCGGAGCGGGAATAACCAAGGGTGAAGATGTAACTGCTGCATTGAAGCTCGGCACCTTGGGTGTTTTGGTTGCCAGTGGAGTACTGAAAGCCAAAGACCCTAGAAAAGTGCTGATGGAATTTGCAGAGGCTATAAGTGAACCACTCTAGTTGAATGGTTTATAAAAAGGTAAATTAACTAAGTTCATATTTGGTTGGTAAAATACCTGGATTATGGTTGTTGTAGTTTTTGTGGTTTAGATGTGATTGACAATTGAATGTTGAACTCAGATGTATTTCATGTATTATTAATCGGGGGTACCTGCAAATCCAAGAAGCCACAAACGACAAGTCAATTCAATTCAAAACGTTATCAGCAATCCTAAGTTTCTTGGCTGAAGAATTCAAGCCAACAGCGAATCCCGCCTATTTAGGAACAAAACGGGACCGGTTGATAAAAGAGATAACCGGAGACCCTGACCAATACAAGCAAAAGAAACAACTTAGCAATAAAAAGGCTCTAGAAGTTCTGCCCGTAGCACAGAGCATAGTTTCTAAGGAAACGTCTCCGGAGCTACGTTTTAGGAAAGCTTGCCTCTCCGCCATTGTTGGCAACATCATGGAATTTGATCTTCCTGATAACCCCTTCAAGTTCGCGGATCTTGAAAAGTTGATACAACAGGCAGAAAGTGACCTCGCATTAGATGAGATTTCTCAGATCTTCAATATTGCAAAGAATGCAAAAAGTGTTCTATACTTGGCTGACAACGCAGGAGAAATAGCCCTTGATAAGCTGCTTGTTCAAGAGCTGAAGAATCTTGGTGCCCATGTTACGGTAGCAGTTAAAGCTGGTCCGATACTCAATGATGCCACATTGGAAGACGCAAAAAGTGTTGGAATTGACAAAGTAGCAAATATGATAATGTCCACGGGATCGGATTCTGTTGGTTTGTTTCCCAAAGAATGTTCAGAAGAGTTCCTAGAACTTTATCGTTCAGTGGATTATGTGGTAGCAAAGGGTATGGGTCACGCTGAAACCCTTACAGAACATGAGCTTCCAGTTCCTCATGCCTTGTTGTTGCGGAGTAAGTGTTGTACAGTAGCTAATTACTTCAATGTGGATACAGGAAAAAACATAGCTAAGCTCTTACGTTAATCATGATAGGATGTTACTAAGATGGAATTGCCTGAAATAGGTCTTGGGCAAGGTGTTCTATCAGACGTTAACGAGGCTCTAACTAAAGAATGGCTTGTAACTAACGGATTAGGGGGATATGCTTCCTCAACAGTTTTAGGAGTCAACACCCGAAAATATCATGGTCTTCTTGTTGCAGCCTTTAATCCGCCAGTAAACCGCTGGGTTCTATTAACAAAGCTTGACGAGAACTTGCAGATTAAGGATGAAACATACGATCTCGGGGCAAACGAGTTCCGGGATGTTATCCATCCTAAAGGATACCGCTTTCTTTCAAACTTTAGTGTTAGACCCATTCCTACATGGAGGTACAATGTGAAGGGGATTAGTCTCCAGAAGACAGTTTTTATGCCTTTCATGAAAAACGCAACAGTAGTAATCTATAACGTTCGTAACCCCTTGGAAGAAGAAGTATCAGTTAATATCTCACCTCTTGTTAATTCGAGGCACATATATAACACAATAAATAGAAACAAAATCCAATGGAACTTTATCCAGAAGTGCCATGGAAACGTAGTAACAATCGGGTCCTCTGAACCATTTTCATCCCTGATTTTGTCCTCAAGCAATAATGGCTATTTTGTTAATGAAAGTTGGTGGCTCGAGAAAATATTCTTCAGAGTTGATGCCTCCAGAGGCGAAAATAGCACCGATGACTACTTTAGATCGGGGTTCTTCAAGTTTTCTGTTGATCCTAAAGAGACGAAAACATTTTATGTTCTAGCCGTGGCTGGAAAAAATGAGGAGGAAGCCCAGAGTCTATTTTCGTCTTTTGATAGAAGAATAGAAGATGTTGATCTATTGTATCGTGAGGAGTTGACGCGGAGAAAGGGCTTATTGGAACAATTTCGAGAACACAACACTGGCTTAGAACTTGAAGACTGGCTAAAATGGCTTGTCCTTGCGGCGGATTCGTTTATTGTGTCTAGGGCTTCAACTGGAAAGAAATCAGTTATTGCAGGCTACAGCTGGTTTGATGATTGGGGAAGAGACTCGCTTATTTCTTTGCCTGGGCTGACGCTTGTAACTGGAAGATTTGAGGATGCAAAAGAGATTATGTTAACTTTTGAGCACTATTGCAGTAAAGGTGTGATTCCGAATCGTTTCTCGGACAAAGCTGGAGGTATTCCCCTCTACAACACTGTAGATGCCACCTTGTGGTTCTTCAACGCAATTCTTCAATACCTTAAGTACACTGGGGACTTTAATTTTGTTCAAGAAAATTTGTGGAACACATTGAACAAGATTATTGAATATCATGTGCAGGGCACCATCTTTGGTATTCACCTAGAAGAAGACCATTTGATCGCTCATGGTCCACAACTCACTTGGATGGACGCAACCACGATTGACCGTTTTGTTACACCCAGAAACGGGAAGGCAGTTGAGATTCAAGCTCTATGGTATAATGCCCTGAAAATTATGGAGCTACTAGCAAAACGTTTCAATCAAGCGGACAAGATAGAAACTTTCTCTAACATGGCTGAAAAAGCTAAAGAGAACTTTGTAGAGAAGTTTTGGAGCCCTAAAAATGGATATCTTTTCGATGTAGTGAACAAAGATGGAGCAGACTCGACATTACGGCCAAACCAGTTGATTGCTGCATCGTTGGACTTTCCGATACTTGACCGGTCAAAAAGAGAAATGGTCGTTGAGGTTGTCAGGAAACGTTTGTGGGGAGAATATGGACTAAAAACGCTTCATGAAACTGATCCAAGATACATTGGAAAATACCTTGGCGACTGGGGAAACCGCGATAGTGCATATCACAATGGCACTGTCTGGACATGGCTTCTAGGTCCATTCATTACGGCATTCTTGAAGAATAAAAATCATGAAGAATCTTGGCGGCAATTTGCTTTCAAGAATTTTTTGCGGCCTCTTTTCAAAGTGCAACTATCGCAGGCTGGATTAGGAACGATCAGCGAAATATTTGATGGCGATGCGCCGCACCCTCCCAGAGGCTGTATTGCTCAGGCTTGGAGCATAGCAGAGCCTTTGCGGGTATACGTTGAGGATGTGGCTTTAATTAGACCTCACTACGAAAAAGAAGTAATGGAGACTTGATTATTAGTAAATAAGAAGTTTCCAAAAGTGTGGAGACATCGCCACAACTCTCGCAAATTCCCACTTTATTTAGGATTAATTTTTAATCCCATACATCACTGAAAGGTTGTTTTTTGCTTCTTTAATCAATAATCTGTTTGGCGATTTTCTTTCCAAATGCAATACACTTAGGAAGTTCTTCTTTTTCGACAGGACCTCTTACTCCTCCAACTTTTACCGATAAGCCAGCGTTGATTATTTCTAGTCCAGAAACTTTTTGGGTTATTCTTTTTTCCATCTTTCTAACAGCTTTACCCACGTTTTTCTTTACATAGGTGTCGAAAACAGCACCATTTTTCCCTACTAACCCTACCTTCCCAAGCTTATCGATAAACTTCTTAACGCCTCTAGTTGGACCGCCCATATGATTTGGAGAACCGATTAGAATCACATCATAATCAAGAGTTACCATTGGTTGTACATGTTTGATTTCCTTCACTAAAACTTCCATTTTTTCGTTCCCACATATACTTTTCCCTATAACTTCAGCCACACGCTTAGTATTACCAAACATTGAGTCATAAACAATAATTATTTTTTTCAACAAAAACACCCATCAATTGAAGAAGTAAAAATTCTTAGCATAATTAAATCTTGAGGACATAATTGTTAAAGAAACGCTCTGTTAACTGCTTGTTGCTCACCCCAAAAATGGAGCCATCATCCGTTTTTCTTCCACATAATCCCCTTTTTTCTAATTAATAACTCTCTACTTCCCTAGTTTCCAGTTTTCCATTAATAATTTTGCAGATTCTTTCTGGATTCTTTGATGAAAAAACGAAAGTTCGCCCTTCCTTTGAGATAATTTGAACTGCGTTTCCAAATGATGTAGTGTATGCAGTTGAACCATCAAAACCATATCTAACTCCACTTCCTCCATATCTGCCAAAGGAGGCTTTGGTGATTTGGCATGAAACGATTTCTTTTAACTTGATTGATTTCTTGTTGAAACCTCCATACTTGACTGAGAGTTCATCAAGGTTAATTTTTATTTCAAGGCCTCGGTAATTCCAAAATAGTAGCAAAATAAAGGCTAACACTCCCCAGGAAAATATGAGTCCGTAAAAATCTTCAATTGAAAAATCTACTAATAGAATTATGACCAAGGTTCCAAAAACAACTATTGTCGAAAAAGAACTCATTAAACCCTTTATAAAAAATCCAGCTGAAACCCATTCTCTGTAAACAGTATCTTGCATAATAAAATAATAAATCAACCACTCATTTATTCTTTCAAAATTGAGTATGAATTATTAATATAATGATTAGTTCTTTCGAATACTATCAGTACAGATACAATAAGAGAAAAAAGGCTAAAAAGGATTAAAATATTACCACAAACCCAAACAATACAAGTAAGACGCTAATAAATTTCTCTAGACCTTTTGGTAATCGTTGAGAGTTATTGGTAAGTAAAAAATTACCAAAACTGTAGAGATATCTCCACTGTTCTCCCGCAAAACTCCCCCTTTTTCATCCTCGGGTTTGTTATTTATTTTAGCTTCATAAAAGATAAGTTTCATCAATCAGGAAGATAGATTAGAAATATTGTAGTCGTTCATATGATCACAACATTAAGTGAGAGAAAAAAGAAATGACATCATCAATTGCTGGAGAAATAATATTAATTTTTTCAGTAATGTTCACAATCATTGCAATTGCGGCTTTTTGGTTTGCATTTTCAATCTCAAAACAAAAACACAAAAAAGAGCTACAGGAAAAGAAGATGGACATAATAGACAAACATTTCAATGACATTATCAGAATCGAATGCCCTTATTGCAATACAATCTACAGGGCTAACGTAAATGAATGCCCAAATTGCAGAGCAAATACTAAAAAAATTCTTTTCCCAGAAATACCCTAACAATAGAGCCAGTGTTAGCAAGCATATCCTAGAAATGGCTGTTCGTTCCTTGATGGACTTGAATCCACTATCCTATACGCAAAACTCCCCCTTTTTCAGGAACTAAGTTTTAGTATGTGTGATAGGTTCGGGATTCGAATCCTAATTAATTTCTAAAATATAGAAATTTCTCAAAAAATGACATTTAAGGAACCAAATCACATTCAAATTTCCCGACGGAAAAAATATTATATTTCTGAAGATTTAATCCAACCAATACTGAATATGAATATGTTCCTTCAAAGAAACGCGTGAGTTAATTTATTATGGGACGTCTGCCAAGAATTATTTAGCGGTTATTTCTATGAAATTTTTCAAAAATGATGGAAATGAACATATAAAGGCAAATTCGCCTCAAAACATTTCTTTAAAAAATATTCTGAAGGAAGTGGACATATTTCCTACACAAGACGAATTCGAATGTTACTTCATTGGAATTATTAATGATAAAAATGAAATTTTACAGTTTACAAGATTTGAAAGAAACGATTGGTATCTAGATTTTCCGGTAATTGTAGATGGAAACTATTCTCATAGTCTACAATTTGATTTAACAACAAAACAATTGAAGGAAATTATTAGAAAATTTTTCCGAGGTGAAGATTGGAGGACTCTTATTGGTAATACAAGCTCGAAATAAGAACAGTTGGTTAATAAAACTAAAACAAGTAACTAATGTGTTAGAAAATGACTTGCACACGCTCTGTATACAATACCCACTCGTTTACCTACGTTAGCTATGTGTCTATTTCTTAAAAATCAAAAATTTCGCGTGCATATGTTTTTCCCAAATGATTTAAGATGAATAAACTAAATGCATGCATGCCAAAAATAAAGCAATACAATAAGGGATTGTAAGTGTGTATATTTCAATATATAATTTAATCTAATATTGTTTGGGTTTGGGGTTACATTTTAATCAACTGATTAAATCACATCTTCCGCAAAATCCCCCTTTTTTGAAGATTGAATGCTCAAGAGGCAAAAATACTGATAGAACAGGGCTTCAAATATAAAACAGGAGAATACAATGACGGTGGCAAACTTTTCAACAAATACAAATAAAGGCGGCATAATTATTCTCTAAGACTATCGGTAATCGTTGAAAGTTATTGGTAAGTAAGAAATTATAAAAAGGAAAGGGAATAGTAATTGGTCTTCGAGAACATATTCTATTTCAGCTTTAGTGGTCAACCATGACAGATGTTTGTTTAATGTTTGAGGTTCATCAACCCTTTAGGCTGAACCGAAATTTTCATTCAGACCTGTTATCTAAAGGTAAAATTACAAAAAAGGACCTTTTTGATCTCTATTTTGATCAAGGGCTCAACCGTTACGTTTTTGATAGAGCCGCACGAAAATGCTACTTTCCAGCAAACAACATTATCTTGGAACAGATAAACAAAAGCAAAAGCGCAGGCAAACCGTTCAAGGTTGCTTATGGCATATCAGGCGTTTTTCTTGAGCAGTGTGAACTGTGGAGTCCCGAACTCATCGACTCATTTAAGCGGCTAGCCGAAACTGGATGCGTCGAATTCATGGAAGAAACATATTACCACTCTCTGGCTGGCCTCTATGGGGCGGACCGTTCAGAGTTTGTGAAGCAGGTGAAGTTGCATCGTCGACTGATGAAAGACCTCTTCGATTATGAGCCAACCTTTATCGAAAACACGGAGTTGCTATACAACAATGCCGTAGCTAAGAGCATGGAAGAGATGGGCTACAAGGGCACTGTCACAGAAGGTATCGATAAGTCTCTTTGGGGACGAAGCCCCAATTATGTTTACAAAGCTAAAGATTCTAACCTTCGTGTGTTACTTCGTAATTATCGCCTTTCCGATGATATAGGATTCCGTTTTTCATCAACCGAGTGGAACGAATATCCTTTAAACGCAACAAAATATGCCCGATGGTTAGCTGGGACCCAGGGACAGGTGATTGTAATCTTTATCGATTACGAAACGTTTGGAGAGCACCACTGGCCAGACAGCGGAATCCACGAATTCCTAAAAGCATTACCAAATGAAGTGAACAACTGGCATCACCTGAATTGGCGAACTCCCTCTGAAGTTATTCAGCGGCACGATCCAGTCGACGAAATTGACGTTCATGAATACAACACAGTCTCATGGGCTGACATTGAACGCGATCCTAGTGCATGGATTGGAAATCCTATGCAGAACATATGCTATGATTCGTTGAAGGAACTGGAACTGCTGGTGAATGGAGTGGGTGACAAAGACTTGATTCAGTTGTGGCGTTACCTTCAATTGAGTGATCACTTATATTATCTCAGCATAAAAGGAGGTGGACCTGGAGATGTACACAACTACTTCAGTTCCATGGGTAGCCCTGTAGAAGCCTTTGCTATCTATTCAAGGATCCTTTCAGACCTTGAAGCTAGAGTTTGTTTAGAACTAGAAAAGCCGGAGCTTGCAGCAAAATGGCTTCTGAGACGACTTCCCGCTGGGATGGGATTTGTGTTCTCTTATGATTTTGCTCGTTCATCCGGTTTGGTTGTTCATAGTTTAGGTGAATTTGTTTCAATGTTGAAGACTGTTGATGTGAGTTCTATTCGATTTCACGTAGAAAAGGGAGATTTTGAACGTTGGATACGTCAAGTTGTTGGAGATGACAAGCTAGCCGATGAGATAGCTACGGTTAAGTTGAACAAAAGGTTGAAAGGAGAAGTTCTGCGTAAGAAAGTTCTTGCTATAACTGCAAAAAGAATAAAACAGTTGAGAAAAATTGCTGATGGACTTTTTGTTGGATTAAATGAAAAATGAAAACTAATAATGGTGCCGAGCAACAATTACGGAGTGTAGGTGCGCGTCGAGAGGTTTTTGGTTATGATTAGAGACCCTGTTTGTGGATTACCTTTAACTGATCTTAAGGAGGAATTCAAGGCTGAAGTTAGGGGACGTACCTACTATTTCTGTGGCGAATACTGTAAACGTGCTTTTTTGCAGAGTAAAAGAATAGCGTATTTTTGTATGGAAATCGGTTTGAACAATGATTTTCACACCTACAGCGGAGGTTTAGGCGTGCTGGCTGGCGATATGATAAAGTCCAGCGCTGACCTTAAGATTCCATTGGTGGGAGTTACTCTTGTTAGCAGTGAAGGATACTTAAGACAGGAGATTAAGGACAGAAAACAAATTGAACATCCAGACGGTTGGATACCCTCCTCTTTTATGAACGAGTTGCCAAACCGAGTCGAGCTTAAGATACAGAATCGGACAGTCAAAGTGAAAGCTTGGCTTAATGATTACCAGAGTCCTACTGGTGGGATTGTTCCTGTTCTCTTTCTTGACACAGATGTTGAGGGCAACTCTCCAGAGGATAGAGAGATTACTTCTTTCCTGTATGGTGGCGACAGGGATTATCGATTAAAGCAGGAGATTGTCTTGGGAATTGGCGGTGTGAAAATGCTTGAAGCCGCAGGCTTTACAATAGGAAAGTATCACATGAACGAAGGTCACTCTTGCCTTCTCACATTGGAGCTGTTGGCAAAGAACGGGGGTGATCTGGATAATGTAAGAGACCGTTGCATTTTTACCACTCACACTCCTGTGGAAGCGGGTCACGACAAATTCTCCTATGATCTTGTCCAAGACTTGCTGGGTGAAATAATTCCTATAGAAACCATGAAGGAGCTTGGGGGGTTCGATCAATTGAATATGACTCGTCTGGCACTTAACACCAGTAAGTATGTGAACGGGGTAGCAAAAAGGCATAAAGAGTTTTCTTTGACTCTGTTTCCGGGCTATAACATCTCAGCCATAACTAATGGTGTCCACTCTTTTAGTTGGACTTGTGAATATTTTAGAATGCTTTATGACAAGTATTTACCGGGGTGGGCGAACGAACCTGAATTGCTGGTCCGAGTTGATAGTATTCCAGTCGAAGAGATTTGGCATGCTCACATGGAAGCGAAGGAAAATCTGATTCGTTATGTCCGTGAACTTTCTGGTATCCAGTTTGATCCCAATGTGCTTACGTTGGGTTTCGCGCGCAGATTTACTGGCTACAAGAGGGCAACTCTGTTGTTTTCGAACCTGAAACGGCTTGAAGAAATCAACAGGGTGGGTAAGATTCAGGTGGTTTATGCTGGCAAAGCTCATCCGCGAGACTGGATTGGGAAACGATTAATCGAAGAGATACATGAAATGAAAGAGAATTTGAAAGATGTATTGAATGTTGTATATTTGGAGAATTATGATCTTCAGATGGCAGCTAAGTTGACTTCTGGCGTAGATGTCTGGTTGAATACTCCTATTCCGCCTTTTGAAGCATCTGGCACAAGCGGGATGAAGGCGGCACATAATGGGGTGATTAACTTTAGTGTCTTGGATGGCTGGTGGGTAGAAGGTTGTATTGAGGGTGTCACGGGTTGGGCTATTGGTCCTTCACCAAAAGAAAACTTGGAAGAAGCTGAAAGAAGGCACAGAGAGATTACACAATTATACTCCAAACTAGAGTATTTGATTATTCCGACATTCTATAAGAATAGGGATAATTGGATACGGCTTATGGAGAATTCGATTGGAAAGGTTGCATACTACTTTAATAGTCACAGGATGATGCGGAGATACGCTTCAGAAGCTTACCTGTAGTTGTCCACGAAAACTTTTTGAAAGAATATTTGTTTAATTTGTTTTTTCTTGTTACCAATGGCTTTATATGAATGGTAATACATATGAAGAATCATTCATAAAGAAATATTACGGATGTAAAAATACTATGAACGAAGAACAGATGTTCTGTTTCCAATGCGAACAAACCGCCAACGAAAAAGGATGCACAACTTTTGGGATCTGTGGAAAAAGTCCCGAAGTTGCAGCACTACAAGACCTGCTAATCTATGCATTACAATGTCTCTCACATGTAGCCGTTGAAGCTGAAAAACATGAAATAACCGATGAAGGGGTCGACATATACACATGTAAAGCGCTCTTTTCCACCCTCACAAACGTAAACTTTGATCCAAACCGATTCGTAAAACTAATCAAAAGAACTGTGGAACTATGCGACTCTTTACGAAAGAAAGTTGAAAACGCTGGAGGCACAATAACGTCCACAGGTCCCGTAAGCTTTGTTCCAAAGAACACAATAACGGAACTGGTTGAGCAGGGCAGATTGGTGGGTATCAAATCTGATCCAAGTTTAGACCCTGACGTTCATTCTCTTCAGCAGCTTCTCACCTCCGGAATCAAGGGTGTAGCAGCATATGCCGATCACGCATACCTTCTTG
>Ga0255055_10002337_pt1 | contig 13446 bp, 9 predicted proteins | sample JV7_2_27_MG_FD_188633 | JGI IMG/M metagenome (GOLD analysis project Ga0255055, IMG submission 188633) | Seawater microbial communities from Jervis Inlet, British Columbia, Canada - JV7_2_27 | ecosystem: Environmental > Aquatic > Marine > Inlet | place: Canada: British Columbia | collected...
AAATTTTTATTGCTTCTGCTCCGGAGAATGAAAAGCCTAATTTGATTGGTTTTATATCATTAGAATGATTTATACAAGAATTTTTAAATCTAAACTTTTATTAAAAGAATATAAAACCTTAATTTTAGAGGTATTAACCTAATATTCATTGAGCTCCAATGATTAAAAATATCTTCATCATGAAATCAACAGGGGAACTACTTTTTTATAAGGCTTATGAAGATATTTTTGACATAAAACTTACAAGTAGCTTTTTAAGCGCAATTTTCTCATTTGTTAAACAAACTTTGAAAACAAAAGAGTTATCTGAAATTGAAGTTGGACCTTTTCGGTTTATCTTCGAAGTAGAAAAAGCCAACTCAAGTGAGCTCATGTTTGCTCTTTTTAGCGATAGAACTGATAACCTTGTAGAGCTGAGAAACCAGTTACGGGAAATTAAAAGCGAATTTCTAACAGAATTTGATGTGAAAAACTTAACGGATAATTTTAATGGCGAAGTTTCGGTATATCAAAACTTCGAAAAAAATGTCGATGAAATAATTGAGAGCAAGAAGTTAGTTTCCGAGGAAATTCAAAAGGATTTAATTGAAGTCTTTAAGGAACTTCATACTTTTTCTTCTTTTGTAATCTCATCCGCATTATTGACTCAAACGGGAAGAGTTATCGTTTCATACCTTAGCTCTAATGTTCTTTCAGAGATAATAAGATTATTAGAGAGTAGATTTATAATAGGGAATTCAAGAATTAGTGAATTAATATCGCTCGAGGAGTACGGTATCTTATCTTTAGTGGGAATTGATAACTTTATTTCTATAATCCAGTTCAAGAAAAATTGTCCATTCGAGACGAGTTTGATAATATCCAAAAAGTTTTCGAAGAGACTCAAGAAACTGATAATGTAAAAAAGCTTGTATTGAAAAGAGATATTGTAAAGAATAAATAAAAAAAAATTATTGATATACGCCTTTATGGGCATAAACTTTATCAAGAACACTTTCAAACCGTTTTATATCTTGAACAGGTTTTTTAATCATTTTTAGGCAATATTGCATTTGTTTTTCATTAGTTTCAGGTTTCGAATATAATTTTGTGGCGAACAGTGAAAAATCGCGAATCAAACAATCAAAAATTTGTTCGATTAGATCATCTTCCTCTCCATATATCTCAGCATTTTCAAGTATTAGCTGACCGTAGACTGCGAGAGTGAATAACTCACCAGTAATCAATACAAAATCGATATCCCTTCCTTGCTCTGGTGTAGCGGGCTCTTTTATGCACATTTCTTTAAAGATTTCAATCTGTTCTTTTAAAATGTTAACATTGGGAAGGTCATATTTATCGTATGCAAAGTGATAATCATGGAAAGCAATTTTGCCTAAATCTTGAGCAGATCCTTGATTAAACAGAAATGAATCGTTTCTATCGTCTATGATCTTCGGAACTTCGGGATATTCCCGGTGGGGAACACCAATACCAAAATAGTTGGGTAGGAATTTTACAATTAGTGCCATATTTACATGTGCTGTTCCCTCTAATTTTGGATTAGCAGCGATATACATCATTGCGCCATTAAAGTATGTGTCCTTTTCATATCCTTTTGCAGCAATAATATCATGTAATAAATTCATAACTACTACACCCTCAGTGGTGACCTTCATTTTAATAATGGGATTATATAATAGATACCGTCTATCATTTAGCGATGCTGTACGAATATAATCTTTCGATCTTAAAGAAACAAGTTTCATTGCTATTAGTCTGCAGTACGCATCTACAAAAAATTGTTTAATGTGTGAAAACTCAGTTACCGCGTGATTATACAATATTCTATTTGATGCATGGTTGATAGCCTCATAGAACGCATGCTCACATATTCCAATACTTGACCATCCAAGCTGGTATTTCCCTACATTGACTGCATTTAACGCCATATCCCAGGCTTCTTGGCCTTTAGCTAGAATGTCATCCTCGGTTATTTTATAGTCTTTAAGAGCATATTCAGCAACGTAATTTTGATTTTGTGTTATATTTTTGATGGTTTCGTATCCCTCAATTTCAAAATTTGCAGCAAAAAAAACAAAACTGCTTTTATCTTTCCGCGATTCTGGATACTGAAGAATACTCCCATCCTTATCAGCAATTTTTCCAAAAGTTGACGTAAATGCTGCAGTTTGGCCATTTCCAATGTAATATTTTACACCATTGGCTTTATAAGTTCCATCTTCTTGAGGAATTAACCTCATTTCAGAAGAGTATAAATCAGCACCGTGTTCTTTTTCGGAAAGTCCAAATGCAAAGATTCCACCATCAATTAAAGCTTGTGCAGTCCGTTTTTTAATTATCTCGTTTTTACTCATCCAAAGAGGTCCAAGTCCCAAAATACTCACTTGCCATGTATACCAATAGGGTGGACCATAAAAACTAGTAATTTCATTAAAATAGCAATTACGATTAGTATCCCAGTGAGCATCTGGATTGCCTTCCAACGCATATTCTGAAGGAGTTAAAAGAGACGAAAATATCTTTTCTTTCTTTTGAAACTCAATAAAATCTTCATACCATACACATGCATGATCATCTTCAAGAATTTTCTCCAAACCTTTATTTTCAAAGAAGTTAATGGTTTTTACCATGATTTCCTTCGATTTTTCATCAAGCTCCGAAAAATCAGGATTTTTTGGGTTAAATAATTTTATCATAATTTTTATTACCCGTTAAATTAGTTATAAAAGATTAAATTAAAAATTTAATATATTATTTTTTAAAAAATATTCTCGATTCCGTTTAATTGGAATTATAAATATCTCGAGTTTGGGCATTAATATAACATTGATCTTTTTTAATATTTCTTTAAGCCATATATATCTTAGATAAACAGTTTTACAAAGAACTCGATTCTTTAAACAACCATTATATTAACACTTTTTAACTAAAATAAATAAAAAAAAAGTAAGATTTAATAAAATTGGTGGTTTTAGATACCAGACATCTTATAAACTTGACGTAGCGACATCGACATGACATAGTTTTGTATTTGTCTGCTCCCACCTATGATTTCTGCGATTCTTGAGATGTTTACTAGGTCGTACATTAGGGTATTGTCCGAAAGCCCTGCACCTCCCATTAGGTTTGCAGCTTCATAGCAAATCTCTTCTGTAAGTTTAGCAACATGATACTTGAACTGACTAGCAGAAGCTACTAGGGCTTGTGAAATGTTTCTAGGAAGCTCCCCTCCAAACTTTTCCATTTTGCCATCATAATTTTTACAAAACATTAAAAGTCCGAGCGTGATGTTAGTTAATCTTGCCCAAAGGTCAGTTAAAGTAAAACCTACACCTTGAAATTTCAAAACCATTTGATCGAATTGCTTTCTGTTGTTCACGTATATAGCTGCGTGAGCAATTGCGTTCCAACATTTGGCTATACAATCGATTGCTATCCCAATTCTTTCCGGAACCAATCCTTCAAAAAGATGTTCTCGGCCCTTACCTACACCGCCTAAAACGAACTCTTTAGGAACACGCAAATTTGTAAAGGTTTCTTTTCCCAACCATACTTTTGGGACATAAGGAATATAAACTCGTTCAACATTCCAACCCTCCCACGATGTATCAATTAAGAACTGAGCCATTGTGTTCCCGTTATTTTGCTCTGCGGTGGCATACGCAACAACGTATCCTGCTTTAGGAGCGTTAGTGCTGTAAATTTTTTCTCCGTTTAGAAGAAAAGATCCATCAGACTGCTCATCGCATGTGGTTAACATATGCACGGCATCGGAGCCTCTTTCTGGTTCGGTGATCAGTATAGCTCCTGGAGTTTCTCCCGTTACGAATTTTTTTAGTACCTCTAACCTGATAGGGATGTTTTCGTGGTGTTCTAAAATCGGGTTAATGGCTAATTGAGTTGCCCCACCAGCCATAGAAAACTGAGGGTCAAAAAAACCTACGGCTAAATTCCTCATCAATTCCATGGTTAGACCATAATCGGTGTAATTGACATCAATTACCTCGAACTTGTGAGATCTTGTTAGGTATCCTTCGGCTCCAAATGCGGGGATCCAATCGTAAACATCTTCTTCAGGACCGTGCGTAATCTCGTTTTTCTTTTCGAAACGCATGCAGAATTTTTGAGCTTTTTTTAAAAAATTAAACTCCTTTGGTTCCAAAATAGCAGTTAGGTTCGTATTTAAAAACGAATATCTGTTTTTTAAACTTAACTTTCCGAGGATTTCGTCACTTATAGCTTGAGTCATATATTTTTTCTTTTTATTTTCTTCCATTTTTATAACTCCTATATTGAATATTGTTGAAATTAACTAGAGAAATAGTCTTACTAGGAGAAATACAAATTCTTTTTTTAATTTTGTTTATTGTGAATAAAATATTAAAAAAAGTAATATGAAACATCCAATTTCATCATCACTTTTTTTTTAAAAATTTATTTCTATTTAAGATAAGCCTTAATTAACATCCAAGTTATTTTATACTACGATGAAAATTTTACTAACTGGAAGCTCTGGTTTCATTGGTTCTGCCCTAAAGCGATTACTAGAAGAAAAGGGTATTGAAATTATACCTTTTGATATCAGAGATAACATTTTGGATGATGTTCGAGATTTTTCAGCTTTACAATCTAAGGTTCTAAGCATAAACGGCATCGTTCATTTAGCAGCAGTGAGTAGAGTGAAAATAGCACACGAAAATCCCTTAGAATGCGTTAATACTAATATTAGAGGAATGGTTAACGTGCTCGAGTCTGCACGATTGATACGTACAGATATTAATTACCCTTGGGTGATATTTGGATCATCTCGAGAGGTATATGGTGAGACTGCAATCTTGCCGGTTACAGAAACATCAACTCGTAAAGCAATTAACGTCTACGGAGTCTCTAAACTATCAGGAGAGGAATTATGTAAAGCTTACTCAGATAATTATGGATTAAAAGTAAGAGTATTAAGATTTTCAAACGTCTATACCGGAAAAAACGACCATTTAGATAGAGTTATACCAAAGTTTATTTTACAGGCTTTTAATGAAGAAGATTTGATTATAAACGGGACAGGAGAGGAAATTTTCGATTTTACTTATATTGATGATACTATTCAAGGAATTTGGGGCTGTATTCAAGAAATAGAGAGGAATTCTCATCTTTTTGACGATTTTAACATATCTACAGGAGTCCCAATTTCATTAAAACAATTAGCTGAGACAATTATAAAAAAAACTCGAAGTAAAAGCACAGTTGAATTTACTAAGCCGAGATCTTACGATGTCAACAAATTTTACGCAGACCCTAGTAAAGCAATAAAAATACTGGAATTTCAGCCAAAAATAACTTTAGACAAGGGAATTGATTTATCTATAACGGAACTAATGGAAAAATCGTCCTAAATCAGTAAAAACTCTAAAGAGAAGCGCAAATTAAAAAAAAATAAAATTAATAAATAGATAATAGTAAAATATTGTAAGAATTAATCGTCCTCTTCATCTTCGCTCATGAGAGATTCGATTTTTTCTTCTAATTCTGCGATTTTTTCATTAAGGGCTTCGATTTTTTTGTAAGTTTCGCATGTTTTGCACCCATCGTCTTCTTGGCACTGTGGAAGAGTATCGCAAACTTCCTCGAGCGTGTCCATTTCACCCATCAATTTTTCTACTTCTTCTTGAAGATCATCAATACTCAATTTTTACACCTATCCTAATAATATCATTAGATCTTATTTTTGGTATACTATTTATTTTTTTATCGAGTTATCAAACAAATGATTTGTGTAATAAAAAAGAAAAAATGGAGTTTTAAAACTTTTTATTAAGTTTTTAATTTGTTCATTTTATTTTCAATGGTTTTGTTCAATGAATCAATTTCTTTGTCGAGTTTTTTCGCCTCTACAGAGATTTTCTCGAATCTACTCTCTTGATTGTTTAATTTTTTAATATACCGCTCCTTCAGAGATATAGATTGGGTATCTTCTCCTAGTACAGATATATTTTCTCTGAGCCTTGATTGTTCGTCGGACATTTGGTTTCTCTCTTCAATCAATCTAGATTGTTTTTTCTTCTTTTGGTTTAAATCTTGGATTAATTCAGCGATCTCTTTTAATTGAGTTTCCAACTTTTCATTAATAAATTTTTGTTTGACGTAAAATCCAACTCTCTTTAATATATCATCTCTAGACCAATTTCTTAGGTAGTTGCTTGAGTAGTCCTCTCTCTGTTCTTTCAATTTAAAAGTTATAGCATCTTTGGGTTTCAGCGTGATTTTAAAACGCCAATAATTAGGTGTTTCTTCGGGATCAACAGGTTTTTCAATAAATTTATAACCATGAGTTTTCGGGTGATCTAGATAGAGTTCCTTCTCTTCACTAGTTTTATTTTTTATTTTATATATAGTCATCATGTTCGTGTAGTAATATTCGTAAGAATAGCCGCTTCCTATAGTAATTTTATGTACGCTTAAGCTTTCGGTTTTAGCTTCGTGTGTAATTAAAACTGCTTGCTCTACTGCATAATTTAATAAGCGCGTGTCTTCTTTGTTGAGAAAAGGAACGATTGCTTCACCTGCTAAATTATCGTCGTAAATGATTGTCACAGGTCCTCTTTCAAGGGTCAGATTCGTATTATTTGTGATCTCAAGACATGCGTTTGGATTTTTGTCGTATTCATTTTTGTTGTACAACAACACTCGCCTTGCTTTAATCACCTCTGTTAAAATTGGGACTAGCGCAGATTGTTTTCTTTTTATGGTTACTGGGTTAGATATGTTGTATTCAAACAGTTCTCCTAAATCTTTAGTTTGCACTTGCGTTTGGGATTTTACTTTATCTAACAGAGCATCATCAGACAACACATTCATCATCCTACCACCAAATCCAGCAGCCGCAGCAGGTGCGGGTGGAGGCATCCCCCTCCGTCCCATTTTTGCTTTTTTCATCATCTCTCTAGGAGCGGCTTCTATAGCATCTAATTCGTACTCTCCATAATCCTCCATTTCTAATCCTTCTTCTATTTCAGTTGGTTTTACACTTAAAACTCTTGGTGGTCGTATTACGGGGCGTTGTATAAAAATTGGCCGATAAAATTCGTATTTAAAAGAGACAGGCATTCCAGCTACGAGCGATAACTCTACATTCTCCCAATCTTGATTAGTTGTGTTTTCTATAAGGCTCCATCCAGAAAGGAGACATTTTTCTTCTTGAGCTTGTTCTTTGCTCATTATTAAGCGATAAGATGTTTTCCAAATTGGACTTTCTCGGATATAGTATACAAAAACGATCCTTTCAACCTCATCGTCCCCTCCCGATTCGCAGTTGATATTGATTTTTTTTGCGTCTTTTTTCTTCCCAGATATAACTGTATCTAAAAAGAATTTTAGATCTTTTTTGATGTCCTCATTTTGAATATCAAAAGATTTGAAGTCAGAAAAATTGAATTTAGAAATTTCGTCATTTTCTTGGAGTAAAATTAGCAATTTTTCTACTGTTTTTTCATTCTTATTCATCTTTTCTATTTCTTCTATTCCAATGATCGTTCCTACTATAGTTTTACCCCCTGTAACGGTTAACTTAACGTCTGCTCCTTTTATCTGTGTGATAAGTGACGATAAAGACCCAGTATCAGGAATATTGAGCATTATTGATTTTAAAAGTTGTGAGGTTTCTAAAGCAGCATCGTATGAAATCGAACTAATATAACCCTTTTCGCTCGTATCTAAAACAAAGAGCGATTTCAACACGTCATCCATTTCGTCAATTTTAAACTCTAACTCAAAATTACCTGTTCCTCTAATGATTCCCTCGTGAATGTAATAAGATACGCCGTGCTTGAAAATTATAACTTTCTTGACATTTAATTTCGACATAAAGATTATATATCGATTTACTAATTTAAATTTTGATCCTTCAAAAAAAAATAATAATGAACAGTTAGGATATTATATTATTCTGTTCATAGCTTTTCTTTCAATATTTCTAAAGTATCTTCTTCAATAGTTTCTTTGGGATGCTCTATAATCTGACCGAGATATTCGTTACTTTTGTTAAAGAAATAGAACGTTGGAATCGCTTTTAACTCAAATTTAGGGTTCGTTGCTTCTGGGGGAGACCTTGTTTTATGCCATGGAGTTTCTCCTGGTTTGTGCAGTGCGTTAACCATTATACCATACAAAATACGAAGCTCGACATTGTTAGTCTTCATCCTTTTTATCAGTTTAATCATGCGTGGTGTATTTTTATGGCAATCTGGACACCAGTCAGCACCGAAAGCAACTATTTTTAACTGTTCGTTCTTACTTTTTAAAAGCGCGTTAATCTCTTTTACTATATCAGCTTTAGGTTCGTAAACTTTGTAGTTATACTTTATTTTTTCTCCGAATTCTCTTAGATAATCATCAGGAGACATCGTAGGAGATACAAGATCTGTCCACTTTAAGTCGAGATCTTTTTTCATACTTTTATATTATTTTTCCTCTTTAAAAAAAATTGTATTAATGATTTATAATAATAATCTCAAGGAAATCTTTTAGACAATTTTGGAGATTTTTAGTAATTTCGTTTTATACCTTAAGGAGTTTTCTTAAGAGAAAAAGAGCGCCCTCCTTATCGAGAGGATCGTTGTTGTTACCACATTTTGGAGACATTATACAAGCTGGACAACCATTATCAGTTTTGCAGCTACAAGATTCGATTAATTTCAAAGCTAGATGGAGTAAATCAATTAAATGAAAGAACAATTGTTCGGAGATACCTATACCGCCCCTAAATCCGTCGTAAACGTAAATAATGGGCTGTTGTTTAACGGGGTCGAAATCGATCGAGACGCCACCTAAATCCCATCTCGATATTTGAGCTAATGCGGGAGCCATTGCGATCATAGCGTGTTCAACAGCGTGAATAGTGCCCCCTAAATCGAATCCTTTCAATTCTAACTCTTTTTGGTATTCAAACGGAATTCCAAACCAAACAGCTTGAGTTTCAAACTCGATAATAGGAATGTTATCTAATGGATGGCGAGATAAAGTTTCTTGAGAAAATGTATCTATGACTTTATATGAATAGTACTCGTGCTCAACTTTTACTTTTCCAAAAAATTTCTCAATTAAATTCTTTTGTCCCGTATTATCTTGTAATAGTATTTCAAGGGGATATATATTCGTATGTTTAAGTGATTGAGTATAAAATTCCACATCAGATCGTAATAAATAAACTACCCTTTTATCTAAATCTAAATCTTGCACTACATAAGTTTCAGCTTCATATAGGTAAACTGCTCCAGGATGTAAATCTCGAAAAACATAGCTTTCATCCTCCACTGTCAGGAGATTTTCTGTATTATTTGCTCTAAGAATTACTTTATAACTTTTAGAAGAAAGCGCGTTTAACCCATACTTCTCGTTTGGAAAAAAGCCTCCTTTCCAATAATATTTTTCATTCCTCATCATTAATAAAGAGTCAGAGATTAACTCTTCAATACAATCGTCAAATAGTTTTTTTTCCTCTATACCGAACTTTTTGAATTCATTCTCGCTTATTGGTATCTCCTTAGCTGCGCAACACATATGATTTTTTAAAATGTATTTGTTTTTTAGTGTTATTAGAATTTCTTCTTGAATGTTTCCAAAGAGCTGCTTGTGGTTATGAACATAAAATAAATCTAATGGGTTTTGCATTGGAATAAATGTCGAAATTGATAAATCTGAACCTCTTCCCGAACGACCTATCTGTTGTTTAAAGCTAGAAATAGTTCCTGGAAAGCCAGAGCTAATAGTAGCATCTAAGGAGCCTATATCAATTCCTAGTTCTAGAGCGTTTGTGGAACTGATTCCTAGAATTTCTTTTCTCTTAAATTTTTCTTCGATTTCTCTCCTTTTACTCTTACTAATGCCGGCTCTATAGCTATATATTTTGTTTTTTAAAGTAGGTAAAGCTTTTCTTGTCCAAATAGCCTGAAGTTCAGCCATTTTTCTCGAAAGAGTAAAAGTTAAAGTTTGGATACCTCTTTTATACTTCAGGTGTGAAATGAACAAGTTTTTTGTTTCTTGATGAGCGGATCTATATTTACTCGAAACTTTATCGTAAGGTAAATCCCATAAAATTACCTTTTTAGCCCCAGAAGGAGAATCATCTTTATCTATAACCACAAAATCTTCGCCAATAAGTTTTTCACAGAATTGCTTCGCATTATTTATAGTAGCACTAGATAAGATCCAAATTGGTTTAACTTCAAATAGATCAAGTATTCGTTTCAATCTCCTCAATAATAGAGCAAAATTAGAGCCGAAAATTCCCCGATAAACATGAATTTCATCTAATACAATGTATTTTAAGTTACTACATACCCTACGCCATTTTTGTTTTAACCAGGGTAAATAGAAATGCAATCCGTATGGATTTGTTATTATTATATTTGCATTAGCTAAGATATATCTCTTATCATTTGGGTTAGTATCCCCGTCGTAAACTCCAATCCTATTTTCTTTAATGTTAGTATCGGAAAGCATTTCTTTTAGTTGAAAGAATTGGTCTCGAGCTAATGCCTTAGTCGGGAAAAGATATAAAGCAGTAGTTTTCTCGTCATTTAGTAAAGTATCTAATACTGGCAAATTGTAACACAAAGATTTTCCAGATGCCGTCGAAGTAACGATCACAGTGTTGTTTCCTTGCCTGATGGAATTTATAGCTTCAGCTTGATGTCTCCACAATCGAATACCATTATTGTTTAGCCATCTTTCTAACCTTCTTCTTAAAGGTTTATCCAGATTTTCAAATCGAGGTTTTAATTCGGGTAAATGTTCGATGTGAGATATTTGGCCGCAATAATAATCTTGAGACTTGAGATAGTTAAGAAATTCGTCAAAATCCACCATAAATAGCTCAAGAGAATTAATGAACTATATTAATTAAAAATTTCAAAAGAGCTACGATTTTTTAATTTACCTAATGCTTGAATATAAGATAAAGCGTTGAAAACATGACCTTAATTCCCTACTAAAATATAAAAATAAGTACCCCTTATTGAGATTAAATTAAATCTATAAAATTGAAGTTTTTTTCTGAATAAAATGTCAGATTCAGAGTGGAAAAAGGTTAATTTTCAAGATTTCATTGATGAATTTAGCAAGAAAATAATTATTGACAGCTCACCAAGCTTACTATACTCAAAGAAAGACAAAGAGCATGAAGCGTTGAATTCTTTAATAGCCTTTTTCTTTATTACGGGGGGTTTGTTCATTTTTATATCGCTATCAATAATCTTTAGAGTAGCAGAGGTATTCCTAGTTCTTTTCATTGCAGTAATTATAATTGCTTCTGTAGTGGATATTGTATTAATTTTTATTTACCTGCGTTCTCACGTTTTAATCAAGCCTTTGGAAAATTGGGTAGAAGTTTACAAAGGAGAAACTCATGGAACTAATGTTTTTTACTGTTTCACTTATTTTCCCGTTTTTTCGGGAAAATGTCATCCAAACCAAGCAAAAAATCTGCTATACAAATTACTCCAAGAAGAACTCTTTAAAACTAAAATAGATATTGCTCAAATTGAGGTCTACCTGAGTTTAAGTGCAACAAATACTAAGGATTTTAAGGTAATAGGATTCTATTTTCAATACGCAGAAGGATTTCCTTTTAAAAGTGAGAAAATTAACAGAAATTCTTGGAGATTCTTCCCATTCGAAAAAACATTAAACAATAATATTATCGCTATTGCAAATTGGGACCATCAATTTGAATGGAAAGACGATTTGGAGTTAGATTATGACAAGCTTCACAAGTTTGCCCCTTGGATTATTCAAAAGTGGGACGAATTTAACATAAAACCGCTAACGAAAGCGTTTAAAAACGAAATTAGATGGGAGTTAAGAGGAATAGAATCCGAGCCAAAATTAAAGCCTTGGCAATCCAACTTCGAATCTACATCCTACGATAACTTCAAGGCTTATAAAGATCTGCAATTGATGAACGATGCAATTGAAAAAATTATAGGAAAAGATTTAACAATAGAAAAAATAAAAGATATTAAAAAGTACATCTTAGAATTTAAGGCTTATTTAAGAGATTTAAATTCGTAAAATAATTAAAAACAAAGAATAATGTAGGGAAAAATATGGAAACTTTACAAGCTATAAATGAACTTAAAATTGAAACAAATAAAATATTTTATGACAAAAAAACTCAAATTCTTTCAGTATACATTCTTGATTTTATCTTTATTGGGAATTATAAAAAGAATGCTAAGTTAGGTCAGATTTTAGATGATATTTACAAATCATTTGGAGATACGCAATTAAAGCGAACGAATATTTCTTTTGTAGACTTCGTCACCCTCACACCTATCCTTGAAAAGACTAAACTTAAAAATCTTAATCTAATTTCTAAAAAAAAGAAAGAAGACAAAAAGGAAAGGGCTAAAGAAAAGGAAATTATAGTCATCTCTGAGGAACCTACAACACTTTCTGAAATTGCGAAAGACGAAGATTTACGCAAAAAATCAGGAAAAACTTACGATTTCCAAGAGAAAAAAGAATTTGTGTTGAATGCCCCGAAAGCAAAAAAAAAAGCGCAACGAAGAGAATCTAAAGAGATGAAGTATGCTGAGGATGAAGAGTCTATTGATGAAGACATGTTTATGGAGGAAGCTCGCAGTTTCGACGATGCTCCAAGCGAATCGTATAGTTCTACTCCTCCACCACCCTCACGACCGTCTATAGCCCCAGGTGCTGGACCTCCGAAAGCAGCTAGAGCGTCCTTTGGGGGGTATGAAAGCGCCCCTAAATCAGAAGAAAAAGGAGAAGAAAGCCCATTACGAGCAAAAGAAGATATTTCTGAAGAACCTCAAACAACAACTTACGATATAAATATGGGACTTCAATATTATTCTGTCATGATGGAACAATCGAGCTATTTGTTTTACGTGTACTTGTCCCATAAGGAGCTCAAAATCGTAGATGAGGAAGGTAAAACAGTTTTTGAAACGTCCTTTCAAATTGTTACTACAAAGAAAGAACCTCCTGTCGTAACCTTAAAAGTTGAAGGCGAAGGCTTTTCTGTACATCCTTTATTTGGAAAAGTAGAAATAAGTAAGGATGCCGTAAATCCTCCAGTTATGATATTCTCGGTATTACCAATTAAAAAGAAAGACAGAACTAAAAAAGAAAAGAAAATGGGAGAAAGGAGATATTTACACGTCTATATCGAATTTGAAGAGAACATTATAAATCACAGCGTTTTATCGATAATAGTCCAACCTAAACATTTTCGATTAGATATAGGACCATTTCATTTAAACATCAGCAAAAAGACGGCAGCTGTAATTTCTTTGCTCTCTATCCTAGTCGCCGTTGCATCGTTAATATTTACTATTATTTCTTTCGATCCTTCCTCAACTTTAGTCAATAATGTAGGAAATTTTGCTCCAGGATTGGGATCTCATATTCGTAATTATCTTTCTT
>Ga0255055_10002338_pt1 | contig 13445 bp, 10 predicted proteins | sample JV7_2_27_MG_FD_188633 | JGI IMG/M metagenome (GOLD analysis project Ga0255055, IMG submission 188633) | Seawater microbial communities from Jervis Inlet, British Columbia, Canada - JV7_2_27 | ecosystem: Environmental > Aquatic > Marine > Inlet | place: Canada: British Columbia | collected...
AAACCACGACCACCATGGCTCTGATACAGCGTCTATCTGAAGATCAGGGGCTGACAATTTTATTTTGCGAGCATGACATGGAAGTCGTATTCGGCACAGCCCAGAGCATCATGGTCATGCAACAGGGAAGCACAATCATCCAGGACGAACCGGAAACCGTGCGACAGAATTATGAAGTCCAGCAAGCCTACCTGGGAGGTGAATGATGCTTGAGGTTCAAGATATTCACACCTATTACGGCTTAAGCCATATTCTATTTGATGTGTCCTTAAAAGTGAAAAAAGGACAGGTGGTCTGCCTGCTGGGACGCAACGGCGCCGGTAAGACCACCACTTTTAGAAGCATCATGGGCTTAAATCCGCCCGCCCAGGGTCAAATCCGGTTCAACGACGCAGATGTAACCGGTACCCCGCCCTATCAACTGGTGCGCAAGGGAATGGGCTGGGTTCCGGATGATCGCCGCATCTTTGCCGATCTGACCGTCGGTGAGAATCTGGAAATTGCCGAACGCGCGAGCGCCGCAGGCGAACAATGGGACAAACAAAAAGTCTACGATTTATTTCCCGCTTTAAAAGATATGGATGGCCGCAGGGGGGGGCTGCTAAGCGGCGGTGAGCAAAAAATGCTGGCCGTCGGTCGGGCTTTAATGACCAATCCGCAGTTTCTTTTGCTGGATGAGCCCACCGAGGGACTAGCGCCGGTCCTGGTAAAAACCCTGGGAGAACGCATCCAAACGCTTAAAGAGGTCGGCTTAACCGTTTTGCTGGCCGAACAAAATTTTAAATTTACGCTGGCCTTAAGCGACTACGGCTACATTATCGACAACGGGCGCATTTGCTATCAGGGACCGGTTGATGAACTGATCGACAATGAGGAAGTCAAACGCATCTGCGGCATCTAAGTTTTCATTCCAGAAATGGTCCTTTTCCGCAATCTCTGCGTCAGACTCAGATTTTAATCCTCGACATACTACGAGTATGCCATCGGTTAAAATTTTCGCCTTCCTTGACCTTGCAAAAAATTACACAATTCTGAAATGAAAACTAAATACCCAAATAAATACCGATTTTTGTATTTTAAAAATATCTAGTATAAATTCTATAATCGTAAATTAAATGTATCATAATACATAATAATATAATTATTATTGACAATTTATACTTAAATATGTATTATATTACTTATTAAACTCAAAAATAAGTTTTATAAAGCATAATTATGAAAAGAAAAGGTTATTCATGGACCCACAGGGCTCTTACCTTACAAGCGGAAGAAGAGCTTAAAGCAATGGGTCGCAACATCAAAATTGCTCGAAAGCGTCGCCGAATCGGGGTTTATGAATTGGCCGATCGCATCGGGGTAAATCCAAGGGTCATCTCAAAAATTGAAAAAGGGGACCCCACTGTCTCTTTAGGTGCTCTTATTCAGGTGATAGATCTTCTGGGCATGCTGAAAGGATTGAATGCTTTCTTGGCTCCTGAGCGCGATTACCAGGCTGCCCGCATGGAGGCTCGCAATGCACTCGGGAAGCCGTCGCAGCGGGTGTTTTCAGAAAGCGAATTGGATTTCTGATGGAATCGCCAGTAACCGTATTTATCTTCCTTAAGGGAAAGTGGATACCGGCAGGTCGATTAAAGTATTTTCCCCAAGGCCGTCAGTCTTACAGCGTGTTCGCATACGGGAAAAAATATCTTGAAGATCCTGAAGCCGTAAGCCTTGATCCAGTTCAAATTCCCCTTAGTTCCGGCGAATTCCAATCGCCTGAAGGTTTTGATATATTTAATGGTATCCGGGATGCCGGCGCGGATCAATGGGGCCGTTATCTGATAGATAAACGCTTTACCAATACGGATGAACTTGATTATATCCTTGCCACCAGCCACGACCGTGTCGGCGCCCTGGCTTTTGGAGATGATCCTGACCAGGGTCCAAAAAGCTTCTCTCCTAAAGGTTTTGAAACATTAAGCCAAAAACGGTTCGATCTGGGAAAAGCAGCGAATGCTATTCAAGGAACTATTGCAGGGAAAGATAGTGAAGAACTTAAAGAGTTCCTAATATATGGCCCATCTTTAGGCGGCACCCGACCCAAAACAACTGTCAACTGGCAGGGCAAACCCTATATCGCAAAATTTTCGGTATCCGATGACAGGCGCAATGAACCACTGATTGAGTACGCCACAATGAGTTTGGCAAAAAAGTGCGGGCTTAAAGTCCCGGCCCTTGATAAAGCCCGCGTAATGGACCGCGATGTTTTTCTGATTCAAAGATTTGATCGCCGCTACAACACCAAAACCCGGATGGAGGAGCCGATACCATTCATATCGGCTCTCACTGCCACCGGAGTACATGAATCTGATTTCAGAAGTTTCAGTTACCGCCGGTTGTGTGACGCTATCACCAGGCTGTCCAAATACCATAAAAACGATAAAGAAGAACTATTCAAACGGATGGTTTTCAACATCCTCGTATACAACAACGATGATCACTTTCGAAACCATGGCTTTCTTTACATTGGAAAACAGAAGTGGGAACTCACGCCTCTGTATGATGTCGTACCTGCTACTGTGGTAGGAGAAGACCGCTACTTGGGTTGCGCCATCGGACCGGGGGGGAATAAAGAAGCAAATCTTAATAATGCTTTGTCCGCTTGTGTCTACTTTGACTTGGATCCAACCCATGCACGGCAAATCATCATGGTGCTACAAAATGTTTTCAAGCATTGGCAAGCTCATTTTAATGAATACGGCATATCTGAAAGCGACATTGAAGTACTCAAAAACAGCATCGGCCAGGAAGCTGAAGCAAAAATCTAGTGCATAGGAGTAAAATATGGAAGCGAAAAAAGTTTTTCAGACCGATAAGGCGGCTGTGACGGGCGGGCCTTATTCCCAAGCGATCATCCACAACGGCATTATTTATATATCCGGGATGGGAGCGGTGGACCCGCAGACAAATGAAATTAAACTCGGAACGGTGGAAGAAGAAGCCGAGCTGGCGCTGGAAAACCTGCGCATTATTCTGGAAGAGGCCGGTTCATCTCTGGATAAAGCGCTGACGGTGACGGTTTATCTGCTCGACATCGAAGAGTACGCCCGCTTTAACGAAGTCTATAAAAAATATTTCAAAGATAACCGCCCGGCACGAACGTGTATTCAGGCCGGCAGTCTCCCTTTCGGCACCAGGGTAGAGATTACAACCATGGCGTATGTCTAGAGGGCGACTGGCTACTTGCTTCTAGCCTCTGGCTGCTGGTCTCTTGCCTCAGAACTGTGGCTGCTAATTTCCGGTTATCGGCACCCAGGTTACCAAATCCGTAATTCATCCCTAAAATTTTTGACCCAGTGACTAATAGCCAGAAGCCAGGTGCCAGTAGCCAGCGGCCAGTAGCCAGCGGCCAGAAGCCAGCTACGATTCCGGCGGCGGTTCCTTTTCAGAATCTAAATCATTCGGAAGTATTTCAGCACTTGAATTCTTTGGCTTTCCACCTGACCCGGAGGCCGCCACCGCAGGCAAAACATCTTTAAATGCCAGCCCGTAAATATCCCACACCGTCACAAATAGCGCTGCGATAATCGGTCCGATAATGACGCCCACCACACCGAACATGATAATTCCCCCCAGGGTTCCGAAAAGAATCATCAGCTCGTGCATCTGGGTGTCTCTTCCGACCAGAATGGGGCGCAGCAAATTATCGATGCTGCCGACCACCGCCGCACAAAACACCCCCAGCCCGACGGCCTTGGCAGCATGTCCGGTGGCGGCTAAAATGATGACCGCCGGTCCCCACACCAGGGCGGAGCCGATACCGGGGATAAAGGACAGCACCGCCATAATGGCGCCCCAGAACGCCGCACTGTGAATCCCCACCACGGCAAAGGCCGATCCTGCCAGTACACCCTGCAAAAGACCAATCACCGCGGTGCCTTTAAGGGTAGCGCGGGTGACCGAGGTGAATTTATTCAGTATGCGGCGCTCATCATGATCCTCCAGGGGCAGGTAATAAAGAATTTTTTCAATCAACTTATTGCCGTCCATCAGAAAAAAGAACATCGTATACAACATGATAAACAGCATAAACAATAAATTAACCGTCCCCAGTGTAACCGATGAAAGACGATTGATCAGAAAGCCGCTAATCCCTCCCACCATCTCGCCGGCTTTCTTTAATATCAGACTGCGGTAAGGTATGATCCGATCATAAAACGGCAAGGATTTGAGCGCATCTGAAATGGCGTCGGGCTCGGCGAGCTGCCGCTCCACCCAGGGTTTGGCGGCTTCGCCGACCTTAATAGCCTGTCCGGTGATGATTCCCAGCAATCCGCCCAGTGGCAACAACACGACAAAGACGATGATCAAAAGTGTAGTAATGGAGGCCAGGCTGCGACGACCTTTGAACCACTTTTCAAAACGGCGATACAAAGGATGGGACAGGGCCGAAAAAATGCCGGCCAAAAAAATGGCCATCAGAAACTGACTGATCATTGACAAAAAAAGCGCGGAGATAAAAAGCACCAGCAACAGCAATACCCATTTATTAATTGCTTCTTTATTCATTGCGAGCCACCCTTTTTTACTTTATATCAGTTTTTTATTGAGCTTACCTTCACTAGCGCGTCATGTCAAAATCCTGAAAAACACTTCCGGTTCATTCACCTATTTAACATACCAATTTTCCTCCAATATTGCCACAGGTTGATAAGGAGTCTTAATTATTTATTATTGACACCTGTCCTTTCTTTACCTACAAAATAATCAATTGAGGAAAAAATAGTAAATAGTTGAGGGGTTGCGGAGTTTTATTCAAAGCTTGTCATGCCCGCGCAGGCGGGAATCCAGAAATGTTCTGCTGAAAAAGCTGGATGCCCGCCGCAGCCTGTCCCTGCGAAGGCAGGGGCGGGCATGACGGAATAAACTCCTCGATAGCTCAAATAGTTAAGATGGGTGACCCATTGTTCAAGAAAATTCAATTGCTGCTGATCGCATTCGCTCTGGTGACTTCGTCTTCTGCTGAGGCCGACTGGATCAATCTCTCCGGTGCGGAAAATGCGCCCAATATCGCCGAGATCCATATTAATGATGACCACGTAAAGATTGAACTTGAGATCTTTGTGAATGACATTGTGACCTTTGACCGCCTGATTCCCGCTGAATTCTTCAAAGGTACCCACATACAGCAACCTCCCCTTTCAGATCGCATGCGGCAATTTTCAAGCAACGATTTTCAGATCATCGCTGATAAAGAACAAAAACTGCAGGCCAAACTGAAGCTGATCGAGCCGCGCTTGCGCAAGGAACGTCCTTCGCGGTTTGCCGGGAAGATCAATCCCTTTACGCGCCGGCCCATTCCAGGACCACCGCAAGACAAGCGTGTGCTCTATGCAGAGCTTGTCTATCCCTTCATAAAGAAACCAACTTCATTGGCCATCATTCCCCCTCTTGATGAAAAAGGGATAAGTAAAGTCACCATCGGTTTTATGACCTACCATAAGCGTGTGCCGGTTAATGATTTTAGATATTTATCGGAGCCGGCGACTGTTACCCTTGACTGGGATGATCCGTGGTATTCAGCGTTCGACAAAAGGGCTCTGAAGCGGTGGCAGCTTGGCGGCGTTATGTCATTTCTCTACATCGAACCCTATGAGGTGCGACATGAGATTTTAGCGCGAGTGAAGGATCTTTCAGCGTGGATCGATTTCGGGCTGCGGGGTGATGAATTTATCGAAGCAGATGAAAATGCGCAATTGAAAAACCGCGTCGGGGATTTTTTTCTGAAACGGGATAAGCTCCTGATAGATGGGAAACAATTACGACCGATTCTCGACCGCACCTCCTTTGTTAAATATTCAATGACGGGTTCTACGTTCCTTGAGCAGCCCGAGCGGCTGCCGATCAATACCGCCATGGTGGGAGTGATCATTACCTATCTGACCAAGGGGATACCAAAGGAGGTCACAAACGAATGGGACCTGTGGTCAGACCGCATTCAGAAGGTTCCGACTCATGCGATTGATCCAGCAGGCGGTATGCCTTCTTTTGTGACCCCCGACGAAAATGTGCATGTCTGGAAGAATTATCTCAAAAAATATACGATTCCGACTGTCGAAAAGGTCGCTGCTGCCGATTCCATAAGGAGTTTCAGACTACCTCTTGGAAGTATCTTCTGTTGGGTGATCCTCCTGCCGATAGCATGGCAGATCCGGAAGCGCAAGCAGACTGCTAAACCTATCGGTATAAATGTCGGCCTGCTGATACTTCTAATCGCATGTTCCATCATCCTGTATCCGTACCTTAAGGTTTCGGTTGCCAGACCGGGTTCGATTGCGTCGCGCGTAACGCGTGATGAAGGCAAAGTCATTCTCCACAGCCTTTTGAAAAACGTTTATCGCGCCTTCGATTTCCGAGAAGAGGAGGATGTCTACGACAGGCTGGCCGTAAGCGCCAGTGGTAACCTCTTAAGCAAACTCTATCTGCAGAACAGGAAGTCTTTTCAAGTTAAACAGGCCGGCGGAGCCCAGGCGAAGGTGAAAGAAATTGAGGTTCTTGATGTTAAGGTAGAGCCCAATTCAAACAGCTCACGTGCGCTTAATCTCAGATCCCGCTGGATGGCTTTGGGCACGGTCGGCCACTGGGGACACATTCACACCCGCCAAAACCAGTATGAAGCCAATATCGCCGTTGAACCTATTGATGGTGCCTGGAGGATTACGGACCTCGAGTTATTGGAAGAAAAACGCATTGATCCGTACGCAAAGCCAAAAGAATAAAATAAGCGGCTAAATGCTGAAAATAGGCTATGATAAATATTCGACAATTAGAATTTCACTATCAAATTGGCGGCTTTCGCCTCAGTATACCCGAATTTTCAGTTGAGAGAGGTGAAAGGTTGGCCGTCATCGGTCCCAGCGGATCGGGCAAGACCACGCTGCTCAATTTGATTGCGGGTATCATCATTCCCGAGCGGGGAACCATCGGTGTAAATAATGTGAAAGTCGGCGAGCTCAACGATGCGGGCAGGAGAGACTTTCGCATCACCCATATCGGCTTCGTTTTTCAGGATTTTGAACTCCTCGACTACCTTAGCATACTGGACAACATCCTGCACCCCTATCGCATCTCAGGGGCGCTTACACTCAATAAAAAGGTACACGCGCACGCTGCCGCCCTCGCGCAGGAAATGGGAATCGGCGACAAGCTCACGCGTCGACCCAATGATCTGTCCCAAGGGGAAAAACAGCGCGCCGCCATTTGTCGCGCGTTACTACCGCAGCCGAAATTGATTCTGGCCGACGAGGCCACCGGCAACCTCGATCCCGACAACAAGACGCTTATCCTTGACCTGCTGTTTCGTGCTGTCGAAGATTATAATACCACGCTGCTGACCGTAACACACGACCATGAACTCCTTAAGCGATTTGATCGGGTCGTCGACTTTAAAGATTTTCGGCTTTAGATTGACGAAGAGATTAATTCCAAATTCGAATTCCAAAATAGAAAAATGCTCGACAGCCTCTATATTGCCTGGAAATATATCAGTTTCAATAAGCTTAAAACGACCACCCTGGTGGCCTGTATTGCCTTGATTTCGTTCCTTCCCATGGCTCTGCAGCTCTTGCTCGATGAAAGCGAGCGCCAGCTTATGTCCCGGGCCGCGGTCACGCCGCTGGTCATCGGAGCCAAGGGAAGCTCCCTGGATCTGGTGATGAACACCCTTTATTTTGGCGACGAAGTACCGGAGCTGATTTCCATGGCGTCGGTGGAAAGGGTGGAAAACATGGATCTGGCGATGCCCATACCGCTATATGTTCGTTTTGGCACCCGGGGTAATCCCATTGTCGGAACCACACCGGATTACTTCGAGTTTCGCGGGTTAATAGTCGCCGCGGGCCGGCAGATGGCGCTGCTGGGAGATTGTGTGCTGGGAGCCAAAGTTGCGGAAATTCTGGACCTCAAACCCGGTGACAGTCTGGTCTCATCTCCAGAAAACCTGTTCGATCTGGCCGGTATCTATCCCCTCAAAATGAAGGTCGCCGGTGTTCTTGCCAAGTCACACACCACCGACGATCTGGCTGTATTCGTAGATATTAAGACCGCCTGGGTCATCCAGGGCCTGGGGCACGGTCACCAGGATGTAACCCGGCTAAAAGACCCAACCTTGATTTACAAAAGCAGCGAGTCAAACGTGGCGGCCACTGCCAAACTGTATCACTACACGGAAATTACCAAAGATAACATTGATACCTTTCACTTTCATGGAAACCTGGGCCAATATCCAATAACGGCTGTTATCGCGGTACCCTATGATGAAAAATCGGGAACAATCCTTAGGGGCCGCTATCTTTCAAAGCAAGAAACCCGGCAGATTGTTAAACCCCGGGAAGTGATCGACGGTCTGCTGCAGGATATCTTTCGCATTAAGAATGTTTTGGATGCCGTCATTTCGGTGGTGGCATTGGCAACCGCCCTGGCGATTATTTTGGTGTTTGCACTTTCGCTGAGGCTGCGGCAGCGGGAAATCCAAACCATTTTCAAGCTCGGCTGCAGCCGACTGACCATTGTCCGACTGCTGCTATCAGAAATTTTCATAACTGTCTTGATCAGTGGCGTTTTTTGTGGCGCAATGATCTTCACGGTTAATCAATACGCGAACGAAATTGTGAGGATGTTGTTTATAAGGTGAAGAGATGGATGAATGGTGTGCTGGAGTGTCGGCGTAATGGAAAGGGGGAAAATGGGCCCTAAACGTCAACTTTGGGTTTTGTATATCGCTATCGTCCTTGGCATACTGCCCTGCAGCTCCCATGCAGGTGCTAAGGTCACCGGCAAACTTAGCGTTTATGTGGTGAATTATCCTTTGAAATATTTTGCTGAACGTGTTGGCGGGGAGCATGTCAGGGTGGTTTTTCCGGGACCGGCCGATGAAGACCCGGCCGACTGGGTTCCCGACATCAAGGTCATTGCTGACTATCAAAAAGCCGATCTGATACTGCTCAATGGTGCCGGGTATGCCCGGTGGGTTAACAGAGTTTCCTTGCCGCGGTCCAAGATGGTGAACACTTCAGCAAAATTCAAAGATCAGTATATCCGGACAAAAGGGGCTGTTACGCACAGCCACGGTTCTGGCGGCGAACACGCTCACGAAGATGCCGCATTTACAACCTGGATGGATTTTAATCTGGCGGCCAAACAGGCCAGGGCGATTGCAGTTGCGTACGGCCGTAAACGATCAACGCTAAAGAACACGTTTGAAAAAAAAATCATCGAACTTGAAAAAGACCTGTTCGCCCTGGACCGCAACATCAAGGTCTTGGTTTCGAATAATCAAAGTCAGCCTCTAATCGCATCCCATCCGGTTTATGACTATTTTGCGCGGCGCTATGGACTTAATATCAAAAACGTGCACTGGGAACCGGATCAGGTTCTAACCGATCAACTGTGGATGGAATTGCAGAAAATTCTGAAAACACATGCGGCCAAATGGATGATCTGGGAGGGTGATCCAATCCAAGAATCTATTGCAAAGCTAAAATCCGTTGGGATTAACAGCCTTGTTTTTAATCCCTGCGCAAATGTACCCCAAAAAGGCGACTTTCTGTCGGTTATGCAAAAAAATGTCAAAAACCTTGCGGTCGCTTTTGAGTAAACCTCTTTTTGATTTCGGAGAAATCCAATCAAAAAGGGAATCCCCTTCTTTGCCTATAACGGCGGCCACGCCGGCGGCCCCACTCCTGTAGTCGGCCAATTTTATTTCCATATTGATCTATTAACAATCCAATGATATTGATAAATCCGCCACTTACAGGATTTTCCGACAACATATTTGGGCAGTCTTTTTTAAGATTACAGCAATCCGGGCAAGGTCTTGACAGGCAAATATAAATCTTTGGATAGAGAAATGCTGACTTGAATCTTTAGTATTCAATTTGAGAGGCACATTATGTCGCGCCTGCTTTTGAAGGACTTCGGAAAAGATCCGCCACTGTCCCAATACGGATCGATCCAAAAACTAAGCATTTTGATCATTTTGGCCGGTGCTTTTCTCCTGCTGGTGGTCATTCTGGCCTGGTTTGCGCTGGGCCGGGTCGAGGAAAAAATTCAGGCGGATGTGGGTGACGCCCTGCAGATCGTTTTGCAAACCACCCAGGAATCACTGAACATGTGGGTGGAATCCAACAAATTTAATCTGTCTCAACTTGCAGATGATCCGCGATTCATTTCTTTGGCCGAACGCCAGTTGAGCGTACCCCGCAACAAAAACGCATTGTTAAAAAGTGAAGCTTTACAGGAACTGCGTGCTTTTTTTCAGGGCCGTAGAAACCAGTTCGGGCAGGCCGGGTTTTTCATTATCTCTCCGGATTTTATCAATATCGCCTCCATGCGTGACGGTAACATGGGAGCCAAGAATTTGATTGCCAACCAGGCCCTGGACCTTCTCAATCGAGCATTTCAGGGTGAAGCCGTCATGGTGCCTCCCATATGGTCGGACATCCCTTTGATTACAGTTCTGGATGGTAAAAATAAAAAATCTGCGTCCATGTTTTTCGCTGCACCGATCAAGAATAAACAAGGAAAGGTCATCGCTGTTGTCACCCAGCGGGTAGATCCTTCCAGGGATTTTACCCGGCTGATTCAGCTCGGACGGCTCGGCAAAAGCGGGGAAACGTATGCGTTTGGTCGCTACGGCAAAATGCTTTCTGAAAGCCGCTTTAATGAAGATCTGCGCAACGCCGGGCTGATCAAGGAGGGCGAAAAGAGCATTTTAGCGGTCAGCGTACGGGACCCCGGCGGGGATATGACCAAAGGTTTCAGTCCGGCGGTCCCCAGATACCAGCAGCCGCTGACCCTGATGGCCCGGGAAGCAACAAGAGGAAAATCTGGCCTGAATGTGGCAGGATACCGCGATTACCGGGGTGTACCAGTATACGGCGGTTGGTTATGGGATGACAAGCTGGGAATCGGGCTCACCACCGAAATCGATGCAGCCGATGCCCTCGGCCCCTATTATACCACGCGCACGGTGATCTTGACGGTGTTGGGAATTACGGTTTTGCTGGCGCTGAGCTCTCTGGTGTTTGCGGTGGTGATCGAAGAGCGCGCCAGCCGTGCGTTACAGAAATCCCATGACGAGCTTGAAACTCGCGTAGAGGAAAGAACCGCCGAGCTGTCTGAAAGTGAAGAAAGATTCTCGCTGGCGGTAAAAGCCGCTGGCGGCGGTCTTTGGGATCTGGAACCACAGACCGGCAAGACCTGGTATTCGGAGCGCTTCAAAGAATTATTGGGCTATTCCGGCGATGAAAGCCAGGATTCATTTCCCGGCTGGGAAAACAGCCTGCACCCCGATGACCGCGACACGATTACCGCTAAATTACAAAACCATTTGGACAAGCGGACCCCGTTCAATGAAATCTGTCGGCTGCGAGGTAAATCCGGCGATTACCGCTGGTATCGCACAATGGGTCAGGCCCTCTGGGATGATAATGGCCAGGCCTACCGCATGGCCGGTTCCATCGTCGATATTACCGAAGGAAGACTCGCGCAAGAGCAGGCACGCAAGCTGTCCCGCGCAACCAAAAATAGCCCGGCGTCGGTGGTGATCACCGACAAAAATGGAACCATTGAATATGTCAATCCAACCTTTTGCAAAGTAACCGGATACTCCGAAGAAGAGGCCATTGGAAATAACCCCAGGGTGCTAAAGTCCGGCGATCTTCCCGAATCATTCTACAAAAATATGTGGGAAACCATACTTTCCGGCAAAACCTGGCGGGGTGATTTTATTAACAAAAAGAAAAACGACGAGGAATTCTGGGAAAGCGCTTCAATCTCACCCATCAAAAATAATGAAGGCGAAATTACTCATTTTGTGGCGGTCAAACAGGACATCACCGAGCGCAAACACATGGAAGAAGAACTCATCCGCGCCAGGCACGCTGCCGATGAAGCCAACAAGGCCAAGGGTGATTTTTTAGCCAACATGAGCCATGAGATCCGCACGCCCATGAATGCGGTCATCGGCATGGCGCACCTGGCGTTAAAAACGGATTTGTCCCCCAAGCAACGCGACTACCTCAAAAAAATCCAAACCTCGGCCAACGCGCTTTTGGGCATTATCAACGACATTTTAGATTTCTCCAAAATTGAAGCCGGCAAAATGGATATCGAGACCGTCGACTTCAATCTGGAAGATGTTATGGAAAACCTGGCCAACCTGGTCACTGTCAAAGCCCAGGAAAAAGAGGACCTCGAGGTTCTTTTCAATACGAATTGGGAGGTACCCAGATTTCTGGTCGGAGACCCCTTAAGACTGGGACAGGTGCTCATTAATCTATCCAACAATGCGGTCAAATTCACCGATAGAGGTGAAATTGTGGTATCCACCGAGCTGCTCAAACGCAATGAAGACCGGGTCACCTTAAAATTTGCGGTCAAAGACACCGGTATCGGGCTGACCAAGGAACAGGCCGGCAGATTGTTTCAGTCTTTTACCCAGGCCGACACCTCCACCACCCGTAAATACGGCGGTACCGGATTGGGGTTGGCGATCAGCAAAAAACTGGTCAACATGATGGGCGGCGAGATCTGGGTGGAGAGCGAATACGGTCAGGGAACCACGTTCAACTTCACCGCCAACTTTGGTCTCGGCAAAGAACGCGCTAAAAAGCGCTTTGCACCTTCAACCGATTTACGGGACATGAAAGTCCTGGTGGTGGACGACAACGTCACTTCCAGGGAGATTTTAAAAGATATGCTCGAATCCTTTACCTTCGAGGTCACAGTGGCCGCATCCGGGCAGGAGGGAATCACCGAGCTGGAGAACGCGCCCCAAGATCAACCTTTCGAGCTGGTGGTAATGGACTGGAAGATGCCTGAGATGGACGGCATCGAGGCCTCCCGGGTCATCAAAAGCCATCCCGGATTGATTAAAATCCCGGCCATAATCCTGGTAACTGCCTACGGGCGCGAAGAAGTGATGCAACAGGCCGAGCAGGTGGGACTGGACGGATTTCTGCTGAAGCCTGTCAGCCCTTCGGTGCTTTTTGATGCCAGCATGCAGGCATTTGGCGAAGCCATACCCGAGGAATCAAGGATTACCCGCAGAGGACAAAAAGAAGCCGAGATATTGAAACAAATCCAGGGCGCCCACGTGCTGCTGGTGGAAGACAATGAAATCAACCAGCAGGTGGCCAGAGAAATTCTTGAGGGCGCCGGGCTCAACGTCAGCCTGGCCAACAACGGCCGGGAAGCCATCGATGCCATCATGAAAAATGAATATGACGCCGTGCTCATGGATGTCCAGATGCCGGTAATGGACGGGTACACCGCCACTCGCAAAATACGCGAGTGGGAGCTCAAAGCTCAAAGCTCAAAGCTCAAAGCGACGGAACCAAAAGACAAAAATCAAGACTCAGCACTCAGTCCTCAGTCCTCAGAACTTCCAATTATCGCTA
>Ga0255055_10002339_pt1 | contig 13443 bp, 8 predicted proteins | sample JV7_2_27_MG_FD_188633 | JGI IMG/M metagenome (GOLD analysis project Ga0255055, IMG submission 188633) | Seawater microbial communities from Jervis Inlet, British Columbia, Canada - JV7_2_27 | ecosystem: Environmental > Aquatic > Marine > Inlet | place: Canada: British Columbia | collected...
ATCAGGCTACTGAGTGATTTCTGCAGAGTCGTAGATTTCTCGATATTGGGCGCGGCTACTCGCGACCTTGCGTAGATAGGCCCGCGTTTGGCTGAAACCCACCTTGCTGAAGTACTCCTCGGGCTCACGGCTGAAGCAGTAGCTCAGCCAAAGTCGGGCCTGGTCCTCGCCGGCGTTGTAGGCCGTGATCACGACCTCGGGGCGCCCATCGAAACCCTCGGCGAGCTCGGCGAGATAGGCGGCGCCGAGGCTGATGGAGATCTCCGGCCGGTGCAAATCGAGGGGTTCGATCTCCCGCCAGCCCATTTTCTCTACCAGCCGTTCTGCCGTGGGGAGCACGAACTGGGTCAGGCCGCGGGCCGAAGCGGCAGAGAGTGCATCCGTGTCGAACCGGCTCTCCTCGCGGATGATGGCCGTGAGCAGATTGGGATCGACAGCAAAGCGCGTGGCCTCTCGTTCCACCAGATCGTGGAAGGGACGAGGGTACAGGAAGCGGCGGTAGACAGGTGGCAAGAACTGCTGAGGCAAGGCGTCAGGCAATCGCTTGCTCACGATCTCGGCAACGTAGAGTGAGGGTCGAGGCAGGTCGGAAGCCGACAAGAGCTGGCTGGCAGCGAGGGCAGAGCTCAGATCGCCGAGCGGCAAGGCCTTGCGAACCGCCGGCGACATCTCTTCCGCAATTCCCAGGGTCAGGAGGCGATCCTCCGGCCGAGTCGGCCGGAGGTGCCAGAGGCCCCAGTCGGCTGGCACGGCAATCTGCATTTCGAGGAACGGTCGGGTCCGCGAACTGCTGACCAATCGACTCCGGAGGCGTGCCCGAGCTTGCTGCCCGGATTCTCGGGAGTCGCCAAGCAGCAGCCAGGCGATGTAGAGATCCTGGGATCGCTGTGAGGAAGCACGCCGCTCGGCGTCGGCCTGTGCAACACGAGCCAGGGCCGGCTGTTGTAGGCGGGTGTAGGCCGCGGATGCCAAAGGGTGGTAGAAGTCCTCGAGCATTACGGTGATGTAGCTGTTTACGGCGTCTGGTGCTCTACCTTGAAGCTCGGCCAGTCGACCCTGCCAGTACGCAATCTCCAGGCCAGGGGTCCGCCGGCCACGGGCCGCGGCCTGCAGCCAGCCTTCGGCTCGTTGAGGTCGGCCGCGCACAATATCGGAGACCGCCAGGAAGAGTGCCGCCCGCTCGGCCATCGAGTGCCAGCTCCGCCGAGAGCGCAGTTGATCGAAGAGCTCGAGGGCCGACTCTTCTCGATCCTGCCGCCAGTCGATCCGCAGGGCCGCGAGCAGTGCTGCCGGAGCCCAATTACTGGTTCTGTGGGCGCCGACTGCCCGCCGGTAGGCTTGGGTGGCGCCGTCCCAATCGCCCTCGAGCTCCAGCGACCGAGCCTGCTGATAAAGGGCTCGGGCGACGCGTTCGGCCTTGGACTCCTGGTTGGCGATCGCCGCGAAACGGTGGGCGGCGGGAGTGTATTCACCCAACCAGAAGTCGCAGCGAGCGCGGGCGTAGAGGACATCACTGCGATCGATATCGCGGCGGCTCCAGGTCGCGTTCTCGGCTTCCAGGCCACGATCGAGGTAGGTGGCAGCAAGTCGAAACTGGCGATGATGAAAATACGCGAGACCCAGCAGCACCGACACGTCTGCCAACGCTGGTTTCGGCGTCAGTCGGATGAGGCGCCCGGCGGCGCCGATGGCGGTGTCGTCTTCTTGATTCTCTCGCAGCAGCTCCTCCAGCCGGGCCACTGCGGATTCCAGCTCGCTGGCGGCCAGATCACAGTCGACTTGGGCAAGCTGAAGCTGTCGGCGCTGGGGCGATTTCAGACTCCAGGTCTTTGACTCGGATAACACCTGGCAGTAGCCACCTTGTTGCACAGCAAGTGTGAGCAACTGGACGGTCTTGGGAATCAGCGATGGCGATGGGTCTGAAGCCATGACGGTCCCGAGCAATGCAGCAGCTACTTGTGGGTGACCGGAAGTCAGCGCCTGGCTCGCCAGACGATAGCGACTGCGATTGGCAAGCATCGGTACCGAGGTCATCGCGGCGTTGAAAGCGTGCGATGAGTCGTCTTGCCGGTTTGGCAGGTGCTCCATCAGATGCCCCTGCAAGTACTCGAAACCCCACTGACGTGCAGCCTGAGGATCGTTGGCGAGCGCTCGCTCCACCTCGACCAGAGCGGCTTCGTGACGGCCCTCGAGCTGGAGCTCGATCAGCTCGGGCCGTGGATCATTGGCCCCGAGCGCCAGCAGGGTCAGCGCCAGGATCATGGGGAATCGGTTCGGCCGGTAGATCGTTCGACACGAGCACCGAGCTGCTGAAGCTTCAGCTCCATCTCTTCATAACCCCGATCCAGGTGGTAGATACGGTCGACGAGGGACTCGCCAGTCGCCGCCAGGCCTGCCAGGACCAGGCAGGCCGAGGCCCTGAGATCAGTGGCCATCACTTTGGCTCCCGACAGTGGTGTCGGTCCGTGAATTCGTGCGTAGGTGCCGTCGATGTGAATCTCTGCGCCCATCCGCATCAGCTCGGGGATGTGTTGAAAGCGATTCTCGAACACCGTCTCACAGACGGTTGTGTGCCCAGCCGCCTGAGTCATCAGTGCCATGTATTGAGCCTGCAGGTCGGTGGGGAATCCGGGATGGGGTGCAGTGACGATGTCGCGAGGTCTCAGCTCGCCATCGCGCCGCAGACTGATGCCGCCCTCCGTGGTGTCGAGCTCGCATCCAGCCTCGACCAGTTTCTCCAGGACCGGTGCTAGATCGGCAGAGATGGCGTCTTGCACCCGGATCTCGCCGCCGGTGATCGCCGCAGCCATCAGGTAAGTACCAATCTCGATGCGATCGGGGATCACGGAGTGGCGGGTGCCGCTGAGCCGATCGACACCTTCGATCTCGATGGTCTCATCCCCTGCACCGGAGATCCGAGCCCCCATCTTGCCGAGCAGTCTCGCCAGGTCCACCACCTCCGGCTCACGGGCGCAGTTCTCCAGTAGCGTGCTACCGCGTGCCAGGCTCGCCGCCATCAGGAGGTTCTCCGTGCCGGTGACGGTGGGAACCGAGAAACGGTATCGCCCTCCTGAGAGACGGTCGCTCCGAGCAGCGACGTAGCCGTGCTCCAGTCGCACATCGGCGCCCAAAGCCTCGAGTCCTGCCAGGTGTTGGTCGATCGGGCGCACACCAATAGCACAGCCACCAGGCAAAGAAACTCGGGCATGTCCCAGACGGGCCACCAGGGGTCCCAAGACAAGGACACTGGCGCGCATGGTCTTGACCAGCTCGTAGGGAGCGTCATCGGTCTGGATCGGTGAGCCTGGCCGTAGCTGGGCCGTGCCCTCATGATCACTGACTTCGACGCCGAGATGTTGCAGCAGCGCCTGCATGGTGCGGATATCCCGCACCCGGGGAAGATTCGACAGCTCGATCGTCTCTTCTGTCAGCAAGCTGGCGGCCAAAGCTGGCAAGGCGGCGTTCTTGGCCCCCGCAGCCGAGACGGTTCCCTGGATCCGAGTTGGGCCTATGATGCGAAAACGATCCACCGGAAGATCCCTGGCGGCGATTATGACTCAGCCGCGCTGGAGGATGGCCACCCGCGCATGACCAGCGTAGTCGGGAAGGACTTCGTGACACTGGAAAGGTGAGCTTTGGCAGAGCGCACGAATCATCTCCTCCTGCCCGGCGCCGATCTCGACGACGAGCCACGATCCAGAGGACAGGCCGTGCAGTTCACCCAGCAACCGTTGATGAATCAAGTTACCCTCGTCGCCGGCATAGAGGGCCACGGCAGGCTCGAAATCTCGAATCTCTGGGGACAGCATGTCGATTTCACCATGACCGACGTAGGGTGGGTTGCTGACGATTAGATCGACATTCGCAAGATCGAGAGCGCCAGCGAGATTACTGGCCAGGAGCTGCACCTGATGGGTGAGCTGGTGACGCTCCCGGTTGCGGGTCGCCACCGCAATAGCGGCCGGTGAGATGTCGACGGCAACAACCTTGGCGGCCGGTAGCTCCAACGCCAGAGTGCAGGCTAGACATCCCGAACCGGTCCCCAGGTCGACGATCAGTGGCCAGCGGCTCAGCGGCAGGCCCAGGACGGCTTCCACCAGGTGCTCAGTCTCCGGCCTGGGAATAAGGACACGATCGTCGACATAGAAAGGCCGGCCAAAGAACTCTCGTTCCCCCATGATGTAGGCCATGGGCTCGCCCGACAGGCGTCGACTCAGGAGGAACTCGAAACTTCTTTGCTCAGGGTCCGAGAGCTGCTGCCCCCGTCGAGAAAGGATCTGGGCCTCGGTCCATCCGAGCGTGTGTGCTAGCAGTAGATTCGCCTCGCGAGGTGATGGAGAGAAGGTCGCAGCGGCCAGGCGCTGTCTCGCGGCGGCGAGCAGATCGCTGATGATTTGGCCCACACATTCAGTGTACCGAATCGGAGTCGAAGGATGAGCAACCGCCAGGAGATCCACTCAACTCTGAGCCTGTCGAGCGGTCTGCTGCATCTTCTCAGCGAGGAAGTGGGCTGCGAGGGGCTCGATCAGAGGATCGAGGTCGCCCTCGAGAACGGTAGGCAGGTTGTGGAGCGTCAGGCCCACGCGGTGATCAGTGACGCGATTCTGGGGGAAGTTGTAAGTGCGGATCTTCTCGGACCGGTCGCCGCTGCCAACCATCTTGCGCCGCTCCTCGGTCAACTCCGATTCGGCCTTCTCACGCTCGATCTCGAGCAGGCGCGACTTGAGCACCCGCAGCGCTTTGGCTCGGTTCTTGATCTGACTGCGCTCATCCTGGCATGTAACGACGATATTGGTCGGCACGTGGGTGATACGAACTGCCGAATAGGTCGTATTGACTCCCTGGCCACCCGGACCCGATGAGCAGTATCGATCGATTCGAAGATCCTTCTCCTCGATCTTGATCTCGACGTCTTCGGCCTCCGGCAACACCGCCACCGTTACCGCCGAGGTGTGGATGCGACCCGAGGTCTCGGTCTCGGGAACTCGCTGCACTCGATGAACACCGGCCTCGTATTTGAGGCGGCTGTACGCTCCCTTGCCCTCGATAATGGCCGAGACTTCCTTGATGCCTTTAATCCCCGACTCCGACAGGTCGATGATCTCCACCTTCCAACGCTGCTGTTCGGCATAACGGTTGTACATCCGAAACAGCTCGGCGGCGAAAAGTGTTGCCTCGTCGCCACCAGTGCCAGCCCGAATCTCCAACACCACGTTACGTTTGTCGTTGGGGTCCTTGGGAGTGAGCTCGATCCGGAGCTTCTCCTCGAGCTCGCTCGCCTGCTGATCGAGCTGCTCCTTCTCTTCTTGAGCCATCTGCAACAGCTCGTCGTCCTTTGACAACCCGGACAGCAACTCCTCGGTCTCCTGACGCTCCCGTTCCAAGGACTGGAGTTGGCGATAGAGCTCCACCAGCGGACTGATCTCTGCCAGCTTCTTGCTGGCCTCCCGAAATGCGTCCTGATCGGCATGGATCTCCGGGTCGGCGAGCTTGGCAGTCAGCTCTGCGTGGGTCTTCTCGATCTCGGTCAGTTGGTTGAGTAATTCAGTCATAAGTCAGCTACCAGCCAGAAGCGATGGCCCTACGGCCCTATCGCCCTACAGCCCTAAGGCTTCCTGTTACGTCATCGGTCATTGCTTCAGGTCAAGTGTATCCGTTGGGTACGAATCTCCGCGAAAGACACTCCGCCCCTCTCCCCACTTCGTGGGAGTGCGGGTCTTTCGTGCTGTTGCTTGGCGAGCTAGCCCTGGCCGTAGCGCTGTCGGAAGCGCTCGACACGGCCGGCGGTGTCTACGAACTTCTGCTTGCCGGTGAAGAAGGGGTGGCAGACGTTGCAGATCTCCAATCGCAGATCCTCCTTGGTGGAGTAGGTCTGGAAGGAGTTACCACACGCACAGACAGCGGTGACCGAATGAAGCTCGGGGTGAATGCCCTTTTTCATGGTTCTACCTCGATCCGGCATGACCTGGGTTGCTGGAGGTCGCAGATGGCGTTGCCAGCCATGCCGAGAACAACGAAGGATACTCAATATATTCCCCGGTCGCAAGCAGAAGAGGGCCTTAGGGCTGTAGGGCATTAGGGCTTCCCCGACCCGGCTGCCAGCTGCCAGCTACCAGCTACCGGCAGGAGAAGAAGAAGCTGGAAGCGGGCAGCCGGAAGCTGGGAGCCGGGTGGGCGGGGGCTGTAACCCTGGCTGGGTTTCTAGGTCTGTATAGCTGGGGCTGTCGGAACAACGTTTTGACCTCTTCCAGCGTCTAACTATCAAGAGTTGACAAAACCCGCGGAGCAATTGGACGTATTTCTATAGAAAGGCTGGCGGGTCGGTCCTCAAGGGACGAAATGTTCCGGCGCACTCCAAGGTTGACGGGTCTGCAAATCTGGCTGCTCTTGGCTTCGGCATATCCGCTTGTCTCCCAGGACGGTCCAGCGCCAGCAGCTGGAGGGCAGCGGGCTCCGTATCAGGTTCCGCGGACGGCCGAGCCCATCAAGGTCGATGCCTTTCTCGATGAGCCCGCCTGGCAACGGGCCGGCAGGGTGCCGATGAGGTTCGAGACGCGTCCGGGCGAGAACACCCCGGCGCCGGTCGAGACGGAATGTCTGGTCACCTACGACAACGCCCATATCTATATCGCTTTCAAAGCCTACGACCCCGATCCCGAGAGCATTAGGGCTCATTTGTCGGATCGGGACACTGCCTGGAACGATGATTTTGTCGGTGTCGTTCTTGACACCTTCAACGACGAGCGACGGGCCTTCGAATTCTTTGTCAACCCACTGGGTGTCCAGATGGATTTGGTCAATGACGACGTGGCGGGACACGAGAGCGCCGCGTGGGACGCGATCTGGGACTCGGCGGGTCGGATCACCGAAGAGGGGTATGTCGTCGAGTTTGCCATCCCGTTCCAGCAGCTCCGCTTCCCCAATGGTGGAGGAGTTTTGACCTGGGGTTTCGATGCCATCCGCTTCTATCCCCGCAGCGATCGGGTCCGCATCGCCTCGCAGCGTATGGATCGCAACATCAGCTGTTACCTGTGCCAGATCTCGAAGGTCGAGGGCTTCGAAGGAGCCACACCTGGGCGCAACATCGAGCTCGTGCCGACACTCACTGCCGGCCGCCAGGACGAGCGCAGTGACTTTCCTGATGGGGAGCTGGAGAATGGCGATGGCGAATCCGAGGTGGGCTTCACAGCCAGCTGGGGTGTGACCCCAAGCATGACTCTGGGGGTGACGTTGAACCCGGATTTCTCTCAAGTCGAAGCGGATGTCGCCCAACTGGATATCAACAATCAGTTCACACTTTTCTTTCCAGAAAAACGACCGTTTTTTCTCGAGGGTGCAGACTTCTTCAACAGCCCATTCGATGCAGTCTTCACGCGTAACGTCGCAGCGCCCGATTGGGGACTGCGTCTCACCGGCAAGCAGAATAGGAACGGCGTTGGTGTGTTCGTAGCGCAGGACTCGGTCACCAATCTGATCTTCCCGGGGAGCACGGGGTCGGACAGTGATTCCTTCGACTTCGGAACCACCGACAGCACCCTCCGCTATCGGCGTGATTTTGGCAAGGCTTCCAGCGTCGGAGTGCTGTTTACAGGCCGCGATGGCGGGGACTACAACAACTACGTGGGTGGAATCGATGGTCTCTATCGGTTTCGCGAGTCCGATTCCGTTCGTTATCAGGTCCTGGGCTCCCAGAGTCAGTATCCGACCGAGATCGCCGAGGATTACGACCAGCCCTTGGGCAGTATCGCGGACCAGGCCTTCATGCTGTCCTATACCCACGATGCGAGAAATCTAGCCGGCTGGGTCCGCTATGAAGATGTGGGAGAGAACTTCCGGGCCGACATGGGTTTCATGCCCAAGGTCGACTTCCAGGAGGCCGTGACCGGACTCGAGCGTCATTGGTGGGGTACCGAGGGAGACTGGTACAACCGCTTGAGCGTCGGCGGTGAATGGGCTCGCTCGGAGGATCATTCCGGCCAGCTCCTGAGCGAAGAGTTCGACGTCTGGGGGGTCTATCAGGGCCCCCTCCAATCCTTTGTCTGGTTCGATGTCGCCACCGGTAACGAGTTCTTTGATGGGGAGCTGTTCGATCTGAATTTCATCCGCAGCTTTGTTGCTGTGCGCCCCGTCGGGGACTTCAGGTTCGAGATGTTCAGCCGCGTGGGCGACCAGGTCGACTACAGCAACGTCCAACCGGCCGATGAGATCTACTTGAATCCCGAGATCCAGTTCAATCTCGGTCTTCACCTGCGCACCGATCTGTCCCACACCTACCAGCAACTGGATGTGGAGGACGGGCGCCTGTTCACCGCCAATCTGAGTCAGCTGCGGGTCGTCTACCAACTCAATATCCGCACCTTCGTGCGTGCCATCTTCCAGTACCAGGACATCGAACGGAATCCGGATCTCCATGTCGACGAAGAGGTCGACGCCAACACCCGGCACCTGTTCTTACAGCTTCTCTTCAGCTACAAGCTGAATCCCCGAACCGTTGTCTTTGTCGGCTACTCGGACAACCGTGAAGGTGACCAGAACATCGCCCTGACCCAGGAAAACCGGACGATCTTCCTCAAATTGGGGTATTCGTGGATTCTGTAAAAGAGGCATTAGGGCTGTAGGGCCATCGCTTCTGGCCGGCAGCTGGCAGCCTGTACCTGACAGCCGGGAGGGCGGTGGGATTCCTACCCCGGCACTCTGTCGACGGAAATGTCGAGGCGCTTCATCATCTCGTGCAGGGTGGTGGGGCGCACCTTCAAGAGCTCGGCTGCTTTCTTTTGCACGCCATCGGCGTTTTGCAGGGCGCGCACGATGAGCTGTCGCTCGTAGGCGGATACGGCTTCCTTGAAGGACATGCCGTTGATCGGCAGGCTGGCCAGGGGAGTGGGTAGCGAGCTGGGCTCTCGGACTGCCGGCGGCAGCAGATCGACGGTCAGACTGTTGCCGCTGGATAGGACCACCGCGCGCTCGACGATGTTCTCCAACTCGCGCACATTCCCCGGCCAGTGGTAGTCCATCAGGATTTCCATCGTCTGCGGATCGATTCCTTCCAATGGCTTCTCATTCTCTTCGGAGTATTTGACAAGAAAGTGGCGCGCCAGGAGAGGAATATCCTCGGAGCGCTGTCTTAGGGGTGGCAGGCTGATGGTGATGACGTTCAGTCGGTAGTAGAGATCCTCGCGAAACTCCGCTTTCTGCACCGACTGTTCGAGGTTTGCGTTGGTGGCCGCGATGATTCGCACATCGGCCTTGAGCGTCTCGACGCCACCCAACCGCATGAACTCCTTTTCCTGGATCACCCGCAGCAACTTGGCCTGGGTATCGACCGGGATGTTGCCGATCTCATCGAAGAAGATCGAGCCGCTGTGGGCGAGCTCGAAGAGTCCCTTTTTGTTGGAGACAGCTCCGGTGAAGGAGCCCTTGACGTGACCGAACAGATTGCTATCCAGCAGATCGGCCGGCATGGAACCGGAGTTGACCGTCACGAAGGGCCCATCGGCGCGCCGCGAATGCAGGTGAATGGCTTTGGAGACTAACTCTTTACCCGTGCCGCTCTCACCACGGATCAGGATGTTGCTCTTGGCCGGCGCTGCGAGTTGGATGAGCTCGAAGACCTTCTTCATCGGCTTGCTCTTGCCGATGATGTTGTCGAAGGCGTAGCGTTGTCTCAGCTCCTCTTTGAGGGCCCGGTTCTCCGAAGTCAGGCGTTTCCGCTCGAGACCCTGGCGGATGGTGAGCAGCACTTCCTCGTTCTTGAAGGGCTTGGGAATGTAGTGGTAGGCGCCCTCACGCATGGCCTCGATCGCGCCTTCGATGGAGGAGTACGCGGTAATCAGCACTACGACCTGGTCAGGATCCTCACTGCGAATCCTCTTCAGCACTTCGATTCCCGACATGTCCGGCAACATCAGATCGAGCAGAACGAGATCCACATCCTCCCTGGCCAGAATGGCCAGCCCGTCCTGCGCAGATGTGGCACTCAGGGTGGAATAGCCTTCGTTGCGCAACAGGGAGGTGAGAACGTCTTGCAGGATCGGCTCATCATCGATGATGAGAATGCTCATGACGTCTCTTCCTCACGGGCTGTGATCCGAGGCAGCTCGACGATGAAGCGGCTGCCTTCGCCCGGGTGACTCACGACTCGGATCTCACCTCCGTGCCGCCGCACGATGTTGTGGCTGATCGAGAGACCCAGTCCGGTACCACCTTTGGCGAGCTTGGTGGAGTAGAACGGCTGGAAGATCTTGTCGAGGTCCTCCATGGCGATTCCTGGACCGTCGTCTTCGATCGAAGCCAGCACCCACCGATCATCGGCTTCCAGATGCAGCCGCAAAGTGCCTTCCTCGTCCAGGACGTCGACAGCGTTGACGACCAGGTTGGTGAAGACCTGTTGCAGCTCGCCGCTGTTGCCTTTGATCAGGATGTCTTCGTCCGGTGGCTTCCACTCCAACCGGATGTTCTTGGCCAGCAAGTGCTCTTTGAGGAGGACGAGGCACTCCGTGAGCAGCGTGGAAAGCGAAACAGGCACCTGCTCACCGCTACCCTCGCGCGCGAAGTCGAGCAGATTATTGACGATACGGGCAGCTCGGAAGGTCTGCTTCTCGACCTTCTCCAACAGCTCGCGTCGGGGATCGCCTTCTGGGGTCTTGGAGAGCAGCATCTGAGCGTAGCTGGAGATACCCGTGATCGGTGTGTTCACCTCGTGAGCCACGCCTGCAGCCAGCATGCCGAGCGACGCCAATCGCTCCTGCTCTTTGAGCGCGTTCTCCATCGCCACCCGCTGGGTGACGTCTTGAAGAATGACAACGCGCAGCTCGCCGGTCTGATCCTCCTCGAGAGGGGCAACGCAGAGCTGCAAGAACCGTTCTTCTCCTCGCGCATCGCGAAAACTGACTTCGTGTAGATCCTCTCGTGGCTCCGGTAACTCCTCGAGCGGAATCACATCGCGGAACCGCTGTCCGGCCAGATCGTCGGGCTCGCGTTGCACCAGCGCCCCGAAAGACCGGTTGACCGACCGTAGACGACCAGCAGCATCCAGTACTGCAATCGCTGCCGGCGACGACTCGATGATCCGCTCGGTGTAGCGCTGCAGTCGACCGACTTCCTGAATCTGGGTGCTGAGCTGGTCCACCAATTGGGCGTTCTCGAGTGCCAGCGATGCTTGGTTGACCACCGCACGGATCAGCTCGAGATCGTCACTGCTCAGAGGGATCTCTCCCTGTTTGTAGCCGGTGAATAGAACACCGATCCGATGATCGCGAACCCGCAGAGGGAAGGCGTATCGATAGCCCGCGGCAAAGAGCTGCTGCTGGGGTGTGAGCTTGTCCGTTGGGAACTCGACACCGCTCAGAGAATCGACTTCGGAGCTCCAGAACACATTCTCGAAATTACCGACGCGCAAGCGCGGAGGCAGGTCTTTTTGTGGCCGGAAAGGCAAGAGCGACTCGCCACTACTCAGGAAGAGCGCTACCTGGTCCAACTCGAGTGCGATCTGTAGATCGTCCAGCAGGGTCGAGCACAGTTGCCCAAGGCTGTGCTCTTCGAGCATCTCCTGTCCCAAACGAGCCAGGGCGCGCCGCTTGGAAAAGGTGCCGCGGTAGTGAAGGCGTTCCAGTGAGCTGCCGATGGAGTTCTTGGTCGGTACCAGCAGTCCAGCAATGACGAGTCCGGAGGCGAAAGAGATCAGCGTTCGAGCGGCGGAGAGGTCATCCGGCACCAACCGGTTGACGACCAGATTGGCGATCGAGAACCCGACGACACCCACCAAGACCGTCAGGCCGAGAGTGATGGTGTCGCGGACAAGAATGCCGATGTCCCACAGCTTGTAGCGCAGAATGGCGTAGGCGAAGGTCAGAGGCACCAAGGCAAGAGGCAATACCGCCAGGGACGTGAAGCCCTGGTGCCAATGCAACCCGAGGGTCATCGGTAGCAGATAGAGCGCCAGAAAGGGCACATAGCCCCCGGCCATTCCCACCGCGATCCAGGCCGCTTGACGATGAGGCTCTGGCTGGTGAATCCGTCGGAGTCGCCAGACAAGCACAGCCACGGCAGCCAGCGCGAAGGCGGCCAGGTGGTAGAGCTCCAGAGTATCCAGCAAAGCGAGTACCGAGGTCACATTGCCGCCAAAGAGCCAGCGGCCGTGAGCGAAGACCAGGTCAGCCTGCAGTGCCAGCAGGAAAGCACTGGGCAGATAGAAGAATGGAATGGCCCGTGTGAGCCGTCGCTCGCGCGACAATGGCCACGGGAAGACGGCAAACAGATGCAGGGTCAGCGGGGCCACCAGGATTCGGGCGACCTCGTCCAACAGGTATATCGTCCGCCCAGCCCAGTCGTATGGCGGTGCCGGAGAAGCGATGTACAGCACCGCCGAGGTTACACACCAGAGAAAGAACAGAAACGATGGCTTGCGGCCGTCTCGAAGCAGGGTGTAGACCCCGATCAGGAGGTAAGCAATGCCGATAAGCGACAGAATCAGGTACGGAAAGTCGATCTGGAGTGGCGGCAAAGTGTGCGCAACGGTGGTCAAGTCATTGCCACGAACGACCACCAACTCGCTGCTTGCGTGACGCCGCAGGTTCGCTGTCGGATCGGCGAGCTGTCCGTACTCCTGACCGTTGATCAGAAGAATCTGATCGCCGACCTGTAGGCCGCTCGACTCCGTGGTGACAGCCGTCACCTCCCAGGAGCCACCGCGATCGAGCGCCTCGAATCCCAGAGGCTGGAAGCTCTCTGCCTTGCGCGAAAAGCTCAGCCCGGCGAAGGCCACGACAGCCGCAGCAAGGACCAGTGCTGCGATCAGCAGATGAGGCCGGGCATTGGGCTTGGAAATCATCGTATCGACACTCTCCGACGTACCCTCTTTCGTTAGCACAAACCGTGCCACGAAAACTGTGCTCGGAACGGGAAAAACGGCCATTTGAAGCCCCTGAGAGCCCCTGATTCAGGTGCCCTAGAGAGCATTATCCATTTTTTTGACTGTGGTTCAAAATGTTGGATTCAAACCACCGTTGCACAGCGATCTGTGCAGACTGCTTGTGCCCCCTAGGGAGCTCTCTGGGAAAGGGATTGTTTAGCAGGCTAGAAGCTAACGGTGACCCCGCCCATGACGCGCTTGCGGAGGTCCTCAGTGTCAAACAGGGAATCGGTCTCAGGTGCGGATCCACGACTGAGCTCCATATTGAGGTGGACAGCCCAATTCGAGGCGAGTACATGCAAGATATCCAGGTCCTGAGTCAACATGACCTGCAGTCGATCGAGCTCCATCTCCGGCACGGCTGTGGATTCGCCGTTGGCCTCTTCTACCGGATTGAGTTGCTGTGCGAGGTGGTGAAAGGCCACGAACACACCGGTCGACGTTTGCTCGAACTGCGTGTCCAGCGAAGTCACCATGTAGCGGACCTGGTTCTCATAGCGGGTCCGATCGGTGGCGTAGAGAATACCGCCGCC
>Ga0255055_10002340_pt1 | contig 13440 bp, 14 predicted proteins | sample JV7_2_27_MG_FD_188633 | JGI IMG/M metagenome (GOLD analysis project Ga0255055, IMG submission 188633) | Seawater microbial communities from Jervis Inlet, British Columbia, Canada - JV7_2_27 | ecosystem: Environmental > Aquatic > Marine > Inlet | place: Canada: British Columbia | collected...
TATCCAACTGGTATCTATTTGTGAAGTATTTCTGAAGATCTTTATGCTCATTATAATATTTCCCAATTATCCATTTCGCATGTTCTTGAAGTAACTCCTCGACGTTTTCATTAACTATAAGGGAAATATACTTATCGAGATATTCTTGCTCTTCTTCAGCTATTCTTGAAACTCTAGAACTCTTCGGTTTGATGTACACACTTCTAGATTTATCTGCCCCTTTTGAAAAAAAGTAAATCACATTATGAACAAGAAACTCATTACAACTAGAATCAGAATATGTTATCATAGAAAAATCATATGAAGCTTCGTATGGAATTGCTTTGTCGATAATACTAGTAAGATCTATTAAATCTTTTAAATCAAGATTTGGAAGAAGGATTACTCTTGGCTCTATCATTGCTGCTACTATTATTTCTCTTATTGTTTTGAGATCAACCTTCTCAAGAATGGTGTTTTTTTCTCTACTAAATGCGGATTTATCAAAAAAAACTGGTTCAATGTTTGTTTCATCAAAATAGTCTGGGTTAAGAATGGGGGAAGCATAATAGTCTAAGTTCTCAAGACTGTATTCTTCCGAAGGAATCACTAAACTGTGTGATAAAGATTTGGGGCGATTAAATCTATCAAATCCATCACTTCTAACTAGTTTGACTATCACGTTTCCAGATTTATGAGTATATTTAGAAATATATTTGACATTTTGACGTTCCTTTGTTGAAAACTCAGGCATGAAAACTATAGAATCTTCAGATAAATGTTCAGGTAAATCAGATAAATAGATATTATATCCTATCTCTTCATCACGCTTTGCGATTACTTGAAACATCTATTATATTTTACTTTATCTTAAATTTAAAGTCTTCTTAGCTTCTATTGTATTTTAAGTATCTATTTCAAAATATTCTTAAGCAATGTTTTGGGAATTGTAATTGATGTCTTTAGACCCATTACTTGAAGAGCTGATTCAAACAACAAATGAATTAATCAACTATGGAGAATGCAAAAAAGCAATCGAATTGCTGGAAAATAATTTAGATTTATATGAGGATCAATATCCTATTTTTATTAATTTAGGAAAAGCTTACTTAAAATTGGAAGATATTCAATCTTCGATTCAATACCTAAACAGAGCTTTAGAAATTCTCCCTGAAAATCTAGAAACATTGGAATTAATGGGAAGTGCTTATTTTGAAGCTAAGAACTGGGATCAAGCTCTTGCATCTTGGAAGAAAATCACAGAAATAAATGAGAAAGAGTATTCAGCGTGGAAAAATATTGGAAAGTTATATTATCGAATAGGGGAATATTTTCAAGCTACACAGTCTTTTGGTAAGTATTTAGAATACAAAGAGGATATCGAAGTCTATAGTTTGTTAGCAACAATTTACAAGAAAATGGGTAATGACATCGAATGCTGGAATCAACTGATGAAAGCTGAAAAACTAGAACCTGACAATGAGAAAATATTGATACAGATAGGAGATACTTATCTAGATTTAGAAAATTATGAAAAAGCAATAGAGCATTTTCAACTAGCAATCAGAGTAAATTCTGAAAGTAAACCTGCATTGTTCCAATTAGGGCTAGCTTTTGAAAAAAAGAGGGATTTTATTCAATCACTTGAAGTTTTTTCAAAATTAATAGAGATTGAACCAGATAATGTTCTTGCATACTTTCATCTAGCTAACATCTCAGCGTCTTTAGCGAATATAGAAGAAGCAGTTATCAATTATGAAAAATGCTTAGAAAAAGATCCTTCTTTTGAGGAAGCTTCTCTTTCATTAGCTTCATTATATTGGGCATCGAAAAATTATGACAAAGCAATAATGCACCTTGAAGATGCATTGAAATTCAATGATAAAAACAGTAAAACCTATCAGCTGCTTGGAGATGTTTACGAAGATGCAGGGAACATAGAAAAAGCAAAAGCTAATTGGGAAATTGCTAAAATCCTGGAAGTGTGATATCTATTTTCACAGGTCCAGTTATCAATTTTACATATGGATCGACTGGAACTTATCTTCTCTATTTGAGAATTTCTGAGCCTATAACGATTAGAATCCCAAAACAAGAAATAACCATTGACAAAGGGTACTATCTATATGTAGGAAGTGCTTTTGGTGCTGGAGGCCTTACATCAAGAATACATAGACACTTACGTAGAAAGAAGAAGAATCATTGGCACATTGACCAAATAACAATGTCAAAGCATTGTTCAATGCATGGTATAGCTGCTTTTTTGAATGAAAAAATAGAATGTCAAATTGCTCAGAAATTAACTGTTTTTGATAAGATTTATTGTATAAATAACGTTGGTAACAGTGATTGTAAAAATAACTGCTTAAGTCACTTATTCAAGATAGAAGTTAATTAGTAGAAACTTTTTTCCTTATTTTTCTCATGATAAGAATAACAGAAACTGTCAAGCCTGAAATTAAGCTAAAACTAATTTCATTTGTCTGTTCAGGATAGGTTTTAGTTGTGTTAATACCGTGATGTGTGATGATAACTTGGTGCTCAGTAATGTTAATAGTAGTATAAAATGGTATTAGTTGAAGCTCATACTTTAAGTCTGAAGTAACATCAAACCAAAAAGTGTAATTACCTAATGGAAATGTCTGATTTGAATAATAATCAACATAAAACGAAATCCCTGAAGAAACATTCTTAGTGCCTTCATTGAAAGTAATGTCAAATACTGGATCTAGAAAGACATAACTAATAGCTGTATTTAAGCTTGAATTAACTAAACTTGCATTCATCCTAGGAATGATATATGGTAGTCTATGCACTGTAATTGTAAATTTTGACCCATTATTAATGATTTCATAATCTGCATCAAAACTAAATCTTGTATATACACCTAAAGAAAATGTGTCAATTTCATAATCAGGTGGCCAACTAATTTGTGTTATTCTTGTATACAGTATAGGCAAATCATCAAAATAATAAGAGTTAACACTGAATGTTAAAGAGGAAATCAGAACTAATGAAAGAAACAAATATTTGATTTTCAAATATTTTCTCCTCAAAGAAACTAGTAGTTTTTGATATAAAAGACGTTTGTTTTTTTTGAATTTATCTTAATAGATGTTTGTTTCCAATATTGACATTTTTAAGATAGGAAGAGGCAACTTTGAAACAGCTTTCGGCAAGTTCAACACTGGTTAAAGGTAAATCTGTAAACTCAAAATGAGGATAAAAACCTAATAGAGAATAAGGAATATTTTCATTTATTGAAGCAATGAAAGAAGCAATATTTTCAACTTCATCTTCATCAACATAACCTGGAACCAACAAAGTAGTAGCATTTAGAACAGGCAACTCAGGGCGTTGATTGAAAAATTCATTTCCCACATACTTAAAATTCTCTAGAACTTTCTTGTTATCTACTCCAGTTAAAGCTTTATGGACGTTTGAATCCCATGCTTTTAAATCGAATTTTATGTTTCCTCCTGAAATTAGGGAAAATTCTGCAGCTTTTTTCACAAGCTTCTGAATTCCAAATCCATTCCACTCCCAGCATATTCTTGCTATCCTTTTCTCTTTTTTTGCTACATCTAATATTCTTCTTGAGAGAGATAAAGCAAAAGGAAATTGGGGTTCAGGTGATCCACCAAAAAAACACACACAGGAAATGGAATTGTTATTTCTATAGACTTCAACAAGTTTGGAAACTGATACTTTTGACCCAGTTTTTACACTTTTGTGATTCTTGTTCTGACAAAATAAACAGTTAAATGAACACCCATAGAAGAAGATTGAAAGATTGTGGTAACCTATCTCTTTCCCTTTTCTTGTAGCATACTCAGGATATCCAGCACCTGTACCTGCTGGACAAAACCATGCAGCACAACAATTACAAGGCAAAGGATCTAAATAATAGTCTAGTACTCCCACTTTACTACTTGACATGTTGATATTCTTATCTTCTTTAGCATACCTTAAGCCACAGAAGCTTCTTTCATTGTTTCCTATTTCGCATTTATGGTTGCAAAGATTACAGGATTGTTGACCACTTCTGGGAGGAGTAAGAGGAAGGTTGTATTTATTCCTTGCATTCTCATGAGCTTCATGAATGAATTGTTCTGTTTCTTCAGATTTGTTCTTTAGACATTCATTACAAACTTGAAGAGTTCCAGCAATTCGCTTTTCTTCACTGCATATTCTACAGCTTTCAAGTTTCTTATTGTCACTAGAAATATTGAACATCCTATAATATGTAACTTGTTCATTATTTGTTAATGTTGCGATAACTTCGATAAAATTTATTTACTTGGTATTTTATTTGCTTATCATGGCTGATGTTCATACAATTGTTGTAATACTAATCAACATTGTTCTCCTATATATTTCAGCTGCTATTCTGTGTTCAATAATGTTCAGAAGAGATGCCAAGAAATGGAGTTGGATAAATGTAATAATATCTGTAGTTTGTACTATACTTTGGGTGTTTGCTGTAAATCTTCCATTAGGAAGTGCTGCTGTAATTACATTTGGAATAATCTTCTTCTTGATCTGTTGGGGACTATGGGTAGTAGCTGGAGGAATCTCAGAAAGACGATCAATTTATGCAGCTGCAGGTACTCTCGTAATCTGGTTCCTATTTAGCTGGGTTTTTATGGTGATAATCAGTTTATTCCAAATAATTTATTTTGGAACTGCAGATTTCCCAACCTTAATTCCATGGTTACCATAATAATCTAGCTTATGAAAAAAAGAGAACAAAATCCTCAAAATTCAAAGGATAGGATAACATATATTCTATCCCTTTTTCTTTTGCATAATTAGTTAATATTTCTGGATTTTTCTCATATAGTTTTGAAATTAAAAATATAGAATTTTTGAAATAAATAAGATTAATAGTACATTCAATGTGATTAACTGATTCAAATTTAGAAATATTTAGTTTAGATTTCCAATCTTCACAAGGTCCCCCACAATAAAATCGAATTGGACATTCTTTGCATTCGGGTTTTGAATTTAAGTTACTTGAGATTACCTTATTCAAATCTGCATTATTCAAGTCATCAAATGTACCAAAACTGTATTCTTCAATTTCAATAAATCCAGAACAAGGATAAAGCCTAAAATCAGGATTAACTGCTGCAGCTCTTTTACCTGCTGGACATCTTTCTGTGTATTTTGCTCTCGAAATTATTCGGTCAAGATATCTTACAAAATAATCTGAAGAACCAAGTGATAAAAGCATCTGCAATAGTTCTTCATCATTAAGATCCAGCAAATTGAAAACAAGTGTTTGCATATTTTTGCTAAATAGCTCAAGAGAATCTTGTGTCCAAGGATATCTTGAATCATGTGGAATTCTTACAGGTCTCATAGAAACACAATCAAAGTGATTAAGTAATTGAGTATAGATATCAAAAAATGAAGTCATATGTGCATTTAAGGGTAATATACAGTGTTTTTCTACTGTATTCTCAAAACGATTCAAATTTTGGACTACTGTTTTGCGTTGCTTTTCATTCAAGAAATTCAGTGATACAGCTAGATATCCATACTTATCAATAAACTCAACAAAATCATTACTAAAATCCATTAGATTTGTGGGTGGGAGAAACATGTATATGGGAAAATTATAATCAACTTTGATATCTTCAATATACTCCCAAACTTCAAGAAAAATGTTGAAGTCAATCGTAATCTCACTAGCAAAAAACATAGAAATTGATAGAGGGGAATTGGATTTATTTCGTATTTTAAAATCTAGAGCTTTCTGAATGATAGATTTGATTTCTTTTAGATTAAGTTCATTACTGTTATAATTCTTATATTGGTTCGAATAACAAAACCAGCAATCCAAATTGCATTTAGTAGAAGGATTGATTACTAGATTAGATAAATCAAATTGAGAGAAAAGTTTCTTTTCCTTAGTTTGATTATGATTCTTAAAAAAACCATAATTGAGTAATTTACTATAATTATTTTCTAGAACATCAGAATCAAGAATTAATTCACTTGTGATTCTCCAAAACAACTGAGAATTTGGATCTAAAACAAAATTCTCACCATTCTGACTAAAAACAAACATCTCTTTATCTGATACTAGCATCTCTCTCAACAAACAGATTCATTTTCCGATAAGTCTTCAACTCTTTGCAAAATCGATGCTATCTCATTTAATGCATCCTCTTTATTCTGAAATTTACCTATTATGTCGTTTGTGATTGAATTCTCTACAATCCACCAACCATTTTCATCTTTAAAAATCTCAAAATCACCACATTTCTCTTTGTCAGACATTACCCTCGAAGGATAAATCTATTGGTGATTATATATTATTTTTTGTTATTATTAATAATGAACTTAAGTTACCTTATAAAAAGCCTTTAAAATACTGAAAGGAGAAAAAATCTACAATGACCCAACGTAGTTTCAAAGTTTCACTTTGTGGTGATCCTGGAGTGGGCAAAACCTCAATAGCTTTAAGGCATACTCAAAATTCTTTTCCCGTATCACATTCTCCAACACTAGGAGCTAATTTCTTGGTATGGGATACTACGCTTGATGGTCAAGAAATAAAACTAATAATTGGAGATTCGGGATCTCAAGAACGGTTTTATTCAGTTTTACCTACATATTTTAAGGGTTCCTTGGCTGCTGCACTTGTTTTTGATATAACAGAAAGAGAGAGTTTTGATCGATTAGATTTCTGGCTTAATCTCTTAATAGATAGTGTTGGAGACATTCCTGTAATCGTCGTTGGGAATAAAATTGATTTAGAAGAACAAAGAGCAGTCAAAATAGAAGAAGCAGAGAAATATGCAGAGAAACTTGAAACTATTTATTTCGAAGTTTCAGCAAAAGATAAACTCAATCTATTCCAAACTTTCAAAAAGATGGCTGAATTAGCTATTGATCAAGGAAATGATGTTAGTATAGAAGAAGCTGAATGATTTTTGTTTTAATAATGAGAATATTTCATCTCTTTTACTGGAGTAAAATAAATTAAAATTCAATCATTATACATTGTAGCAGTGGAATAATACATTCTAAATTCACAGTTTTACAAAAAAACTATAACTATCTTCTTAAATGAAAAATAAAAAATTAAAATAGATATGATAGAGCAGAAAGAAATCCAGTCAATGAATATCTTAATGACTACCATTTTGAGAGATGATGGTAATTTACCTCTACATATAGCCAAGGTTTTTGGTAATCATACCTTAATCCAAGAAGAACCCATGAAAAATCAGCTTGAGAAAGGACTTGAAAAGATCAAAATTCCAGAGTACTTCCCAAAAGAAGATATTACACTTGAGGGAGCTAGATTTATAACTTGGCAAATAGGAAAAGAAAAAACACAATCACCTGATATTTCATTAATCAAACATTCTTATGATAATAATTTTCTGCTCAACATAATAATCTCCAATTTTTCTGATTTAGATATACTAGATGCTAGTGCAGAAGTTGCATTTGTTCTTCAAGCTATAACAGGCATTCATAGAAGAATAGAAATTCCAGTAGAACTTGTTGAATTAAGTGATGAAGAGCAACTTAAAGGATTAAAGCACAAACTGAAGGATTTAGGAAACTTTTACCATTGGCAAATATTCGAAGAAAATAGTATGAGAGGAGGTATAGAAAAAATAGGTCTAGCTCCTATGCTAATTACAGCATTATTGATGAGAGCTCATACAATGCATGACGAAATTCAGTGTATAGGAGAATGCCAACGTATTTTCAACAAAGAAACACAAGGTTCAGAGATTAAATGTGATTGTGGTGGAGAACTAGTTATTGCACCTCCTTATCTGAAAATAAAGAATGCTTCTTTTGTTTTTCCAGAAGGAATAGATGAGATAATAAGTGAGGAAGAATCTGCACCATCCAATTTTCTTAATTTAATTCTGAAAACTATGTTTCCAAGAAAGGTTAGTCTATTATTTAATCAATTTCCAGATTTAAATTTCAGTACTATGGTTACTCTTCCTTCTTCATCGTATTATAGATCAATATCTACGAATGATACAATAAAAATCACTTTTGAATATAAAGAGCTAGAAAACGATGATGTATTGATATTTGCATTTGTAACAGATACTAGGTATTATGATAATAAACTAATTCCAGCTACATCTTTACCTGTCATAATGAGAGATATCCAAAGAAATGTTCGAGGTGAATTTGATTGGGAAGCAGCTATAGAAAGAACACAATTGGGAGATTGGAAAGTCTCTCCTTTTATCAGTTTCAACGAAATATCGAAGTATGCAACATTAAAATCTTTAATCCCAGGGAATCAAGAAGGTGAAACAATTGAGTGATGAGATAAAAGATACTCTTGATTTATGTTATAATCCTAAAGATGTAGTTGAAATCTTGGGAGATTTCAATAAATTATATTCAACATTAGAATCAAAAATACGTCATTTTGTTCAAACACAACCAACCTTTCTTGACGAATTAAGAAAACAATTGAAAACAGATATTGGTTTTCTTTCTCCACAGAAGAAAGATATGGCTTTATCTATTTATGGAATAATAATAACTGAAGATATTATAAAGAAATACGATGCTTTATACTATGCAGAGGACATTTCTGCACTACTTGAAGCTACAGACAAAAAAAATTCATGTACAGATGATGAGTTTGTAGGGTTATTAGCATCTTTTCTGATAAGTTTAAAACGAGTAACTCAAGCAATGAGTATTACTATTCAAAATTTCATCGATTTGAGCTCCATGAGCATAGAAGATGAGATTATTACTGCAATACTAATTCGACGTAATCTATTTAATGCTCTATCTGAAGCAAACTTATGTTATGAAATTGGCGAATTCCCCATTGATATTCGATTTGTTGCATCTATTTTTACCCATTCAATTGAAGCTATTTTGAAAGATCAAGAAACGATTTCGAAAACAAAATCAATAGGTAATATTTACCATGATTTAATCACAAAGTACCCTTTATCTGAAGGTGAAGATTTACTTTATGATGTAATTACTTTTTCAATTCTAGAACCTTACTTTGAAACACTCAAAGAATCATTTGAAAGTCGAATAAAATCAAAGAAGAAAATTCTAGAAGAACAAATTACTATAGCAAAACAGGAGTTTCAGATTCCTTCACAAACAAAACAAGATCAAGGAAGAATCGAACAGATGTTTGCTGCAATCGAACAAACATTGTACGAAACAATAAAATTTCGACGGGAAATGAATGAGATACGAAGGCAAAAGATGGAAAGAAACATAGAGATTGCCCTTAGAAGAATGGCAATTGATGAATTTGGCGTTCAAGATATTGGAGAACCTCAGAAGTATTTCAATTACTTACTGGATACTTGGTTTAGTGTGTTTGAAGAATATCCTCAGATGGCTTTACCATTGATAGATATTAAACAATATTCAAAATATGTTGAAAATCCTGATGAATACATAAAGGAGAATAGATCAACAATAATTCACCAATTACAATTCAAAATCAGGAGACACACTGGTGGGGATAGATATACTCCTACAAATTTAGCCAAGGCGTTTTCGATGATTTTGTTTGAAATACTGACAAACAAAACAGTATTATCACTTTCATTTGAAAAATGAATTCTCCCTCCCCTGCGCGTTTGATTGTATTTTTGCTTAAATAAACACTTAAAAAAAATACGAAAGAAGAAAAAACTGCCCAAACCGAAAAATCAGTTTTTTTACAGTAAATCTTTTATCATGTTAATTTTTGCTTTTCTTGATGATTGATAACATTGAATATAGGGAGCTCAAAGATTTCAGCATTTATGATGCATTGGAAGAAGTTCAAAGGGATTCTTGGAACATGCCTGATAGAGAACTAGTACCTAAGAGACTTATCTATGCAACTCAGAAGAGTGGAGGAGTAGCAATTGGAGCTTTCAATGATAATGAATTGATTGGTTACTGTTGGGGGTGGACTGGAAAGAAAGATCCTTATGGAGTGTTTATCTATTCTCATCATAATGCTGTAAAAAAACAATACCAGAATTTAGGCATTGGTTATAATCTTAAGGTAAAACAGAGAGAGTGGGCTTTAGATCATAATTATGTATACATTAATTGGACCTTCGATCCATTACAATCAAATAATTGTTATTTGAATTTACACAAACTAGGAGCTACTTGCAATACATATCATGAAAACTATTGGGGGGAAATGCTAGATGACCTCAACAAAGGAATAGATACGGATCGATTCTACTGTAACTGGATTTTAAACTCCAACGATGTAAGAAGTAGATTAGTAAAAGAATTTCGAAATTATGGTGATTTAATAAACGACTATGAATTTCATACTATAGCAACAGAAGAAGTAGATTCTTTATTGGAAGTTACAAATATTAACTTGAATTTATCGTTTCCAACTATTTTTGTCCAAATCCCTCATAATTTTAAAGATATGATAAGAAGAGATAAGGAGAAGATAGTAGATTGGAGGAAGAAAACTCGCGAAGTATTTAAAACATATTTCAAAAGAGGGTACATAGCTATAGATTTCGTTATTGACAAGAAGAATAAAACAATGAATTGTTACCATGTTCTTCATAATAACAACTTAGCTAAAGATTGAACTGACATTGTTATATAGTAAATTATCTGTACAAAAAAAAAGAGAATAGTTAAGGTGTAGGTATGAAAATAGAAAAAGCGACTTTATATCTAGTAGAAATGAAGCTAAGGCATCCATTTCGAACAAGTTTCGGGGTTAGTCAGAAGAGAGATATTCTATTAGTTAATCTTGAATCAGAAGGACAAACAGGATGGGGAGAATGTGTAACTGATCATGGTCCGTGGTATTCAGGTGAAACAATAAAGACTAGCAAGCACATTATAACAGACTATATTATTCCATGGTTAAAAGATGCTATTCTTGAACATCCAGAAGAATTTCCCGTTCTAGTTAAGAAGATAAAGGGGAATCAGATGGCAAAATCATGTGTTGAGGATGCATTGTGGGATTTATACGGGAAAATAAAGGAATTACCTCTAAAAAAGCTAGTTAATGGAGAAAAAGATGAAATTCCAGCAGGTATTTCTTTGGGAATCCAAGAAACACCAGAGATTCTATTAGAGAAGATTGAAGCTGCAATTGAAAAAAAGTACAAGAGAGTTAAGATAAAAATTGAACCAGGGTGGGATGTTGAAATCATCAAAAAAATAAGAGATTCTTATCCTGATCTTCAGCTTATGGTAGATGCTAATAGTGCATACAGATTCAAAGACAAAGAGATTTTCCTTTCATTAGATCGATATAATCTAATGATGATTGAACAACCACTTCAATACTATGATATAATAGATCACTCAAAATTACAAAAGGAAATTTCTACTCCTATTTGTTTAGATGAATCAATTAAAAGTGTGGACGACTCTAGAGTTGCAATTGAAATCGATGCTTGTAGAATCATAAATGTGAAACCAGCTAGAGTTGGAGGAATTACAGAGACACTTAAAATTCATGATTTAGCAAAACTTCTTAAATTTCCTTTATGGTGTGGTGGGATGCTAGAAACAGGTATTGGAAGAGCAAAGAATGTAGCAGTTTCTAGTCTATCAACTTTTACATTACCAAATGACATCAGCGAAAGCGAAAGGTACTACACAAATTACGTGATAGATCCTATTTTTGAGCTAAATAACAATGGAACGCTGACAGTTCCAGAGAAGCCAGGAATAGGTGTTGAAGTGAAAACAGAGGTAATTGACAAACATAAAATAATGAAAGAAACTATGTAAAGAATTATATTGGAGTGATTGTCCAGAATACTGCTTCCAACATTTTTGATTTGAATTCGTAATTAGATGTAAAACTAGATGAGAAGAAAGGTAAGCCACTTATATAACCCTCCAAACCAGTGAAGAACTTTGCATATTGATGACTTGCTTTCTCAATATCTTCAGGCAATGAAACAACTAGAGCGATTTTGGGTTTTGATTTAAGGTTAGACAAAATGGAATAAGCTGTTTTATAACTTCGACTTCCTACATCAATTATAAAAATTAGTGCTTTTTGTGAACTCAAAAATTTTTCATCAACCTTATCATCTCTTCGAAAATTAAAGGAATAATTCTTTGTTTTAACCACAGCTTGTGATTCCTCATATGCTGTCTCTTGATAGGGGAGAGATGAAAGAAATGATGCATAATAATTCTTGATTAGAGAGGTATAATCCTTAGTGTAAATAATAGCAATATCAATAAGTTTCTTTTTCTTTGATGGAACAGGTTTTTTTTCAATAAATTCCATGAGTTGTTCTGAAAGTAAACTTGCTTGTTTACTGCTCAATATATCGGTTAAAACCTTGTTATACGATTGAATTATGTCACCAAGAAATTCTTTGTTGACTTGATTTATCCTGTTAATCTTGTGAAATTTATAAAGTAGAATCTTCGCTAATTCCTCTCTAAAGTCATCAATTTTCGACACCATTTCTGGTACTAACATAAGAACTAATCCAAGTGTCTTTTTTTTCATTCGTTTATCTTTAACAGTTTTATCCTCCGCTATAAATGAGAATGCATATTGAACAAATCCAGAAGAAAAAGCAAACGGAAATGGACCGTATAATTCTGTAGACATATCTTCTAGATGAATCATCCCTTGGAAAACAAGAGAATAGGTTATAGAACCTGAAAACCTGAATTTTTCAATAATAGTTTCATCAAATTCAACATTCTGATCAACTACCAATTCAACTAAAGCAGGTCCAATATCTTCCAATTTAAAGAGGCAGATAAGCATGACACAGAATGGTTATCCTTGTTTTAAAATCTATTGATTTCAAGCTAGTTGCTATTCTTGTTTTGCAAAATCTCTGCAATGTAGGACATAACATCGACAACATTATTCGCAATTAGAATTTCATCTTCTCTGGTATCATCCAGTTTTCTTCCACCAAGTTCTTCTGACCATCCTCCAGTTGTAGAGAATGCAATTATAGGTTTTCGAAGTTGCCATGCAAATGCTATTTCAGATAATGTACCAGCACCTCCACTAATAGAAACTACAACATCAGCAGAAGCAATAATAACTTGATTTCTTGCAAAGGATAAACCTGTAGCTATTCGAACATCTATATATTCATTAGCTGTGTTTGAATCCAATGAGGGTAAAATTCCAACAGTCATTCCATCTTTGTAGCTAAGAGAACTCTTAGCACCCTTACTCACAGCTTCCATTACCCCCCCAAGTCCTCCACTGATTACTATATAACCTTCATCAACTAGCCTTTTACCTAGCTCTTGTGCTATGACAAATATCGGTTCTCCATCGTTTATTTTGCCAGATCCTATAACGGCTATTTGCGGTCTGAACATAAATTAAAGAACCAATGTATAGATAAAAATATTGTCTAGAAAATCTAAACTGTATCAATCTTTCTTGTGACTCTTGGAAATGTGCGTTTTGAGACCGCGTTCAGTTTTGTAGGGCTTTTG
>Ga0255055_10002341_pt1 | contig 13436 bp, 12 predicted proteins | sample JV7_2_27_MG_FD_188633 | JGI IMG/M metagenome (GOLD analysis project Ga0255055, IMG submission 188633) | Seawater microbial communities from Jervis Inlet, British Columbia, Canada - JV7_2_27 | ecosystem: Environmental > Aquatic > Marine > Inlet | place: Canada: British Columbia | collected...
GCTGAGCCGATAAGCCGTCCGCTCCAGCGAATGGTTATGCATCGGCAACTATCAAACATGTACTGGTTGAATCTTCTTCAGTTCGTTCGCCTCGGAATCCCGTGCTTGATACAGATCCCACCGTAGTTGGAGATTCATCCAGAACCCCTCGCTATTACCGAAGAACTTCGCAAGACGAAGCGCGGAGCTTGGGGTAATTCCTCGCTTCCCATTGACGATCTCGTTCACTCGTTGATAGGGTACACGTATACCTTCCGCCAGTTCTCGCTGAGTAAGATTCATGGGATTAAGGAACTCTTCCAATAACATCTCCCCAGGATGTGTTGGTGGTCGATGAGTCGGTATTCGGACCATGTCTATCTCTCCTACCTTTCCATACCTAACCTTGATGGTAGTCTACAATTTCGACGTTTTCTGAACCGGCATCTGTCCAATTGAAACATACTCGATATTGATCGTTGATCCTAATGCTGTGCTGCCCTCCACGATCACCGGATAATTCTTCCAGACGATTTCCTGGAGGTATTCGAAGATCAACAAGCTTCGTTGATGAATCCAACTGATCAAGTTTACGATAGGCTACTTTCCAGATGGATTGAGGACAACAGCGTCGGGCTGAGGCCGGGTTCTTTCCGTCGAAAATGTCTTCGGTTCCTTGATCGGCAAACAATCTAATCACGGTATCATAATAGCACGGTTATCATGCTATTTCAAGTTAACAAAAAAACCGATGCATAACGGCTTTGAGCTCAGCGGCCAGGGGAAAAATTTCACGATATTAAATCGTCGCGCCTCCCTGGTCCGCTCCAGCGAGATTGGAATGAGAAGGCCGGTACCTCCATCACGTGATGCCTTATTATGGGCTCACCAAATCGACGCAGTCTACTTTCGTAGCTGCCAGAAAAGGAGATACCGACCCATGAACAAGAATAGCATGTATTTCGTAGGACTGGACCTTGGAGACAAGTACTCCTACATCGCCATACTCGATAAGGAGGGTGAACTGATCGAAGAAACTCGCCTACCCACCACCAAAACATCCTTCCACCAGCGGTTCTCTATGCTCCCTCCCTGTAGGGTAGCCATGGAGGTCGGCACCCACTCGCGCTGGGCAAGCCATTTGTTGACAGAGCTGGAGCATGATGTTCTGGTCGCCAATGCCCGCAAGCTCAGAGCGATCTATCACAACCCTCGCAAGGACGATCGCGCAGACGCCGAGACCCTCGCCCGCCTGGCACGCCTCGATCCCGAGCTGCTCTCCCCAATCTACCACCGCTCTCCTCAGGCGCAGGCCGATCTGGCTGTTTTGCGCTCTCGCGATGCTCTCATCCGCTCCCGCACGCTGCTCGTCAATCATGCCCGCAGTATCGTGAAGAGTTCCGGTGATCGTTTGCCTTCTTGCTCTGCCAACTGCTTCGCATCCAAAGCTGCACCAGCCGTCCCAGAAACTTTGCGTCCCGCATTGTCCCCTATCCTCGAAACGATCGCCTCCCTCACCCAACAGATCCGTGAATATGACAGACAGATTGAGCAGCTCTGCCAGGATCAGTACCCGGAAACAAAGCTACTTCGAAATGTCAGTGGCGTTGGACCCATCACCGCTCTGGCTTATCTCCTCACGCTTGAGGATCCAAAACGCTTCCTCAAGAGCCGCGATGTCGGACCCGCAATCGGTCTGGTCCCCAGACGGGATCAATCCGGCGACCATGACCCTCAATTGCGAATCACCAAGACTGGCGATGAATTCCTGCGTCGCCTGCTCGTCTCCTCCGCCCAATACATCCTCGGTCCCTTCGGACCTGACTGTGACCTGCGACGTTGGGGCTTGAAGCTGGCCGAACGGGGAGGCAAGAACGCTAAAAAGAGAGCTGTCGTTTCCGTTGCCAGAAAGCTTGCTGTTCTGCTCCACTGTCTTTGGAAGACCGGAGAAATCTATGATCCCTTCTATCTTGCCAGGAAACATGACCAGGCACCCGAAGCCGTCCCCGCTGCAGCTTGATTTTGATATGTCGATTCCTCAGTGATCGGAGGTGCACCACAGAAATTACCGGAAGGGAAGACAGGGCAGGACGACTGCTTGAATTCTCCCTTCAGCCAACGCCTCGTTCGGGCGACTGCGGCTAACGTCTGGGCCCTTCGGGGATACCGTCAGCGAGATGGCAGCGCCCACCTGGATCGAACACCAACGAGCACCGGGTTAATAAAAAGAGCCCACTAAGAGTGCGGATGGAAGCAAGGTGAAAGGTTGAGGTTGGAGGAGATCTAACGCATAGTCGCCACGTCGACCCTTGACAAACTAGGCCTTCTCATGGAAGACGTTAGGCGCAGGAATTACTGTGCCATCGTCCATACAGTAAACTCAATCGTTTAGTTTTCATAGCAATTATCTAATCCTTACTGCCGCGCTAAAGGATCAATGGTTGTGCCCATGGTTCAAGTCATCCGCACGGGATGAAGGATCGACCTTTCAGCACCCTGGCTCACCATGATTACCGCAGCAATTTTGTCGAAGAATAACGCGCCGCCATAGATTTACCGAAAGCTTCTTGAACTTCATAGGCCGTGGCATTGGTTGATTCATGTTGGTAATAAAATCTGACAACGAGGGACGGGTCATATAAGTCCTTCCTGTTTGCATGCCTTGAAAGAAGGCAATGTAACAATATTGGTCCTGTTCATTACATTTTAAGCTGCGCCTAACGGCTTTGAGCTGAGCGGCCGGGGGTCACAAGCCTTCGGCTTGTTTACACGAGAATTGCTGCGCAATTCTCTCTTGCAATTCCCCGCGCATCCCCGGTCCGCTCCAGCGAGAGTTTGTGTAAAAAGTCTTCTCCAATGCGATAATAGCCGCACGTGCACGACTTGTCGAATCTGGAGCGACTTATGGACTATATCGAAGGCAGTAACCGCGATCAATTTCTCCTCTTCCCTCAATCTCTGGATGAATATATCAGCGACGACAACCCGGTCCGCTTCATCGATGCATTCGTCGATAACCTGGATCTGAAGGAACACGGATTCAAGCATGTCGTGCTTCAGGAGACCGGTCGCCCTCCCTACCACCCGGGCGTGCTCCTAAAACTCTACGTCTACGGCTACCTCAACCGCATCCGTTCAAGCCGTCGCCTGGAGCGGGAATCCCACCGCAACGTGGAAGTGATCTGGCTCACGGGCAAGCTCATGCCGGACCACAAGACCATCGCCAACTTTCGTCGGGATAATCGAGAAGCCATACGCGAGGTCTGCCGCGCCTTCACCCGCTTCTGCCGGGAGTTGGATCTCTTCGGTGGAGAATTGGTCGCCATCGACGGAAGTAAATTCAAGGCAGTCAACAACAAGGGTCGCAACTTCACCGACCGCAGGCTGAAGCGGGCGATGAAGGATATCGAGAAGAAGATCGATGCTTATCTCAATGAACTGGATGAGAACGACGCCCAGGAACCCGAAGAACGGGAATTCACCGCCGAGGAACTCAAGGAGAAGATCAAGGCGCTAAGGGAGCGGATGAAGAGTTACAAGGGGGTCAGGAAGCAAATGGAGGAGACGGAGGAGACGCAGGTCTCGCTCACGGACCCTGACAGCCGCTCCATGCCCTTAGGCGGAGGGCAGAAGACCCAGGTGGGGTATAACGTGCAGGTCGCCGTGGACGAAAAGAACAAACTTATCATCGATCACGAGGTCACCAACGACGTCAACGATCTGGGTTTGCTCAGCCGTATGGCCAGGCAGGCAAAGGAGACGTTGGGTGTGGAAGAGCTTGAAGTCCTTGCTGATATGGGTTATTACGATGGCCAACAGGTGAAAGACTGTCTCGACGAGGGCATCACCCCCTACATCCCCAAGCCGGATACTTCCGCCAACAAGAAGTTAGGCTTATTTACAAAGAAAGACTTCCGCTACGATCCCGAGCTCGACTGCTACTGGTGTCCCGTCGAACAAAAGCTGACATTTCGATTTCAGCGCGAAGAGAAGGGCCGCATTCGGCTCTACTACGCCACCAGCGCCTGCAGTGAATGCTCCATCAAATCGAAGTGCACCCGCAGCAAGACTGGACGCCGGATCAGCCGCTGGGGCTACGAAGAGGTCATGGAGGAAATGCAGCAAAGGGTGCAGCTCTGCCCTGAGAAAGTGAAGCTGCGCAAACAGCTTGCTGAGCACCCCTTCGGCACTATCAAACACCACATGAACCAGGGGCATTTCCTAATGAAGGGCTTGACGAATGTGGGAGCGGAGATGAGCCTGTCGGTCCTGGCTTACAATCTCAAGCGAGTTATCAAGATCTCAGGGGTTCCAGCGATGGTTCAAGCCCTGTCCTGATCGGGCTTCTTTTTTCAATTCTGTTTTTCGTTATTTATTCGTTTCTAAGTGACCGATTCCATTCCCGGAATGGAAAAGTGCCTGCTTCTGCAGGCACTTTTTACACGGTCTGGCGAGGGGTTATGCGTTCTACCCGCGCGTCTGAATAAATGCTGTTAGATCTAGACAGGAGCCAGCGTGCCGGCGAATATCAGCCAGGCTAAGACAGTCTTTGCTGTCAAGCTCAAAACGATGAAGACACGCTCACCGAAGAGATAGTCCTTCCATCGGCCAACCTTTTTGTATTGAAGAATCATATTGATGGCAAAAATGTTGAAGAAGACGAAAAGAGTTGGGATGATCGCATACACAAAGGTTGGAGGCTTGGCATCCCCCGAGTTGACTGAGCCCACAAAGTATATGACGATCACGATCCATGGGATGATCCCTGCGACTGACCCATAGACAAATGCCGTCCATTTCGTCTCCATCGTATTCTGGTTATGCAGTTCCATCATGATTCCGAAAAGATTCATCATGGCATTGATACCGAATATCAGGATGATGGCTCCTAAATCCCACACTCCCGCGAGCATCCCAATTAGCACGATCATGAGAGATGAGCTTAGCGCGTACTCATAGAAGCGCACTGGGTTCATGCCAAGTTTCAAGTTCTTGACATAGCGGTCATAGCTAATTGTGGCGAGGTAGAAGTGGGCGAATGCAGAGATAAGGAGAAAGGTCGCCACAGCTGGACCGAATGGCAATTCATAGAGAATTTCTGGTTCTGGCGCCAACTCGAAAGTCTGAGTATTGAAACTCAGGAAGTTTGTGTAAATTGGGTATGTGGTGTCATTGCTAACCAGCCACATGAAAATACCCTGGATCAGATGCAGGAACCCCATCCCGATATTGAAACGCCTTAGGCTCGAATATCTTTCCGTCCCGACACCCGATGTTTCTGATGATTCTGTAGATTCTGCAGCCATTTCAGTTCCCTCCTCTTTCATTTGGTTACCGGCTTGAACGCATAACGAGTTAAGAGTTTCATGTGGCGCGGAGCCGCCACATAATCTCAAGTTGAACTGAGCCGAGCGCACCTGGATGGATGTAATCTGGAAATTAAGGACTGTGAGGATTACTTAGAGCAGCTCGTCTCAGACTAAATCAATACTTGGATTATAGATTCTGGAGGGTAATAGCCGCAAGAAGGGGAATGGATTAAACACCTTCGGCAAGGACGAGGGGAGGATGGGCGGAAAGAAATGCGCCGGAATTTCTCATCCCTCACCCTGAGAGCGCGAAGGTTCTGCCGCCGCAGATGGGGATCCGGAAACCTCAACATCATACTGCCTCAAGCACCTGCCGTGTTGGAGGAGGACGAACCCGTGGCTGGAGAGATTGAAGCCACCGCATCTCCTTCCCGCAAGCGGGACACTTCAGTTCACGCAGATTCCGCTTCGCCAGCTCACGGGACAATATCTTCTCATGGAGCATGCCCAGCAACCTTCGGATCAAAGCAAGTGTGCGGCGTTTCCCCGGGCTGAAGATACCGTAGTAGCGGACCTTCACAAAACCCTTTGGCAGGACATGCTGCAGGAAGCGGCGGATGAATTCCTCGGCACCCAATGTGCAGGAGCGGGTTTCCCCACTGCGGGAATCCCTGTAGGAAAAGGTGACCTTGCCGTCAACAAATTGGCGGATGCGTCGATTGCTCAATGCCACGCGAAAGATGTAAGGAGCCAGATACTTGAGTGCCGCCACACCGCTGCCCACCGCCTGGCAGTGGACCACCCAATCCTGGGTCCAGACTTCCGAGGATATTTCCTCGAACAGTTCCGTTCCACGCAGGGCATCCCGGAACTTCGCCCGGTAGAGGATCGACAACGGTTTCACCGGCAAAAAGAAGCTCTTCCTGCTCTGGTGCCAGCTCTCACCCTCCTCGGCCAGCCCGCCACCTGGAACCAGGTAGTGCACGTGGGGATGGTAGTTCAGATCGCGCCCCCAGGTTTGCAGCACACCGATCATGCCGATCCGCCCACCCACGAAGCGAGAATCCTGGGCCAGCTGCTGGGTCGCCGCGGCGCTGGCACGGAAGAGCAGATTGTAGATGGTTTTTTGATTCCGGCGCGCAATCCCCCGTAGTCCCTCAGGCAAGGTAAACGTCAGCATGAAATAGGGAACGGGGAGCCTCAGCTCCTGCTGCCGCTCTAACCATTCCTGGGCTGCATTCTGCTGGCACTTCGGGCAATGCCGGTTCTTGCAGGAATGGTAGCTGTATTGCTTCCGCTCACAGTGCGGGCAAAGGTACACGTGCCCACCCATCTCCTCTGTCCGGCAGCTTTCAATATCCCGCATCGCCCGGCGGTGGCTGGGCAGCATACGCGGTCCATATTTCTCTCTGTAAGCAGGTCCATGCCGGCGGAAGATCCCCGCCAGCTCGATCACGCCAGGTTGTCCATCACTCGATTAATGGTCTCGGTTGCACGTTCATCCCCATTGCGGGTCAGGTGCGTATAGATCGAAGTGCTTTTCAGGGAAGCGTGCCCAAGATAGGCCTGAATACGTCGGAGATTAACCCCTGCTTCCAGCAGATGGGTGGCATAGGAGTGCCGCAGGGTGTGCACGGTGACGTGCTTCTGAAGACCGCTTGCAAGACAAGCCGCCCGAAGCGCCTTCTGCACACTGCTGGGAGATATGTGCTTGCCGGCTTTCGATAGAGGCATACCTTGTGGCGGTCGGGCTGGATAGAGCCAAAGCGGATGGCGGTGCGTTTGCCAGTACTGTCTCAGCAGGACCAGGGTTCGATCAGGCAGCGGGACGTAGCGATCCTTCCCGCCCTTTCCTTTGTACACGTGGATCTGCATACGATCGCTGTCCAGATCTGCAATCTGCAGCTGGACCCCTTCTCTCAGCCGCAGTCCACAGGAGTAAATCGTGCTCAGGCAGACATGGTGCCGAAAGCTGTTCAGACAGCTCAGCACACGGCGGACTTCCTCCTGGCTCAAAACCACCGGCAGCTTCTTTTCCTTGGGCGGCCTCACCAATTCGAAGGTCTTCCAATCTCTCCCCATGGTGTGCTGAAAGAAGAACTTGATCCCACAAAGAGCCTGTGTGCAGGTGCTGCGGGAAGCTCGCTTTACATTCTTCAGATAGAGAAAGTACTCCCGCAGATCCTCCTCTTTGATGTCCTCAGGCGACTTCTTGAAGTGCACCGCCAGCTGGCTGACGGCCCTCAAATAGGCCTCCTGTGTTTTCGGGGCGAAACCCCGCAGCTGCAGGTCCTCGATCATGCGCTGTCTTAATTGAGTCATGGCTATACCTCCTGCTAATTATCGATTGCAGGAAATATAGCCTGTGTTTTGGCGATTGTCTGTTGGAAGTCTTCAGTCGGGAAACGGAAATCTGCGCGAAGCGCTTAGTTCAACTATTGAATATCAAGAAAACTAACTCATATAGTATTACAAAAAGATGTAAAAGAAGAAACCAAGCCATTCTTTCGATAAGAGCAATTTTATCAAAACAAAAATCCCGCGATATCGCGGGATCTTGTTCTCACTTGGGGATTAAAAGCCCTTGTCTCGATATCTTATAACGATGCCCATGAGGTCCGTTCCAGCTGTCTGTGCAAAATTTAGACTCTTAGCGAGCCACGGAATCCCCTGGCGGCATAGTAAGAGGGCGCACTGTTATGATACACGAAGACAGTGTTGTAACGGCGATCAACAAAGAGGGCGCCTCCGAGTTTTCTAATATCAGAAGGTGTTATCACCCAGCTCGACGTCTTCGTATCGAAATTTCCAAGTTTCTGCAACTCCCGATATTGTTCTTCCGTTAGAATCTCAATGCCCATGGCAGCTGCCATATCAATAGCATTATTTTCTGGTTTATGTTCTTTCCTTGACTCCAGGCCTTCACGGTCGTAACAAACACTTCTGCGGCCTTTAGGGCTTTCCGCTGAACAATCATAAAATACGAATTCGCCTGTCTTTTTTTCATGACCAACAACATCGGGTTCACCGCCAGTTCTTTCCATTTCATTGAGTGACCACAGTTTTTCAGAATTAGCTTCCAGCTTTGCTTGTAATTTAACCCATTCAAGACCTTGATGTCGGTTCATGTTTTTCTCAAAACGGACTTTCAACGCTCTGAGTAGTTCTTCTCGTTGTTCTGGTGACAGCTCCTTAGTATTGCTATTAATGTTGTTCATACTTCTATACCTCCTCATGGTGTTTGATTGTTATTGATGTCTCGTTCCGCCCAAGATTGGATTCTGCGGATAATTACCCTCAATTTATGACAATAAGGACTAAAAGAAGATTTGACAACAACGCTTTCGATAAGTGTCGTTTAATTAAAACAATAGTCCTGCGATATTGCAGGACCTTGTCTACTCCTGGGGCTTAAAAGCCCTTCTGTTAACAATGAATGTCTTCGGATAACGAGTAAGGAGTAGAGAAATATATAAAGAGGTCACAAGGATGTGAACCCAGTGGTCCAAAACCGCTACCGCGGACCTCACGGATCCCTGTTTTCGCGAGCCGTGTGGACAGTTCAGCGTGGGTAACCGTGAGGACTACGGTTGGTTTTTTAGCCCCTTTCTAGATCACTTTTTCAACCGGAATTTGGTTCCGGGAAACGCATCTTATCAGAACATCGCTCACTACCACAACAAGCTTTAAACAAACCGGTATCCCATCAATTAGGGGCACCCGTTCTCTATCATGTGTAGAAAATCACACTTTTCAACTGGCCTCTGGTTTTCTGAATCAGCCTTGCCCCTCTTCCAGAAAGCACCGTTTTGAGTTCTTCCTGTAGTTCCTTAAGTCTGCTCATCGGCTCTCTGGCCCATCCAGAATTTTTTCCAGTCGCCACCACTGGCGTTTAAGGCCATGAAGGCGTAAAGGCTGGCTGTGAAGAAACCTAATACCATCATCAGTAAAACCCAAATTAATGAGCGAAGAAATGATTTTTCTCGATATATGATCCAACCAGAAAACAGCGCGAACCCGGTATACAAATCAACCAGAGAGACGATACCCCAGGGGTTTTGAAGCAGCGCTGCACCATCGGTTCTGAAATTCCCTACAGTAAAACCATAGATCAGCGCTGCCGTCATCGCCAGGATTCCGGCGAAAGAAAGCAATTTTGCAAATTTCATACTCATATTCGGATCCTATAGCACCAAGATGATGCCGAAAGCTAATTCAGCTACGGCGCTGATAATATTGGACGAAACCACCGAATCGTCCTTGAACATGGAAATTCCCCTGACAAGCGCCATAGCCAAATACGTAATGCCCAGCATTTGATAGGTTTGTGGCATATTAAAGTATAAAGCGGCTGCCCCCAGGCCAATAAAGAGAGCACCCAAAATGGTCCTAATTTCTGTAATCCCGCGCGCCCCATTTGCGTTAAGGCCAGTGAAGCCTTGAATTTTCAACGGCCAAAAGAGTGAGACAGCCCCCGTTAGGATAGTAGCAATCGCAGCAGCGATTTGTAGTATTTGAATTATTATGATTTTGATCTGCCTTTTATTTTGAATTGGATGGTGGCCTGGGGATCAAGACCGAGGTGCTGGCTTTGTATGCTTCGTAATCTTCTTGTCCACCCCATTTTTCGTCGGCACGCTTTTCCAGCATGGGGACGCCGCTGATTCGAGTTAGCAGAAGAATAATGAAAATCGGAGAAATCAACGTCAACCATTGCCAGCCTTGAAGGACAGGGAGAGCAATGATCGCAACACCGATCCACAGCACGATCTCACCAAAATAATTCGGATGCCGAGACCACGACCACAATCCAAGGTTGATGAATTTGCCATCATTTTCGGGATCAGCCTTAAATTGGCTCTTCTGTCGGTCGGCGATCACTTCAAACCCAAATCCAAACAGCCATACCAGGAAACCGATCAGTGCAAAAATGCCTAGATCCAATCTGAATTCAGATGTTATGGCAGCTAATGCCGCGGCTAGAGAAAAGGTCACCCACAATCCTTGTAGGGTCCAGGTGACCAAGAATCTGGCAAAGGATTTCTTGATCTCTCGAAAACGCCGGTCTTCACCCGCGGCACGGATTCGCATGAACAGGAAAGTACTCAACCGAACGGCCCATATCGAGATTATGCCAAACAGCAGCCAAGATCTGCCATCTACGGTTGGGCTCAAGAACACCGCTACCAGCACAACAGTGATATAGGTAATACCACCTGTCAGATCAAAGTATTTCTCGGTTTTCCAGATATATGCCGGGATGAATGCAATCCAATTGATGATAAACGCCAGTGCGACACACAAGGCAAAAAGGGGGATTCCAAAAACCACAAACCCACCCTGGCTGCCGGCAAAAGCCAAACCTGCGGCGATCAGCAATATGACAATGATTGCAAGTATTGATCGTAATGCTACTTTTTCCAACGTTTTTTCTTCCTTGTTGTTATTTGTGGATGATTATTTTGCGGCCGGTTTTTTTGAAATGATGGCGTAACCAACTGCGCCAGGACCAATATGAACGCCAATCACGGGTGTGATATCCATCGAAAATACTTCACCATCCGGGAGCAGGTCTTTAATTCTTGCGTAAAAGGCATTCGCTTCTTCAGGTGCATTGGTATGCAGCAGAGCAAAACGCTCAATCGGTTGATGTTCTTTCAGCATTTCGATAATGCGGGCTTCCGCTTTGGAAGATGTTCGTACCCGCTCCGATCCAGGCTGTCCATTCTTCATCGTTAGGATCGGTTTTAGCTGTAATAAGCTTCCCAATCCGGCAACAAAGGCATTCATGCGCCCGCTGCGGCGCAGATATTCGAGCGTTTGCAAACCCGCAGTCACAAAGGTTCTGGACATCATATCATCCAGGACCGCCAGGATTTCATCCATCGATTTGCCTTCATTTGCCATCCGGGCAGCCGTTTCAACCTGAAATCCAGTGCCTAAGCTGAGCTGACCAGAATCACGCACGGTCACAGGTATCTGATTATTTTCACGAGCTGCGGTTTGCGCTATGCCCACCGTTCCACTTAGACTTTCAGATATATGGATCGAGAGGATTTTAGTAGCGCCTTTCGAAGAAAGTGCATTATATGCTTTCGTAAATGCATTCAATCCAGGTATACCTGTTGTAGGATGCACTTTATAATCCGGCAGATTGGTATAGAAATCCTGTCTTGAAATTTCTACGCCGTCCAAAAATCCTTTGTCAAAGATATTGATATAAAGTGGAATAACCGTGATCCCTAGGTCTTGAATCACATTTTCCGGCAAATCGCAGGTAGAGTCCGTCACAATTTTGATGGTCATTTTATGTCCTTCGCGTTGATCTCCACCGAAGTAAAGAAACAACAATCACAGCCAGGACTAATAAAGAACTAGTAAACCAGGCAGCGTTCGCCACCAGGGCTGTATCAGCCTGGCTGTTAGAAATACCAATAAAAGCCCACACAAGCACCAACACGTAGGCTACGTCATTTTCGCGCCACAACATCAACAGCCCAAGGATTGTAGCGATCGCCAGCATGATCACTGCCCAGATTGCAGGAGTGATGCCCCAACCTCCCCATCCAAAGAAGAAAAGAACCTGGGTGACATTGGCAATTGTGGCAACAGAGATCCAACCCAAATATATACTAAACGGTAGTTTTACAAACCATTTCTGATTCCGGTCAAGCTCAGAACCGGCATTTGAAATTTGCGCATAAATATAAAGCAGGCTTGCCAAAATAGTGAGCATGGCCGCCAGGGTTAGGGAAAAGATATTATAGTGCCATAGGAAAAGCCAAACGATATTCGCAAGACTTCCAATCCAATAAGCTGGATAAATCTTCTTGAGCAGTGGGTTATCTTTCTGTGCAGGCAAAGCCTGGTAGACAGTAAAGGCGATCAGACCCAGGTAGATCAGCGCCCAGATCGAGAACACATAACCGGCAGGCACGAAATAGATATCAAATCGGTCTGAGATTTCGCCTGTATCTTGCCCATTCAGGGGTAGCGCATTGGCTAAAACATTCACCGAGATGGTCAGTAAAGTTACCAGGGTCGTGACAATCTGATTGATGCTAATTTTTTTCATTTCATAAATCCTTGGGTCAGCCTTAGTGATGGGTAAAAGTGAACTTCAAATTAGTGTAGCCAAAAGTGCAACCCAGAAAGGATCTCACTCAAGTGTAGTTTATCAGACTTGTTTTTTTTACTGCGAATATCAAGGAAATACCCATCAAGACTTATCACTTTTTGGTAATAAGAGCTGGCACGGTGAGGTGCCAGCTCTTATTAAAGGAAGATAGGCTGAGAGTAGTCAGCACAAGGCTCTCTTTCACCTTGCTATCTCATGTGGCATGCGCTTAGGCGAAATTCTCGGATTACAGTGGACAGACCTCGACTGGAATCGTGGGACTTTGCAAATCCAGCGCCAAGTTCAGCGAGTTCGAGGTGCGGGTTGGAGTTTTCTAGAACCAAAAACCCGAATGGGCAGACGCAAGATCGTTTTGGGTGAAGGTACGTTACACGCACTGCGCTCCCACAAAGAGCAGCAACGTATCAAAATCGAGGTTGCTGGTGAACGTTGGCAGAGACACGATCTAATCTTCCAAAACTCTATCGGTAACCCATTGGATCCCAGTAATTTGCGGCGTGACTTCAATCGGATTTTGGAAGAGGCTGGTCTACCGAAGATACGGTTTCATGATTTACGGCACTCTGCTGCTTCGCTGATGCTCAACAATGGTGTCCCTCCGATCGTTGTTTCACGAATCCTTGGGCACGCCAAACCAAGTATTACGCTGGATCTTTATGGCCATCTATACCATGAGATGCAGGATGAAGCGGCCAAAATCATGGACGGATTGGTCACTCCGATCAAAGTAAAGCTCCCCGGGGATGCTGATTTCACTGATAAACTGCACCAATCTGCACCAATCTGCACCAGAAAATCCAAACCTTCCCAATAAGTAGGCTCAAAAAAAGTGAAAATCGGGTGTTTGTAAGGGGGATTTTGCTTAAATGAAGGCGCGCCTGCCGCGACTCGAACGCGGAATCGCCGGATTAGAAGTTCAGAAAAGTTCCGTCTCCCCTGTAAATAGAGAGTTATGGTGTCTATCCACCCCATATATAAGGGCCTGGATTCAACTCGCAAGTGCAACTCGT
>Ga0255055_10002342_pt1 | contig 13432 bp, 14 predicted proteins | sample JV7_2_27_MG_FD_188633 | JGI IMG/M metagenome (GOLD analysis project Ga0255055, IMG submission 188633) | Seawater microbial communities from Jervis Inlet, British Columbia, Canada - JV7_2_27 | ecosystem: Environmental > Aquatic > Marine > Inlet | place: Canada: British Columbia | collected...
ATCTAACCATGACTCCTGCCCCACCCTGGATTTTTGTCTTTTGGTAGTGTGTAATACACACTCATTTCGCCCTCCTCCCCCTATTTTATTTCTGACCTTCTTATTAGGTCTTGGTGGCAGGAGTCTCCCTTCGTTATTAATTTAAGTTATTGGTAAAAATTTGAATACTCTTTTAGAAAAGAATTCCACTCATGAAAAGAGTGATCTTGAAAAATTGAGAGGAATAGAATAATAGATAAATGCTCTATTTTAGGAGTAAAGCAATTCTTTTTTATAGGATAATACAATAAATAATATTAATTTTCTTATAAAATTAAAATATAATGATGATTTATTTGATCAAATTGTTATTTTAATAAAATAGATCAAAAAAATTACTGATATTGATACTTATGACAGAAGACATTATAAGACGGACGACAAGCATCTGTCCAGAATGCTTACAAACTATTCCAGCGGATATTTTCGTCGATCCAGAAACTAATTGGGTCATGATGAGAAAAGATTGCGAGGAACACGGACATTTTAAAGATAAGATCTCAATCGATCCCGAAGAATACAAATGGAGCGAAACTTTCACAGATGACATAGGATCCACTTTAGATAACTCAACTCAACCTGAATTTATTAGCTCAGGGATAAAGGAGTGTGATGAAGGCTGTCCATACGATTGTGGCCTCTGTGAAAATCATAAAAGCGCACCAAATATTTGTCTAATCGATGTTACAAATCGCTGTAATTTAACCTGTCCAATTTGCTTTGCGAATGCAAGCGCAAAAGGGTATGTAGTAGAACCAACATACGATCAGGTAGTGCAAATAATGGAACATTTCAGGTCAATGAAACCCATTCCGGCTGTTATGCTCCAACTATCTGGTGGAGAACCTACTATTAGAGATGATCTTCCAGACATCATTCGTAGAGGAAAAGAACTCGGTTTCACTGAAGTTATGGTCACAAGTAACGGTGTAAGGTTCGCTAAGTCTATTGAATTCTTACAGAAGTGTAAAGACGCTGGAATGGACGCGATCTACTTGCAATTCGATGCAACGGACGATCCAGAGGTTTGGAAAAAGATTCGTGGCGTCAATTTATGGCCATTAAAGAAGCGTGTTATTGAAAACTGTCGAAAAATTGGATATTTCGGCATAATGCTAGTTCCTGTAATCGCGAAAGGTGTTAATGACCATCAAATCGGAAACATTTTAGACTTTGCTAAGGATAATAGCGATGTGATTTCTGGTGTAATTTTCCAACCAGTCGCACTTTGTGGGCGGATCAGTTTTGAAGAACTGATGGATTTGAGGTATACGACCTCAGATCTCAAGCTAGCAATAAATAAACACACTAACAATGCGATTTCAAGATTTTATCCAATCGCAACTACAGCAAAAATGACCCGTTTATTAGCTTGGTTCGACGACATGCCGGAATTTAGTATGACGAGCCATAAGGATTGTGGGTTTGCCACAATTATCATCGTTAATGATAAAGACGAATGGGAATCCATCGAGGATTATTTTGACGCGGAAGGGCTTATTAGCTGGTCAAACAGAGTTTTTGACATGGTTCAAAATAAAGAAATTCCAAAACCTACCGGGTTATTAAAAGGTATACATTTGGAAGATTTCGGAGCTATAGCTAGTACTGTGGGGAAATTTATAGACGAAATGACTGATTTAGGGTATCGGCAAATGATGAAAGCCTATTACTTTGCTGGAGGAATAAAATATGTAAAACATCCGGAAAAAGTCTTAACGAGTAAAACCTACCAAGGATTTGCGCGACTTATCGCTTCCCCAAACTTAGCGAGCGCTGCGAACTTCTTGCATACGCGAAACTTGATGGTCTCGGCCATGCATTTTCAAGACGCATACAACTTCGATCTGGACAGAGTATGTCGATGCTTAGTCCATTACGGCGTTGTAGATCCTGAAGATAACACAAAAACAAAAATGGTGCCATTTTGTGCTATGAACACGATACATCGCGAGAGAATAGAGCTTGCTAACGCCATTCAAGGAGAGGAAGCAAAAAGGGCCGAAGTTATCCAAACAGAGATTAAAGAATTGCTGGAAACCGTAAAGAAGTAAGTCTTTTTTTTTAAATTTTTCACATGTTTTCTTACTTATTTTTTCTTCATTTTTATGAACTTAAGAAACGGATTACTAAAAAAAATGTATTTAAATTCAGACTCTTATTTATAAGATATATATAAAGAAGTAGTTATTATTCAGATTTTATGGTAAACAATACGGATATAATAGGGGAATATCGAGGAATAGTCAAAAACAAAGTATTGACCGCGTTATTACAGTCCTATATGGATAATTTAGATTACGATGGGATGAAATCGGTTTTAAAAGAAGCGGGACTGTTGGAGCTAAAGGATATACGGGATGTAGACCCCGAGGGTGAAATAGACTTTTTTTCGTTTAAAAAGATAATTTCTGCTCAAAATTGTTTACTTTACGATTCAACTCATTTATTATCGGAAATTGGGAGGAAATTTTCATTTTATTTGTTTCCTTTTGGAAAAGTTTTTGAAGAGATTGTCGAAGAGATAAATAACCTGATTGTTGCTGATTGGAAAGTTAAGATTGTAGAAAACAGAGCTGAAACCGTCATCATTAGGGTTGATAAATGCATTTTTTGTTCAGAAATCGGAGTTTCCTGCGAGTTATTTAAGAGTTTTTTAATCCATTCGTTAGAAAAAAGTTTATCCTCTGATTATCGTGTAGTTCCATACGAAACGAAAGAAAATATTAACAATCCAAATCACAATTCCTTCGTATTGAAATTACGAATTGAGAAAACATTTATATCCTAAAATAACGAAAGCTTAAATATATCAAAAATCAAAATACTTTTTGTCAAATTAATTTCAATTCCAAAAATCACAAGTTATTAATAGTAAAATTGCCAGCAGAAGGTATGTCCACCGAAATCAAGGAATATGTTTTTAAGATCACAATTTTAGGGCAGAGTGCGGTTGGTAAAACCTCACTAATTAATCAATTTACAGAAGGCTCGTTCCAAGAAGATTATAAACCTACATTAGGGGCAAATATAGTCCGGAAAGATGTGAACATAGAAAAAGTTAATGGTAAGGTACGATTAATAATGTGGGATCTCGCAGGCCAAGAGAAATATAATGTTATCCGTAGCATGTATTTTCAAGGATGTGTTGGGAGTTTACTTGTGTACGATGTCACACGTCACGAAAGTTTTTCCGCGATCGAATCTAAATGGTTAAAAGATTTTAAAAATTATGTAAAAAAGGAAGGAGCATATATCTTAATTGGCAATAAAATCGATCTAGACGCACAGCGAGTAGTCAGTAAAGAAGAGGGTGAAAAATTAGCTAAACAAATTGGTGCAAGTGCTTTTATCGAGACATGCGCTAAATCCGGAGAAAATGTTGAAGAAGCCTTTAAAAATCTAGTATACCAAATTTTACGTAATTATGGAGAAAAAATATAATATTGCTTAATTGTAGAATAAATCTCCAATTCAATCCCTTTTAAAGTACTAATCATTACAATATATTGTTTTTATTAAGTGATAAAAGTGAAAGAATTATCAAAAAAAATAAGAAATGCCCCAAAATCAAAAATTCGCGAGCTATTTGATCTTGCTGCAGGGCGATCTGACGTAATAAGCTTAGGAATTGGGCAACCAGATTTCTCAACACCTCTACCCGCAATCGAAGGAAATATCAATGCCTTAAAAAAGAAATTTACCTATTATGCACCTACAAAAGGTATTCCTGAACTATTGCAGCAGCTTGAAAACAAATTGAAAACAACTAATAACATAGAAACGGTATGGAAAGATAATATTATTCTTACCAACGGAGGTTCCCAAGCTCTCAATCTCGCTTTTGCCTCCATTTTTAATCCTGGTGATGAAATTGTAATATCCTCTCCGAACTTCATCTCTTACTTTTATTTAAGCGCTTTTTTTGACTTAAGAATAATTGAAATAGAAAGGAAAAGCGACTTTAGTCCTGATATTGACAAAATAAAACAATCAATTACTGATAAAACAAAAGCGATTTTAATTAACTCACCTAACAATCCAACTGGATATTCATTAAATGCAAATGAATTACAGGAAATCATTGAAATCGTTAAAACTCATGACCTCTATTTAATTTCCGATGAAGTATACGAAAATTACCTTTATGACGAATCCAAGCATACAAGTCCAGCTTCGCTAAAAAATATGTTTGAACGGACTATTACTTTAAACGCTATGTCAAAACTGTATTCTGCTACGGGATTTAGATTAGGATATGTAGCTGCTAATAAGGAGATAATAGATACAATGGAAAAGTATCATCAATATACCGTAGCAGGTACAAATCACGCTGCTCAATATGGTTTTTTAGAGGCTTTAAAGATGGATAATAGTTTTTTTAACGAAATCTTAAAGAGTTTTAATGAGAGACGCTTGTTGGTTTACAATCGATTAAGTGAAATGGGTTTTGAAGTAGTTAAGCCAAAAGGAGCATTTTATGTTATGCCGAAAATCAACGAGTTTGGATTAACTGGTGCTGAATTTTCGAAAAGAGTGATGAAAGATCAAGCAGTTGCAATTGTTCCTGGTAATATTTTTGGATCTTACTCAGAATATATGTTAAGAATGTCTTATGCAACGAAGCTAGAAAGGCTCGTAGAAGCTATGGACAGGGTAGAGAAATTCATTAAAAAGCTTTAATAAGTTCCTCTTTATTACTCTTATTTGAGATAAGTGCGTAGGAGCGCAGTTGTTAAGTGTTCTATTGCTTTAAAAATTTGTTCTATTTCAATATATTCGTCTGTTTTATGAATATTTCTTGGATCACCCGGACCATATATCACAAAGGGAATTGGATTTTTACTTTTAATGAAATGAGCTGCGTCAGTAGCATAGGACAACCCTACAATCTCGTTTTTTGAGATTTCTTTAATGTTCTGGATGAATAAATGGTTAGAATCCGTCATGAGCGCAGGTAACTCTTTTAAAATCTCCATGTTTATTGGTAATAACTCAGATTTTTGTAGGTTATTCAAATTTTTAATTAAAAGTTTTTGGTCTTGTTCGGGGATTAGTCTATAATCAAGATCTAAAATCACTTGGTCTGGGATTATATTAATTGCGGTACCTCCGCTAATTTTACCAATGTTCAAAGTAGAATTTCCTAGTATATCGTTATTTCTATCTCCTAAAAAATCGCGTAATTGTGGTATAATTTCTAATGCTCTCTCAATCGCGTTAATTCCTACTTGTGGCATCGAACCATGAGCCGCTTTTCCAGTTATCTTCAATTTAACCCACAATAATCCTTTTTCTCCAACCCCTATCTTTAGGTTTGTAGGTTCTGCGATAATTAATAAAATTGAATCCTTCATTACTTCTTGTTTGGAAAGAGTAATAGAACCCGTCATTCCTACTTCTTCGTCTGCTGTTCCTAAGAACATCAATTTGTATTTCTTTAGAAATTCAGGGATTTTACTTAAGATTTTGATTGCCCCTATTAAAAACGCGATTCCCCCTTTCATATCAGCTGAACCACGACCGTACAACCTACCGTCTTTGATTTGAGCTGAAAAAGGAAGGATCTTCCATTGAGAAGCATCTCCTATAGGTACCACGTCAAAATGTCCAGATAAGGTTATTGTTTTGTCTCCATTACCAATAGTAGAAATAAGATTATGAAGCGTTATTCCATTTTTTTTATTAATAACGATTTGATTTCGAAAACCTTCTTCTTCTTTAAAAACATCTGAAATTAGATATTTTACAATATTTTTAGTTATGCCAGGAGGATTTTCTGAAGGTATTTGAACTAAATTTTTTAAAATTGACACGATTTCTTGCTTAAAATCTTCTCTGAGGTCCATTTTCTAATATTCCGATTTAATCCGATTTAATTTATAGCTTCTTAAAAAAATTGAGGTAGAATTGAATAATAGAAATTGTAATGATTAATATATTGATATTGCGGGTAATTCTTTTTACTATCTTATTGATACAAGTTGGATTCGCTATCTTTTCCTTTTTGGTCTTGAGCGATTTGTTTTGCTAAAGCTTCGTACTTCTCAATAGTTTCTTTTTGTAAAGTTGAGCCTACTTTAGAAAGTGCATTCTCAAAATGCTTAAATTCGACATTATCAAAATCTTCTAACTTCTCTCGTATTGCTTGCATGCCTGCTTCTCTACACAAGTTTTCTATATCCGCTCCGCTATAACCTTCTGTCATCAAAGCTATATTTTTTAAAGATATACCTTCGTTTAATGGCATTTTTTTAGTATGGACTTTCAGAATTTTAATTCTTCCTTCATAATCAGGAGCAACTACATATAGTAGTTTATCGATTCTTCCCGGGCGTAACAATGCAGGATCAACTAAATCTGGACGATTTGTACTTGCTACGATGATAATTCCACTGTTGCTTTCGATTCCATCCATTTCCGTTAAGAGTTGGGTTAAAACAGTGTCATAAACTGCCGATCCTTTCCAACCCCCTCTATTAGCAGTTAGGGCTTCAATTTCATCGAAATAAATAATTGAGGGTGCTAACTCTCGAGCTTTTGAAAAGATCCCTCTAATATTTTTTTCAGATTCACCAACCCATTTTGACATTAATTCAGGGCCTTTGATAGATATAAAGTTGGACTGCGATTCGCTGGCTATTGCTTCCGCTAAAAGCGTTTTCCCACAACCTGGGGGTCCAAAGAGTAATACACCACCAATGGGGCGAATTCCTGCTTTTTTGAACAATTTGGGGTGTAATAGTGGCCATTCAACAGCTTCAATTAAATCTTGCTTTATATCTTCTAAACCTCCAATATCATCCCAGGAGACTTCGGGGATGTCTCTTAAATATTCTCTTAAGGCAGAGGGTTTTATTTCTTTAAACGCTTTAAGGAAATTTTTATCCTTCACAAATAATTTTTGGATGATTTCGATGGGAATTGATTCGTCTATATTAATTTCGGGTAAAATATCTCTTATAGCGTCCATAGCCGCTTCTCTAACGAACGCCATAATATCTGCTCCAACAAATCCATGAGTAACTTCGGAATAGTAATCAATATCTACATCATCTTGCATCGGCATTCCTCGGGTATGGATTTTAAAGATTTCATTTCTAGCGCTCTTATTTGGAACACTAAATCGTATTTCGGTATCAAATCGTCCCGGTCTTCTTAGAGCTTGATCAATTGCATCTACTCTATTAGTAGCACCAATAACTATTACTCCTTCCCTTCCTCTCATCCCGTCCAGTAGAGTAAGTAGCTGAGAAACTACACGCCTTTCAACTTCTCCTGTGACTTCACTTCTTTTAGGTGCGATTGAGTCAAGTTCATCGATAAATATTATAGTAGGCGCGTGTTTTTCAGCTTCATTAAATATGTTTTTTAAATTTCTTTCACTATCCCCGTAAAACTTACTCATAATTTCTGGACCATTAATAGTTATAAAATGAGTGTTTGCTTCTTGAGAGACGGCTTTAGCCATTAATGTTTTTCCCGTACCAGGAGGGCCATAAAAGAGGACTCCCTTAGGGGGTTCAATATTCAATCTCTGAAATAATTCGGGATGTCTGATAGGTAATTCAACAACTTCTCTAATTCTTTGAATTTCGTCAGTTAAACCTCCAACATCGTCATAAGTAATAATTTCACCGGCAACATTTAATAAAGCAATTTTCTTATTTATTTTTATCCTCGTCTCTCTTGTAAATCTAACTACTTCATCGTTGGGCTTTGTATTTAGCACTATTAATCTTAATGGTCCTAAAGTTGGTCTTTTTGAACCACCTCCCATATTTAACATTCTCATAAATCCATTCATAGGAGCGTAGTTTTCATCAGATTTAATGAAAGCTCCTGGAATATCAATAATATCTCCTGCCATAATCGGTTTATCAATTAATTTCCCTTTTATGACGTCAGCTTGTTTTTTAATATTATAAATTGCCTTAGTGGGGGCGAGCTCTATTTCTCTAGCTGGTGAAGCAAGTGTAGGTTTAATGGTTACGAATTCTCCAATAGTAGAACCTAAATTTAATCTTTGAATTCCATCTATTCTAATAATCTCTTTTCCCTTATCAGAAAAACTTGCTACAACAATTCCAGCAGTTCTCTTCTTGCCAATGATTTCTATTATATCACCAGTAGCAATTCCCAAGCTTTCCATAATAGATTGGTCTACATAACATAAACTTCTCCCACTACGACTTGGTTCTAATCTTTCAATTCTAAGTTTTGCTGTTTTTGTCATTATCTTATTATCCACTTTATCTGAAATTGAATTTATATTTTTTCTATTTAAAAAGAAATAATGATTCTTTATTTCTTTTTGCATTATTTATTATAACGAGTCAACTTAACTCGACATATGTTTTATTTAAGATTGAATTTTTGAAGTGTAGTTTAATAAAAATATTGACTTTCTTAGTAAAAACTGTAATTGCTAATTCTAAGTAAATCTGGTTGAAATTTAAGGTTGTTCCAAAGTTTAAGATTTTAATAGAAGTTAAATTAGTTCAATATTAAGGTGTTTTGCTAAGTACAATTTAAAATTCTTCAAGATTTTGTCTTCTTCAATTAAATTATCAGCTTGTTTTGTAATAAATGACTTCCTATGTTCTAAAATTGCGTTTTTAGAAATATGATATTTTGGATTTTTTAGTAGTTCTCCAATGTATTTGCGAGTGATTAAATCTATCTTCTCCCGAATTGAAGGAGAAGCTTTTTTTGGTAAAACTTCTCTACATTTTGTTTGTTCTTGAAGATTTAAAGCTATTTTATTAATTAGATTTTCTATAAATTGAACTGTATCCTCTGCTTGAGTAATATCATAAGTTTCGTACGGAGTATCCCATTTGTATTTATTAAATTTGTCGAATTTATTGTTAATATTCATAATAACTTCATTAGGTATCGGTTTCCCTCTTTCTTCATTTCTTTTCACACAAAGTCTAAACGGAGTTGAGATATGTATTATGTAAAATTTGATGTTTAAACTATCAGCTATTAATTTTAAATCGTGTCGCATACTTGAATAGTAGTTTAAGTCGTCACTGATAACGGTATAACCCTTAATAAGGTGTTTTCTTATTGACTGCATTTTTTTTTCTCGTATTTGAGGTTCATTTTTAAAATCAAAGCTGTTTGGAAAAATGTTGTCCCTTATTATATCCGGATCGATAACTTTTACTTTTTTTTGAAATTTTAATTCTAATCCCTCTTTCAGTTTAAATGCAAAAGTAGACTTTCCCGATGCAGGTAATCCTACTAGAATAATTAGAAAGTTTGAGTTATTGTTCAACTAGATCATCTTCATTAAAAGTTCTTATAAGTTGGAATTTTTGTTTTCTCGTGAAGGTTTTTATTTCTATTTCTCTTCTCATGGCTAATTTCCTTTCTGAAAAGGTCTCAATATACTTAAGTGTTATGCTCTTCTTCCCCCGACAAAATTTAGCTCCCGTTCCCTTTTTATGCTCTTCTAATCTTCTATACAAGTTATTAGTATATCCCGTATAAAAACGTTTTCTGTTATTTTTCGCGATTGTTTCTAAAATATAGACATAATAAAGGGACATACCAGAATCACTATTTATAAGATACATTTTCTACTATTTATTTTTTGTGGCAGATCCCGACCCCTTTATTGTTGTTAAATAGGATTAGTAATTAATCTATCTAGATATTTAATTTGTTAATTTAAACAATTAAAAATTAAATTTATTAATAAAATCTTTTATATTTTTTTAAGGAAGTTATAGATTTTTCTGGTGAGTTACTTTTCCTCTAGGTATTTGTTTGATTAAGTGGGATGAGGTTCTTGGTGGAAACATATACATGAAGTTTCCGGAAAATTTAGAAATTCCGGACAATGTAGTGCAACAGATTCAAATTTCACATAATTTTGTGGAATCCTACATCACTATTGAGGAAAAAGATTGGAACTCAATTTCGTATTACAACGAAAACAAAGAAATAATTATCGTATTAGCCTTAGATAAATACGACGATGGTTCAGATTACACTGTTATTTTAGATGAATTTAAGAAAGAACTTGAGTTAGAATTAACAGAAGATAGCCTCAAAGAGCACTTAGAACGAATCTATAACCTTTCGTTAAATGTATTTAGGACTAGAGACGAAGTAATAGGAAAATTAAGCAATGAAGTAGCTCAATTAAAAACCACGGAATACGATTTAAAAAGAAGATTTGAGAAGATAGTAGAATCAAATCATCTTAAAGTTAAGAGCAAGATTCAATTCTTATTAGCCATTAATAATGAGTTGGAATATAAAGACTTAAAAAATTCTATAAATACCAGTAAAAATTGGCTAGATACTGTTTTGAAGACTCTTTCAAAAAATAAAGTCATTGGCTATAATAGTGAAAAAAACACGTATTTCCTTATAGTTTGATTATATTGAAACCCTCTTTTATAAAGAATTAGATTATTAATAAGGCTTTTATTTTAATTATTATACCATTAAAGTTTGTTTTGAAAATATTTGTGTTAAAATTATGAACCTTTCAGAAGAGGAACAAAACGAAGTCCTAAAAGTGATGAAATCTCAAATGTTAACGCTGCTCCATGGTGAATTTGTTAAAAAGTTTGAGGAAGAATTCGCTCGCTATATAGGTGTAAAACATGCTATCGCTGTTAATACTGGGACAGCAGCACTCCATATTGCCATCGCAGCCTTAGATATTGGTCCAGGAGATGAGGTAATCGTTCCACCATTTACTTTTATTGCTACTGCAAGTTCCATCCTCCACAATAATGCAATCCCTATATTTGCTGATATTGATGATAAATCTTACACTTTGGATCCAGATTCTGTAAAGGAAAAGATAACTGATAAAACTAAAGCAATAATTCCTGTTCATTTAGCGGGAATTGGTGCAGATATGAATGCTCTTATTGATGTAGCCAATGATAATGAAATTAATCTCATAGAAGACGCAGCTCAATCCATTGGAACAAAATGCAATGGTAAAAAAGTAGGGGGTATAGGGCGTCTCGGGTGTTTTAGTTTTTATCCTTCTAAAAATATGACTACGGGAGAAGGAGGTATGATAACTACTAACGACGATGTGTTAGCCGAACAATGTCGATTATTAAGACATCATGGCGAACCCGAGTGGTATGTATATAATAGATTAGGTTACAACTATAGAATGACCGAAATCCAAGGCGCAATTGGAAGAGTGCAGCTAAAAAGAATAAACAGTTTTATTGAGAGTAGGAATAAGAATGCACGATATTTATCAAAAGCAACTTCTGACATTACAGGAATAAAACCACCCTTTATACCTGATTATTGCGAACCTGCATTTAATTATTGGATTGGGCGCATCAATCCTGACATATTAGGTTTGACTAAACCTCAATTCCTAAAAGCTTTTCCTAGAAGTAAAGTGCTTTACTCGAAACCCCTTTATAAAACCAAACTATTTCAAGAAAAAATAGCATATTCAAACGGATGTCCCTGGTCTTGCCCTTTTTATGGTAAAGAAATTGATTACAAAAAAGTTAATCTGCCAAGAGTAGAAAAGATTACTCAAGAAATATTCGCATTAGATATCCATCCTAATATTTCAAAAGAAACGCTTGACGAAAACATTGAAATAATGAAAGATTTAGCAAAATAAAAGTCCCTGGAACCTTTAATTTATGAAACGAATAATCATACATGTATATGGACTTGTTCAAGGGGTATTTTTTCGTTATACAACTCGCAAGGTTGCTCGAAACCTAGGCCTGACTGGTATTGTTAAAAATTTACCTGATGGTAGCGTATATGTTGAAGCTGAAGGACCAGAAGATAAACTAATTGAGTTATTAAAGTTCGCTAAAAAAGGTCCGAAATCCGCTGAAGTAAAAAACATTGAGTATGAATACAAAGAAACTCAACATAAATTCAAAGGATTTGAATAATCGTTTTAAAAATAGTTAACCTACATCTTTCATATGCTCTCGGTATTACCTAGATATTATTTATGATGATAAGTAATATTCCAATATTATTTATCATGTCATTGTCATTAAAGAGAAATAAATTCCTTCAATTATTTCAAACGGTTAATAATAATAAAATTAAATATCGAGGACCGTTAATTTTAAGAATTTATGGCTTACTGAACGAACTAGAATTATCTAACGAGAACAGATACATACTATGTAATTTTATAGATCAAAATAGTGAAAAGTTCAATTTAAAAAAGGACATATATGAAATTAACAGCGATGTTACCTTAAATCAACTGTTTCTGTTTGCATATAGTAAAGCTAGAACAAACAATCTAATACCAAATCTCTATTCTGAATATGTTAACAGCGTCAATGCTATATCCCAAAAAATTGACACAAGCGCTAAATCTTCATAAATTCCGTTCAATAATTTAAGGACACAATTTAATGATTTATCAGTAACTCTTAAACACAGCATGAAAATTATTAATAAGGATGATTATTATTATGAAAGTAAAAAAAAATCAATTATTAATGTGAGCAATTATGACGGCTGAATCAAACTATATTATAAAGATTTGTTTACTCGGGGAAGCTAATGTCGGCAAAACTTCGTTGGTTTATCGGTTTATTGAAGATAAATTTAGGGGGAATTATAAGAGCACTCTAGGTGTAAACCTACTAAAGAAAGACATGAAAATTAAGGAATTCGGCGATGTATCAGCACAGATATGGGATTTAGGAGGTCAAGAAAGCTTTAGAAGTCTCCGGAAGTTGTATCTAGAAGGTGCAAACGGTGCTTTAGTAATATACGATTGCACTAAGAGAAGTTCTTTCGAAAAACTTGAAGATTGGATTTTAGATTTTAAAGATGCAAGGGGAGACGAGCCTTTAATTCTGATTGGGAATAAAAAAGATTTAACGGATACTATAAAAGTCCAAGAGAGTGAAGGTGTCGAACTTGCGAAAAAATATAATATGGAATTTAAACTTACTTCTGCTAAAACAGGATCAAATGTAGAAAAGGCTTTCAAGGAAATCATTAAAATTATTTTAGATAAGAGTTTAGATAGTTAGAGTTCTATATATCGCCCCTACAAATTTTATTTATGAATATCTGTAAAAAATAGAAATTTAACAATTCATTTATAAATGCCTTTATAAATAAAAAATCATTTATAAAGAAATACCGTTTTTAAAAGATATAATTTTAATTAGTTTAAATCACATTTATTAAGTTTGATGTAAGATGGTAGAGGAAGAGGAAGATTTAGAAGAAGTTTCTGAGGCCGTTGAAAAGGAAGAGGAAGAAGAAGAGGAGGGTTTAGATTACAAAATTGAAAATGTCGTTGCTACTGTTGTCGTCGAGATCACAGAAAAGATCGATTTAAATGTAATTGCTCGTAAACATGCGGATGTTGAATACAACCCTGAAAGATTTC
>Ga0255055_10002343_pt1 | contig 13426 bp, 9 predicted proteins | sample JV7_2_27_MG_FD_188633 | JGI IMG/M metagenome (GOLD analysis project Ga0255055, IMG submission 188633) | Seawater microbial communities from Jervis Inlet, British Columbia, Canada - JV7_2_27 | ecosystem: Environmental > Aquatic > Marine > Inlet | place: Canada: British Columbia | collected...
CCGAGTCGGTCGACGGATCCCGCATCTTCACGACGTTGGGATCGAAGCTGGTGCGCGGAAGCAGGCAGAGGGCGCCGATTCCGGCGGCGAGTGCCAGCCAGCGCACGGCCCCCGCGTGGCGGCTGAAGACCGCGAAGGCGTCGCCCCCGAAGCGCATACTGGCGCGCGACACATGGCCCTCGGGAAGCCGCAGCCAGGAAGTGAGCAGAGCCGGGAAGAAGGTCAACGTCAGAAACAAGATGATGAGCATGCCGGTTCCCGAGATCAGGCCGAGCTCCGCGACCCCGAGGTAGTCCGTGGGGATGAATACGTAGAAGCCGATGGACGTGGTGAGAGCGCAGAGAACCAGCGAGCTTCCGACGGAATCGACCGCCGCCAGGAGCGCAGACGGGTGATCCAGACCATCGCGTCGCAGCGCGGCGTAGCTCATCCCGAGGTGAATCGTGAAGTCGACTCCCAGGCCGATGAAGAGCACGCCGAACGCCAGCGAAATCAGGTTCAGGTGCCCGACGGCACCCGTGGCGAAGGCCGCGGTCCACGCCAACCCGACGAGAAGGGTGGCGACGGCGGCGGCGACCAGCCGCAGCGAGCGCAGCGCGAGGTAGAGAACGAAGATCACGAAGAGGAAGCAGAACACGCCCCCCGCGACGATGTCCCAGGCGAGTCCCAGGATCTCCTCCTGGTTGAGGGCCGGGTTCCCCGTCACGCGCACGGCCACGCCCTGCTCGGGTGTGAATCCCAGCTCCCGTGCGCTGCCCCGGATCCGTTTGAGGGGGGCCCCGGCGGGCAGCAGCGAGTCGAAGTCGAGGACCGGCTCGACCATGAGGACCCGACGCGTCGAGACGTCGAGCGAGGATCCGCTGAGCAGGAATTCCTCCCAGGAGGTCGCTACCGGGAACTCGTCGAAGGCGCCCGCGGTGGCGTCGCTCACGCGGTCGAGAACGCCGGCCCAGTGCGCGTCATCCATGTCTTCGGCCGAGACTCTCTCCAATCCCGCCTGCACCAGCGCGGCGACTTTGGCGACGCTCGAATCGCGCTCCAGCTCGGCGATCAGCGGCTGGACGAGCGCCATGTGGTCGGTGAAGTCATAGAGGTCGTCGACGCTGCGATAGACGAGTCCGTTGCGCTCGAAGAAGTCGCCCCCGCCCGGGATGAAGACATTGGTGAATTGACTGGTCTGCTCGCCCAGATGCGCGGCTAGCTGGCTGGCGGCGTCCCGGGCGAGCTCCGGTGTTTCCGCGTCGACCACCACCAGCAGGGCGTTGTTCAGGATGGGAAACAGCTCCGCGAACTCGTCGAGGGCCTTCCGCGAAGGAACGTCCTCTGCGAGCAGGCTCAGGTTGTCGGAGTTGATGCCGAGGTACGCGACCGAATAGCCGAGCGAGGCCAGCGCGAGGACCACGACCGCCCCCGCGATCCAAGGCGCGCGGGAGAGCACGAGTCTGACCCAACGGCTGAGGACCCTCCCGATCAGATCATCGAAGCGTCTCTTCACCGGACGTTCCCGCCATCAGACGCACCAGCACACCCGCCCGCGGGACCGGACGCCTGATGGCCTTCGCAGTGGAAAAAGGAGGTCGCTCTAGATCCCTCCCACCCCAAGTCTCAGTGTAGCGCGAGGGTGCGGGGCACATCCCCCCGGGGACAGTCCCCCTCAGCTCGTCGACCCGCAACCCGAGCAATGAGAAGCACGCGTCGCAAACGAGGCCCGCTCCCTGTGCGCTAGGTTTCGGCTATCTGACGGATAGACAAGAGGAGGGTACCCGGTGAAGCTCTACGACAGCACGATGGCGCCCAATCCGCGCCGCGTCCGCATCTTCCTGGCCGAGAAGGGGATCGATGTCCCCCTGGAGCAGGTGGACATCGGCAAGGCGGAGAACCGCAAGGAGCCCTTCCTCGCCAAGAACCCGCTGGGCACCCTGCCCGTGCTCGAGCTCGACGACGGCACCCATATCGCCGAGAGCATCGCCATCTGTCGCTACTTCGAGGCGCTCCAGCCCGAACCGCCGTTGTTCGGCGTGGACACCAAGGACATCGCGGTGGTGGAGATGTGGAACCGCCGGATGGAGCTCGAAGTCTTCAACACCATCACGGGCTGCTTCCGCAACACCCACGACTTCTTCAAGGGCCGCATCCCCCAGGTCCCCGAGTGGGGCGAGGTCTGCCGCGGCGCTGCCGAGAAGCGGCTGGCCTGGCTCGACGAGGTGTTGGCCGATCGCTTGTTCATCGCCGGCGAGCGCCTCACGGTGGCGGACATCACGGCACTCTGCGGCATCGACTTCGGGCGGATCACCAAGATCGGCATCAAGCCGGAGCAGAAGAACCTGGCGCGCTGGCACGAGGCCGCCTCGTCCCGACCGAGCGCCAAAGCCTGAGGCGCCCGCGACCCGAAGGCGACCGGATGCAGTGAGACCTTCCGGCTACGCCTCTAGCCAGGGGCTCTCAGCGAGAGCGTGAAGCGTCCAGGATCTTCCGCCGGGTGAATCGCGCCGCGGCCATTCCGCCCTGATCCGCGAGCGTCGGGGCGTTGAACTCGAGGTCGATCGGATCCAGGCCCTCGATCACGATCGTGAGCCGCTGCGGGCAGTCCGTCAGAGGTCCCCATTGGAACTCGGGAGGATTTCCACCCCGCGCCTGGCAAAGCTCGCGTCCGGCCTGCTCCACCATCGCTCTGCCTCGCTCGACCTCATCGCTCATCGGCACCTTCCTCCATTCCCTCAGTCGCAAAGAACCAGGTTAGCGCCTCCTCAGGCGATCCTGCAGCACGATCAGCGAGGTGTAGGAGAGAGGCACCGCGAAGAGAGTCCCGAACATCGCGACCATCAGTCCGAAGGTGAGCGCCGCGGCGAAGGGCCCGTAGCTCTTGGAGACGCCCGCGAGCCCCAGCGCCATGGGTAGCAGCGCCAGCGCGGTGGTCAGTGTGGTGAGGAGGATCGGCCGCAGGCGCCGGGCGCCCGACTGGCGGACCGCTTCGAGAAGCGGCATCCCCTCACGTCGCGCGCGGTTGATGAAATCGACCATCACCAGGGAGTCGTTCACCACCACACCGGTGAGACCGATGGTCGCGTAGAGCAGGCCGAAGCTGATCGTGTACCCCATGATCCCGACACCCGCGACCACCCCCATCAGGCCGAAGGGAATCGCGGTCGCGACCACCAGTGGCTGCAAGTAGCTCCGGAACTGGGCGGCGAGGATCATGTAGATCAGCAGCAGCGCCACCGGAAAGGCGGCGCGCAGGTTCGTGAACGCCTTGGCGGTCTCCTGGAACTCCCCTCCGTAGATCACCTCCACCTCGGGGTAGCGCGCCCCGAGACCGGCGAAGTGGCTCTCCAGCGCGCGGTTCGCGCTCACCGAGGTGGCCTGGTCCTCGTCGACATCGGCGTAGACGGTGACGGCGCGGGTGCCGTCGTAATGCGACAGCGACTGATACCCGCGAGCGAACTCCACATCGGCGACATCGGCGAGCTTCATCAGGTAGCCGCCGGGTGTGCGGACCTGGGCTTCCAGGATGCTGCGCACGTCCCGGCGGTAGCGGAGCTCGGGAAGCACGCGGATGTCGAACTCCTCCTCCTCGCCGGGCTCTCGGAAGCTCGATGCAATGAGACCGTCGTTGGCGGCCCGGAAGGACGCCGCGATCCCCTCGAAAGAGAGCCCGTGCTGACCGGCGCGCTGCTCGTCGACCACCAGGCGAATCTCCCGGGGTCCCTCGCGCAGGTTGTCATCGACATTGGAGACGCCGGGGATGGTCCGCAGGTACTCCTCCATCTCCCGCGCGATCGACTTCGAGACCGCGTAGTCGTCCCCCTGCAGCCTTACGGCGACCGGCTTTCCCACCGGCGGTCCGCTTCGCGGCGCCAGTGCGTGCAGCTCGACCACCTCTTCCGGGTGGGCCTCCCGAACGCGATCGATTCGCTCCTGTACCAGAGCGATCGCCTTCTCGGGGGCGAGGATGAACTCCTCCCGGTCCACGATGGTGGCGAGAGCCATGGCGACGTTGGTGCCGGAGTAGGGCTGCGTATCCCCGGTCACGGCGGTGCCGACGAAGGTAGAGTAGTCGACGAGGGTCTCGCCCAGCAGGTCGTCCAGCTCGCGCTCGACCTTGCGGAAGACGGCATCGGTGCGGTCCAGACCGAAGTCCGTCGGGGCCTCGAGCACCACGAAGAAGTTGTTGTACTCCGACTGAAACATCACCACCGGGAGGTGGGTGGCCACCCCCGCCGCGAAGATGAACAGCGCCACGGCGAGCGTGCCGAACGACAGGCGGTGACGCAGGACCACGTCGAGCGCGGCCAGGTAGAACCGACGCAGCTGACCGATTCCCCTGTCGACCCGCACGTGCATCGCCGCGAAGACTCCGACCATGCGCCCGAATCTCCCGCGCGCCTCCGGCCGTGCCTCCGCGGCGTGCCGGCTACCCAGATCGTAGTAGTGGGCGGGCAGGATGATCAGGCACTCGAAGAGGGACGCGATCAGACAGACGATCACGGTCTTGGGGAGGATCGACATGAACTCGCCGGACGTCCCCCCGATCAGCAGGAGCGGGAAGAAGGCGGCACAGGTGGTCGAGACCGCCGCGGTCACCGGCCACATCACCTCCTCGGCCCCTTTCACGATCGCCTCCCGCAGGGACTCCCCCTCCTCGATGCGGCGGTAGATGTTCTCGAGGACGATGATCGCGTCGTCGACGAGCATGCCCGATACCAGGAGCATTCCGATGAGCGACATCGAGTTGATGGTGAGGTCCATCAGCGGAAAGAGAATGAAGGCGCTCAAGAAGCTGAACGGAATCGCGACGATGGTGAGCGTCGCATTCCGGAACCCGATCGTGAACCAGAGGATCGCCATCACCAGGACGACACCGGTCAGCAGGTTGTTCCGGAGCACACCCATGCGCGCGGAGACCCACTTCGATGTATCCCAGACGACGCTCAGCTCGATACCCTCGGGAACCGTCTCCCGCTGTGCCTCGACCCAGCTCCGCACACCGGCCGCGACATCGGTCAGGTCGGCGTCATTGTCCTTGGAGAGGCCGATCATCAGTGACGGGTTGCCGTTGTAGCGGCCGTAGAAGCGGCGCTTCTCGAGCTTCTCCTCCACTCTGGCGAGATCCCGCAGGTACACGTAGCTGGCGCCCGGGCTCTCGCGCAGGACCGTCCCCAGGATCTCCTCGATCGACTGGAAGTCCCCCGTCGCGCGAAGCGTCGCCTCACCCTCGGATCCCGTGAAGGTTCCCGCCGGCAGATTGAGATTGTGAGACTGAATGCGCCCGACGATGTCGACCAGGGTCAGGTCGTAGCGCGAGGCCTCGTCCCGGTCGACGATCACGTGCACCTCTCGCTCGTGTTCGCCTCGCATCTCCGCCGTGCGCACGCCCGGGAGGTCGTCGAGTCCCTTCTTGAGGTCGCGCGCGACCTCGAGGCGCGTCATCTCCCCCAGATCGCCTGTGTCGGCCACGACCACCATCAGAATGGGGTAGGTCTCCCCGATCGAGAGCTCCCGGAGGTACGGATCCTCTGCGTCGGGCGGCAGATCGTCCACGCGTTCGATCGCGGCGCGCAGGTCGTTGATCGCCGACTCGTACTCCGCGTCCGTGAGGGTCTCCTTCCAGTCGATGAGGATCGACGAGTAGTTGGCCCGCGACTCGGAGGTCATCTCCTTGATGTCCGGAAGGTCGCGGATCTCCTCCTCGATCTTGGCGGTGATGAGTCGCTCGACCTCCTCTGCCGACGCGCCGCTCCAGACCGTGCCGATCAAGGAGGCGTTGAAGGAGATGTCGGGGAAGAAGTCGACGGGGAGGCGCGTGAAGCTGACGAAGCCCGCCACCATGCAGACCATGAACAGCACGTTCACCAGGACGGCCTGTCGGATGCTGAAGCCGGGGAGGCTCACGAGCCGTCCCCCACGATCCTGACGCGCTGTCCCGCGCGGAGCTCGCGAATCCCGCTGATGGCGACCCGCTCGCCATCGCCCAGCCCTTCGATCACCTCGATCAGCCCCGGGCGGAACGGCACCGGCCGCGTCTTCACCCGGCGCCGGCTGACGATTGCCGTGCTCGCGTCCCTTTCGAGCACGAACACGTAGTCGAGCTCGAACTCGCGCTGCAGTGCTCGGCGCGGGATCCAGATGGCGGGGCTGGAATCCCCGACGCTGAATCGCACCCGTCCCAGCATGCTGGCGAGCAGACGCCCGTCGGGGTTCGGCACGTGGGCCCGTACCGGGTACTTCCGGGTCCGCTCGTCCGCGGCGTACCCGACCTGGGCGATGGTGCCGGTGAACCCCTCCTCCGGGAAGACATCGACCCGGAGGCTCACCGGGTCGCCGACCTGAAGTGCCACCACCTCGCGGTCCGTGACACCGAACTCCACCTCGATCGCGGAGAGATCGAGAAGCTCGACCACCGGCTGTCCGGGCTGCAGGTAGGCGCCCGGCTCCAGGTCGAGGGAATTGACGACGCCGGCGAAGGGAGCGGTGATGGCGGTCTTCTCGAGCCTTGTGCGGGCGTCGGAGAGGGCCGCGCGCGCGTCCAGCAGCGCCGCGTAGCTGGCGCGCTCTTCGTTGGACGCGCGGTCGAGCTGAGCCTCGCTGGCGACGTCGCGCTCGGCGAGGCCGCGCTGCCGCTCGAGCTCCGTCATGGCGAACCCGCGCGCGGCCTCGGCACGCAGCAACTGGGCGCGGGCACGCTCCACGGCCGCCTCGAGAAAGGTCCGCTCGATCTCGATCAGCATTGCGCCTGCTTCGACCCGTTCGTGCTCCTCGGCGCCCACCGCAACCACCCGCCCTGCGACTTCTGCCGCGACCACCACCGATCGGATCGGCGCGAGCACCGCGGAGAGCTCCGCGGTGTTGCTGCCGATCTCGCGGCGCGCGACATGGGCCTCGACCGAGAGCAGGGCCTCGGCGGGGACCGCGCTCGCAGCCACGGCGGGCCCCGTCCCCCCGCCTTGCGTCGCCGTCACTGCGTCCTCCCGCTGACGCCGGGCGACCGCGTCGGGCGAGGTCCAGAACATCGCGATCGCTCCGAGCAGAGCGGCGGCTGCCAGCGCCAGCACCACGAGCGGCACGGTCTTCGAGGTCATCTCGGGCTCTCCGCTCCGGGCGCGGACGTCTCGTACAGGCCACCCCGCAGCAGTTGCATCAGCGCGCCGAGGGCACGTGACGGATCGACGCGCTGTCGGTCGAAGGTGACGCGGTGCACCAGGCCGTCGAAGAGCGCGAGAAGAAGCAGGCTCACCTGGGCGGGATCGACATCGGAGCGAAACTGGCCTGCGCGCGCGCCGGCCTCGATGAGCCCCTCGAAATCGCGCTCGCGTTCGCGGTAGAAGGCCTGGTACGCGTCGAACAGACGCCGGCGGGCCTCCGGATCCCGCGCGATCACGCCCCACGCCTGGTTGTGCAGCGAGTAGGACCGGCGTGTCAGGTCGGGAAGAGCCGCGACGACCCGCGCGCTCAGCATGTCTTCCACGGATCGGATCGGCTCATCCGGGCTCGGATCCACCGTGGCCGCAATCCGCTCTCGCACCTCTTCCATGGAGGCGATCACCGCGTGGATGAGCAGATCCACCTTGGACTCGCAGTAATTGTAGAGAGTCCCCTTCCCCACCCGCGCGCGACGCGCGACCTCTTCCATCCGGGCCGCGTCGAAACCCTGCTCGGCGAAGACCTCCTGGGCAGCGGCCAGGATCCGCCGCCGTTTGTCCCTCTCGCGGCCGGGCTCACCGGCCGGCCTCGAATCGGTCGCAGTAGCCACACTTCCTCCAGTACTGACCGGTCAGTTCTGGAAGATAGCAGAGCCGGTCGTTGGCGAAAAATCCCAACCTCGGTCAGAGTTGCCCGGATGGCCAGGTTCCACAGCACCGCCGCGCCCGGGCTCATCCGATCCCCCTTCCGGGCTCCACCAGTACGGCCCCAGCCACAGGTCGCTCGGTGGCGGAGATTCTGGTCAAGTTCACGGAACCGCCGCTGCTGGATCTGATCGTGTGGAGCGTGAAGGAAGAGAGACATGGATCTCAGCTATAGCCCCAAGTACGAGGCCTTCCGCCGGGAGGTCCACGACTTCCTGGAGAAGAATCGCGATCGCGCCTCCTCGGGCAGCATCGCCATGAGGCTGGGCGAGAAGGATTCCAAGACGCTCGAGTGGCAGAAGATCCTCATCGAGCACGGCTACGCGGCGCGGACCATCCCCCGCGAGTACGGGGGATACGGCGCAGAGCCCGACCTTCTCGAGCGCCTGATCATCGACGAGGAGTTCAACAAGTCCGGCCTCTCCAGGGGCATCGGTGGCCAGGGCCCCGAGATGCTGGTGCCGACGCTGCTCGAGCACGCCAGCGAGGAGCAGAAGCACGCATGGGTCGGCCCCACCATCCGCGGAGAAGTCGTGTGGTGCCAGGGCTACTCGGAGCCGAATGCCGGCAGCGACCTGGCCAACGTGCAGACACGAGCGGTCGAGGACGGCGACGAGTTCGTGATCAACGGACAGAAGATCTGGACCACGACCGCGCACCTCGCCGAGATGATGTTCGCGCTGATTCGGACCGAGCCGGACGCCTCCAAGCACGCGGGCCTCAGCTATGTCCTGATACCGATGGACACCCCCGGCATCGAGATCCGTCCCCTCAAGACGATGACCGGCCATTCGGAGTTCAACGAGGTCTTCTTGACCGACGTGCGGATTCCGCGAGCCAACGTCGTCGGCGCAAGGGGCGAGGGCTGGAAGATCGCCAACACGACACTCAAGCACGAACGCAACATGCTGGCGTCGAGCGCCCTGCTCGAAGGGGTGTTCGGCGGCCTGGTGGCGGTCATGCACCAGGAGACCTCGACCGGGGTGCGTCCGATCGATAGCCCGGTGTTTCGCGACCGCCTCCTGCGCCTCCAGGCCCGGATCCTCTCGATGAAGTACCACAGCCTGCGCATGCTGACCTGCAACCTGAAGGGGGAGTCGACCGGAGTCGCGGGCCTGGTCACCAAGCTCACCGGGTGCGAGCTGAGCCACCAGATCGCCGCGCTCGCGATCGACGCGCTGGGCGAGCTGGGCGTGCTCTACGACGGCTCGAAGTACCTGCGCAACGGGGGAATGTGGCAGTTCCAGTACATGTTCTCGCTGGGCCTGATCATCGGCGGCGGCACCGCCCAGATCCAGAAGAACATCATCAGCGAGCGCGGGATGGGCATGCCCCGCGAGCCGAGGTTGGAGAAGGGTCGAAACTGATGGATTTCGGACTGTCGGAAGAACAGAGGCTGCTCGAGGAGAGCGTACGGCGCTATCTCGACACCGAGGCGCCGATCGGTCGGGTGCGCGAGATCGCGGAGACACCAACGGGTCATGACCCCCCGCTGTGGCAGGGGCTCGCCGAGCTCGGCGTCGCGGGAATCCTGGTTTCCGAGGAACACGGTGGAAGCGACCTGACGCTGCTCGACGCGGCGGTCGCCGCCGAGTCACTGGCCTGGGCTGTGACGCCCGCTCCTTTCCTGGGAACGGCGGTCATGGCGCCGATCGCCCTGGCCAGCTCGGGAACCCCGGGGCAGCGAGCGGAGTGGCTGCCGAAGATCGCCTCCGGTGCGACCTGTGTGGGCGTGGCGGCGACGGAGCTCCTGTCGGTGCACGAGAACGCCGGTGTCCGGCTCGAGGGCGGGCGCCTCCAGGGCAAGGCGCTCTTCGTCGTGGACGCCGGCGCTGCGGACGTCTTCCTCGTGCCGCTTCCGGGCGAGAGCCTCGCTCTCGTCACGCGGGACGCCGCAGGCCTGTCGATCGAGCTGCTCACGACGGTCGACCGCACCCGCCGCGTCGGCGAGCTCTGCTTCGAAGGGGTGGCACCGGACGATTGGATCGGCGGCGAGGGCGCCGCCGCCGAGGGCACCGCGCGAATGCTCGACGCGGGTCGCATCGCTCTGGCGGCCGACCTCCTCGGCGCCAGCGAGCGCTGTCTCGAGAAGGCGGTCGAGTACGCCAGGCAGCGCGAGCAGTTCGGACGGCTGATCGGCTCGTTCCAGGCGGTGAAGCACATGTGCGCCGAGATGGCCGCTGAGCTCGAGCCGGCGCGCTCGCTGGTGTGGTACGCCGCCCACGCATTCTCGGAGCTGCCCGCGGAGGCATCGCTGATGGCGGCGCATGCCAAGGCGCACCTGGCCGAGATCGGCACCGAGATCGCGCGCACGTCCACCGAGGTGCACGGCGGGATCGGCTTCACCGACGAGCACGACCTGCACCTCTGGTTCAAACGCGTGGGTCTGGATCGCCAGCTCCTGGGCGGTCCGACGGCGCTTCGCGAGGACGCCGCTCGCCTTCAGGGGTGGACCTAGACCGACCAGGAGCCGGAGAACTGGAATTGGCGAAAAGAACGCTGAGAACAGAGCTGTGTGACATGCTGGGGATCGAATATCCCATCTTGAGCGCGGGCATGGGACCGAGCCTGGTCGGTGAGAAGACCGGTGCGCCGGTGGAGCTGGTCGTCGCCGTATCGGAGGCGGGCGGGCTCGGTGTTCTGGGTGCTGCCGGCTACACCGTCGACGAGCTGCGCGAAGCGATCCGAGAGGTGCAGAAGCTGACCGACAAGCCCTTCGGCGTGGATCTGCTCCTGCCCCGCGAATTCGTCAACGCGGGCGACCAGGAGGATGTCGGCTCCAAGACGGCTCCCCTCGCCGACCTTCTCAAGAATCTCCCGGCCCCCCATTACGATTGGGTGATGAAGGTCAAGGAGGAGATGCAGCTTCCCGACATCGATGCCACGGTCCGCGTGGCATCCACCACCTCTCGCCCCCATGCATCCGTACAGGTCTGCATCGAGGAGAGGGTTCCGCTGTTCTGCTCCGGACTCGGCAACCCGGGCTTCATGGTCGAGAAAGCCCACGCAGCCGGGATGAAAGTTCTCGGTATCGCGGGCAACAGCAAGAACGTGAGACGCATCGCCCGATCCGGCGCCGACCTGGTGGTTGCGCAGGGACACGAAGCGGGCGGCCACACCGGAAGGGTGGGCTCGATGGCGCTCTGGCCGCAGGCGATCGACGCGGCCGCCCCGACGCCGGTACTGGCGGCCGGGGGGATCGGCGACGGCCGGGGTGTGGCGGCAGCGCTGGCCGTGGGCTGCGTGGGCGTCTGGGTCGGGACGCGCTTTCTCGCCTCCGAGGAAAGTGGCGCCCTGGACGTCCAGAAGGAGTTGATTCTCGAGGCTGACGACGAGGACACCAGGCGAACCTACTTGTACACCGGCAAGACCTCCCGAGCGACCTACTCGCGCTTCCACGACCTCTGGGAGGAGTCCGGTCTCGATCCGCTGCCCTTCCCCATGCAGGTGTTGCTCGCATCGGCCGTGGTCGAGATGTTCCGCAAGGCGGGGAAGAAGGACTACATGGGGCCATTTGCCGGCCAAGTGGTCGGACTCATCAAGGAGATCAAGCCCGCTGCGGCGATCCTGGAAGACATGGTCGAAGAAGCGGCAGAGATCCTGACTCGAAGGCTCCCCGAGCGCGTCATCGCGAAATAGCCGCGGGGACGGACCACCAGATTCACCGATGAATCGCCCGTTCGCCGAGTAGTTCTTGACCGTATTGTACTCGAGGCCCCGAAACTCAGGCGTTGCCTGACCCCAGCGGCACGTGGTAGGAATGGCCCAAGCGCCGTGCAGAGGGTGCGGTGCGCCCGATTCAGCATATGATGGGAGGAGTCATGAGGAGACTCGCAATCGCATTTTCGATTCTCGCGCTGTTCGCCTGCGGACAGGGGGAAACCGGTCCGGCGGGAGAATCCCAAGCCCCGCCGGGGGTTTCCGCGACCGGCGATGAGGCTGTCGTGGTCGAGACCGAGGAACTGGTGGTTATTTCGGAGCCAGCTGCCGCGGAGCAGGTGCATCCCCAGGTCGCGAGCTGCCTGGATTTGGTCCGGCAGACGAAGTTCCAATGGGCGCTACCGGTGTGCCTCATCGCGCTCGAGATCGATCCCGACAACCAGGAGGTCCAGGACGCCGTGGCGAAGGCGCAAGCCGAGACGGCGAAGATGGCGGGAATGGACGAAGCAGCAGAGGGTCTAGCCGGTCAGCTGGGACAGTAAGCGGGGAGTCTGTTCCAGGAGACGCTTCATCCCCAGCTCTCCCGCTGTCTCTTCCGCGCGAGCGAGCAATTCTCGGGCGCGCCCACGCTCGTCAGACGAGGTGGGACCGGCGTCGAGGAGCATCCGCCCGTATGCGTACTGAGTTCGGGCCAGGTGGGGCCTCGCGCCGATGCGCTGACTCGACTCGATCGCCGCCTCATAGTGGGTCGCCGCCCGCTCCCGCTCTCCACGGGTCTCCGCGAGGCGGCCGAGCACGTACTCGAGCGACCCGAGGTAGACGCGCATGTGCTGGTGCGACACGGTGAGATCGGCGTAGGGCAGGAGAAGATCGTACAGGGTCTTTGCCCGCCGCTGATCACCGAGGTACGCGCAGGCCTCGGCCGCGACTGCGAGGGTCATGAGCCAGGCTTCGTCCCGCGGCACGTCGGCGAAGTTCCCCGCTGCGATCCGCTCGAAGTGCAGCCTCGCGGGTTCCGGCTCGTCGAGCTCTGCGGAGAGAAACGCGGCGAAAGCCCAGGAAATCGGGCCGATGAAGGAGGCCCGATCCAACAGGCCCTCGATCAGCTCCCGCGTGGGGGGGAGTTCCCCGCGGAGGTACTGGAGCCACCCGGTCAGCACCGCGAACAGGAACTCGGCATTGGAATCGTCGGCCTTGCGACCCAGCTCGAGGATCTCGAGGTTGAGACGCTCCGCCTCATCGATGCGTCCGTCCGCCAGCGCACGCGCCATGCGAAAGCGGGACACCGAGTGGCGGTAGATGGGGACGCGAAGCTTTTCGGCGAGGTCGTGGCAGGCCCCGATCTCGCGGTCCGCGCCAGTGACGTCCCCTAGCGCCAGGAGGGAGCGGATGCGGCTCTCCCGTGCCACGAACACCTTCTCCTTGGAACCGCAGCGGATGGCGAGGTCGAGGAGCTCCGTCGCCAGCTCGAGCCGCCGGCGAATGTCGTCGGGACCGAGGAGCGCGGCGAGGCGCGAGTAGAGCGCACCGAAGAGTGCATCCGCGTCACCCGACTCGCGCGCCAGCACAACCGCCTCTCGGCTATGGGACTCGCGCGCCTCCATGGAGATCTGTTCAGCCAGCTGGCTGAGGAGCCGGGCCCGCAGGGCCGTCTCCCCCTCCCCGGCCTGCTCGAGCGCCTCCTCCAGCAAGGCGCGGTACTCATCGGCCGGGCCGCCGGGCGGCTCGTCGGCCCGAAACTTCGGCCATCCCCCCATTCCGAGGATGGCGCGTGCCAGCAGGCGCGCGTCGCCGAGCTGGCGGGCGAGGTCGATCACCTGGCGGAAAGCCTCCCTGGCGCGCGGATAGCTCCCGGCGTGCCAGAGCGCCTGCGCCATACCGAGAGTGAGCTCCCCGCGCCGCGCTGGGTTCGCCGGAATCGCGAG
>Ga0255055_10002344_pt1 | contig 13425 bp, 21 predicted proteins | sample JV7_2_27_MG_FD_188633 | JGI IMG/M metagenome (GOLD analysis project Ga0255055, IMG submission 188633) | Seawater microbial communities from Jervis Inlet, British Columbia, Canada - JV7_2_27 | ecosystem: Environmental > Aquatic > Marine > Inlet | place: Canada: British Columbia | collected...
AACATCTTACTAGATAAGGCTGTCCAATACATCGAGATGGTGGACAAGACCAAGCCGATTCCAACTGGTTAGCATGAACTATAAAAGATTCTTTGCCCTGTGTCTTGGGGCTACTGCTAACATTGTGCTATTAGGCATAGAGTTCATGGCTTTTCTTTTTGGTCGCCAGAACGGGACTTATAATGCCCTTGTGGTGATTGGTGCTGAGATATATCTGGAGATTCCATTGATGATAATAGCGACCATAATACTGCTGAAGATGGCTTATGAGGAAGGATGATATGAAGGACTGGAAGGGACTGCTGATAATCTGGGGATGGATAGTGGTCGGGTATCTGCTAAAGACAGTCGAGATGATATTAAAGGGGTTGGGATATGGATGACAAAGGCGAAATGAATTTTTCCAAAATCCTATTTTTGCATATCAATAGAATACTGACCTTTGCAGGCGTTGATGCAGATATGTATATAGCAGCTGTGGAAGCATTTGACGATGTTTTAAGCCCATATCATAATGGTTTAGAGGTCGGGGATGCACAGGATAAATATGACGCTGTTATAGCCACAGCAGACGAATACAAGGGCAAGAAACCAGAATTAAAGGCAACAGAAAGGAACTTGGCAAGGGCAAAGTTCAAAGCTTTGATGAAGGTTGCTGAAACAAAGAACTTGTTATTAGTAAGAGTTGATAGACAGGAAAAGTGGGAACTTGAAGATGAATAAAGAAAAGAAAGCAGAATATATGAAGGTGTGGCGAAAGGCAAACAGGGCAAAATGTAATATTCATAATCGAAGATATAGACTTAAGAAATTTGGAATAATTATACCAAAAAAGAAACTAACAGAACAAGAAAAGAAAGAAAGAAAATTATTGGCAAGAAAAAAATATTATACTAAAAATAAAGAAAAGATAAGAATAAGACGAAGACCTTATCAAAAAAAATATATGAAAAAATATTTTAAAAAAGCAAAGATGAAGGTTTTTCATTATTATAGTGGTCATCCTGCGAAGTGTGCTAGATGTGGTTTTAAAGATGTTCGTGCTTTACAATTAGACCACATTGCTGGTGGTGGTGTTAAACATATCAAAAAAATAAAAATGAATCATTATGCTTGGGTTATAAAAAATAAATTTCCTAACAATTATCAAATTCTTTGTGCTAACTGTAACTGGATTAAAAGATTTGAAAATAATGAAGTGAGAAAAGATGAAAATGAAACCAAAATTAATTCGTAAATGGAGATATAGAATCAATAGAAGGAATAAGAATCTTTTAATAATTATATGTGGTTCTACTGGTTCTGGCAAGTCTTTTTGTGGTTTGACCATTGCCAAGATGATTAATCCTAATTTTGACGTAGATAAACACGTTGTTTTTAGAGTAGAGTCCTTTATGGAACTTTTAAATTCTGGAACACTAAAGAGGGGTTCTGTTGTGGTATGGGATGAAGCAGGTGTTGGAATACCTGCAAGGGAATGGTATTCTATATCTAATAAGGCTATAAACTACGTTTTACAGACTTTTCGACACTTGAATCTATGCGTTATATTCACTACGCCTTCATTCGATTATGTTGATAAACAGACAAGATTGTTGTTCCATGTCTATATCGAAACTGTTAGGATAGACTATGAGAACAAGATGGTTGAAGTTAAAGTCATGGAAAATCAGTTCAATCCAGCAATGGGTAAGGAATACAAGAAGTATTTCTGGATTGCGGGGAAGAAGAAAGAACGATTTCATATAGGAAAACCAACCAAGCTAATGGTGAAGAAATATGAGAAACTTAAGAAAGTTTTCTCAAAACAGTTAAGGCTGGATGTTGAAGAAGATGTTAAACGTGCTAGAATCAAGGAAACAAAGCGAAAGAGAACAGATACTGATATGATTGAAACGGGTAGGAAAGAAGGGTTAGACTTTAAAGACAAATATAAGATAATGTTTAGGTTTCAAATAGGTCAAGATAGGGCAACCCGAATACAAAGGGGTGTGGGTATAGAGAAGAAAATCTCACAGTCTTATAAGACTTAACTTAATTTATAACGATGGTTAAAATCGCACACACTTATACGATAATTAACTGTTTAAACAAAAGGGGAACTTTGTTATGCCAAAGATTAAAGTGCCTAAAGAAAGAAGGAAACTTATCACACCTGAGGTCATGGGTGGGATGATTAATAGAGCAAAGACTAGGAAGGACAAGGCGGTTCTTGTGTTCTATTATATCTTCGGGACTAGGGTGTCCGAAGCATTTACCATCACTAAATCAGATATGTGGATATACGGGGACATCCTTTATGTCAAGATCAAGAGGTCTAAAACAAAAGGAACATTCCCCAAGATTGATACTTTAAGGGCTAAAACGACCACGCCCTTCATACATTATTTGATAGCCCACTGGTCAGAAGTGCAGGAAGGAAGGCTCTTTGACTATGGAGAAAACTCCAATACTTTCAGAAATAAGGTCTGGAAACTGGTCAAATCGGTGAATCCAGACGCTTGGGTTCATATATTCAGACATACCAGAAATGATGCTTTTCGCAGAAAGGGCTATACTGCTGCACAGAGGATGGCTTGGTTCGGCTGGGTTGACCCAAAGACAGCGGATAAGTCTTACAGTCATCCATCAGAGAAAGAGATTGAACAGATGGGGGGTGACATTGAATGAACAAGAATTTCTACATAAAGGGCGAATACATCTTGATAATGTTTATAATGGCTCTGATAATATCAGGCATACTCATATTATATCTTTCTACCATGCCGACCTGTGCAGAAGTGGCAGCGGCAAAGTGCATGGAATATTGCATCTCCCAGAAATGTATCTGCCAATAGATAGATAAAAATAAGAAAAAGGGTGTCCTATTTGGATAAAAGAATCAAAGATTTTTCTATCCCCTGAAGTAATTGACAATTACGCCTATAACTACAGCAGCAGCCACAACGACAGCTATGGTGGGTTTATGGGAAACAAAACAATATGCTTACGCTTCTAACCACTCACCAAATGTCTCTGCACCTTCCAATCCTTCTGTTGTCACGTTATATTCATAGGTGTCTGCTGTCTGTGTGGTTCTTACTTGCGACAGGATTTCTGCACCCAATGAGATAACAATGGCAGCGACTACAAAGGCTAATGCCAATGAGCCGAATTGTCCTAATGTAAGTCCTTTCATAGAAAGAGTGGAATTCGTATAATATATAAATCAAGTGTTACACTTGGTTTAAGATGTTATTCGCTAACATTCTTCGTCTATATAATACTCTCGCTTCGGCAAATGTTGTATCAAGCATTGCCTTTTTAGGCTTTCCTTTCTTGGTATAATGTAACAGGAACAAAACACGGGAAGCGTGTGCCGTGTTGATAGCCAACGTCTTTGATAGTCTGTCTATCTCTTCCGCTATATCAGCATCTATCCTTAATACTTTAGACTTCATTTTCCTTTCTCCAACACACCGATAGCGACTATTATCACCCGCAAGAAGAAATACATCACTACAAGCATCGTGGTTCCGATTAAAGCCCAGTATCCCGCAGCCAGCATTGACGATACGTCCGTGTTCAAGTTCTGCATTATTCCCATCCCGATTCCTATATCTAGGATCAAGAGGAACATCCCAATTATGAGAAATAACATCTGCATCGTCCATTCCTCCTTGGCAAAATTGATCCCTAGATATGCGAGAACGAGAACAATAATAGGGATTGCGAGAACAATCCCCACATCCGTTACCCCAATAGTATTGCAGGCACCTGTGTTGGTGTTACAACCATAGCCGCAGGTGATGTTTTCTGTGGTGGATTCGATGCTCCCACTCGTATTAAGGAGGTTCCTATTATACTGGGAAACATCAGAATCCAAACACGTGGTAGATGAATTGGTATAGGCGTGGACAATAGAAGGTGTAAGTAATGAATATGCTAACATCACAATGAATATCCAACGCCTATCCATATTAATAATTCTCATCTTCTGATTTATAAATCTTCCACATCTCTTTTACAATTCTTCCCGTCATCACACCCAGTAAGAGCAAAATTATACTTCTTGTCATATTCTACATCATCCTTGATTGGTTCTATCACATCTTTTGTGAATCCCATTATACCACCTTTTGATCCTTTCCTTTAAAGTCGGGGGTTCTGTTTTCATTCCAAAATAACACATCATTCGCACCTGTTTTTCTCCATTAACGTTTCGGTAGTGTTTCCATCATAGTTCCAACGAACACCAGTATTATACATATAAGCGTGTTTTCTTATGATGTTGCACATCTTTTTTGTGAATGTTTCACTATAAACATAATTCGATACCACTATGAGAATCAATAGGTTCATTATCAATAAAATGGGAATAATTCGCCACATCAAACTTACCTTTTTGTTTAACAAATACAACCTAAATGTGTTAAAATACAAACACAATAACCAATAGCAAAACCAATTAATAATGATAAAATATTAACTTTTAGTTCTTTGTTCATCAAACCGCCTTCTTTGTTATAAATTCTTCAGCACATTTAGGACTACAAAATGTTTTATTAGTGCGTATATAACAATTTTTACATTTCAAACATAACACCTATTTTGATTATTCTTTTAATACCCATTCTAAAGCATTAACCCAGTGTCTAACATATTTTGGTTGTGGTTGTAATTCTGGTTTAAGCCTTCTTTTTAGTTTTCTATACGCTTTTTCGATTTCTTTTTCACTTCGCATCAAAATCACTCTTTTGTTGTAAGTGTTATTTCTACTTCTTTTCCAACCATTTTTCTATCTACTTTTTTGACATCAGATTTATCAATATCAAAAGTATTTCCATCTGTTGTCTCTATTCTGGCTTCACCATCCTCATAAAATGTCAATTTTTCTATAATACCATTCAATGTTATCTTCATTCTAATCAAACTCCTCGTTTTGTTATAGCCTTAAATTTTTCCTTTAAAAGTTCAAATTCAGCATTACCCCATAGTTCTGAATTTTTTTGGGCGAATTTTATAGCCTCTTTTTTATTCTTTGCTCTAACAGATATATGATTTCTTTGAATCATTTTTTGTTCTCTTTCAACGATAAATTCTTTCATTTTAATCAAAAACCTCATTATGTTTAACACTCTAATTCTTTGGCTAAAAAGCTAAAAGGATAACTACCACTATAACGAGCTTTAACACCATATTCATCTATCAGTATTATTTCTTTAAATTTTTTCATTTTAATCAAACCCTTACTTTTGTTTTCTGTCTTTCACAGAAACCCTCAAATGCGATTCTGTCTTAGCATTACTGCCCTTTTCAAAAGCTATCATCAACTGAGCTTTTGGGATACGCATTAGTTTCTGTTTCCATCTGCCTCTTTCCTTTATTTCTGGATTGAGATAGACGTAAATTTTTCTGCTCTTATAGACTGCCACTCTCTAACCCTCCCTGTTTTTCTTTTACATGCTTTGCAAAGGTAAACCATTATCCCTGTGTATGATACTCTGGCTAATCTGCCTACATTTTTTAGTGTTCCTTTGCATCTATAACACTCTTTAATCATCAAATAACACTCCCCTCTTTGTTACCTCAACCATTCTCTTGAGGGGGCAACATTTCTGCTCATCATAACCATTCTCTTGAAAGGTCGTTGCAGTTTCATAATGCTCTATCATCGTCTCATACACTTTGTTTCTCCCATCTTTCCTGTTGATTTCAATGATTCTAATGATTGTAACACCTAATTCTTTTAGCCTGTCCAATATGGATGTGCTTATAGGATAGCCCTGCCCTTTGATGTAAAAATGCTTCTTTGGTGTCCTCCATGTCATGTATATATTGCCAACGACCTCGCCAACATAATTCTCATTCACAAATATCTTCTCATCTGGCATATCACTCAGTCTCCTTTTCTTCTAGGTATTCAAGCATCTCTTTTCTTAATATCTCTGGTGTAACACTCAATGCGAACTTCCTGTTAATCAATGCGCATCTGCCATTAAGGAAGTGTTCCCAATCCTTACCTGCATCAGCATAGAACGTCTTTATCTCTGTTCTCAATACTGATTTCCTATGCTCATCTGTTATATTGGTTGCTATGCCAATCTGCAAGAAGTATTCCTCCAATCTGCCTGCCACGAAATCAGACATATTGAGACCATGTAACTTTGCTTTTGTAATCAAGTCAGATTCAATATAAATCGATGTTACTGTTTTTACCATATTACTCGACCTCCTCGATTCCCATTTCAACAGTCCCCATCACTTCTCCTATATCTGTATGAAGGTCTGGAAAATTCGAACCATTCAACTTCAAAGTGTCCATGTCATTAGCAACCAGTAAGTCTTGTGCTTGACTCAAAAGTTGCTCAACCTTTTTTAATACCTCTTTTTTACCTACCATTCATATCACCTAATATATCATTCATTAATGAATTATATAAAGATATGTATTCTAAACCTCATTAATGAATTATTTTATACGTATAACTATCAAAAAACCTATAACAAAGAACTTATTAGTTAATGTTTAACATTAATTAATATATTTTATATCTCCTATAATATATATGTTCCAAACGCAATAGGGGGGGGTTGTTATATAAGTTTATATATATTTAGATTATTTATTTATGCGTTATACGTGAGAATATAATCCCTGCATAGATACCTATAGGCAATAAAGTGAGCCAGAACAACCACTCAGGCAATAAAACCCCTGCGATTATGAATAGCATAGTTATACCTGACAGAACTAGAGTATCTATCTCCACCTTTAGAGTGAATCCTATGCCTAGAATGACAAATAATCCTAATATCCCCAATATCATAGGGTCTCCAAACAACTCTCCAAACCCTGTTCCTATTACATTCTCTATTTCTGGAATCAAAGGGCTAGTTAAGTTAGTGTAATTAGCCATATCATTCTCCTCTTATCACTCCATTCAATCCTACTGCCAATAACAATCCAAATATCGCATAAATCACATCTCCTAATGGAGATGGAAAATTCATAGCCTGAAAGTCAGGTAATAGGAAAAATGAAGTGAATATGAATACTCCTATGAGCATAGGCAGTTGTGATGCCCCAACTCCTGAGCCTCCAATACCTGTTAAACTATATGTTCCTGTGAGTGATGACATGCCTATAATTCCTGCTATTATCAATCCCAAAATTACTGTTTGGCTAGATATTAAGTCAGCAGTAGTTGGAATGAGGCTGATAATATCCCCCTCTGCAACATCTATCAAAAGAGATATAACAGGAGATGCTATATCAGAGTTATCCATAGCTAATGCTCCTAGATAGACTATCAAATTCACGAACAAAATTATTATCATTATTGTTGTGCCATAACCCACTAAAACCACCTATTCCCTGCCATGAAAATCAATCCTATGAAAGCTATATTAAGGAATATGAGCCAGTTAAAGAATCCTACAAAGGTAAATGTCGCTAAAATAAGCAGGAACATTAAACTAGAGCCTGTTCCCCCTAGTCTCCCTTTGCCCAAACCTGCTCCTGCCAACGATAAGAACAGAGCAATCAGATTGCCTGCCAATTCACTCAAACCTATTGCCCCATCAGGCAATAAATCTGCTAGGAAATCAGTCAGATATGAATGCTCCTCAACAACTATATATCTTGTGTGCCAATACCAAAAATCATACTCCTCCTTTTTAAACCATGTCTTTACAGTTATAGATTGCCCCTCTCTCCCTGTCATGTTAAAATTGACTACAATGCTCCCACCTACTGATGAGGTAGTATTGTTGGAATAAATAACTGTTCCATCAGCTAGAGAGATATTCATTCCATAATATTCCAAACTACTGTTTAAATCAATCAGAGTATAATTTATCAGAGTTAGATTATCAGATGTATTCCTAATATAAACATCTGTAGGAGTTAAGCTATAACCAACATTTGTATATAACCATGTAACATTCTCGGCAGTTTCCACATCCTCTATCTTGATTCTCAATAAGAAACTGCCACTAGGATAATAATTAGCCATAGATTCTGTTGCTCCATCAGGAGCCTCAGCATCTATTGTGTGAATAGAATAGGGATACAAATACATGTATCCCTTACCCTCGTCATCGGATATTCTAGCATCAACCTGTGAAATATTTGAGCCTATCAATCTGCTTGCTATGACCTCTACATTAGGATAGCCTGCAGGATATACATTAGAATAAACAAAGAATGTAACATAAACCCCCTCTCCACTAGGCAGTAAATATAATATATAATCCTCGTCTGTATCTGTAGAAACATTATCTATATATGCAACCCTTTCAGGATAGCCTACTGCAGAATATAACACAGTTATATTTCCATAGGGCATGTTTGTTGAATTGGGAGTGAATAAAGCCAGATTATATTGTGTAGTCTCAAATGTGGAGTTTGAAACAGTTATATTGAAAGTCAGAGCAGATTGTGTCAATTCGTCTAATACATCTATAGATAGCCCCTCTGATATTATGAACTGATATATAATATCTGAGGCAGAATAATTGGCAGTCTCTGAATTATTTGCTTTGAAATAATAATTCCCTGCTTCTAGGGTATTATTCCAACCTATGAATTGAAAGTTATTAGGATTGTAATAGTTCCATTCTGTGATAGCTTTCCAACTTTCAGATTCGTTCTTCCAATATAAGTTAAAACAAGATGAGTGGGAACATTCTCCTGTTAATGTGCCTATAGTATAGTTTAAAGTTATGTTAGAGGCAGGAGGAAAACTAGAACTATTAACATCTAAAACCCCACCTATCCATGAATAAAACGTAGGATTGGCTCTATTGATTGTAAAACTATCTGTATCAGTCTCTAACGTATAGTTTGAGGTTTCTGTAACATTACATACATAATCATAATATCCTGCTCCATAGACTACTGCAGAATTATTTTGAGCAGTAACATTTGTTGTATTCTGATACATTCGTGTAATACCCTCAGGTTGTGTGCATGAACATCTGGCAGTTAATTCAGTTTCATAGGTTATTGGTGATGATTCAACAAAGGTCTGAAAGCATGCCATAGAACTGTTCTGAGCAATAACATGAGTATAATTAGCAGTTTGATTAGCAGAGCCATCTGAATTATTAGCCCACATATACCACGAAAAAGTAGTAGCAGGCAGAGTTACATTCACATAGGATATATTATTGCTCCTTGATGTAACATAACCAACCCATGAGCCTGAGTGGTTTGAATAAAACAAAGAATTATTATAACCATTAGAATCTGATGAGTTCCATTCTGTTTGAAAATCTGCAGAAACACTAGGATTATATGTTGCAGGAACAACAGATGCATTATTATACCATGCTATAAAATCTGTAGCTTCTTCTTCTTCTGCTCCTATCGTGAATAGTTGATTCCCCAATATAATTATATCATAACTGATTTTTAGAAAATCTGCACTTCTAACATTATTAGATATTCTTATCTCTGTTATATTTCCTACATAGTCAGTTCCATACTGAGCCTCATAACCAATAAAGAAATCATCTGCAGTATTAATAGGGTCATCTGCTGATACAGGATTATTATCATACGTTCCATTAATATAATGCAGAACATTATCAGAATCAAAAGAACAACTCATCCAATTCCATCCTAGATTAGTTGATTCATAAGTGCTCCATGCATCATTTCCTGAAACAATACAGTTTGATAATTGATTCCCTCCTCCTACTCCATTGCCTGCTATCATAAACCAATAAGAATCTCTGCTTCCATGTTTTCCAAAAGGTTCATAAGTAGAAGAAGCCTTTATCGGTTTCTGTGTCCATAGTTCCATAGTTAATGCCCCTCCTGTTATATCGAAATTATCTCCAAAATCTACTAAATCATTCCCATCAAACTCCAACCCATATCCCACAGATTCTATTGAGCCATCATTTACCTGAGGAATCCACCTTGAGCCTGTTATTGTTCCTGCTATTCTATTAACAGAATCATAAGTAGTTGAGCCTGTTCCCTCTCCTAAATGGAATACTGCAACATAATTAACATCATAGGTATCAGTTGAATTGCCTAAAGCATTTGATGATAGATTTCCATAATAAACCCAAAAATACGAGCTATTATCTGCTAGAACATTCTTTTGAACCCAAACTATAGTATTGGCTTGATTACATCCATACGTGGTAGAATTATATCCCTCCCAATCAAAATGCAACAGAGATGTTTCATTCCCTGCAACAATTCTTAAACCTCTACAATTAGAATCTAATTTGTTTGCTCCAATCAGGGATGCAGTATCAATAGTTAGATTTAATATAATCGCCTGATTAGTTCCTACAGTTGAATCAACATCAACCCTGTATTTATAGGAATAAGAACTATTCCACCAACCAAACTCATCTAAAATTATTCCCTTTACAATCGGAACTATATCCAAAGCAAAAGGCTCTAATGATGCTTTTGCATATCCTATGAAATCTACCATATACCATTTACTAGGATTGATTGTAATATCTGTTGAAACAGGAACAGATTTCCATTCAATTCTCCAATCCTCAACCTGTTGATGATAACCATGCATACAAATAGAAGAATTATTTCCTGTTCCAAATTCAGAACAAACCCAAACCCCATCCTTATAATAAGTAACATTCTTAGCATATTCTACTTCCATCCTATCCAATTCAGTTATGTTTATTGCATGCTTATATGATTTGGAGAAATCTGATAATCTTAATGATAAAGAGCCTGCAGTATTCTTCTTGAACAATAGAGGCAGATGGAACTCTACTATTCCTGTAGGAGTATAATATCTAGGCTCTACCATTCGATTCAATATCTTTGATGGTATATCGTTAGAATCTTTTATAAGATTGAACGTGAATCCTGCCTTTTCTACTGCATAGCTAGGTGTAACAAAAATACATAATAAAAGTAACAATACTATAATCCTTTTCATATTATCCCCTAGTATCTATACCCTATTTGTTGCTCTGCAGGTTTGCTAGCCAGTATTGTCCATGCTATTGCTCCTAAAGGAACTATAACATAAAGCAATAGATTCATTAAGAGCCATGTTTCTGTAGGAATATCACTCCACAAATCCACTCCATTAAAGTTAGTGAATATTGTCTCGAACTGCCCCATGATGCTCTGTATTGTTGGGATACTCAAAAAATAAAGAAACAAAAATACCAACAGGAATATCCAATTAGCTAGCATTACTCCTTTCATAGTCTCACCTTAAACTTTTTTGTTTTGAATTTGGAGAGTTCTTTTGTTGGGAACGTCATGAAAACTCCCTGAGTTCTCATTCTTCTCCTGAACTCCTTAACTCCCCTTTTACTTCTAATAAACGTGGCTTTGCCAAATTTACTGGTAGATTTCTCTATTGATAATAAATCAGCAGTAGGTAGCAATCTTCTATCCCCCCTTTTCCTTTTCTTCTTTGAAACTCTCCTTTTAAATAGTCTTTTCTTTGGAGAGGTTGAAAAGGGATTTCTGAATCCCCCTGCCACATCAAAGGTCAATCTAGTCTTATTAGCTAAAGAAACCCCCTTTGATGTCTTTGTTGTAGTAACATAACTCAAATTAGCCATTTGCAACTGTTCTTTTTGCAGTTGCTTAGTCAGTTGAACACTCATTTGCCTTTGAGCCATCATAGGAGTAATGAATGAATCCTGCCTAGTATCTATGATAGTTTTCCTTTTCTGTTCTTCTCGTATCTCCTGAATAGGTTTGACTTTGTAGGAGAGGGCAACCATAGAAGAAGATTCCACCCTTTCCTTTTGCAGTTGCCCTCTCTTTAAAGTAACTAATGGAAATAACTTAGAACTTTGCTTGGTGTCCAAACTAAACGCAGTTATAGTATCTGATTTGCTAACAGGTTTTAATGAAATTGGAGCAATCTTAACATTTACTGCATGCTCCTGTGATTGCAGTAACATTAACCTATCCAAATTATGTGCTAATTGATATTGAGGAACATTCTGTATATCATCATATAATCCTGATGTTATCTTCTCTGATAAAGTTCTTTCAACTCCCTTTGTTTGCCATATTTGTTTTAAAGCATTTCCTCTCCTTAACTCATCTGCTTTAACAAATGCCTCCCATGATGATTTCTTCCCACTAGGAGCATAAATATCAAACCCCACCTTTTCAGGAACTCTCAATCCTATATCAGTTGTTTTTACATAAGGCATATTGCCTATTGTTTGTGTAGTTGTTAAACTGTATGTTCCAACATCAAACTTGCCCCATACCTGATTCATGGTTGAAATAGTTTGAATATTTGCTCTCCCCAAAGATGATACAGATGCCCTATAATAAATCTTATCTGATATTAAATCCTGCATAGGAATCTGTGAAATATCAACTCCTGTTTTAAAGGCAATTATCTTCCTTGAAACTCCATAGGGAGTTTCAATCTGCCTTAGAATAATATTAGCAGGTTTTCCTGATTTATCAGTAGTTAATAATAATCTTTCCCCTGCCTGTGAATCCAAAGTTGTTCCAGTTGTGATTCTCTCCCTTCCAACAATAGCCTCAGTATCCTCATAATAGACTTTGATGGTTTTTGGTTGTGTCATGATATTTTTAACGTCATAATGAGTTTTTAATGCTCCTGCTCCAACCATAGTGAGATAAGCAAATGCCTCCTCAGGTGGAACATATCCTTGTGTCATTCTTTGAGTTAGTTTATGTTGCCCAACTGCAACTGCAGTCAATCCACCAACAACAGGAATTGAATACAATCCTGCAAAGAATGTTGCCTGAGCATAATAATCCATCTGAGACTTTAGAACATGCTTTGCAGAGCCTACTGCTCCCAATTCCTCCAAAGACTTTGTTAGTTGAACTCTCTCCCCAAATATCTGCTTTTTAGTTTGTTCCCTATCAGGAGATAATGCCAATCTAACAGGAGTTAGTGGATTTAATACCCCATAAACGACTGAAATTGCAGGAGAAATAGCCACTTCTCTATATACTTTCTCCTGTTCTGCTTTTAATCTCTGCCTTTCCTGATATTCATGTGGGAGCAGAACAATATCAGGTGTTTGCCTGCCTCTCATTCTTTGAGTATCAGAAACAGTTGCAGTTGCTCCTGAAGTTACTGCCTGAGACATTAAGGTATCGAATTGAGCTTGCCTTTGAACATCTCTAGGAGTCTCAGGCTTTTTTTGTGTCTCAGGAACTTTTGCAACCTCAGGCTCACTTTCCACCACCCTTTCCTTTATGAGCATGACCTTTTCCCCATGAACAAAAGTTCCTGCCTGTCCACTAGCAACAGATTCCCTTAGATGTTTTTCCTCAGCAGTCTCATCTGTTTTGGGATAAGTGGGAACTCCTATCGGTTGCCAACCAAATGCTTTGGCCTCTTGAGGGTCAGCAGCAACCAACCTGCCTGAAGAATCCCTGACTATCTGCAAAGTCATCTTCTTTTCCTCCATGATTCCTCTAACAAT
>Ga0255055_10002345_pt1 | contig 13423 bp, 13 predicted proteins | sample JV7_2_27_MG_FD_188633 | JGI IMG/M metagenome (GOLD analysis project Ga0255055, IMG submission 188633) | Seawater microbial communities from Jervis Inlet, British Columbia, Canada - JV7_2_27 | ecosystem: Environmental > Aquatic > Marine > Inlet | place: Canada: British Columbia | collected...
AGAATAAAGATGATATTATATTTATAATATCGGTTATAATTTCTTCACTAATTTCATCAATATTTTTGATTATTTTATTTTCTTTTAATCCTTTTCAAATTCAGACTCCTATCCCACCCCCCACTGATGGTATAGGCTTGAATTCTCTTTTAATATCTCCATTTATGATTTGGCATCCACTTTTTACATTTATTGCTTACGCCATTTTCCTAATTCCCTTTACTATCTCAATTATTGAAATTATAAAGCCAAACAAGTCTCTGGAAAATTCTTATCAAAAATCCTTTTATAATTTTAGTTTAAAGTTTGGTTGGTTAGTATTAACTGTAGGTATTGGATTGGGAGCATATTGGGCAAAAATAGCACTTAATTGGGGTAGATATTGGGGTTGGGACCCTGTAGAGACGGTCTCTCTTGTTCCTTGGTTTTTTAGTACTGCGTACTTCCATACTATCACATTTAAAAAGAAAAATAGCAGACTAGTTAAAATCAACATAATTTCGATTTTTTTATCAATTATTTTTTCCACTTTGATAACACGTGGAGGATTTCCTTCATTACATGCATTTACTGATGAAAATAATCTGATAACTTGGACTTTAATAGTTGGCTCAGCATTAATTATCTTCTCGCTTTATGTTATTTATAATAGTTTAAATTCTTTATCTGAAGAATACAAGAAAACTAAACTCTTTTTAGATTATTTAAGTTACTTATTTCTTTATATGCTAGCTTTTGTTTGCATCTTTGGTCTATTTGTCACTCCTTTATCAATTTTTCTCTCATACTTCTTTAGTTTTAATATAATAGGCGTAGGACCAGATTTCTTCATTCTAATAACATTGGTTTTAGCGTCTGGATTAGGTGTTACGCTAATATTCTGCTCATTATATGGTACATATAAATTAAAATGGATTACTGTTGGAATTTTAATAGGTGTGGGATTTCTATCCGTCCTCTCTTTTGTATTATTTCTTTTTTCGAACATTTGGATAAATCCACTGATCGCAATATTTATTCTAGCATTACTAACTTCAATTTTAAAATTAATAAAAGACTTTGATAGCAGTAAAGGTTTAAAGCACTTCTTTAGAGTTAATTCAAAAACTTACGTTCATACAGGGTTATCGTTAATCTTAATTGGAACACTAATTGATCCTGAAGCCTGGTTTTTTCAAGATATTTTCTTTATTTCAGGGTTTATTTTTTTAGTAAGTGGAATAATGCCTTCTATACTTATTTTGTTTTTTCTTAAAAGAAGTGAGCAAAAGGACAAACTAATAAAATAGATTAGTATCTATGGTCTTTTAGTATCAATTTTTATTAATTTTTGAATGAAACGGGAATATTCAAATATTTTAAAGCGGTTCAAAATGAAACTTGAACATCGATCACGGTTTAAAATTGAAACTAAGGCAGGTTTGATTGTTTAAATTAACCAGTTTTAATAAAAGTTATAAAATATAAGAAATTTCCTTAAATTAAGCAATCATCTTACATATTTAATGTGTTCATATGTAAAACGAACTTTATAAAAAACAGAATTGCAACTATAGAGCTTTTATAGCTTAATTTTTTTTTAAGAAAAAAGGGGTTTAAATGAAAAAAAACAAGAAAATTTCATCTATTTTAATCACTATTATACTGTTTTTATCAATTATGGGATTTGCAATAGCAAACACGAGTGACTTCCCTGATTTCACCGGAGAGGGGCACTCGAGCTGCCATGGAGATATAACAGAAAGTAGCAGCGGCTATATCTCCATATCGTCAAGTTCAGGTTCATCTGTAAATCCAAGTGAAACTTTTACAGTGACTATTCAAATATTCAGTTTTAGTGAGGCTCAAAATGCAAATAATATTGAAGTAGGTTTTCCAAATGGAGATCCTGGTAGAGGAGATAATAAAAATTTTGCCTTTAACCCAGCTCAAGATTCAATCGATATTGATTCTTCTGGGAATTCGGTGACAATGGATTTTCAAGTTACAGCACCAGCAACTGAACAAACCTATACTCTTCATTCTGATGCTATTCGTAGAGCTGGTGGTAGTGGCCCAACCTATTTTGTTCAAGGCAATTTTATTGTTACTGTGGAAGTGTCAAATAATCCACCTCAGTTTAGCAACATAGTTGAGAATAGCGATCCTTTAGAATTTGGTCAACAAGAAACTTTTCAGGTAGATGTGACTGATTCTGAAACAACTGTCGACACGGTCTTTATTGAATTAGAAGGTACAAACTACACTATGACTAATACTATTGGAGATACTTTTGAGTATGACTGGACTCCGAATACACTTGGTATTAAAAATTATATCTTTTATGCTAATGATACAAACGGAAGCTGGAATTCCACAAATGGAAGTATTAATGTAATTGATACTACGAATCCAACCTTGACTAATTTAATTGAGAGCGCCGATCCTTTAGAGTTAGGTCAAACGGAAACGATTCAAATAAATGCAACAGATTTATCTGGTATCAGTCAGGTGTTAATAGAAATTGATAGTACAAATTACACGATGACAAATATAGGTGGAACAATATGGGAATACGACAGCTGGACTCCGATTACTACTGGATTGAAATTTTATACTATTTTTACGAACGATACTGAGGGTAATTGGAACGCTTTAGGCGGTTCAATAACAGTTCAAGATACAGTTCAACCATCAATGACAAGTCTAGTGGAGAGCGCAGACCCTCTAGAGTTAGGTCAAACGGAAACGATCCAAATCGATGTGACGGATTTATCTGGTATCAGTCATGTGTTAATTGAAATCGGTAGTGCGAATTTCAGTATGAACCAAATAGATACAAACACATACCAATATAATGCTTGGAGTCCGTCTTCTGTGGGAGTAAAAAGTTACACAATCCATGCAAACGACTCTAATGGAAATTGGAATTCTCTAAGTAATTCAATAACAGTGGAAGACACTAAAGCTCCGAAATATTCTGATTTAATTGAAAGCGCTGATCCGCTCCCTCTAGGCCAGAATGAAACAATTTCCATTAAAGTTTATGACACGCCAGGTTCTGGAATAAAGGAAGTAATTCTAGAATACGACAATATTAACCACACGATGATTTTTATAGGACTCGACACCTGGTCATGGTCAAATTGGAAGCCATCATCCACAGGAACCTTTAATTATATCATTTACATGATAGATAATAGCGATAACCTAAATACAACAGCAGGTTCTATTGAAGTTGTCATATCAACGGGTCCAACAATTCAAAGCGTATCTAAAAGTGCAGATCCTTTAGAATTAGGTCAATTAGAAACCGTTCAAGTTAATGTAAGTGATGCTGATGGAATCAGTGATGTATTTATAGAAATCGGGGGCCAAAACTATACAATGGTAGACATAGGTGGAATGATTTATGAATATTCCTGGACACCTAATACAACTGGGACCAAATTGTTTACAGTCTACGCTAATGATACCTTAAATAATTGGAATCAATTAAGTGACAGCATCTATGTTCAAGATACGACACCCCCATATTATTCAAATTTAATAGAAATTAGTGATCCTTTGGAATTGGGAAACACAGTAACTATTTCTATTGATGTCACAGACCTGTCAGGTATTAATCAAGTCAAAATTGAGTTTAATGGCATGAATTATTCAATGTCTAATCTTGGAGGTGAGACATGGTCAAATGACACATGGATTCCAGATACTACTAATGTCTTTCCATATACTATATATCTTCAAGATAATTCTAATAATTGGAATAGTACAAGCGGCTCTATTGAAGTAATAGACACAATATCACCTGAATTATCAAATTTATATGAAGAATACGATCCAATAGAATTGGGTCAGACGCAAACAATCCAGGTTAATATCAGTGATTTATCTCCTATAAGTTTAGTGGTACTTGAATTTGAAGGAGTAAATTATACTATGGCAAAAATAAGTAGTAAAACTTGGGAATACAACAATTTAATTCCAACTAGTACTGGTTTGAACACTTATTCAATTTATGCAAATGATTCGAGTAATAATTGGATTTCTTTAACATCAGATTTTACAGTTATAGATACAACTGGTCCGGTATTATCTAACCTATTTGAAAGTGCGGATCCATTAGAACTAGGACAGACTATCACAATTCAAATAAACGCCACGGATTTATCTGGTATCAGTCACGTGCTAATAGAGATTAATAGCGTAAATTATAGCATGGTATTTATCAGTGGTAATATGTGGGAATATAATAGCTGGACTCCAAATACCATCGGGGTAAAATTATATAGACTTCAAGCAAATGATACTAACGGTAATTGGAATTCTTTGAATAGCGATATCACTATAGTAGATCCTAACGGTCCAATTTTAGGTAGCTTATTTGAAAATGCGGACCCATTAGAATTAGGACAGACTGTCACAATCCAAATCAACGTTACTGATATATCTGGTATCAGTCACGTGCTAATAGAGATTGATAGCGTGAATTATAGCATGGTATTTATAGGTGGCAATTCATGGGAGTATAATAGCTGGACTCCGAGTACAACGGGATTGAAATTATATTCTATTTTTGCGAATGATACTGGTGATAATTGGAGCACTGTAAACGATTCAATAACAGTTCAAGATACGATAGGTCCAACATTAAGCAATGTGTTTAAAAGTGCGGAATCAATTTTCTTAGGACAATCTATATTCATTCAAGTTGATGTTACGGATTTGTCAGGTATTAACGATGTCATTATCGAGTTTGAGAGCTCTAATCATACGATGACTTATGTAAATGGAAATACTTGGGAGAGAAGTAGTTGGACTCCGAATTCAACGGGAATATTGAGTTTTACTATCTATGCAAGAGATTCACATGGTAATTGGAACTCAGAAAGTGATACAATTACGGTGAATATACCAAGTGGTAATGGGAATATTGATGATGACATAGAAAGTCTTGATTTAATTGTGATCTTTAGCACTATCGGTATTTTAGGAATTCTTACAGTAGTCCTAGTGATTTTCCTAAGACCTAAACGGTTTATTAAGTAATATATACTTTTTATTTATTTAATTACTATATTTATTTAATTTTAATTTTAATTTCGTTTAATATGAATAAATCCAATAGAATTTTATTAGAATGCGATAATGTTTCAAAACAATACGGATTTTTCTATGCTCTGAACAATATATCTTTTGATGTGAAGGAAAATACGATATTAGGAATAGTTGGAGCAAATGGTGCAGGAAAAACAACACTAATTAAAATTTTATCAGGTTTAAGTTCTCCAACTTCTGGAAAGATCCTCATCAATGGAATGAATTATAAAGAAAATAAGAGTAATATTAAGCGACTTATAGGAACGATATCAAGTAAATCGTTCTTATATGAGGAGCTTTCTATTTATGAGAACCTAAAATTTTATAGTAAATTATATTCTGTGTACGAAAAACACAAAATTAAAGAAAAAATAGAACAATATGCTGATATTTTCAATCTTTCTGACTGGATTTATGAGCCAATTAGTTATTTGTCAACCGGAATGAAACAAAAGGTCGAAATAATCAGAATTCTAATTCATAATCCTTCAATTTTACTCTTGGATGAACCTTTTTCTGGATTAGATTTCAATTCAATTAATTTATTAATTAAAATGTTAAATAATTTAAGAGAGAAAGAAAATCTTACAGTTATTCTTACATCGCATAGAATTGAAGTAATTCAACGAATTAGTGATGCGATCCTTATTTTAAAAAGAGGTAAAATCAATAAATTTATCCCTAGGAATGAGATACATAAAATTAAGATTGAATCGTACTTCTGAGGTGAAAGATGAGTGAGAGAAAAAAAATCTTCTAATAATTCAAACCTAAAATTATTCGTAACAATTCTACAAAAAGATATTAAATCTGAAATTAGGCAACTTAACGATTTATTTTCAGTTATATTGTTTGGAATCATTTCAATATTTATATTTTCTTCGGCGTATAATACGATTAATATAGGCATTAGAATGCCAATAGAAATTTTTGTTACTCAAATTTGGTTGATTATATTTTTCACACTCATATTTGTAATGATTAAGCTTTTTGTTCAAGAAAAAGAAAGAGGAACACTCGATGGATTAGCATCATCTCCAGTTTCAAAAAATATTCTTCTAACGAGCAAAATCGTTTTTTGTTTTATTTTATTGAGTTTTATTGAATTGATTTTAGTTCTTTTTAGTTTTTTCATTTCAATCCCTTCAACCCAAGCTTTGAATATTATCGAATTCTTGTATTACATTATACTTGGAATAGTATTACCTACCTTGGATTTATCTATTTGCGGAACCATAGTTTCTGCTATATCAATGTATTCAAAAAATAAGTCTTTTGTCTTACCATTATTACTATTCCCCATAATTCTTCCTATCACATCTCCTATTATATCATTAAATATTAAGTTATTAGAAGGAGAATTACTTTCTTTGGTATTAGTGGAAATACTTTTTTTAATTGCTCACGCTATCCTGATGTTTTCAATTTTAATATTAGTTTCAGAAGAATTATTATCTGAATAATGTAAATTAACTACATTGCACAAGAATCTGTGTTGCGTTTAAGAATAGTAAAGAGTTAAACACACCCATTACGACAACTTGAATTCCATTCACTACATCATCAGGAACAGTAATACTCGAAACATCTATCAAAAGTTTATCGTTGCCTTGAGTTAAATTAAAATTTCCACCGGAATAACCTTCCACTGTACCAATTACTTGAATCTCTTGATTATGGTATCTTGTAGGATCGTCGAGAACTTGAGAGATTTGAAGGTATGGTCTGAAGTTGAATATTAAAATTACAGTAATGATAGTAATGGCCCCTATTATCCCTAAAATTGCTATAATTCGTGATCTTTTCATATTAAAAACTTATTTATTACTTTGATTTAATTTGTTTATCCGTTTTTGGATCTTCCTTTTTGATAGTTTAGGATAGAGAATTAAGATTACAATTACGAACCAAAATAAAGCGTAACTTATACCTATTGTAGTAATATCCTCTATTATAAAATCACTCATTTTCCTTCCTCCATTTTAGTTTGTAGAAGTTCTTGTAACGTTTGTTTAGCCAAATCTAGCTCTTTCAATTCGCGTACCAAATAAATAAATAAAATAGTTATGGCAATTAAGTTAAAAAATAGACTAAACATCTTGATGGAATCCCAGTAAATATTTCCTGCTTCCCCCGGAGTTGGATTAATTAACGGATGGAGAGTTATCTCTCTGAAAATAACTGCTGAGAGATAACTTAAAGGAACGGTTGGAAAAAATACTATTCCTAAAATTGCTGATAATTTAGCCTTTTTCTCTCTATCCTCAATAAAGTTCCTAAAAATTAAATATGCGACGTATGAAAGTAATAGTATGAGCGTTGTAGTTTGTCTGGGATCACTCCACTGCCAATAGATATCATTATATGAACCAGATGTTGCATTATACCATAGTGATCCAGTAATTAATGTAAAAGCAACAAAAAAGACTCCAACAATAATGCTATTTTTTCCTAAATTACTCCAGTTCATCTTCTTTTGTTTAAGATATAATATATGACCTATCAAGCTAACACCGAATGAAAAATAAGACAACCACGCCGCGGACACATGATAAAAAAATATAACATATACAATTTCATCAAAAGTTGCAAAGCCAAATATGAGAAATAAATTTATTATAAGCAAAGATAAAGATATTATCAGAAAATAGTAATTACTTTTAAATTTGTAAATCAATATTGAAAAGCCTCATTTTTACATTAAACAATTTTAAATTCAACTTAATAGACAAATCATCTTTTAAGATTCAATTAAATGAAAATCAAGGTGTAAAATATAACACATAGATTCATTTTAAAGTATTAAAACCTAGTTATTAAAATTTTTTCTTATAATTTAATGATTTTTTTTACATAATTTTAAAAAAAAAATTTAGTTAATCGCTTCAATTAGTAAATACTTAATGAAAAATGAGGAAGACAGAAAATTTAGCTTTATAGAGATAAAATTAATTATTGAGGCTTATATTAAAAGTTTCCACATCCATCACATTTGCCATCAAGATATGCCTCGCAATCACTGCATATATTACCACAATTTTGTTCATTGCTTTTACCGCTAAAAAGATTAAGGGGAAGAAATTTTGGAAGGATAAAATCTGAGCCAAATATTAATGCTGAGTGTAATAATCCCTTCTTATTCGTTGGACCGCAATGATTTACATACCTGTGTAATACATCTAAATTCTGTCCTATTACTCCCATTATTAAATTATATTGTCCAGTGACCTGGGCTAGCAAAAAAACTCTCGGACATTCAGAATAGGAGTTAATAATGTTTCTAATTTCGTCATAATTGCTCCATTCCATAAGTATAAAAAGTGTTTTATAGTTAATCTTATTAATATTGATGTTCCCCTGGACCTTGAGAATCGTATTGTCTTCTAACTTTGAAATTCTCTTAGCAATTCCAGTATGGGACATTGTTTCATCGTCTGATTTGAATATAATGTCTTTTAAGTTAGTTAAACTCTCTCGTCCATTTGTGAATAGTGCTTTTACAATTTGTTTATCTATATCATCAAGCGGCATGATTTAATTAGAATTATAATTGTAATATTTTCTATACTATTGTTTAAAATTGAATCATATAATATCTTTTTCCTTAAATTTTAAAAGTATTCGATTAGTTATTTTCAGCGTTAAGTACACACTTTTAAACCAGAGTAATGGTCGGGTTCAGGATGTACTTCTTTTACAAATTTCAGATCGAAAATATTACTAATTTTAAGTTCTTTTCCGATATAACCTAAATCTTTGAGAGTTCTTACGAATTCTATTGTAGATTTAATGTATCCTTCTGAAAGAGAAATACAATATTTTGGTGAGATTTCTAATACTTCTAAAACATATTTTTGGGTTAATATTTCAAATGTGTTTGATATAATGTTAGCTGCTATCGAGGGAGATTCTCTGAGCATCAAAGAGGCTTCTTTATTATGATGTAAGAATTTTAATACTATTTCCGGTTCATTTTCTATGATATCTTCATGAAAAAAGATTCCATAACTGGGATTATCCTTCCATAAACATTCTGGAGGAATTATCAAATGTGAGTCAAAAATTGTTGAAGAAAAAACTGCCAGCGCAGGAGTGCCAACTCCTCCCTCCAATACGCCCTTCTTCATATCTGTTGCGATAAATTCTGCTTGCTTATAATGTTTTACTTCGATATCTTTTACTAAACCGAACTTTTTCAGATAAAAATTAAGAATTACATCGTGGATCGATCCTTTACTTGGAACTCCTATACTCTTTCCTTTAAATTGAGAAATAACATCTGAAATATTATGACCCAAATTGGAATAGGTTTTATATTTTTTATTCGCAATCATAATGGTACCCTCAACATGACCTCCAGCTACACACTTAATGGTTACACCTTTATCAATTCCAATTATTGCAGGGGGTAATCCCATGTAACCGATATCTAACTTTTTGTTTTTAAATGCTTCGATCATCGCTGGACCTGTACCGAACAATTTCCACCTGATTTCTTTGTTGAAGTCTTTCTTTAAGTTTTTTTCACCCATTAAGACAAAATTCGCGTGGTAAGCTGTAGAGAGATGCCCAATCCTCAATTTATTTTTTTTTATTTAAAACACCCGAGCTAATAAAATAATATTATACTAAAAACATTATATTTACAATTTATAACCAAAATAATTAATTTCTTAAAAATTTTTTAAGTTAATGAATATAATATTGAAAAATTAAAAAAAGCTAGCTGTATCTCCATGATTGATGTAAAAATAAATTTTTTATCGCTCTTAGCCGATATTACTAAAATTAAAGAAATTAATTTATCTATTCATGAAAATTCTACGATTAAAGAGATTCTCGACAAATTAGTAGCTAAGTTTGGAAAGAATTTCGAGAGCAAAATTTTAGAATCTCCAGAATCTCTGAATAAATACATCATTTTAGGATTAAATGGGAAAGACATTCGTACTCTTGATAATTTAGATACTGTTGTCAACCATAATGATGAAATTTTACTTCTACCAGCTATAGCGGGCGGTTAAAAGGAACATTTTTCATAAAGAAACTACACTAAAGAAGATATGGTATTAAGAATTCTTGAATTGCTTTTTCTACTGTCAAATGCTCATTTAAGAGGGTAGGTTCTCTACCATATATTACTTCTCCTTGGGATTTTATAGCATCTGAATACCTTAATGTCAAACTTGCAGCAAATCTTATTACTTCCTCTTCAATTTTCCCTTGAATAAGAGTTACAGGCCCTTTTACATTAGAAGCTTCCATTACAATTTCATCTGGACTCTTTAGGTGGAGTAAAAAGTTGTTTTCTACCTCATTTCTTCCAACGATAATTTTAGAACCATTAAACCGGAAATGTCTGCCATACTTTAGAAGTTTTACGCCTTCCATTGTAGGATTTTTGCTATACTCAAGATAATCCCTCATTCTATTAGCAAATTCTCTTTCTGTGAGTAGACATCCTCCACACGCGTTATATTCATTCAGTAGATCGTGAGTTCTCGCGAGCTCTAATTGTTTTTTTCTACTCCTCCCTTTAATACCTAATAGTTTAGTTCTATCAATAATCCCATTTTCTTCTAAAATAGTCGGTTTTAATAATAACGCAGATAAGGGTCTAAGCAATTTTTTTTTAAGATCAGACTCCTCTTCTATAATTCTCAGAGCTTTAAGATTTTGAGACTTAGGTCTCTGATCAAGGACTTCCCCGGTAAATATGAAATCGGCATTAATTTTTTTAGCGAATAATTTTGCTTTCTTTAAAATGTAAATTCTACAATCAATACACGGATTAAGATTTTTACCGTACCCATATTTGGGATCTTTAATTACCTCTAAGTAATCGTCCTCTTTTTGAAGAAAATAAGTTTTTATTCCTAGCTTATCGTAGAAAAGATTTAATCCACACTCAGCATTTTTATAGGCTTTATCACAAATACAAAATGGAGATTTAAAATTTAATCCAACCACTTCAATATTCTGTAATTTCAAAACTAAACAGGCAATCAGACTATCTAGACCACCAGAAATCAAGCCTAGACCGACTGGGGCATTTATTTTAGCATCAAACAATAAATCATCACTGTCATTCATAGTTTCTTTAATATCATAATCCATTCTGGTTTATCAGAGTGATATTCTTTTATTTCTAATAATTCCGCTATACTTTGTCTTTTACAGCTTTCAGGAATATTCTTGAGAGCAGCCGGGAAATCTAAATATACTTCTAAGATTTTATCTTTTTCAAGTTCTTCTAGTGCTAACTTTGTGTATACGAATGTTAACGGGCATACCTTGCCCCGAATATCTATTTGTTTACTATCTTTGTAATAAGGTTTATCTTTACTACTCATTGCAAGCACCTAAACTACCATAATTCAAAGTCTCGACTAAATCTTTAGCGTTATCCCCACATGCCATACAATTATTATCTCTGTGCACCTCGATGAAATCAAAACTATTTCTTAAAAGATCTACGTACATGATTTTATTTGTTAGTAGTTCCCCTATACTTAATAAATATTTTAGTGCTTCATTAGCTTCTAGACAACCTAAAATTCCAGGAACAAAACCAATTACTCCCGCCTGAGAACACGACATGCTAGAATCCCCTTCAGTACTATCTCCGAACACACACCTATAACACGATGTTTTATTTTCAGGAACTACGGTCATAATTTGTCCATGGAATCTCAAAACGCCTGCAATTGTGAAGGGAATTTTTAAACTAATGCATGTATCGTTAATTAACATTTTAGTTGGAATGTTATCTGAACCCTCAATAACAAAATCTGAGCCTTTAAGCAATTCTTTTGAATTTTTAGGCGTAATTCTATCGTTAATTATTTCAATATTACAATCTGGATTTAACGAGTTTAGCTTTTCTGTTGCGCTTTTAGTCTTTTTTCTGCTAATATCTTCTGTGAAATGAAGAATTTGTCTATGTAAATTTGAGATTTCCACTGTATCAAAGTCAATTATCTGTAGAGTTCCAACGCCAGCAGCAGCTAAATAATATGCAGCAGACGATCCAAGGGCACCTAATCCTATTAGGGAAATCTTTGAACTCAGTAGTTTTTTCTGTCCTATCCCTCCAACTTCTTTTAGGACTATTTGACGGGAATATCTTTCGATTTGATCTTTAGTTAAATCCATATATTTTCATTTTTTATTAAATATCTATTAAACAAATCTTTTGGTATTATATAAAAAAAGCTGCAAATTTTACATATTTAAAAAAAAATTGGAAATAGTAATCCTTCATTATATTAAAAACTCATAATAAAAACCAATTTAATTGAAGCAAAATTATTTTTATATTTTAATTCAATCTTTATAATTAATTACTTTCTTATCAATACTCCGATTTTTCCCCCAATTTTTTGCCTTGAGTTGCCTTCCGCTACATCAAACACATTTTCGTCAATGAGATCGTAAATCGAATGCTTTAAAGTAATTAAAGGTATTTTTTGAATTTCGTTTATTTCAATTAACTCATCGATCGTTATAGATTCTCCCGGAGATATAAGGGATTTAATAAATTTCTTGATTTCTGCCAAGTCAGTTGTAACGGTTAAGAGATCGCGGTCATCTTCCTTCATTACAGATATCTTCGATACGCTAATTTCTGACATTAAAAATTTGACTTGATCTTCAAGCAATTTGATTCTTCCTTTTAACTCTGAAATCGCATCTTTACTCGTCTTTTTCGATGTGGATTTGTGCCTGTGGTATTTTTGTATTAATTGATTCAGCTGTAGTTCTTCAAGACCAACTCTCTTTATTTTAGCGATTTTATCTACTTTTTTATCTTTCTTACTAACTTTGATTCCAATTTCTTTTGCTAATTTGTCTAATAAAGAAACAGTTAGATCGTTCAAATTCGTCATAAGAACTCATCCATTAAGATTTGGTGATAATTTTATATTCTGAGTTGAGGGAGTTATTATTTTAAATCAAATCTCATATATAACTTTTTAATCTCGATTTACAAACTTTTTTTCATAAATTAATAAAATTGTGTGGATATCAATTAAGACCAATTTCTATTACTTACTTATAATCAAATTTAACAAGATTTATTATTAATGATTGTTACATCAAAGATGAAGAGTACAGATTTAGTAGTGTACTCTACATGTTTCAAAAAATAAATTGAATAATATTGTAAAAAATAAGTAATATATAAAAAAGTGCATCGGAAATGGTGAAAGGAACCGTAAAAAAATAGCGTAACCTCTACGCGTTTTGCTGTGGTTTGATAGCCGTAAAGGCTATGGTTTCATAACACGTGAAGATGGTTCTGGCGATATCTTCGTCCACTTCTCTGCTATCCAAGGAG
>Ga0255055_10002346_pt1 | contig 13415 bp, 11 predicted proteins | sample JV7_2_27_MG_FD_188633 | JGI IMG/M metagenome (GOLD analysis project Ga0255055, IMG submission 188633) | Seawater microbial communities from Jervis Inlet, British Columbia, Canada - JV7_2_27 | ecosystem: Environmental > Aquatic > Marine > Inlet | place: Canada: British Columbia | collected...
TGGCTTTGATGCGCGGGAGCTCGACCCCCCGTTTCTCGCTTCCGAACACCAGTTGGATTGCCTGAACGGGGCAAGCGCGCTCGCAGAGGCCATGCCCGATGCAACGGGCGGGGCTGACCGTGTAGGCCTGGCCGTCGCGAAACCCAATGACTTCGCCTTCGGGGCATCTGGACAGACAGTTACCCGTGCCTATGCACTCGCCGACGTCCACCACGGGATGCAGCGTTACCGGCTCCTTCAGGCCGTACTTCAAGGCCTCGACCTCGGCTCTCTCAGTTCTCCGCCGGATCGCCCTGTTCCGCAGGTGGAACGGGATCATGACTCCAATCGCCATAAGGGCGCCGACGGACCAGATGATCGCGGTGTCAGTAGTCATCAGGCGGTGCTCGGGTCAGTCCGTCCGCCCGTTCGGGTGGCACTGCAAGCACAGATTGCTGTCATAGGCGTAGCCGGGTTCCTCTTTGTGCTTGTCATCCATCCGCTGCCGGTCGTGCTCGTGGCAGTTGAGGCAGGTGTGCACCCGGAAGTCTCCAGGCACCGCGTGGCATGTCTCGCAGCCGTCCCATTTGCCCTGGTGAGGCCCGGAGAATATCGGGAAGAACTGAGAATCGTGGTCGGTAAACGTGGCGTTCTGCCAATCGAATATGTTGTGACACGTCAGGCACGTCGTCGGAAACCCGGTACCGGTGTGCTCGCGGCTGTAGTCGCTCTCGTGGCAGGCAAGGCAGTCGTCCTGATTCACCGGCGTGAAGATCAATTCCATGCCCGGCTCAAAGTGGCACTTATTGCAGTCCAGCGATTCGTGCGCTCCCAACAGAGCGAATCCCCTTGCAACGGCCGAATGGTCAAAGACGGCGCCCTCCCAGAACAGGACCGAGTGGCAATCCAGGCAGGTCGTGGGAAAGCCACCACCGCCGTGCTCGCGCTGGAAGTCGTTCTGGTGACACGCGATACAATCGAACTGGTCCGACGGGAAGAAGATCAAGTCCATGTTCGGTGGATTGTGGCAGCTGGCACATCGTATTCGGGTATGTGCACCAATCAGTTCAAAGCCTCCCGACACGATGACGTGGTCGAACGCTACTCCGTGTGTCCATGCCAGTGTGTCGTGGCAGTTCTGGCAGATCGTTGAGAACCCCGACGCGACATGATCGACTGGCCGGGCCGACACGTACTCCCTCTCGTGACAGGAAAAGCAGTCGATGTTGAGGCTGGTGAATGCGCCTCCCAAGTCGGTGGAGTGGCACGTTTCGCACGATATCTGCATGTGGGCGCCCGTCAGCGGAAAGTTGGTCTGCATGTGCAGCCTGACACCGGGGACATCGGCAAAAGAGTAGGTGTTGTGACAGCTTACGCAGTTATCCGAGAGGTTTCCCAGGTGAACGTCCACGTGGCACGTGCCGCAGCCGAGCTTGGAGACCTTAGGCTCATCGAAGCGCAGCTTGAGGTGACAGCTGGCGCAGACGGCCTGTTTGTGCTGCCCGTCGAGGCGGAAGGAGCTGTCCTCGTCGTGGTCGAACTCCGTCTGGGGCTTGATCGGTCTCCAACCCTGAGAAGTGTGGCAAGCACTGCAGTCCAGGCTCACATCTCCGTGAGGCCCGAATCGACTGTCGCTCTGCGCACGACCATCGGTAGGTGTGGCGCACAGCAGGATAAGACCGAGTGACACGGCTCGGATGCTAGTAGCGAAGCCACGCATAGCGCTGAGGGCCTAAGATGGTGAGCGGGCGCGCTGCGCCGGGAGCGTAGGTCGGGGCCATGTCTCGTTTCCTGTCTTTGGCCGCTGCCCGGTCAGAACAACGCTGGCGGGCGGTCCGTTGCTTGTGCAAATATTTCAGTTTGCTGGCTGGAGCGAACACAGGGTCCGCGGAGCCAGATGTGCCGCTTCGCCGCTTCGTAGCAAACGATTGAGCGAGGGGATCGGCGAACTGAGCGCAGTTGATTTGCAAGGGGCGTTCCGCCTCCGTTTGGCGCCATACCTGCTACGTGCGGAGTTCTGCGGTGTCTCGATTCAGGTCTACAGTATCGTTTCGCTACAGGTGTTCGCCGGTAGGTTCCACGTGACACGAAAGCGGTGTGAAGCGGGGCTGGGCCGTGTGTGTCCGACAACACCTTGTCTAAAGAGCCAGGCGCCTTACAATACGGCTGTATCTGGCCTGGTAGTCAAGTGCGGGCAGAAGGACGAGCCCGTTGAGCATGTGATGATCGCCCCGCCGAGCTTGAACCGCGCAGGCCGAAGCGAAGGGCAGAGGTGGTAATGAGGGCCACAGAACGAACGACCGCTCGAATAGCCCGCCTCCGCTCGTTTGACCAAAGAAGCCGCTTGCTTTGCCCTAAACTTCAATAACGGATGCCATGAAGCTCGACGTTCATGTCGGTGCGCCTTCTGCACTCGAGACCCCGCTCCTGGTTCTGCCATGGTGTCAGGGTCCGGACGAGATGGCGGAGCGGGCAACGGCCAATCTCGACCCGCTGGATGAATCTCTGGGCCTGACCCTGACTCGGGCCGTTTCTGGCGGTGACTTTCGAGCCCGCAGCGGCGAAACAATCCTCCTCTACCGTCAGGGAGAAGAGGGGCCCGATCGCCTGCTGCTGGTAGGAGTCGGCGATCGCTCCGAGATATCAGCCGAAAAACTCCGGGTCGTGGGCGGCTTGGCCGCCAAGGCCGCCGGCGCGATGAACCTGGCTGAGATGGTCATGGGTCTGGCGCCCGGCTGGCTGTCCGGCCCCGTGGATCTCAAGGCCGCCGTTCAGGCAGCTGTGGAGGGGGTCGTGCTGGGCGGATGGCGTTTCGATGAGCTGAGGAGCGAGCCGCACGGAGACAACCAGAGGGCGCCGCTGAGCAGCTTGGGGATTCTGGTCCCGACGGCCAAGTCCCGCGAAAACGCTCGGACGGCGGCCGAGGTCGGTTATGCTGTGGCTTCTTCACAGAACTACGCCCGTGGGTTGGCGGTTCGGCCGGCGAACATTGTGACGCCACGTTATCTGGCGGACGAGGCCAAGCGTACGGGGGCCGAACTGGGCTTCAAGGTCTCCGTGATGGGCCCCTCGGCTATGGAGAAAGACGGCATGCGTGCGCTGTTGGCGGTGGCCAAGGGCAGCGATCAGGAGCCACGCTTCATAGCGATGGAGTACGAGGGGGGAAAGAAGAAAGCACGCCCGGTGGTGCTGGTGGGGAAGGGCGTAACTTTCGATTCCGGCGGTCTTTCCCTCAAATCGCCTCAGAACATGGAGTCCATGAAGTGCGACATGTCCGGGGCTGCGGCCGTTCTGGGAGCGATGCGGGCCATCGCCCTGCTGAAAGTGCATGCCAACGTCGTGGGCCTGATTCCAGCCGTTGAGAATCTGCCGTCGGGTCACGCGCTCAAGCCCGGTGATGTCATTACGTCGCGATCCAGGAAGACGATCGAGGTGCTGAATACCGATGCCGAGGGACGGCTGATTCTGGCCGACGCCCTGAGCTATGCGGCCCGCTACGAGCCCGCTGCGATGGTGGATATCGCTACGTTGACTGGGGCCTGCGTCATCGCGCTGGGCCACGAGGCCATCGGGCTGATGGGGACTGACGAGGATCTCATCAAGGAGATCCGCGGTGCGGGAGACCGCTCGGGCGAGCGCGTTTGGCCTTTGCCTTTGTGGCCGGAATACAGGGAACAGGTCAAATCCGATGTCGCGGATATCAAGAACACGGGCGGACGGCCGGCAGCGACAATCACGGCGGCCATGTTTCTGCGCGAGTTCGTTGGATCGGTGCCCTGGGCTCACCTCGATATCGCCGGAACCGCCTGGGCTGACAAAGGGAAAGCCTATCAGCCTGCGGGCCCCACCGGCGTGGGGGTCCGCCTGTTCACCGAGTGGGTGAGAGGCCGGACGGGCTGAGCCGGGCCCCGTGGCCCGCCGCACTGGCTCTGTTGCTGGGTGCGACCCTGGTGATTTGCGGGGAGCTGGCCGCACAGGAGCCTGACACCCTGGCGGCACCTCAAGACTCCCTGCTCGCTCGGGCTGACACCGCAGCGGCCGACACCGTGGTCGCTTCCTTCCCGATTTTTCCGGACATGGCCACCCAGACGCCAGGTCTCGCCTTTCAATGGGGCATGCCGGAAATCCTGGGCACCGGTGCTCTGACCTTCGCCCAGCTCGTCGAGTTTACACCGTATCTCGACCCGGTGCGCTCCGGTTTCCTGGAAGGGCCGCAGCTGGCCGTGTTCGCCGGGCGGGGTGCCGCCAGTTTCCGTTACAACTCCGAGGGGTACGAATTCGTGCCGCTGCTGGGCGGCGCCCTGGATCTGCGAATGATCCCGCTGGTGCAACAGGAGCGGATTCGCCTGATCCACGAGCCTGGCGGTTACCGGGTCTCTGAAACCAACTACCGCAACAAGAGCAAAGAGCCCTATTCCCGGATCGAGGCGGGGACCGGCGACAGTAGGACCAACCTGCTGAGGGGCTTCATATCGTCAAAGATCTCGAAGGCTGCCGTAAGCTTCGGGTTGGACCGCGTGGACACAAGGGGGAACATTGGATTCTTGAAGCGGACGGCGATCCTGGCAACGGTAGCCTATCCTTTGCCGTGGGGAGTATGGGGCCAGCTCGAGTACCGGGGCGCATCGGCGGATCGTGAGAATTTCATCAATCCGCAGCGTACAGACTGGATATTCCGGCTTCGCAAGGCCTTCGCACACGGCTGGTATTCCGACATCGTGGCGGGCTCGTCGAAGTTGAAGGAAGAGGACATCAGACCTGGCGACTTGGGCACACCCGACACGCTTCTAGTTGACGAATCCGCGCGCCAGGTTGCGTTTCGCGGCGCCAGGGTGGGCGAACATTGGCAGGCCTTCTTATCGTTGAGATTCTGGGACGGCGAGAGGGTTCCCAAGTTCGAGCCGGAGGCCTCATTGCAGATGCAATACGGCCCTGCCTCGCTGTTCGCCAGCGGCCGTTTCGCTTACTGGGAGAAGGACTTCGAGACGGCGGCGGGTTACGCGTCGCTCATAATAGACTTGCCACTGGGATTGAGAGCTCTGGCCGAGGTCGAGGAGGGCGACCGTGGGCTCTTCGGATTCGATCCGATCCCGTGGATGGAGTTCGGCCGCTGGACGGTGGGAGGAGAGGCGAAGCTGTGGTCCTGGCGGGTGGGGGCCAGGGGTGGCCAATGGAAGTCGACCCCTTCGCCGGGTCTCGGTGCACCCGTCGATAGCGTGGTCTCGCTCCCGGGTGGAAAAGTCGGTGTGGTTGAGGCTTGGGCCGGCGGGCCGCTGTTCAAGGTATTTGGCGGGACCGTCGACCTGGGTGGACGCTACTCGGCCAGAGAGGATGGTCTGTTTCTCTACTGGCCGAAAGACGGGTGGAGGGTGGAAGGGGCGTACCGGTTGACCGCCATCAAAGGGCAATTGGGACTTACTCTTCTTGGATTCGGCGGCGTACGCGGCTCGATGCTGGTACCGGACCCGTCGCAAGGAGAGGATGCCATCGTCACAACCGGTAGCCTTCAGTGGTGGCGAGCGGCGATCATAGTGCGGATCAAAGATGTCCATATCTTCTACAACTACCAGTATTTCGATTCGCGCGGGATAGTCGGCGAGATCCCGGGTCAGGAACTCCCCCAAGCCCGCTACCACTTCGGCCTGAAATGGGAGTTTTGGAACTAGAACGCCTTCATGTATTGCATTAAGGTGATGATGTCAATGTATTATATTGTATATAGTTAAGTCGGCACATCGTTCACAAGAACGATACCAGGAGCGACACAATGATCCGCAGCATGACCGGTTTCGGTGAAGTACAGAGAGAGACGGCGGTTGGTATCGTCAACGTCCAGATTCGGACTGTCAACCACAGGCATTTTCACACCCATTTCCGGCTCCCGATCGGAGCCGAACGCTGGGAAGCTGACCTGACGCAGGTCCTCCGCGAGCGCATCTCGCGTGGCAGCGTCCACTACCGGATGAGTTTTCAGCCGGGGCCCGGAATCCGTCGTCCCGTCCAGGTGGACCACAGCAGAGTTGAGGCCTATCTGGCAGCGCTGACGGAGATCAGGGAGCAGCACCCGGTCGCCGGGGAGGTCGACGTCAGCCTCATCAGTCGGTTCGGGGATATCTTCCAAGCTGGGCCGGACGAACTGGAGGAGCTGCCGTTCGACGAGGTATCAGAGGCCACACGGAAGGCCCTCGACATGGTGGTGGCGCTGCGTGAGCAGGATGGAAAGGCGGCTGCCGCCGATCTCGGAGCCTCGCTGGGTGAGATCGGGTCGGCTTTGGCGGTCATCGAGTCCCGCGCGCCAGAGCGGCTTGTGGAGGAGCGCGACCGACTCAAGGCGGCAGTATCCGAACTGATCGGCGACGCACAGGTCGATGAAGAGCGGCTTTCGAGAGAAATAGCCTATCTGGCCGAACGTTGGGACATAAACGAGGAAATCGTGCGACTGAGCTCCCACCTTCAGCAGTTCACTCAGTTGCTCGACGGCGAAGAAACCGAGCCGGTGGGTAAGAGGCTGGGTTTCTGGGTGCAGGAGATGCACCGCGAGGCCAACACCATCGGCTCGAAGGCCAACGATCCCGAGATCGCTCGGCGGTCAGTCGATATCAAGACGGCGATCGAGAAACTGCGCGAGCAGGTCGAGAACGTGGAATGAAAAGCACCGCCGTCGCGATCTGCGCACCCTCGGGTGTGGGCAAGACCACGGTAGCTCGGCGTCTGGTGGAAGCGAGCAACGATGTCATGTTCTCGGTCTCGGCAACCACGCGTTCTGCCCGTTCCAGCGAACGTCAGGGTGTCGACTACTTCTTCGTCAGTCGAGCGGAGTTCGAGTTGATGATCGAGGAGGGTACGCTGTTGGAGTGGGCTGAAGTGCACGGCGACCTCTACGGCACACCGCGAGCGAACCTGGAAGAAGCTCAGAGGGATGGGAAGCGGCTGATCCTGGACATCGATATCCAGGGGGCTCGCCAGCTGGTGGAGGCGGTCCCGGACAGCATTACGATATTCCTTCTGCCACCCTCCTTCGACGTTCTGATGGGGAGGTTGAAAGGTCGCAGGAGCGAAGACGAGGATCGCGTTCGCCGGCGTATGCAGACGGCCAGGAGCGAGCTCGAAGCGGTGGGAGAGTTTCAATACGTGGTCGTCAACGACCGGCTGGATGACACCGTGGAGGAGGTTCAGGCGATCATCCGCGGTGAAGGTCGCCGATCGGAGCGTAGCATGCTCGATGTTGAAGGTCTGAGCCGGGGATTGCTGGACGAGCTCGGCGGCGCGGAGGCTTGAATCGGCCCCTTCCAACAAGGCCCCCGTTCATGTAGCTTTATTGGCTCGAACAAACCACTCACCCCAAGAAAGATCAGGACGAATGAAGGTCTATTCACCTTTTGATGTCGCAGAAACCGCGGGTGGCAACAAGTATCTCGGTGTTCTGGTTGCAGCGCGGTATGCGCGTGAGCTCAACGCCCTTCCGCTCGACACATCTCCGTACGGGCCCGAGAAGCTGACAACGCGGGCCCTCGAGGAGCTGACCTCGGGGCAGCTCGAGTTCCGCCTAGTCAAGCGGCGCCGCCAGGCGTCGTAGGTCGATCCCATGCGCCCGTTCGAAGGCAGGCGGGTGCTCCTTGGCGTTGCCGGTGGGATCGCCGCGTACAAGTCGGCGGAACTGGCGCGTCGCCTGGTTCAAGAAGGTTCTGAAGTCCAGGTCATCCTGACACGCAACGGCGCTCGATTCGTCGGGCCCACCACCTTCGAGGCTCTGACGGGACGACCCGTAGTGGAGTCACTTTGGGAGGGCGCGGTCACCCATATCGAGTTGGGGCGGTGGGCGGACGCGATCGTGGTCGCTCCAGCCACGGCGGACTTGATCGCGAAACTTGCCGCCGGCATCGCCGATGACCTGCTTACCACTACACTGCTTGCCGCATCCGAGCGCGCGCTTCTCGCGCCGGCCATGAACACCCGTATGTACGAGCACCCGGCCACACAGCGTAACATCGAGACGCTGCGCTCTTTCGGTCATCCCATCGTTGGACCCGCTTACGGGGAGCTGGCGGAAGGTGAAGTCGGCTTCGGCCGCATGTCCGAGCCCGAAGAGATCCTCGCACACGTTGGCCGAGTGCTTTCCCGGGGTGGTCGCTGGCGCGGCCGTAGGGTCGTGGTGACGGCGGGACCCACATGGGAGCCTGTGGACGCTGTCCGCTTCCTTGGTAATCGCTCTTCAGGCAGGATGGGCCATGCCATCGCCGCCGCGGCGTGGCGTCGCGGCGCGGACGTCGTGCTGATCAACGGGCCGACCGAAGTCGATCCACCGGCCGAGATCGAGGACGTGCGACAAGTCGAGACGGCGGAGGAAATGGGTTTGGCGCTGAGTGATGCGTTGTTGGACGCCGACGTACTGTTCATGGCCGCGGCCGTCGCCGATTTCCGACCTAGAGATCCCCGGGATGACAAGATCCGGCGTTCCGCGGGAATGACGTCGATATCGATAGAATCGGCCCCCGACCTGATGGCAACGGCGAGCGGGACGGCATCCGACGATTGCGTGAAGGTCGCATTTGCATTAGAGGTGGGTGAAGGCGCCGAGGAATCAGCGCGACGCAAGCTGAAAGAAAAGGGTGCCCATCTCATCGTACTCAACGATGCCAGCGAACCGGGTTCAGGGTTCGGGGTTGAAACGAATAGAGTCACGATCATCGATGCATCCGGCGCGGCTGAGAAGCTGCCCCAGATGCTGAAGACGGAAGCGGCGGACGAGATCCTCGACAGAGCAGAGCGATTCTTGACACGTGACTGACCGGGAAACAACTCGCGACCTGCTGGTCCGCTACTTGACGCAGCGGAATGAGCTAGGGCAGCGCGAGTGGTTCCTCGAAGAGTCGACCGCAACCGAGTTCCTGGAAAGCCTCAGCACTCACAGCGAGAAGACGACCGACCCGGCCGTCGGGCCTAGAGCCAGCGATGCGCCGGCCGCTCGCCGTCCTCTCGAGGTTGTCGAGGTAGCGGGGGCCGCGGCGGAATCCGACTCGTTCGAGGCGCTCCGCTCCCAGGTCCTCTCCTGCACCTTGTGCCGTCTGTCCGAGGGCCGGAACACCGTAGTGTTCGGCGAGGGAGATCCCAACGCGGACCTGTTGGTCGTGGGCGAGGCGCCGGGCTACGAGGAGGATCGCTCGGGCCGCCCGTTCGTCGGTCCGGCGGGTCAGTTGTTGGACAAGATGCTTGCCGCGGTCGGGTTTGTCCGTGGCGAGGTATTCATCTGTAACGTGTTGAAGTGCCGGCCGCCGAAGAACCGTGACCCGGTAGCAGATGAAGTTGCGGCGTGCAGGCCTTATCTTCGTAAGCAAGTGGAGTTCATTCGGCCGAAGGCGATCTGTGCTTTCGGGCGCTTCGCCGCCCAGACGCTACTGACGACCGAGTCATCGTTGGGCCGTCTGCGAGGCGCTACGCACGCTTTCATGGGGATCCCAGTCGTAGTGACGTACCATCCCGCAGCCCTGCTAAGGAACGCTCAGTGGAAGCGACCGGCTTGGGAGGACCTCAAGCTGCTGCGCCGCGTTTACGATGATGCGGGCGGCCGCGCGACGGGAGGCGAGCATGCCTGACTGGATCCCTCCCGGCGAGGCTCCCACCGGTGGCGTGAGGGCGACCGATCCCTTTGCCGAGCGATCGGCGCCGTGGACGCCCGAGGCAGAGATATCGGTGCTGGGCGGCATGCTGATCGATGCCGACGCCGTGGCGAAGGCCGTGGAGCTGGTAGATGACAGCATGTTCTACCGGGAAGGGAACCGGCGGTTGTTTCGGGCGATGCGGCGCCTGTTCGAACGAGGCGAGGCCATCGATCCCGTAACCCTGACCGAGGAGCTACGGAACAGCGGCGAACTGGAATCGGCGGGAGGACCGGCGTACCTGGCCGAGCTGATCGAGGCGGTGCCCACCGCCGCGAACATCGAGTACCACGCCAAGATCATTAGAGACAAAGCGCTGCTGCGGAGGCTGATCGAGGCGTCCACCGAGACGATTCGCGAGGCCTACGATACGAGCGGCGAGTCGGTGGAGGATTCCATCGACCGCGCGGAGCAGCGGATCTTCCAGATCTCTCAGTCGGGGCAGCGAAAGGGCTTCGTCTGGATAAAGGAAGTTCTCTGGCCGGCCTTCGAGCACATCGAGAAGCTTCAGCAGGCCGAGGGTTCTGTCACCGGCGTTCCTAGCGGCTTTCCGGACTTGGACAACCTGACCGCCGGTTTCCAGCGCTCCGATCTGATCGTTGTGGCTGGCCGTCCGTCGATGGGAAAGACGTCGCTGGCCCTGAATATCATGCAGCATGCGGCCATCGAGTCCGGAACGCCCGTGGCTCTCTTCTCCCTGGAGATGTCGAAGGAGGCGATCGTTCAGCGGCTGTTGTGTTCGGAAGGGCAGGTGAACTCGTCGAACCTGCGTCGCGGCAAGTTGTCGGAGCAGGAGTACATGCAGCTGGCCACCGCGGCGGGACACCTGAACACGGCGCCGATATGGATCGATGACACAGCCGCCATCAGCGCCCTCGAGGTCCGGGCGAAAGCTCGGAGGCTGCGCGCGGAAGTTGATCTTGGGTTGATCGTCGTGGACTACCTTCAGCTGATGCGCGGTCCCAGGGCGGAAAACCGGGTGCAGGAGATCAGCGCGATCTCCGGGGCATTGAAAGCGGTGGCGAAGGAGCTGGAAGTTCCGGTCATAGCTCTGTCTCAGCTGTCACGCGCGCCCGAACAGCGCACGGAGCACCGGCCCCAGCTGTCCGACCTGCGCGAGTCGGGTGCTATCGAGCAGGACGCCGATGTGGTCCTCTTCTTGTTCCGAGAGGAAGTGTACGCGCGGGATCGGACCGACCTGGAGGAGGAATCGCTGGAGGGGAAGGCGGAGTTGATCGTCGGGAAGCAGCGGAACGGGCCTACGGGCACGGTCAATTTGTTCTTCCGGAAGGAGTACACGCGCTTCGAGTCGGTCTCGAGAAGATCGGGATCAAAGGTTTGAGGGAAGCGAACATCAATCAACGAACATCGAAATTCGAAGTCCAGACGAATATCGAATATCCAATACCCAACATCGAATCAGAATGCAGGCGGGCTTTCGATGTTGGGTGTTTCTTCTGCCGCCTATGACTAAGACACGCACAGTCTTCTTCTGCACGGACTGCGGCGGAGAGTCCCACCGCTGGGAGGGCCAGTGTCCGCACTGCAGTGCGTGGAACACACTGGTCGAAGAGCACGTGCGTGCTGCTCCGAAAGCGGAGCGGGTCGGCGTCGATCGGGCCGGGGACGCTCGCGCGGTGTCGCTGGCCGACGTCGAGGGGATCGAGCGGCCGCGATGGGCGACCGGGTTGGCCGAGCTCGATTTTGTGTTGGGCGGTGGGGTCGTGCCGGGATCGATGGTCCTGTTGGGCGGCGAGCCGGGTATCGGGAAGTCCACTCTGCTGCTGCAAGTCTCGGCTTTGCTGGCGGGCGCCGGACACAAGGTGCTGTACGTCTCGGGAGAAGAGTCGGCGTACCAGGTTAAGTTGCGTGCCCAACGCCTCGTCGAGCCGACAGATGAAGTGTTGATGCTGGCCGAAACGACGGCTGAAGCGGTCGTCGATCGGGTCCAGGAGATCGAGCCCGACATTCTGATGATCGACTCGATCCAGACTATGTACACGGAGAGGCTGGAAGGAGCCCCGGGTAGCGTGGCTCAGGTCCGTGAGGTCGCGGCGGGGCTGCAGCGCGTCGCGAAGCGCCGGGAGATGGCCACGTTCCTCGTCGGCCACGTGACGAAGGAAGGTGGGATCGCCGGCCCCAAGACGCTCGAGCATATCGTCGACGTCGTTCTCTACTTCGAGTCGCCCACCGGATTGGACCACCGTATCGTCCGGGCGACGAAGAACCGTTTCGGCGCAGCCGATGAGATCGCGCTGTTCAGGATGGGGTTAACCGGTTTGGTTCCGGTAGACAATCCTTCGGCCCTGTTTCTGCAAGGTCGGCAGAATCGGGCCAGCGGGTCCGCGGTTGCGGCAGCCCTGGAGGGAACGCGACCGGTCTTGGTCGAAGTTCAGGCCCTGGTGAACCGCTCGGTCTATGGCTCGCCGCAACGTGTGGCGACGGGTTTCGATGGGCGGCGGCTAGCGCTGTTGCTGGCTGTGCTCGAGCGGCGCGCGCGACTTCGCACCTCGGACCAGGACGTCTTTCTCAATGTGGTGGGTGGTCTGCGCCTCAGCGAGCCGGCGGCGGACCTTGCCGTCTTGGCCGCGGTGGCCTCGGCGCTGAAGGATGTTGTGATCTCTGCGGACACGGTATTCGTCGGTGAGGTTGGCCTCGGTGGCGAGGTCCGCCCGGTCAACCAGTTGGAGCGACGCTTGGGGGAAGCGGGCCGCCTCGGCTTCAACCAGGCATACGTCGCGCGTTCCACAGAGCTTTCCACCAAAGCAGCGCCGGTCAGTCTGGAGCGGGTGAGCGATGTCGCAGGCCTTGTCGATGCCCTCTTCAGCTAACGCGTGGGCGATTGTGGTGGCTGCCGGCAAAGGTCGGCGCTTTGGCTCGGACGAGCCGAAGCAGTTCACACGACTCGGCGGGAAACCGATTGCACTGTGGAGCGTTGAGACCTTTGAGGACCACCCGTCTTTTGTAGGCGTAACGCTGGTGGTGCCATCGGATTACTTGGAAGCGCCACCAGCCTGGTTGGATAATCTCGCGGCTGCCGGAGTGTCGGTCGTGACTGGCGGAGCCGAGCGCACCGACTCGGTGCGGCTGGGCCTGCTATCGGTGCCGAACGAAGTCGATATAATCGCCGTCCACGACGGTGCGAGGCCGCTCATCACTCGAGACGCGATCACTCGCGTGCTCGAGAGGGTCGGTGCGCGTAACGGGGCTGTGGCTGCCCGCCGAGTTACCGATTCATTGAAGGAAGTCGACGCGGACGGCCGCGTCGTGCGAGCCGTGGATCGTGAGCAGCTGTGGCGCGCCGAGACGCCGCAGGCGTTTCCGCGCGAATTGATCATCGATGTGCACCGCGATGCGGAAAGGGAAGGTGTTCACGCCTCCGATTGCGCCGCGCTTTGTGAACGGTATGGAGTGGATGTGGTGATGGTGGAGATCGGCGATCCCAATCCGAAGATAACGCATCAAGAAGACTTTGATTTGGCTGACGCCCTGCTTCGAAGGCGCGAGAGCGCTGCCGAAGGGGTTGAAAAGGACTGACGATGGAAATCGAAATCGTACCTGCACGCAACGAGGCCGAAAGGCACATGGCGGCCGCACGAGCCGTGGAGGTGTTAGAAGCTGGGGGTATCGTCGTTCACCCGACAGAGACCATCTATGGCATCGGCGGCAATTGCTCGCCGCAGAACAACGCGCTCATCTCGCAGGTAAAGCTTCGGGGTGCAAGTCAGCCGTTGCTTCTCTTGACGCCGGACCTCGATGCATTGCGCTCTGCTTTTGGCG
>Ga0255055_10002347_pt1 | contig 13410 bp, 11 predicted proteins | sample JV7_2_27_MG_FD_188633 | JGI IMG/M metagenome (GOLD analysis project Ga0255055, IMG submission 188633) | Seawater microbial communities from Jervis Inlet, British Columbia, Canada - JV7_2_27 | ecosystem: Environmental > Aquatic > Marine > Inlet | place: Canada: British Columbia | collected...
ATTTGGTCTGGTTGAAGACGAGAACGTCAGCGAAGGGGAGCCGGACCGTGCCGTGGTCACCTTCGACCACCAGCACGTAATCCTTGTCGCTGCGCGCCAGCAGCCCGAAGTAGCGCGTGCCGTCGAGGGTCTCGACCTCGAAGACCAGCTTGCTTTCGGCTCGCAAAACCTGGTCCCAATCGACCTGTACCACCCTCATATAGTCGGTGCTTACGGTCAGCTCGCCGTATTCGAGAGCTTTGACCTCACCGATCATGTCTGTGCCGTCGACAAGCGAAATGCGATCGGTCTTTTCAGCAGACGAGGATTTCGGACCGAGTGCCAGGAGCAGGAGCCCCAGGCTTGCGATGATCTTCACCTCGCGAGGCCAGATCTCACCCCTCACGGTCGTCATCATCCGACAAATCGGGTGCAGCCGATCCAAAGGTGGCGTGGAATCTTCCGAGATCTGAAAAGTCCCAGTCCGTGTGCACGAGTTCTTGGGCGCTCACAACGCGTATCGCCCCCTTTGTGGGGTCCGGAGTATTGGGAAGAAAGACAGCGGCCAACGGGCGACCTGTTTCTGGCTCCAGCAAATCAGCCATGATGAGACCCAGGGACCGATTCTCCTCGCTGGGCCAGTTGACCAACACCACGCGATAGCCCCGCCGGTCATCGATTCTGAGCTCGGTCGTAAGCCGCTCTTCCATCTGCTGAATCGCACGAATTCCGCGCTGCCTCTGAAAGAGCCGCCCAGCATGGAAGAGTTCCGTCATTCGTCCGAGCGCCCAAGGCCCCAGTATCAGAATCGCTATGGCCGCAACCTTGTTGGGCGCCGCTGAGTCGAAGGATTCGAAAAAGGGCTCGACCCCCGCCGACACCTGTGAGTACGCCTTGCCGATCAGGAGCATTGTGACAATCAACAGCCAACCGCGGGCATACGCCCAGAAGACGCGGAATACCTTGTCGCGAGCCGTCCTCCCTTGCGACTCCTCCTCGCCTCGTAGCCCTTGAGGATCTTTCTTCGTCATCTCAGCAAAAGAACGTGCTGACCCGGGCAAGATTCGGGTTCCCAGGCCGTCTTCCTTCGAAAGACTGTGCTAGGCGCTATTGCAGCGCCACACTCGGGACGGGAAAGCTCGCCAGAAGGACAAAGGTCTGGCCTTCGAACGTATTGCGCGCACCGGTGTCCCACATGTAGCGAGCCGTAATAAAGCCATAGAGCTTCTTCTTCGTCGCCAACGGCAGCGTCGCTTCCGCTCCGAAGCTGTAGACCTGGTGCTTGCCGATGTTGAATAGATCGAAAACCGGCTGCAGATCGCCGACGTCGTCTTCGGTGATCTTGAACTGGGCATCGTAGGCGAGGCCTACGGTGATCGCCCCTTCCATGAAGGATCTTCCCAGCCCGCCCTCGAGGGTGAGGATGTCCCCGACCCGGATGTCGGTGTCCTCCTTCTTCGAATGGGTCTCATAGAAGGCGACGGTGGCGAAGTGCCATTTCTTGGCTTCGTCGAAGTACCAGGTGCCGCCACCGAAGAGCTCGAAGCTCCACATCCCCAGACCGAGGTTGTCATCGGCCTCCGGATCGAAACTGCCCGTCGGGGCGACCATGCCGATCCCGGCCGTGTAGTCGGACTGCTTCGTGTGCCAGCCCAGATTGATGGGCTGGAAATAGAGATCGGTCAACCCGACGCTGGTGCTCCCGTAGAGACCGAGAATCGGGGCCTGGAACTTGTTGTCGGTAAAGGCCGGGAAGGCCATGAAGCTGTAGTTACCGCCGAGAATCTTCTTCTCGGTCACGCGCCAGAAGCCGACCGCATAGCCGTTGGCGGCGACATCGCCCCGATTCAGCGGATCGAAGGTGATCTCGTTGCCGTCGTTGTCACGCAGCGTGTCGGTGTCGAAGCGGACATAGCCGCCCGCCACGTACCAGCCCGGGGGCGGCTGTGTCCCGGCCAGGACGCCGAAGTCGCCGCGGAAGTTGTGACTCATGAATTGGGCGGCAGCCGGAATCGATCCCAGGATCAGACAAGAAGTGCATCCGACGAGAATCCCGAGTACCCGTAGGTGTCGATAGGTCATGGCCTACCCCTCCTCTTCTGCCACTTCAAAACTTCCACCCAGCGCCAGGTGGAGATTCACCCGCTGTGCCAGGCGCTCGTCACGGACGCGGATCAGTGATGCCTTGGCACCGAGCACCCGGGCCTGCATCTGCAGCACACTCAGCAGATCGATCTGGCCGACTTCGTAGCGCAGCTGCGCCAACTCCAGGGCCTTCTCGTTCTCGGTGACGACTTCTTCGAGGAACTGTTGACGCTCCTCGAAGAGCCGCTCGTTGGCCAGAGCATTCTCGACCTCCTGAAAGGCGCTCAGTAGATTCAGACCGTAGGCGGCCATGGCTGCCGCCTGATCAGCGGTGGCGATATCCACCTGGGCAGCCAGGGCGCCGCCCGAGAAGATCGGTGCAACGATTCCCGCGGCCAGATTGCCGATGGCGTCATCGAGACCGGAGTTGATCCCGCCTGCCGCCGTCAGGTTGAAGCGCGGCAGCCGTGCCAGCCGGGCCTCCTGCTCCTGGTAGAAAGCCGCCGCCACCCGCCGCTCGGAGGCGCGCAGATCGGGCCGGCGAGCGATGATGTCCGAGGGGATGCCGACCGGTACTGGAGGCGGCACTGGAATCAGATCGTTCGCGGCCTCGAGATCGGCCCCCGGATAGCGCCCCAGCAGCACCTCGAGACTGCGCAGTGTCTGCTCGTAGGCGCTCTGTGCCTGGCGCAGCGCCTCCTCGGCCGAGGCCACGTCGGCCCGTGCCAGGGAGACGTCCTGCATGGTCACCTTGCCGATCTCCTCCTTGGCCTCGACGACTTCCAGGACGCCCTTGAAGGTCTCGACCGCCTCCTGGGCGAGATCACGTTGCAGACGCACCTCGGTGGCCAGAAACCAGGTCTTCGCGGTGGTGGCGACCAGCGACTGGCGGGCATACTCGAAATCGGCCACCGTGGCCTGAAACGCCTCCTCGCCAGCTCGCGCCTGGGAACGCACCCGACCCCAGACGTCGACCTCCCAGCTCACCGCCAACGAGGCGTTGTAGCTGGTGCCGCTGGCCAGCGCGTCACCGCCGGTGTCCGAGATGTCGCCGGCAAAGCCGACCGCCGGTTTGAGCGCCGCGCCCGCGGCCCGCGCCAGACCCGCCGCACGGTCCACCTGGGCGGCCCCGATGCGCAAATTGAGGTTGTTCGCCAGGGCCTCCTCGGCGAGGGCCTGGAGCTGAGGATCACCGAAACTGGACAGCCAACCGTCGTCGACCTCACCCGTGTCTTCGGCTTCGGCCGACCAGTCGTCCGGTACTTCGGTGGTCTCGGGCAACGCCTCGGCGACGACGACGGAGGTCTCGGGCGGCTTCTTGACGGCGCAGCCGGTGAGCATCAAGGCTCCGATGGCCAAGATCGCATAGAGGAAGCGAGTCTCGATATGCATGCGTTTCTGTCCTCGCGTAGCGACCCGATCAGAACGGGTCGACATAGTTCTTGATGCCCTCGACCCGCAGGACCACCTTGCGAATCACGTGCGTCGCCTGGCCGATGTCCGGGTAGATCGCCACCGTCCCGGTGGCGCCGACCGGCAGGTTCAGGGCCTGGGCATCTTCCGAGAGCTTCAGGCGCACCCAGAACGGGGTATCGGGCAGCTCCTTGGGCGCCAGAGCGGTGCCGCTCATGGAGAACTGACCGGTCGGTGAAGCCGGGACCATGTACATCACTTCGCCGTGGAAGATCTTCCCGGGATACATCTTGAATGTGATCTCCGCAGGCAGCCCAGGCTCAATGTAGCGGAGGTGATTCTGGGCGATCAGGGCTCCGACGAGGAGATTGCCGGTCTCGACAAACGACATCGCCTGCACCAAGGGTAGGTTCACCGCCCGCGCACCGGGCCTCAAGGCGACGTTGATTGGGTAGCCGTCAGCGGGCGCCCGCACCGTGGTCTCCTGGAGGTTGTACTCGGCGCTCTTCAAGGCCCCTTCGAGCTGTTTCACCTGAGCGGCGAACTGCTCCACATCGTAGGTGGAGCCGGCCCCACGATCCGCCAACCTCCCGGCTTGCGCCAGTCGCGTACGGGCGAGGTCGAGCTGAGAGCGGGTCTGTTGCACGGCCGCTTCGTACTGTGTCGGATCGATCTGGAAGAGCACATCCCCCTGCTTCACCGGCATGCTGTCCCGTGCCTGGACCTCGATCACCTCGCCTGAGACGTTGGGGACGATCTGCACGTTGTACTGGCCGATGATCAGTGGACCCGAGGGTGCCCAAAACTGCATCGGGATAAACAAGACGATGAGCAGGATCGCCATCCAGAGGATGGGCGACAGTTTCCAAAACAGGGTCGGCTTGAGGATCTTGAACTTGATCGCCAGGAAGAGCAGGACGACGTAGATGACGGTCAAAAAGACGATCATTGAGCTTCACCTCCCTCGGTCGCCGCCTCGACGATGCGCGCATGACGCGCCTCCACCTCGGCGAGCCGGGTGGTCAGCTCGGCGATCTGGGTCGCGTGCTCGGCAACCCGGGGGTCCGGGGCCCCCGTCCCGCCACCCACCCCTGATCCGCCGGAATCCAAGGGTCGCGCGATCGGTCGCATGTAGGCCCAGGCCAGAACAAAGGGCCAGACGGCAAAGCCGAGAATCAGAAAGACCCACGAGGCGACCTGAATCGCCTGTGCCTGCGGATGACTGCGCTCCCTGGCCACCTTTCCCGGCAACATACCGAGAATCACGAAGATGAGCAGCGCGACCACCAGGATGGTGATGAAGACCACCCAGGCGAAGATGTCGATTCCTGCCATTTGACCTCCTAATCTCTCCTGAAGACCTACTTCAGCCTCTCGAAATCGTTCAGCTGCCAGCCCTTGCCGGGGTTGGTCTGGATCCAGTTCGACACTCGTGCCCCTCCGTCACGGCGTGTACCAGATCGGTGAGGTGTAGGCGCGATCCTGCAGCTGCATCGCCGTGCCTTCCGGCATCTCCACGTTGAAGAACTTGGCGTCGTAGGCGGTCCAACGCGGCGTCGGGATCTCGATCACGCGAACGTAGTAGAAGGCGCGTAGCTTGGGATCGAAGTTCGGGTCGGTCCAATGCGCGGCCAGGAACGGATCACCGACCGTGTTGGTGTAGCTCGCATCCGCGACGTCCACGGTGTTGCCGACCGGAGTTTTGCAGCGACCGTCATTGCCGATCTTTCGGCCGTCTGAAACCGCCACATCGTAGATCCGCTCGTGGATCTCACCCTCCGAATCCAGCCAACCCTTGATGACTTGAATTCGGTCGAGATTGGCGCCATCCGGATCGCGCACGGCACGAACCATGAAGCTTGGTGCCTTACCCCTCGGGCCATCCGTCAGGTCGCCGCCCATCGGCACGCCGCGGCGGTAGCCGGCGCGCGCGAAATCGGGCCGATGCACCTCATCCGCCTCGAAGTCCCAACCACCGAAGACGCGTACGAGCAGGCGCGTGCCGGTGGTGGCGTAGACCTCCTTGCGCGCCATGGCGTCCCAGATTGCTTCCCGCGTGTTCTCCCGGGCCCAGACCGCTGCGAGACCCGAGGCCCCAACGTCGGCTACGAGAATGGACAGCTCGGGTTTGTCGCCTTTGACCAGCGCGTGAAAAGCGCGCTCGGCATTCGGCTCGACGAACGGCGCCTTGCTGAAGTTGTTCTCTTCGCGGGTCGTGGGAAGAGCGGTGTGATTGTCCGTGCTGCCGATCATGCCAAATTTAAACGGATTAGCACCCAGTTCTTTCTCCAACCGCAGACCTTCCTTCAGAGCTGAACGTGCATATTCCTTGGGCAGCATGTCGGGGGTCTTGGCCGCCTTGCCCGAGAGGTTGCCCTTAGCAAGGGTCTCGAAGTCGGCGAACTCGTCGTCGGGCGACAACAGGGGGTGTGCCTCGCCGTCACCTTTCTGCTGCGTCACCTCGTAGATTGGTTCGAAGCTCATGCGCTTTTCCGCATAGGCCCGAGAGAGCGGTTTTCCCGTGTAGGTCTTCGTGTCGAACATCAGGCCGTTCGATAGGTTGCCGTTGTGCGCGGCCGCCAACGCCCGCCCCCCGGTGTTCTCTTGATAGCGATCCATGTAGTCCCATAGATCCTCGGCATCATGGGAGTCGTACTGCGAGAACGGCAGGACCTGACTGGTCTTGTCGGCTCCGTCGCGGAAGATCACGACCCGGTGCAGGTTGTTGCCACCGGGCATGGAGGTCCACTCGAAACCGGTGAAGGTGGTGAAGACGCCAGGCACGTAGTACTTGTCGGCGTTCTCGACCACTCTGGCCCAGACGGTCTGTACCATCTTCGGTTCGTTGATCTGGTCCCTGTCGTCACCCCTGAGCCACTCGAGGAAGGCGTCGTAGCCGTCGCCGGCCTTGACCATGTCGTGCCAGCGCTTGCCGGTCGGGTTCGCGAGCAGGATCGGATCCGAGCGACTGATGAAATCCGCCAACCCCAGGTTCTCGGCGTGGTCGGCGACGACGACAAAGTCGAGCGGCCGAATGAGCTTGACCTGCCAGCCCAGCTGGCTGGTGACGGTTTCGCCGCGGGAGACGCGATAGGCCACGTCGGGCCCCAGCGTGGCGCCGGCCATGCCGATGTCGCTGGACCAAGAAGTGTGCAGGTGCGTGTCACCGAAGTAGACGTTTGTTGGAAAGTGATCGCCCACATACGGCGAGTACTCTTTTTTCGGCGCGTCGTACTTGTCTCGTTCGGGCGCGACGTCCTGAGCAAACAGCGGAACCGTGAGCGACAATCCTGCAATCAACAATGCGGCAGTACGTAAGTGGACTCTCGTTCTCATTGCACTCTCCTCCTCAACTCTTTTTTACTGTTGCCCATCTTCATGGACAGCCATGCCCCGAACAACTAAGGGGCATGGCTCAAAACTCAGCAGCCCTCGATTAGTTCAGCTTCACGATATCGTCCGGTTTCCAGGTCTGGTCGAAGAAGTCGATGCCAGTTCCGTAGATGCGAAGAGCTACGAGGAAGCTCCTATCGTCAATCGTCTGGATCCAGTTGGCGTCGGGCGCTCCTTCAGGCTTGGTCGGGCCAAAATAGAGATCGATCGTGCCGTCCTCGTTTTTGACCGTATCGTCGAAGCCGTTCACACCAGGAAACGGCTGTGAAGTTTCCGGCATTGTCCCGTCAGTGATGTTGTATATGGTGACAGCCCAGAACAGTCTAGCTGGAATATCTGCAGGAAGGTGTAGTTTGTAATTGTTGCTGCCGCTCAGTAAATCGCCGTCCGCATCCCTCATTCCGAGAGGATACTTGGACCCTCTATTGATGGTGCGCATCACCATGGCCGGTGCATTGGAGTAGGCGAACTGGTAGAACGCGTTACGTGCAGTGATGTCGAGGTAGCTCTCCTGCATCCACTCTGCCGTTCCTGCCGCCCAAACGCGCTGCCACTGACGATCCTTGTAATAGAGGTCGCGCTTGTCGGGGCGATTCACCATGCGCTGTGCCAGAATCATTTTCGGTGCCCTCAGCACAGCTTTCTCCAGCAGTTTCTTCTGCCCAACTGTAGGCGCAAAGGGTTGCCCTTTGATGATTCCGATGGCGGCAAGCACGCCGCGGAGCTCGGGAGTTATGGCTTCAACCGGCTCATAATCAACAAATGATTTGAGCTTTGTCCAGTAGGCATAATCCGTTGGGTACATCATATTGATGCGCTTGCCCGAACCATTGGGGAACTTCATGGGATTGATGTTTTTCTCTTCTGCCCAGAGCGGATAAACACGAGTTTGTTCTGCCACTTTGACGGCAGGGGCTGGATCAAGCCCGTTCTCACCGCCTGGCATCACAGTTCGGAAGAACAGAAAGACGTTGTAGGTGGAAGAAGTGAAGGTGAAGTATCCCGAAGGAACATGTCCCTGGTAACCGGGAGGCAGCAGCAGGTAAAGACCACCTCGAGCTCGGTCGGGCCCTATCGCTCCGACATCCGTGATCGTGCGCTGGAAGAAATCTGTGAACATACCGATAACACCAGGAGGCGCAGCGACAACCAACGGGCCGGTCTTCTTGAGGTCGAGATAGGACATGGAATACATGATGTCTGCATTGGGTGTTGGTACCCAGGCCTTTGCATCCATCCGGTCTTTCCACATTGGCAGGACGTTGTAACCCGCGCCAAATTCCTTCTCGGAACCGTCACGCATCCCAATCGTATTCAACGCCGGTAGCATGGTCATGTAGGCTTGAATCGCCTGGTTGTAGAACAGCTCGTCACGCAGTTGCTGCCCCTCCTCCTCACTTGGCCAATTGCCGTTATATTGCAGGCGCACAGCCGGCGATCTCGTTTCCTGTGCTTGTGCCTGAATGCCTCCCAAAACAGCGGCAACGCAAACGATGGCGAGCATGGTGTTCAGTGTTCTCTTCATGGTCTTCATGGTCTTCATGGTCTTCCTCCTATCGTGTTCTTGAGGTACTGCCACGGGCTCAGTCCGTACGCTTTCTGAAACGCATAGCGAAGCGTTCTCTCGCTCACGTCTAGGCGAGAGGCGAGGTCCCGAACCGAGATAGGGCAATCGATGTTCGAGAGCATGTACGCTTGCGCGCTAGCTGCGATGGAGCTCCGCCGCGTTTCGAAGCTCGCCGAACTCGTCGTCTTCATGGACAGGTCCTCATGGTTCTGGCTCGCTGCTCTCCGCCACCGAGCTCTCCGCCACCGCCGTCAACACTCTGTCGACAAAGGCCCAAAGCTCGTCTTCGCCGGCGAAACACGCCGCCTCACCCGAAGCGAGATGCTCGACCCGTCCCTGATGGCAAATCTCAGGCTCCCCGGTCTCCGCTCGCAGCTGGACCACAAAGGCACGGTTGGCGGGCAAAGGGCGGTTCGGCTTTGACATGACGGGCGCTCGCGATTCGGTCGAAGATTGACGGGACAAGCGTGTACCGGCGAGCGCGTTCAGGGGAAGATCGGGCCCCGTTCGATCTCGGCCTGCAGGCGTTCGAATTCCGTCGCCAGGCGTTCGCGGGCGTTCGGATGCAGTCGCTGGAGGAGAGGTTGCCCCGGAGAGGAACCTAAGAGCTTCGGGCCAGCAGCCCTCGCGCCGACTGGAGGTCGGCGGTGTCGTGGCCTTCGCTGAAGCCTTCGACCAGCTCGCTGAGCAACCGGCTCGCCTCGGTACCTCGCTCCTGGCTCCCCAGATGGCTCAGGCTCAGGGCCGCGCGCAGCTCGAGTGACTTCGCCCCCTGTCGGCGGGCCACCTCGAGAGCTCGTCGAAAGCAGCCCTCGGCCGAGCCGCGATCGGTACCGTCAGCGGGGCCATCGTCTCCCGCTGCCAGCAACACCTCGCCCTCGAGCCGATGGAGCTCCGCCTCCCACCAGCGCTCGCCGCTCTTCTCGACCTGGGCTTGCGCTTCGGCCAGACGGTCGCGAGCGGGCTCCACCTGGCCGAGAAAAAGGTGGGTCTCGACGAAGAGCGCCAAGAAATAGGGACTCAGGAGGAAGGTGCCCGTCGACCTCACCGACCCCAGGCCCTGCTCCATCAGAGCGAGCCCCTCGGCCTCGTCTCCTCCCGCTGCCACCGCCCAACCCCGGAAGATCTGGCTGATTGCGAGCAAGAGCTCGAACCCCTGCTCGGTGGCCAGCGCCTCCAGGGCCTCAGCCTCGCGGCGGACCGCCGGAGCGTCCCCTCGGAACTGGTGCGGCTGCAGGGCATAGAACCTCGCCAGTGCCACGCCGTAGGGGTGGTCGAGGCGCTCGGCGAGCGTCCGGGCCTCGCGTGTCCGGACGACAGCCTGGTCCGGCGAGCCGGAGAGCCACAGGCGCCAGGCGTCGTTGCCCAGGCAGACCACGCCGGGATCTTCCTGCCCGTAGCGACGGGCGAGGTCACCGTGGCGCGCCGGGTCATAGCGGGCGAGGACGTCTCGGATCGCGTCACCGGACGAGGCGAGCTCACCCAGATAGAAGTCGTCATGGCCCCGCACATTGGCGGCCATCATAAGGAGCTCGTCGTCGTCCACGTCTGCCGTGAGCTCGGACATTCTGATCATGAGAGCGCGGGCTTCGCGCAGCTGTCCAGCGACGTTGTGAAAAGCCCACAAGTTGTACAAGGTCGGGAGCAGCTGCACGGGATCGGTGAGCCGCTCACAAAGCGCCTCGGCTCGGAGATGGATCCGCCTCACCTCCGGGTCGGTATAGCCCCGGGTGGCGATCAGGGTGGTGCCCAGGGCTGTGCACACCTCGAGCTCCCACCGCAACCGGTCGTCCAACCGTGTTGCGCCTACCCCCTTTCGAAGGGACGAGGCACCGTCCCCCGTACCCAGGGACGTTTCGGCCGGCAGCGGCGAGAGCTTGTCGAGCGCACCGAGGGCGGCTCGCAGGTGCGTGGCTGCCTCGTGATAGGCGTGCCGGTCGAGCGCTCGCTCGCCGGCCAGTCGTCGATACCGCGCGGCGTTCTCGGGGTCTCGGCCCTCCTCGAAGTGCAACGCCAGGACCGCCGCCAACTCCGGCGACCGCGAGCCCCAGGCCGCCCGTAGGCGCCCGCCGACGCGCTCGTGAAGGCGCGCCCGACGCGCCGCAGGGATCCGTTCATACATCTCCTCCCGGTAGAGGGCGTGGCGGAACCGGTAGCGCGAGCTGAGCGTGCCGTCGGGCCACTCGTCCAGGTCGCTGTAGGCGATCAGTGGACCGCGGCTCGCCAGGGATTCGAGTTTCCCGTCGACGCGCTCCGACTCGTCGCGCTCGTCGGCCCGCGCCAGGCCGGCGGCGACCGCGGCCGCCGTGAACTCGACGCCCACCACGCTTGCGGCCTCCAGGATCTCCAGCTCCTTGGCAGACAGGTCGTCGAGCCGGCGCTGGAGAAAGGGACGGAGACCCTCCGGCATGGTCGTCAGCACCGCGGCCGCATCGGCCACCACCCAGCGTTCATCGTGTCGGCGGACGACCCGCGCCCGGAGCAGGTGCTCGAGCACGTTGACCATGAAGAGGGCATTGCCGCCACTGCGCTCGAAGACCAGGGCCGCGATCTCCTCCGTGCCCGGGCCGACGAGGCGCGCGGCGACGTAGGAGGCAACGTCGCCTTCGGCCAGGAGCTCCAGGTCGAGCTGTTCGCACCGCCCCCGTGCGGCGAGCTCTCTCATCACCTGGCGCAGGGCCGGTGCCTGAACCACCGCTTCGGCCGGGCGATAGGTCGCCACGATCAGCAGCCGCGCGGGCTCCGGGCGCTGGGCGATCGCGGCCAAGAGCTCCACCGTCGCCACGTCGCTCCAGTGGACGTCTTCGAGCACCAGCACCAGCGTCGCCTCTGCGGTCAGCTGTTCGAGCGCATCGTGTAGCTCACGGACCATCCGCTCCCGCGTGGCGCCCTGGACCTGCCGCTGCAAGCGCTCGAGCTCGGCGGCGTCGACCAGGGCGGGCAGCTGCACCAGCCACATGGGCGCAGAGCGCGCCAAGATCCGGGTCAGCGCGCCGCGTTCCGGCCCCTGGCTCAGGCGTCCGAGCGCTTCCAGCACCGGGCCGTACGCTTCGCCAGCGCCAAAGCTCATCGTGCACTGGCCGACGGCACAGGTGGTCTGGGGTCGCCCGGCGAGATGCTCCAGGAAGAGCTCGATCAGGGTGGACTTGCCGATGCCGGGCTCGCCCCCGACGAAGACCAGCCGACGCCGGCCCTTCGCGGCCTGGAGAAAGCGATTCAGGAGGTATTCCACCTCCCGCTGCCGGCCGACGATCGGTTGCTCTTCGTGGTGCCATACAAAGTCTGGTCTCAGTCCCTTTTCGCCCTCCAGGCCCGAGCTCGTCTCCGGCCCGAGCAGAAAGCGATAGCCGCGTGCGGGCACGGTCTCGAGATAGCGCGGGCTCGTCTGATCGTCCCCCAGTGCTGCTCGGATCTCGCGCACCGCGACTCGCAGTGTCGTGTCGCTGATATGAGCGGCGCCCCAGACCTGTTCGCGAAGCTCCTCCTTGGTCACCAAGTGGCCAGGACGGCGCGCCAGATACGCCAGTGCGCTCAGAGCCTTCGGGCGGAGCGCAATCTGCTCCTCTCCCCGCCACAGGTGATCCGGCTCGCCCTCGAGGCGATAGGGACCGAATTCGATGGTGTTGCGAGCCATGTTTCACGTAAGCGCCAAATGAACGTTTGGCGCGTCAAAGACGCAGCTCGGCGGCCGGTCGTACTGGTGGTGGTACCAGTCCAGCCGGGGCAGAAATCCGCGGTGAGAGAGCCTCAGAATTCCTCAGAACCAAACAATACTACAGGGGACCTGGGGCTCGAAGACGGTTGCGGACCTTCCATGGCCGGACGTGAGGAGAAGAAGTGTAGAGGCGCAGGCCCTGATTGGAATCCCAAGCGCGAACGGCCGGGTAGACTCGTACGATTCCTTGGAGATGTTCCAAAGTCCTGCACCTGAAATCCCAGCGCCGGGTCTACTGGTTGCGACGGTCACCATTTCGAGGGTGGCTCCGCAAGGCTCCCAGCCGAGCATGGTCGGCCCCCAGCTGATCCTGGAGGCTCCTCCAGGTGCCAAGGTGCCTCTCGAGTCCGCTCTCAGTCCTGGCGCCAGTAGCCGGGCTTTCGCCTCTGATGCGCCACCGCCAGGACCTGCACGGTGTCCTGGGTGGCCCGATAGAACAGAGTGAATGGGAATCGTCGGAACTGATATCGCCTGACCTTATGTGAGTATCGTGGCCAGCGGTGCGGCGCCTCGACAATCTGGCTCGACGCATGGTCGAGTTCGCGTAGATACGCCTTCGGTGCAGCGGGACTGCGAGCCGCGTACCAATACCCTCAGCCTCATCGACAGCCGAAGGGTGGAATTCGATTCGGAAGCTAGCCACCGCGCTGGGCGAGCCGATCCTTCACAACGTTCCAAGGCACGGTGTCAACTTCACCGGCCTCGAGCTCGTTGACCCGTAGCTCGATCTCGTGCCGCCAAGCGGCCTCGACCCCTTCTGGGGCCTCACCCTCCAAGCTCTCGATGAGCCAGCCCGCGAGCGTCGCGCGCTCCTCTTCGGAGAGGTCCAGCGCTTGGTCCAAGATCTGCTTGACGTCGGTTGACACATAGAGATTCTGTCAATGGTAGCGAGGCCCTCAGGCAGTTCGGCTCCGACGGCCGCCCACGTCAAGACTCCTGGTTCTGCGGCCAAGGCCGGATGTGGGCACTTGCGCACGTCCGACGTGGGGTGGAGAAGGGTAGAGACGGAGGCCGGTGTCCGTCGGGGTGACCCGGACTGTCGGATAGAGGCGGAGAACTTCTTGGAGTTGAGTCAACACCTTGCGTCGGAAGTCTCGCGGCCGCGCGTAGTCGGCGCCGAACTGATTCTGCAGACCTTCCCACGGGACGAGCGTCGGTTTCTTGAGATAGCTCATCCGGTAGGTGAGCCAGACGTAGAGGTCGATGGCCATGGGGGAGGATTTGAGATTGTGGATCGCTCGAAGGTCGATTGGCACTG
>Ga0255055_10002348_pt1 | contig 13407 bp, 6 predicted proteins | sample JV7_2_27_MG_FD_188633 | JGI IMG/M metagenome (GOLD analysis project Ga0255055, IMG submission 188633) | Seawater microbial communities from Jervis Inlet, British Columbia, Canada - JV7_2_27 | ecosystem: Environmental > Aquatic > Marine > Inlet | place: Canada: British Columbia | collected...
ACGGCTTGAAGGTCCAGCTCCCGCTGATGCAGAGGTCTCCTTCGATCTCAGACCAGTCCTTCACGTCCGGCGACACGTAGATGTTCCGGCGTCCGGCGATGGTCTCTACGGCGATCTTGTCGAACCCGTCCACGGTTCTCTCGCGGAACAGAACCTTGACCGGCTCCGTCGCGATAGATTCCATCGGGTCGGCGGTCTGGAGGATGAAGGCACCCCACCCCTTCGTGAGGTTGGTGCCGTAGGACGCCATCTTGTCCATCGACTCGTTGCGGTAGCCGATGAAGTTCGCCCCGTAGTAGTACCGATCGCCGCTGATCTCGAAGGCAGCCATCTGCCCTTCCTTCACGTGACCGTCCAGCGTGACGATGTGATTGGCAACCACGCATGGGACGCGCTGCATCCCCATCGGGAGATCGAACACACCGGCCTTCTTGATGACGCCGGGGTGATGTGTCTCCTTCTCGATCTTGTTCTCTTTCACAGGCTTGTGCGTCTCGCCCTCGGACGCCTGCCCCTGTGTGGACCAGGTCTGGATGTCCTCGCCCTTCCTCCCCACAGGCGTCCCGGCGTTCGAAGACGGGGCTGTATCCGAGGCCAGCTTCACCTTGGGCTGCAGAGGGCGCTTCCCTTTTGGCATGCCCATTCCCGGCGTACCGGGAGCAGCCGCTGTCTTCATCCAGTCGGTCATGACCGCCCTGAAAGTGGGGTTCTGGTCGAGAGCGATAGCCAGGTCGTCGTACTCGAACGCCTCCTTCGCCGCCTTGAAGATGTCGTCCTTCGACAACCCGATCCGGCTGGCGTAGACGTAACGACCGTCGTACGGCACCTGGGTGCGGGACAAGAGGGCCATGTCCGCCGCGCCGCTCCTCGCAGGCGAGATGGACTCTCCCAGCGCACTTCCTTCCAGGATCTCCAGGAGAGACGACTTCGTGAGTGGCTGCAGCTTGTCCCCTGCCCAGAACACGTCGAGAGGCTGAAGCTTGAAGTTCTCGACGACGATCGGGATGGAGGCCTTGTCGTCCAGCTGGATCTGGCCCACACCAGCGCCTTCCTCCGCGTCGACCCGATTGAAGTTCACCTGGATCTTCGCGTTGGTGATCCAAGGGTAGGCCTGATGGAGGAACATCGTGATGTTCTCTGGCCACTGCTTGGGGTCGCGTTCCAGCTTGGTGGTTGCGTCCTTCTCGAACGTATTCTTCGTCTGTAGGAAGAGAGGCTCCATGGTTCGCTCCTATTGTGTAACGGTCGTCGTGAGCTTCTTCACGTTGTCGCTCGTGGCCAGAGGGTCGTCGAGAGCCACCAATGACCCAGGCGTAATCGAGGGTGCTGGTGAACCCGGGAACGGCGTCGTCGGCGCTCCCTCGGTCACGACCATATGCTGGTGGCTCTTCACGATAAGACTCTGGTCCAAGTCGTACTTCTTGAAGAAGTTCTCGTTGACCAGCGCAAACTCGTTCACCTTCATGTCCATGGTCAGGGCAAGTTCGCCGATGATCCCCTCCTCCTTGTACTCGACATTCGGCATAGCTTGAGGCTGAACACCCGGGGCCAGCGATGCAACAAGGTCTACGTCCACAGGGGCATCGACTGTCTTGCCGACGAGCTTGATCTTGCCTCCGACCAGTTCCAAGAAGCCAGTAATCTGAATACCGTACTCGTTGATGATCAAAGAGTTATCGCCGAACTTCATCGACGCGGCCTTGTCATCCACCGAGATATAGTTGTTGCCGTAGGAAACAGACGCCCGAGCTTTGTTGACCGTAACCCAGCGGTCTTCCCACTGGATGGCGATCTCGTCGTCATTCAGCCTTAGCTGTTTTGTTTCCTGTTCGCTGTTGATGATCGCCTTGGTCTTGTCGTCTCTTTGGACGTCTACCCTTGAAAGTCTGACTTCCCTGCTCTCATTGTCCACCTCCAGGAGCGAGTGCTCCCCCAAGAGCCACCAGAGTCTGCGCGGATCGTCGTCGGCCGGAGGTGACCCGGTGGCTCCAGCGATGGCGTCGGTCACGGATGTGGAGCCCACAGGAACACTCGGTGGGATGTCAGGTATTGGGAGCGAATCTGTCAGGCCACCAAGCCCGCCAAGGCCACCGGCCAAACCCGAAATGCCGGTCGAGGTCGGGGAGAGCTCCGTCGATTCAGACGGCAGCTTCTGGGCCTCCATATCGAAAAGGTTCTGGCCACCAAGATCCCCGGCTCGAATAGAGAAGTCAGGATCAGCGTCCTTCGACTGGTCGTTGGACACGTCGATTTTCAGGGCGGCGCGCTTAACCTCGGTGTTGGTTTCGACTGTGAAGAGGAAGCCAGCCACGTCGAAGATGAGGTCTCTGGCCTTCAAGAAGATGAGACTATAGACGGCGCTGAACAGGAAGAAGCAGAAGTATGAGGCGAGACCAAAAATGTCTCCGTTCTCAAGGATCTTGATGAAGCTGTCCTTCGCATTGTCCAGTACGACATCGCCCTCGAAGAGCTTGCCGTACCCAGCCTTCTTGGCGCTGGCCGCGAAGATCTGGTACCTGTCGCCAACGGCCTCCCTGAACTTCTTGTCCTTCTCCTCAACTGCGCCTTCCGGAGACTTCTTCTCCTTGGCCCCGGGCTGGAACTGCGGCACAGCGCCAACGATCATCCACTGTATCGTTTTGACCCTGACGCACAGCACGCGGGTCGTGGCGCGATACGGGCGGTAAGCTCCGATCTGCATGGAGCGAATCGAGTCTACGTCCCCTCGACCGTCGATGGCGACCGTGTAGGTGTCGCTCTCGGGGTTATAGAACCTAACCTCTCCGCCGCAGAGCTCAGGAACGAATGATCCGTCTGAGCGGAAGTCACTAAGAGATGTCGACGTCCCCATCTGAAGTCTCCGCGACCACTCCGAGAGTGGTCATGAGGGATTGGACGGCCTCAGAAACCTCTGGAGTCAGATTCGGAACCTGCTCCTCTTCGACCTCGGACAGGGTCGCCGTGGCTACGTCCAAGTCGTCCACGAGCTCATCAGCTGTCTTCTTGAGGTTCTGTCGAGGCTTCACGTTGAAGTAGCGTCCAAAAGCGTACGTGGCAATCGGATGACCGGATGGTCCGATGTCCGACTGTGCGGCAAGCGAAGGAGCCATCTTCAGTGTGCGGTGAGGCTTCTCCGCAACCAGCTGTCCGATGAAGTCCTCATGGTACTGAGGAACCTTCCTGATGGACAGAAGTGTAGGTGTATATTGGATGGGTCTCTTCTTCTTGGCAAGAAGTTTTCGATTCATGTTGTCCAGTTTGTTGAGCTGGACCACGTCACCGGAGTGGACTCCGAACTCAATGTCGGCATCACCGGGGTCGCTTACCTCTGCCCTGTTGGTCATTGGCTGGAGGGCCGTCTCCAGGATCTTCCGCTTCACCCGGATGCCGGACGGCCCGAAAACCTCGTTGTTCATGTCGCTAATGATGTGGTCCTGCACTCTACGGATGTCGTTGGTGGCCTCAAGCAGCTCCTGCGGCTTCACAACACCCCCGAGAGACAGCTTATCGCCAGCCCGCACCCTCGCGCCGACACGAACACCAAGGCCCTGCTCCTGCGGTACGAAGTGATTCATGTCCTCGACCACAACGTCCCAACCACCGGCGGCCGACTTCTTAATCGATTTCACCTTGCCGCGTATCTTGGCGAGCGTGGCCTTCCCGCGAACATTCGTGGGCATCTCAAGGATCTGCTTCAGACGCGGGAAGCCTACCAACGAGCCGCCACCGATGGCTCCCCCTGTGTGGAATGTGCGGAGGGTCTGTTGCGTCATCGGCTCCGAGATGGTCTGCCCGGCCAAGGTTCCGATGTGATAACCGTTGGTAGGGAACTGGCCGTTCTCCAGAAGCCCGAAACACTTGGCGCAGATCCCCCGCTGTGCCTTGCAGTGCAGCGGTGAGCGCACCACGATGGTCTTCTTTCCACGGCCTTTAAGGGTGCGAATGAGGGCAGGTGTCGTGACCTTCCCTTTATATGCACCCTTCGCCACCACCCGATCCAGAGCATCAGGGTCCACGATCGGCATCGTAATGCCTCCCGTAGTGCCACAGTCTCGCATGGAGATCATGGTATCGACGGTGGCTGCGATCAGCATCTTGCCGAACGCCCCGGTGTCTGCTGTCGACAAACCCTTGTCAACGAGACCCTTTCTGGAGCCGGGGATGATCGACCAGTAGCTTCCTATGTCCAGGCCCTCAGCCAGGGACTTCTTGACCGGTATCGGGATCACCTTGCCCTCATGGTCGGTCACCGCCACAGGAGAGGCGATGGTCTGCATGACCTGGTTCGGCTTACCGAAAGCACCAGACGTCGTGGAGCCGATGACGAAGCGGTTGCTCTGGGCGAGCTGCTTCTTCATGTGGGCTTCGAGCTTGTTTCCGGCAGCACCGTAGGCTGCCGCGAATCCGACACGCTTGGAGACCTTCGCAGCCTGCGCCAGTATCTTATCGCGCTCCGCATATGGGAACTCCAAATCCTTCAGGCCGACGGAGAACCCGACCTCTGTGACGTACTTGTTGCCCAGATCCTTCACCTTGGTGATGACCTGTCCGGAGATCTGCGGCTTCTTTCTGGCGATCTCTGAGAGAAGAAGCATCAGCCTCTTCTTGTCCACGACGATGTATCCGGGTCGAAACTCCTTCGGCAGAGAGTCGTTCAGAATAACCTGCCCGGCGCACACCGTCTTGGCCCCCACCTTCATGGCCTGGTTGACGGTGATCTTCCCCTGCTTGTAGCGGGACAGAACGTCCGCGTATGACCTGGCCGACTTAGGGCGGCCCTCCGGCTTCGTCATCAGATAAATGCCGAGAAGCATCTCCTTGGACGGGCCGTGGACAAGAGTGTCGTCCCGTGGACTGAACAGGTTAGAGCTCGGCTTCAACTTCGTCACTGCTTCGCGACGAGCGTCCTCGGACACAGGCACGTGCACCTGCATGGCGTCTCCATCGAAGTCGGCATTGAAGCCGCCAACGACGAGAGGGTTAATCTTGATGGCCTTCCCCGATGTGAGGGTGGGCTTGAACGACAAGACCCCGAACTTATGGAGGGTGGGCGCTCTGTTCAAGAGAACCGGGCGCTCCTTCATGACCTCGACGAGAGCGGCCCGTGCGATCGGGTCCTTCTTCTCGATCATCTCCCTGGCACTCAGGGGCAGGTGCCCGAGGGCTCTGAGCTTCTGCATGATGTAAGGACGGTAGATGACGAAGGCCATCTCGTCTGGGATCTTCACGTCGTCGATGCCGAGCTTGGGGTCGGGGATGATGGTGGAGCGGCCCGTCAGGTCCTGGCGACGTTTGAGCACGCGGCCTTGGAACAGGCCGAACTTGTTCTGCTTTCCCTTGATGGTGCTGAGGAATCCACGGAAGTTCTTGTTCCTGGTCAGAGGCTCCTGCAACCCAACGAGGCCACGCACCGCGCCATAGAGCTGGGCTCTAAGCGGCGCGATGTTCTTGTCGTCCACACCCATCTTCTTGAGGTCCTTGATCTGGTTGTTGATCAAGATGACCTCGCGATACCCGTGAATGGGATCGGAGACATTCAGGGAGCCGTCAGGGTTGGGGTAGATCGGGCGGAACTTGGCCGGGATGACCGGGACAAGCTTATTGAGATAGGCGTCCGCCGCAGACAGGCCGAACTCGTTCAGGGCGCGGAGGAAGCGGAGCTTCTTGGTGACCATGTCACGCCTTGCGCCTCGGAGAGTACGTACCTCCTTGCGGGCCTTACGCATCTCGGATTTCACGTCGATCTTATCGAGCAGGACCTTCAGGCCATCGCCGCCGCCCTTGTTACCTTTCGAGTCCGTAGAGAGTCTGCCGTCAGGCGTGACGAACAGCGTGCCGTTCACGATCTGATTGAACTCCCGCTTCTTAATCTTCGGAGCTAGGACGGCAACGATGGCGTCGTCCATCAGCGGGTTTGGGATGGTGCTTTCCAGCTCGATGTGATTCCAGTAGTTCCCGTCGTAGCCGCCCGTGAGCGCACGGTCGAAGAGACCCCCGGCCTCTGGAGAGAGGTCGTTGGCCTTGACCACTCCCGGACTGGTCACCTCCCCGTTGCTCTGTACCTGGATCTCCTTGTCGATCAACGGGAGTGCCTTGAGCTTCGTTCCCTGCTGCTGCAGATCTATTCCTGCGCCCTTCATGTAGGTCGTGAACTTGTCCACAATGAAGGGTGTTCTCACCGAGGGCAGCGGAAGCCCGAGCTGTACAGCGCGCCAGTATTCATCGTTCTTCGATGACTTGATCGTGGCAGCATCTCTGAGAAAGGCCGTACCTCCGCCGGACAGGAGGGAGTAGAGCTCCATAGTCCCGATGGCCAGAGGGTTGGCCTTCTTGCCCGAGACCCTGGCTGGTGTCTCGTCATGGGTGTAGGAGTCGGTGCCCCGGGCAGAGAGCTTCTTGGAAACCTGATGCCGCAACTTAATGAAGTGGATGTTCCCCACGTTGATGTTGGGGATCTTCTTATTGGTCGTCGGGTCGTAGATCTCCTCCACGTCACTCAGACCGGCGTCGCGCATAGCGGCCTGGACGGAGGAGAGAGCCTTGCCTGGATCGGCGAAGTTATTCACCAGGTACGGCTTTTTCGTTTTCTCGGCAACCTTTCCGGCGGCGGCTTCGAGAAGCTGACCAGGGTTGGCCCGGCCCAAGATACTGGCCGGGTTGTATAGGAGGTCAATCGTGTTCCCTTTGGTGTCCTGGTACATCTCGTTGTCCGGCAGGATAGCCGTGACGATTCCTTTGCCACCGGCTCTGTGGCTGAGCTTATCGCCAACCTCCAGTTGATCGTGTGTCTTCACGTAAACCGAGATGAACCCGCGCGTCTTCACGACATTGATCACCTCGGCTGGCCCGTGGCCATCCCACTTCACAGACACGTCGATCCACTGGTTCTTCAAGGCCTTGTGGAGTTTGGAGTAGTCGAAGTCCTCGTGGACCTTCACCCGCCTCACGGCCGGGATGACCAGATTCTCTGGCTGCAGCACGGAGCCTTTGCTGATCACACCATCGGGGCCGTACTTCGATCGGTCCAGCGTTTCTGTGTACGTAGGGAATAGGGCCAGCAGCTTCGTCAGGCTGACCGAGATGGTCGGGTCCATGTCCAGGCGCAGCTCGTGCTTGTGCACGCTGGTCAGCTTCTTGGAGGCGCTCTCCGAGACCACCACGCCATCCTCGAAGTTGTATCCCTTGTAGGGCATGAACGCCGTTCTGAGCGTCTTCCCCATAGCGAGAGCGCCCTGACGCGTGAAGTCCGAATCTGCCAGGGTATCACCCTTCTTGACGCGCTGGCCCTTGCTCACAATCGGACGTTCGTGCAGGAAGGCGTTCGAGTTCAGAGGGTAGTGATCATGGAGCTTGACCGTGTGGGTCTTGCCCGTGGTGTCACGAATGATAATGGAGCTCTTACGGATGGCCATGACTGTGCCGGTCACCGGAGACTTCGAGGACAGGAGCTTACCTGTCACTGTCTCGAACCCGTCCTTGCCGAACTTAGCCTGGACTGACGGCACGTCAGGGTCGGACAGGGGGACGGCCTGCTCCAGATGTCGGCTGGCCATCAAGGCCCTGTTGGGGCTGTTGGTGTGCAGAAACGGGATGGCGTTCGAGACAATCCCGAAGAATCTCGACGGGTCCGCGAACACGAAGTCCACCTGGTTGGCCGGAATCTCCTTCAGCTCACCACGCACTCTCGCCTTCACCTTGAGCGAGGTTGGCCTTGGCGTCTTCCCGGTAAAGTCGTACTGGTCGTGGAAGGCCACAGCCTTGTCTTCTAGATCGAAAATCTTTTTGGTGAGCTCTTTGCCGGTCTTCGGACTGATAACCCTCAGTCCGAGATCGTTGCCGATCTTCCTCGCCCCCGTCGAAAGGTGACCAGTGATTCCGATACGGGTTCCCTCAGGTGTGGCCAGGGGATCGAGTACACCAGCGTGGCTCGGATGGACTGTACGCAGACGATCTGTCACGGCATGGACGGAGCTGATGCCACCCTCGCCGAGCGTCGTCGTGAGGGTATTCACGGAGGCCATGTCCAATGGATTGTTCTGGTCGCTGTACCGCGTGAACTCGCTCTGCGTGAAAAAAGCCAGCACCGGCGTCGTGAACAGGGATGGCGGCACGGCGTCCATCACCTTGTTCTTGCGCTGAAGGAACTGGCGTCTGTTGAGCTCCCTCGTGATGGCGCGACGGATCATCGGAACCGCACGCTCAACCTTCTCTGGAATGAAGTCCTCGACGGAGTGAATGCTCTTGTACGCGAGGTTCTCTGTGTCGTCAGCCTTCACCTTTCCCTGAGCGAGCTTCAGCGTCTTCTCCGAGGCAGCCACGAGAACCTTCGGCTCGATCCTGCTGTACGGCGAGCCGAGGGTCAGCTTTGTGATGTCGGCATCCAGCGGTTTCGACTTGAAGAAAGCGATGACCGCGTCGGCAAGCTCCTTCTTATCTTTGGGCTGCGGGGCGTATGGGCGTAACTTCTTGTAGAGCTTAGCCATCTCGTCCGGACGGTTGTACATCCGGTTCACGCTAATGATCTCGCCGCCCCAGATCTTTCGAAGCTGCTCCTCCGGAACACCCATACCCATCAGGATTGGATACAGGTAGACGTAGGTACTCTGGCCCACACGAATCCGGAAGATCTTGCGCTCGCGATCGAACTGGACACGGTAGCCGCCACCAGGGGTGTTGATGAAGGTCTCGACATTGTTGTCGGCCATGTACCGCGTGTAGGTCCCCGGCTTGAGGCGCAGCTGGTTCACCACCTGGACATCCTTGCCGCCGATGATAAAGGCCTGCTTGCTCGTGATGTGGGGAACGAGGGAGAGCGGGTAACCAGTCTCGCGGGCGATCACCCGCTTCGACGTGTTGTCGACGATGCTCACGGTGCCGACGAGGCGGGCGGAGAGTGTCTTCCCCTTGGTCTTGAAGTCCTTGTGGATCTCGGGGTCGCTGTAGAACTTAGGGTCGACGTTCTCCCAGCGAAGGTTGGAAACCCGGGCGGTGAAGTTGGTGGCTTCAACGGGGAAAGTACGGGCGACTATGTCCCGTACTCGGTTCAGAAGAGCCGAGAAACTTTCAGTGGCTGTGAGCATGGAGTGATCCGCCTCATCAGTTGCTACTGATAAGTCTAACCGACTTTAGCGGAAAGTCACTCATGCTACCGTCTTCATTGGGACCGCCAGGTACGAGCCGCACTCGCACACCAGCCCGCCGGGTGCAGGAAACAAACGGTTCCCGCAGCACGGGCATGGAATTGGAGTGGGCGTCCCGCTGAACAGCGAGTCCCTGTGATGTCGCAGCAAGTGCTGAAGCATCGCAATCATCTCCAGTCCTACCTAATCCATCTGCGGCTGGCTTACCGAAGCCATCACTCATAGTCTGCGTCTCCTTCTACTTATGTTATACAGCATAGATTTCTAGAAGTGAAGATGAAAAACCTGGGGATGTGGGAACGGAGGCGGGACTACTCGGGAAGAAGGTCTTCCATGAGCTCGTCTTCGGTCTCGTCATCGACGAATCTCATGAACCTGATGACGGTCGTCAGACCGTCCCTGTGGCTCATGTAATCCTTCTCAGCGATGACCTTGATGGAGGACGAATTGTGCAAAAAATTCCAGCGCTTTTTGCCATCGGTGGTACCAGGCCTGATTGTATCGATCTCGTAGGAGACCTTTCGGGCATCATCCGTCTCGTCATCGTTGCCACTGAAGAGCTTGAGTGGTGGGACTTTAGCCCGCTGTAGCGGGGCCAGCTTCTTCGCTATTTCGGCACCGGTCTTCTTGTGATTTCTGACTGGCTGCATTAGATCGGGCTCGCCTCTCTACGAGGAGGTTTCTGCTCAGGCAACGGCGTGATGGCCTGTACCTGGGCATCGATGAGCTTGCGGCGACGCTGGATGGCTCTCGCCAGCGGCTTGTTGGTCTGTTCGAGGAGCATGAGCTCCTGGTCCTTCAGGCTGTCGGGCGTCCCCTTCATGAACGTCTCGACCATCAGGCCAAGGAGCTCTGGACGTGCCAACCCTGGCACGGCCTTGCCCATGCCGTTACCGTTATCGCCTGGTGTCTTCTGGGCATCTACGGCCGCAGTGACATTCTGTTTCAGCATCCCCTGGTTCTGGTCGTTCTGTTGCTGCTGCTGGGCCATCTGCTGTTCAGCCTGCTTCTGCTGCATCTTCAGCTGAGCATCGTACTGCATCTCCTGAGCTTTGATCTGCGCCTCTGTCTGGATGAGCAGGGCCTCGGCCTGGACCTTGGCCTGCTCGATCTGCATCTTCTTCATGTCCTTGAGGCGCTTCTCGGCTTCCTTCTCCTTCCACTTTTCCTCTTCTTCACCCTCGAAGCCAAGCTCATCAATCGTGGTATGGTCGGAGATCGTGTTGGTCTGGCGCAGGCTCATGGCAACCTGCTTCTGCTGCGCATCGTCCGCCATCTTGAAGTCCTGGTGCTTAATGTTGATCTTGGGCAGACGCAAATGGCGGCGTAGCTTGGGGACCAGGAACGTCTGCTCGAAGAGCTCCAGGTCCTCGATCATGTTCAGGAAGAGGTTCTCCAGGACACGCAGGCTGACGGAAGCTCCGGTCCAGTTCAGGCCACCCATGATGAATTCGATTGGCACATCGAGCCCGGCAGCGATTTGCTGGCGCACCAACTCCATGTCACGAAAGACGTTCAGCGCCTGCGCGTCACCACGAATATTCTCCACCGTCGCCGGAAACGGCGCGGTATAGATCATGTTCGGATCGCGTCTCCACTTGCGCACCATCTCCTGCATGTGGATCTGCCACGTGCCGAGATCGTAGTTCTGGTGAGGAGAGACACCGCCCTGCGTGGGCGCTGGGATCATGACGGTGAGCGGCAGGATATGCTCTACGCTGATCGCTTCCTGGGCACGGCGCAATGTCTGAAAGAGCCAGGAATCTTTGAAGACGTGGAGAAGTGGAGGAATCGGGAAGCTCTCGTCTTCGGACGACGGTGAGAGTTCCTCGAACACGAAGAGCTGGTCAGGATCCAGCCTGAAGTTGTGCCGCTTCTTGACGGCGATAAGGAGCTCATCAGGCGTGGTCTCGACGAGGACACGGTTCCGGTTGGGGTCCGCTATCCTCTTGCGGAGCATCCTTGGGATTCGATAGGTGTACTGCTTCACTCCGGTCCACGGGTTTGCCTCTACCTCGATATCCTGTGGACGCCACCGGATGATCCTGACGCGAGATCGGTTCTTTACGTACTTTGTCTCGGACTTGAACTCACCTGAATACCTGCACGCCGGGCACTTGGACATCCAGCGGTGCCCCTCGTACTTCCACTTGTCGTGGGCTTTAATATTGAACTTTTCCTTACAGCTTGGGCAGTGAAGGAAGCGCTCGAATGGGTAGTAGATGGAGAGGTAGGCGACGCCGTACACGCCGACATCGATGAGTGCGCCCATCTCGACGCGTTTGATGTTGATCGTTCGCTCCAGTAGGTCCTTCCAGAGCTTTATGTCATCGTCGTTCCCGTCGTAGATCAGCGGCGTTTGGACGTACGCCACCTTCTTCTTGATGATGGGCTTAATTTCGGAGTGGGTCATGTAAAGGAACAGGCACCAGCGGTACAGTTCCTTCATGGACGGCGGGATGAATGCCGAAGACAGATCGAACGTAGGGTGGGGGTAGGTCATCGCTGACCGTCTGCCCATCCTCGCCGTGCTCTTAGCCGCGCCTACGCTCACTTATCCACCCCACATCATTCGACGCATCATTATCTTTCGACGACCCTCGACCGTCCCGGCCTCTCGTAGCTTATCCTGAGCTTTGCCATGCACGGCGTCAAGAACCTGCTGAAGCTGACGCTGCGTGAGTTCGACTGTCGTCTCGCTCTTCTTCTTCTTGGCGAGCTTCTCCAGCTCATCTACAAAAGCTATGAAGAACTGGCTCATGCTACCTTCAGGCTCATTCCCTTGTCAAGCCGCTCTCTAACGTAAACTTCGATGTCGTGAAGCTTGGCGACCTGAACGACAACAGGGTCATCCTCTTCCCCGTCTGGAACGAGAAGCTGGGTGAACCGCTCGATGTCCCACACCTTACGCGTATTGTTCACGAGCTCTCGAAGTTTCTCGTTCTCGTATCTCGGCTGCGCAAAAGAAAACGACCTGTGGTAAACCATGAGGCCGTCTTGATCACAACAGGCACGGATGTAGTTACTGATCTCGGAGTCGAACGGCTTCACCTTCACACCATTGGCGACCGTCAATCCGTATCCGAGTTCATGCGGAAGACAAACCTGGATGCAAGTGGGGTCGACCAGTAGGTCGTTGAAGGCGAGGATCGTGTTCTCGAAGACCGTGAACTCTTCCCAGAAATTGTCGGCCACGAGCAGAAGACGGAGGGCCATGATCTTGTCGCGTACTTCGTCAGAGACCGATGCCCCTGTCTCATCGCGGATCTCGTCCCACAGAGTCTCTGGTTCCCACCGTAGCCAGGCGTTCCCGAACATCTTCCCGAGCACTCTGAGATAGATTTTCGGTGGGATGAAGCGCTCGGTGAACAGACCTTTAGCCGATGCAGCCACGTCGTCCTTCCGCGATGTCCTTGCCGACAGACTCCAGTGTCCAGTCGAGAGGCATCTTATGTTTGCCGCGATCCAGGTTCTCGGTCAGGCGTGCCTTCACCTCTCCGGTACTCGGGGCGGGGATTTTCTTGACGAGACTCAGGATGATCTTCTTGGTCAGAGGGCTCGACTTCTTGTAGATGCCCAGCGGATCGTTGAGGAACCTGTTGACGAAGACCGGCTCGAAGATGCGTTCGAGCTCTTTCGGTTTCGTACGCAGGTGGTCCAGCTTCCAACGGAGAATGTCGCTCTCCTTGGACGCCTGCTTCTTCATCGAGAGGCCGCCGTATATGGCCTCGTAGGGATCGCGCAGACGGCCGTCCCACTCGGCATCGAGACCGGCCTGGCGATCGAAGCCCATCATGATCTCCGCGATCTTGCGAAGACCTTGGTCGGTAAAGGAGGCCATTGTAGATACGAAGGCTTCCGCCATGACCTCCCCGCTGGCCTCCTTTATCATTGTCTTACGGGACTCCAGCTCCTCCTTGAGGTAGGGGCCGAAGCGCTCCTTCTCGACGTAATTCCAGACGCGGGAGTCGAGGTCACACTGTGCCCGTTTGCACAGCTCGAAAATGGCGTTCGCCTGTTGGAATCTTTCTTCCGGGGCCATGCGGCTCATCTCGCCGAGGAAATCCTCTTGGGCCTGCTTGGCGAGCGTGGGCATGTCCGGAGCTTCCATGATCGACAGGTCTTCCTTCTGGTCCTCCAGGTCCACCTCCCAGCCGTTGGGCTGCGGGAAGCTCGGGAGAAGGCTCTCCGGTAGATTGAGGCAGTGATCGATGTGAGCCTTCTTGAGGAAGTACCCGGCCGTGTTCCTGAGCTCGTCAGGAAGCTC
>Ga0255055_10002349_pt1 | contig 13405 bp, 13 predicted proteins | sample JV7_2_27_MG_FD_188633 | JGI IMG/M metagenome (GOLD analysis project Ga0255055, IMG submission 188633) | Seawater microbial communities from Jervis Inlet, British Columbia, Canada - JV7_2_27 | ecosystem: Environmental > Aquatic > Marine > Inlet | place: Canada: British Columbia | collected...
AATCCTACTCAGAGTTTCTGATGTGTCACCTTCCTTTGAATTTTGTGATGCAATTTCTTTTGACATAGTAAGCAAATACATCCTATAATAACAGATATTATACAACTGGATTAACAAAATTTCTAGTTCACTTGTTGAGGTTGACATGAACTGAGGATAATCAGGTTTTTATTGAAAGCATATAAATTCTGTATAATATCTATATATGGCTCTTGAGGTAGGGATAGTGAGAACGAGACTCCAGATTTAGCCTCGGACTGTCAGTTGGGGCCAGAACCAACATTTTCTGAAGACAAAAAGATTCCTTTCCAGTTCACCATTAAGATGCCATCTCCGAGATACTATCCAATGATTTTGGAGAGGGATAAGAAAGGAAGGATCTTGAAGTCCGAATTTCCTTCAACAAGTTTATGAACACAAATTTGTTTTAACTAAGCAAATTATATCTTATTGTGGAATAAGCTTGTGTGGGTCACAATTAACATTGTGAAGAAATTTGTTTCTGTCGTCATATCAATTTTTATTTTTACACTCCTCGGTTTTTCTATAAGCAATATCGCTCTGGCTCAAGATGATAATATTCAACCCGAACCAATACAAGAGGATAGATTGGAGGCTACCGTCACTAAGATATTAGAGGAAAAAGAAATAATTCCTGAATATGGCCAAGATAAGCAGTTATATCAAAAACTCGAATTATCTATTACCAAGGGGTCAATTGAAGGTGAAACTATTACTATCGAGAGTGGAACTATACCGAGTGTAAATCTTCAGAAGTACAAAGCTGGTGATCAGTTAATTGTCGTTGCCAGCAAAGACTTTGAAGGCAATGACGCCTTTTATATCGACGACTACATTAGACGTGGTGCGCTCTTGTGGCTGTTTTTAATTTTTGTGATTTTGGCAATAGCGATAGGGAAATGGTGGGGATTTGCGTCGATTTTGGGGATGGGATATTCTTTTTTGGTTATTTTTCAGTTTATCTTGCCAAGATTACTGTCCGGTTCAGATCCGGTGACAACCGCGATTCTTGGCTCCACACTAATCATTCCAGTAACTTTTTACTTGTCTCATGGCTTGAACAAGAAAACTACAGTCGCAATTGTGGGCACAGTAATAAGCTTAATAATTACAGGTATCCTGGCCAGTATTTTTGTAAACGCAGCAAAATTAACTGGTTTTGCATCAGAGGAGGCTGGTTTTTTACAGGTAGTTAGACAAGGAACAATAAATATTCAAGGACTACTCCTTGCTGGAATAATCATCGGAACACTGGGAATACTGGATGATGTAACAGTATCGCAATCATCAATTGTCAACCAACTCAGAATAACTGACAAAAATCTATCACTTAAAGATCTTTACAGCAAAGCAATGAGTGTTGGACGAGATCATATCTCTTCTATGGTTAATACGTTGGTATTGGTTTATACGGGGGCAGCTCTACCACTACTTTTATTGTTCTATGACAACCCACTATCGTTTTCCGATGTGATAAATTATGAGATAATAGCTACAGAAATCGTCATCATCCTGGTTGGAAGTATAGGGTTAATGGCGGCAGTACCAATTACCACACTAATAGCAGCAATGACCATTGAAAAAAGATAAAATAAGGATTTCTTGGTTGACTGTCTAACAATTCCGACATATGAAACAAAAAAGAAAGACAAAGATAATTGCTACAATCGGTCCAGCATCAAAGTCGCCTTTTATGTTGAATCAGTTAGTCAAAGTGGGGGCCGATATTTTTCGCTTCAACTTAAAATACAACACGCCAGATGGACATGGGTTAATTATTGACAAAGCCAGAAAGGAAGCTAAAAAACAAGGCAAGTCCGTACAGATTCTAATTGATATCCCAAGCTCTTCTTTTCTGGAGGGAGTTGATCTAGCGTTAAAGAAAAAAGTTGATTATGTTGCCCTTTCTCATGTTAAACAAGCAGATGAAATTGTAGAGTTTAGGCGAGTTGCCGTGAAGGCTGGGTTTACGGCAAAGGTTATTGCTAAGATTGAAACAGAGGAGGCTCTCAGTAATTTTAACTCCATACTTGATGAAGCTGACGCTATTATGGTGGCTCGTGGCGACCTTGGTGAGACAATTCCCATTGAAAAGGTACCATTTGTGCAAAAAGAGATAATTATGTCTTGTATCAAAACAGACAAAATGGTTACTGTCGCGACTGAAATGCTTCTGTCTATGGTTTCAAACAAAGAACCCACTCGTGCTGAGGTATCAGATGTGGCCAATGCGGTGTTGGAGGGAAGCGACGCAGTAATGCTTTCTGAAGAAACAGCTATCGGAAAAAACCCTTTAGGAGCTGTTGAGGCAATGAACAATATTATCCACGAAACGGAAAGCTGGGAAAAACTGGGGCATGTAGACATTCTTTCAAATAATGGGACAGATTTTAAATTTGGAGTTTAATAATATGATCGATTGTTGTTAAATATGGGGCTCTTGGAGTGTTTCTGAACACTTTGCTTGAGGAAGTTTGTTGCACCAATCTCTTTTCCGCTAGTACGCCTTGATATAAAAATATAACAACTTCCGCCAACATTTTTCCTATTTTTTTATTGCCTTTCTTAGTTCGCTGGGGGAAACACTGGGAACATCAGGGTTCCTCTTGTGTTGAATAAATTCATAAACAATCGGTATAACTGACAGAAAAATTATTGCAAATATGGCATAGTGAAAATTCTCTTGAACAAACTTCATGTTTCCAAAGAAGAAGCCAGCTAAAGTAAAAAGTACCACCCATACAAATCCACCAACTACATTGTATGCAACAAATCTTTTGTAATCCATTTTGCCTACGCCTGCCACAAACGGTGCAAAAGTTCTGACTATTGGGAGAAAGCGAGCCAAAATTATCGTTTTGCCTCCATGTTTTTTATAGAATTGTTGAGTTTTATCTATGTGCTCCTGGTTTATAAATTTAATTTTGGGGTTATCAACTATTTTTTGGCCAAAAATATTCCCAATCCAATAATTTACTGCGTCTCCGAGGATTGCTGCAATAAAAAGCAGCACAGTGATTACCCAAATATTTAATGATCCAAGTGCTGCAATTGCCCCTGTGGCGAAAAGCAAAGAGTCTCCAGGTAAAAAAGGAGTGATGATTAGTCCAGTTTCCGCAAAAACTATCCCGAATAATATTGCGTAGGTTAATAATCCGAACTGGTCAATAATTTCCACCAGGTGCACATCCAGGTGAAGAAAAAAATCAACAAGTGTATTCAATATTTCCATAAGTTCTAATGATACCAAATTTTGCATCAAACATTACATACAAAAAACACGAAAGAGGGAGCCCTAAAGACTTGTTGTGATAATAAAGAAATTTCTGGTTTATAAAACCTCTCAACTTAAGTAACATGTAAGAGAGATGAAAAATAACACATATCATAATTTGCCAACTTCAAGCGTTCTTGAGTCTCTAGACACATCAATGAAAGGCCTCTCTAGTAAAGAAGCTAATCTGCGTTTGCACAAATTCGGTTCAAATAGTCTGCCACAAGCAAAGAAATTGTCAGCCACTAGGCTTTTCATTCATCAATTTAACAATCCACTTATATACATTCTATTTTTCGCTCTAGTTCTTAGTTTTGTAACAGGACACCTTGTAGATGGCACCATAGTTTTGGTGGTTATTCTTGCCACCAGCATTGTTGGTTTCTTGCAGGAGTACAAAGCCGACAGAGCGCTTGCACACCTTAGTCAGATGGTGAAGTATAAGTCGAGAGTTATTCGGGGCGGTGTTGAAGTCGTGGTGAATCAAGAAAAAGTTGTGCCCGGAGACATTGTAATATTATCCCCTGGCGACAAAATTCCTGCAGATTCGAGATTAATAGAGGTGCAAAATTTTGAAGTGATGGAGGCGGCGCTTACGGGAGAATCTATTCCTTCTGGCAAGCGTATAGATGTACTAGAAAATGATACCGCTCTTGCTGATAGGGAGAATATGGTTTATCTGGGTACGGTGGTGGCCAGAGGCAAAGCGAAGGCGGTTGTTGTGGCAACAGGCATACAGACAGAGCTGGGTCACGTTGCAAAATTAGTTAAGGAAGTAAAAAGTGAAAAAACTCCTCTCCAAAAACAACTTTCCCATTTCGGAAAAACAATAGGACTAATATTGGTTGGTGTGAATATCCTCATTTTTGGTATAGGTGTTTTAACTGGAAAGCCATTTTTTGAAATGTTTATGACTTCTGTGGCTGTTGTTGTTTCAGCTGTGCCCGAGGGGTTATTGCCGGCAATGACTGTTGTGTTGGCAATAGGTACGCAAAAGCTTGCTAAACATAAAGGGTTGGTAAGAAAAATGGTGGCAGCGGAGACGCTGGGTTCAGTTTCTGTGATTTGTACTGACAAAACAGGAACCATGACAAGGGGAGAGATGCGGGTTGCAGAAATCATTACTGAGAGAACAAAGGTCTCTCATGACGGGGACTCTTTTTCTCCAACTATTCAACCCGATGGTGAGGCAAGCCACGTTGTTGCTTTAAAAATAGGACTACTATGCAATAACGCAATAATTGAAAACCCAGAAGATAGTCTCAAAGACTGGACTGTCGTTGGTGATGCAACAGAAAAAGCACTCTTGCTGGCGGCCCGTTCTGCTGGATTAAAGAAGGAGACCTTAGAGAAAGATGAGCCAAGAGTTGCTGAAATTCCATTTGACTCAGAGTACAAGTTTATGGCGACTTTACATAATCAGAATGAAAGGTCTGTTGTTTATGTCAAAGGAGCACCAGATAAGATATTGCCTCTTTCATCTCATGTAGATGTTGAGGGGGTCAAAGAAAAATTGAGCAAAGAAAAAAGAAATGAAATTCAAAAACAACATGAGCACCTAACTAGTATGGGTTTGCGGGTACTAGCAGTTGCGTATAAATTTGGAGACGGTACTGCCGTGTCGGACGAATTTATAAAGGATAAAGTCAATAATCTGGTTTTTGTAGGCCTAATAGCTCTAAAGGATCCGCTAAGGCCAGAGATTAAACATACTATTGCACAGTGTGTTAGTGCTGGAATTCGACCAATTATTGTAACGGGTGATCACAGGCTGACCACAATGGCGATTGTTTCAGAGGCAGGAATCAAGGTTTCTGCTGATAATGTTAAAGAAGGAGTTGAATTAGACAAGCTGTCAGATGAAAAACTTCAAGATCTGGTAAAGAAAGTAACCATCTTTGCTCGCGTAGAGCCAAAACATAAAATCAGAATAATCACGGCCTTGCAGGCAAATGGTGAAGTGGTAGCAATGACAGGAGACGGAGTAAATGATGCGCCGGCAATCAAAAAAGCAGACATAGGGGTGGCCGTTGGTTCAGGCACCGATGTTGCCAAGGAAACTGCCGATTTGGTTTTACTAGACAACAACTTTAAAACTATTGTAGAGGCAATCAAACGCGGCAGAATTGTATTTAACAATATTCGTAAGGTTGTCTTGTATTTAATTACAGATGCTTTCTCTGAAATGGTCATTGTTGGGGGTTCTGTGGTATTGGGCTTACCCCTTCCGATATTGCCGGTTCAAATATTATGGATAAAACTAATTGAGGATGCCGTACCAGCCATGTCCCTGTCCTTTGATGAAATCGAAGAAGGTGTGATGGATGAGGCACCGAGGCGAAAAAACGAACAGATATTAAATGGGCAAATGAAGAAACTAATTGCGTTTTACGCGATAATAATGGACATAACGCTGTTTGGCTTGTTCTACTACTTTTGGAAAACAAGCGGCGATCTTGATTACGCACGAACAATTACTTTTGTAGGATTGGGACTAGCCTCACTATTTTATATATATTCAATTCGAGGGTTAAAGCTGTCGATATTTCAAATAAATCCGTTTTCCAATAAGTTGTTTAACTTTGCCACAGTATTTGGCATCTTGCTTTTCTTAATTGCCCTTTACGTACCTTTCTTTAATAATATTCTTCACACAGTGCCGCTAGGAATCAGTGAGTGGTTGGTGCTGGGAAGTTATGCGGTAATGAGTATTGTTGTATATGAGGTCGGAAAGAAGCTTACGATAGCAAAATCTTCAAAAGTGGCAACTTCGTAGATGGTATAATGATGTAATGCCCGCTATTCGCGGGTATTCTTGATTATTAATATGACAATTACAAAATCCGATATTGAGGTGTTTGTTTCAGACCTAAAGGCAAAATACAAGCTAATAAGGGATGATAAAAATGATGACAGGTTTTATACGAAAATTAGTCAATATGGCAAGTATCTTTTAGACAACAAACTTCACCCAGGTTTATACCAAGAGTTATACAAAGCAGCTAAAAAAGATATGATTCCATACAAAAAGGCTGCGAGGAGATATGTTAATCAATGGAAAGTCCTAGCTCCCGACTTGTTACTTCAGGCAGAAAAAGCTGGTTTCAAGGATGATCCCAAGGATCCGTTTTCAAGTCAAATAGGTGAACTGACAAACAAGCTCAAAGAGCCAAATCTTAATTTTTATGATAAAGAGCTTCAATCTTTCAATACACCATATAGGTTTTTAGTAGAAAAGTTTCGCAAAGAAGGAAAGATAAACATGATTTCAAAGAAACACCTAGACCCTGAGTTAATGCCACGCTTACACCATTATCATTTAAGAGCAGATAATGAATGGGACAAGTTCAAAAGACACAGAGGAGTAAGTACTTGGTGGGCGCACTATAACATTATGCGCTTAACACACGGCGTATATGAGCTTGACGACAAAGGTGAATATTTCAGTCAAGACGATATTGTTAGTGGTCTATATCGACACGAGTTTAGAAAGATTGCGAGCGGTCAGGGTAGCACTCTTGTCATCTTAAAAAGAGATAAATTTGATGATTGGATATATGATTTTCATAAATATACTCTGTCGAGACTTACAAGAAGTCATCAATTAATTAGAATTGCATCCCACAATGTTTCAAATGAAGTTTCCGTTAAAGAAATAAAAGAAACTAGAGATCCTTATAAAGCAGCAGATTTCTCAGATACGGCCACTCGGAAAGGGGTAGAGAAGAGATGGGACATATTACAAACAATGTGGACAGTTTATGAATCTTCAAGCAGAGCAGATGCCATTACTGTAGCGATTAAAAGTTTGCCGTTCAAGGGTAGAGACGTCAAAGTGTATGATGGTGTGTTTGAAGGTTTTAAGCGGGAGAGGCTTTTTGGTACCTGGGACAGAAAAGAAAGGCACTATCTCATTGGAGAGATAAATCACGACAGACTTGAAGAGCATTATGAGAAAACAAAAAATCTTTACAGAAAGTTTGCTGATGAGTACCAAAAGAGGAATCGCCGACAACTGACATCTACGTTGAGGGCGAAGAATATTACTTTTTCGGAAAATGACTCAGCCATTATTGTCGATGGTGATGCATGCAATTTACCTCCTTTGAAAAATGAGCATGATTTGTGTGTAGTAATGTTTAAGCATAAAGTTAGTAAACCCGTTGACTGGAGTGTTGTCTACGAAAAAATGACTGGCGATGAAAACTTTGAGGGAAAATGGAGGAGAGTTTACGATACCATGAGAAGGACGAACAAGCGAGTTATGAAATGCTTCAATGTTGAAGACGAACTGTTTGGTTGGCAAAGTTTGACAATAAAAAGGAACTTCTAGTTGACTCAAGTTGAGTCTAAATTGAGTCACTCCAGGCTTATATAAACTTCTAATACAAACGCACTCCGTTTGATATTAAAACTATATGAGTCAGGAAAATCTAAAATTAAAAGACTATTATTCCACTTCGGATTTATCGTGTGCGACAACCCTCTCACTTTGGTATCCAATAGAAGCCATTGATCGCACAAACCCCCATAAAGCCACTTTTCTTTTCAAAAGAGTTGAAAGTCTTGATGAACTACTTAAATCCTATTGGAAGCGTGAATTGAAAATCGAACCACAAGCTTATTTCAGTCAACTAAAGTCCGTTAAAGCACGGCTCTATTCGGAAAGGTAATCATGGCAAAAGAAATAAAAGTTGCATTTAGACAAAAAAGTGAAAAGCCAGAGGTGGCAGAAAGGCAGATTAATGATGCCTTTGACATTTTGTTTGCTGAAGTGATGAGGAGGGCACAGAAAAGAAAATTAAACAAATCATTTAACAACATTGTTTCGGTGAAGGGGGGTGATTATATATGGGCAAGTTAGCAGATTGGACACAGAAAAGTTCTAAGTATCTCAAGCTTCAAGATGGCGAGAAGGTCAAAGCGTTTTTCAAAAGTTTCAAAATTGTTAATTCATCTTTTGATCCTGAAAACGAGACTGTTCGCTACACGCTTGATACACCATTTGGCGAAAAGCTGTGGGACACATCAGCCAAGAATGTTGCAATGTTCTTTGACGACAAAGAAGACGGAGAACAAGTGCTGATCGAACGAAGCGGGACAGGTACGGATACCAAGTACAAGCTGTCCCTGGTGGAGACGGACTCGGAGTAATCCGATTTTGCGAGATAAGTGCCTAGCTTGTCTCGCAAGGTATGACTATTCCTAAACCGAATGGTATCACAAACAACAATAAGCAGCAAAGCTGGATTGAAACTGGCGAGACTTTATTGGGTCACGGATTTTCTATTATTGCAGTTGGTAACAACAAGAAACCGCTGTTTGGCTGGAAAGACTATCAGAAGAAGAAAGCATCTGCTAATGAGATAGAGAAATGGACCGAGATGGACGGCTTTGCTGGGTATGCAATAGTTACTGGCAAAATCTCAAATCTTTTTGTATTGGACATCGATAATGGTGCCGACACCAATGGTTTGGTAATTCCAAAAACTGTATCAGTGGAAACGGGAAGTGGTGGTAAGCATTACTACTTTAAATACCCCAAGGATGTGGAACTAAAGAACTCTGGGGGATTTAGGAAGAAGATGGACACAAGAGGTGAAGGTGGCTATGTGATTGCTCCGCCAGCGCTACATCCTAGTGGGAATATCTACAAGTGGATTAATGGATTGGAGGCGGATATGGCTAATGTTCCGAAGTGGCTGGTAGAGGAATTGCAGGAGAACAAAAAGTCACTTGCTGATTGGGCTAACAACGACATCTTGAAGGGTGTAAATGAGTCGATGAGAAATGAATCGGCTACAAAGGTGGCGGGGACACTTCTTGCAAGATTTTCAAAAGACCAATGGGAGGATATGGTTTGGCCACTATTGCAGGCGTGGAACCAGAAGAATAATCCTCCACTTGGAGAGCGGGAACTGAGGACTGCTTATGAATCAATTGCTAATCGGGAAATGGGAAAAAGAGTGAAGGAGGGAAAAGTGAGATCCATACACGGTTTTGAAGTAAGTTTGGAGGATATGTCCACAATCAAAGCCAAAAAGGATGAGTTTATGTATCACCTACGGATAAGTAAACACAAAGTGAACATTGCTTTATATAAAGACGAAAAGCACTTGATGAGAGATTACATTTCGCTTGACTCAAGCAAGGCAAGAACTACATTTGCCAACGCTGCAAAAGTTAACGATGAAGAAAAAGACATAGTTAAGGGAGATTTGATGCTCCTGGCAAGTGTAGTGGAGGATATAAACAAAGAGGTATTAAGAAGCAAGAAAGAACCTAAGAAAAAGAAGATGTCTAAGAAGGACAGATTAAAGTCAGAAGCCTTACTTGCTTCAAAAATACTTCTCTTTGATGTCTTGAAAATGATTAAAGGTGCGGGAGTTGCAGGGGAGGAAAAGAACAGCCTTATTCACTATTTGGTATTTACTTCAAGGATTACTGACGATCCATTATCGGTGGTTGTTAAGGGTGAGAGTTCGGTTGGTAAGTCCTACGGTGTAGCAAAAGTTATGACTCTTTTCCCAAGAGGTGCTTACGTAGATATTACCGACGCTACGGCCCAGAGTTTTTACTATGCACCAAGCGGGCACTTTGCACACAAGATAATAGTGATATTTGAAAAGCACGGAGGAGAGAAGGCGGACTACTCAATACGAACTCTCCAATCGGAGAAAAAGTTGAAAATTCAAGTGACAGTAAAGGATCCGCAGACAGGTGAGTTTGGAACACAAGAACATGAGATAGAAGGCCCAGCAGGATTTATTACCACGACAACAGAAGCAGTAATCCATAGCGAGAATGAAACGAGAAACATATCAATGTATCCCGATGAAAGCACTCATCAGACCGAAAGGACTTTTGAAGTCACAGACGCAAAGTACAGAGGCGTAGCTGGGCTTACCCAAAAGGAACTAAAACCTTGGAGAAATGTCCAGAGAGTACTCAAACCTTACGATGTGCTTATTCCTTTTGTGGAGGAACTGAGAAGCGCCTTTCCCAATAAACCAGTGCGAGTTAGGCGAGATTATGGAAAGTTACTGGCGTTGGTTGCAGTGATAGCGCTTCTACACCAAAAGCAGCGAAAGATAGAGACAATTGGCAAGAAGGAATATGTGGTGGCTACTTTGGTTGACTTCCATATAGCCAAGGTTCTATTGGAGGAAACGCTTCAAAAAACTATTTACGCCATACCCCCTAAGAGTGAAGAGATTATCGATGCAGTCAAAGATATGGCAGGTGATGTGAGTGTGAGAGAGGTTGCCAACAAACTTGATTGGGACTACGACACTGTAAAAAAGTGGTTTGATCCAGCTTATCAAAAAGGATTTTTTGTAAGGACGGAGGAACACAAAGGTAGTAAAGCTGCTAGATACAAGCTGTCGGACAAAGAACCTCAGATGAGAGCAATTCTCCCAGAAACAGAATATTTGTATGAGATTAACCCCAAGTGGATTGGTGAACAAAGTATTTACGACCCCGTGACAGGTGAGATATTTGACCTTAAAGAGAATAGTACCGATGAACCGATGGAGAGCAAGGATAAGTAGTGTGTGGATACTTACTTTACTTATGTTTGTTTGGTATCGGGACATCGGTAGAAAGGAAATATGAAATACAAATTAAAGACTAAAAGTAAAAAACAAAAGAAATATAGGGATATTCGCTATATCAACGATTGGCCAAATAGTGTGCTGGTTGAAAGATATGATCAGGCGAAAGAGAGGGCTATTGAGATTGAAAAACAACTAGAAAAGCTTGGTTTGTATGAACAAAAAGAAAAGAAGCATTTAGCCAAAAAGTATAGAACGGTGCTTAGGTTGATTGAATTATTGGAAGACAAAGGTCGGGAGCGAGAGATTTTGTATTTTATGCCTTGGAAAGAAGTAAAAGAGATATGTGATAGGGAATTTAATAGCAAACGTAGGTTCAAATTAGTGTCAAAAGGGGTACACCCCCAAGCGTAGCTTATGTCGAAAAATCAATGCATATATATCAAAAGTGATAGCAAGCAGTGCAATGCCAAACCCATAAAGGGTAGTAAGTACTGCTTTTCTCACAATCCAGATACAAAGATGGAAAAACACCTAGCTGTAGTTAAAGGGGGACTAAATAGCAAAAAGGTCAATCTGGATCTTGCCCCACTAAGCATTAAAGATCCACATGAGGTTGCAAACTTACTTGAGCAGACAATTAACGGGGTTAGAAGTGGTGAGATACCACCAAACATTGCAAATACCATTGGTTACCTTGCTGGTCATACGCTAAAAGCCATTGAAATGGCCAAATATGCAAGCAAAGTTGAATCCGTGGAACGGGTGCTTATGGAAAGGAAAATTACCAAATAATATGAATTATCAGAAGTTAACAAGAAAGCAGTTATTTTTGGGAGAGGTTATCTACAGCTTTGATGAATTTGCAAAGGATTTCAGAAATCAGGCAATCAAAGACTGGGGGCTAAAAAGGCTGGATAAGAAGAATAAAAAATCAATCACTCTATATCAGACATTATTTCTGATTATTGTATTTACTTCACAAGGCAAGTCACCCCGACAGATAAACGAGATCTTGTTGGGCAAAAGCACTAAGGAGCTAGAAGAGAGTCTCAAAACAATCACAGATATGTATAGGCAGGAAATTAGAGTGCTTGAGGGATTTCAGATGAAAATGTTTATAGACAATATCAAGAAATTTCAAATGTCGGATTCAATGAACTTGAGACTTTTAAACTCTAACTTTCGCAAGTGGTTCATTAAAGCAATGGAATTAAAAGATTAACTATGAAAAAACCACTAAACATCAAAGCATTGGCCAAAGGGATGCGAGTCGAGGACAAGGCTAAATTGTTGTTCGCAGATAGGAACAAACGAGCTGAAACATCTGGAAAAGAGGGATTACTTACACCAGAAGAAGAGAAGGCGCTTATTGAAGATGCGCAAGACTTGCACCAGATACGAAAATTAAACAGCCTTAACAGGCTCTACAACATCGCCTGCATGATGTTTCTTGATATGCAGACAGCTTGTCTTAACTTTAGACTGGCTGAAGGAGTGTTAACCAGGATTCTAACAGGAATGATTTTGGTTGGTGAAGCGGATGATGCTATGGGTCAGGTGATATACGAAATGGCATCAAAAGGATATTCTGAAAAGCAACTTGATGAAAAGGAAGTCCAAAAAAAAGTAGACAAAAAGGCTTCAGGGTTAAGGAGTAGGTATAAAAGAGGTGGCCTTTCAAAGATATTTGACTACTTTGAGCCGTCATTAAGAGAAGATAGTTACTTTTCGGTAAATAAACAAATTAAAAGTCAGCCAAACAAATTACTTCAGAAAGCATTTATGCGGACACTTCGCGACGCCAAAGCATACAAAAAGCAGGTATATCAATGGAAGTATATAGAATCAAAAGCGGGAATAGATCTCTTGGGAGATAGAGAAAGAAAAATTATTGATGGATACACCAAGGATGTAGACGACTTTATCAAGTTAGATGGACATCTACGATTGATTAAAATGTACGCAGAATTTACAGATAAGGGTTTGTTGAAAATCAAAAAACTGGAGGAGCCAAGATATATCAGTGCTGTTAAGGATATGGAAAAAGCTTGTCGATTAACCAAAAAGGAGAAGACCAAGGCTGAAAGTGAGATTGAGGATGTGATTCATAAGAAACATGATTGACACACCTATGTTCTCTATTGTAATGTATTGTTAGGTATATGGAAGAGTATTTAACTACAGAAGAAATAGCCACAACACTAAAAGTTAATATAGTGACTGTAAGGCGTTGGATAAAGTCTAAAAGGCTTCCTGCTACCTTTCTGGCCAAGGAATACAGAGTTAAGAAGTCTGATTTTGAAAAGTTTATCAAGGAGGGTCACAAAAGGAGGAAAAAATGATAGTTGCAACATACGCCAGGGTAAGTACTGACAGACAAGAAAAAGAAGAAACTATTCAATCTCAAATAGCTTCTATTAAGAAGTATGCAAAAGACAACGGCCACACAATTGTAAAAGAGTATAAAGATGATGGCTGGAGTGGAACCATATTAGCCAGACCTGGTCTTGATGATTTAAGAGACGATGCCACCAAGAAGATTTGGGAGGCA
>Ga0255055_10002350_pt1 | contig 13398 bp, 7 predicted proteins | sample JV7_2_27_MG_FD_188633 | JGI IMG/M metagenome (GOLD analysis project Ga0255055, IMG submission 188633) | Seawater microbial communities from Jervis Inlet, British Columbia, Canada - JV7_2_27 | ecosystem: Environmental > Aquatic > Marine > Inlet | place: Canada: British Columbia | collected...
GCAAGGCTTTAGCATCTTGCTGGATTTTCTTAATTCTGGAACGCGACAGGCTTTTTTGGGTTTTCTCCAATTGGCGCTGCACCCGAAGGGTTTCATTTTGCTCCATTTGTTGATCCGGTACCATGGAGAGCCGGATCCGATGGGAATTGGTCAGCAAGCATTTTTCAATCAGGTTTTCAAAAAAAGGCCCCTGTTTCATAAGCGCACGCAGCTTTTTTAGATCATCGTCAAATTTTAAAATCTTTACGGGATCTCCGCCGTGCAACCAGGGGCCGGCAAATGCCAGTAGGAGTTTAATCCCATAAGGATAGGGTGTGTTGGTTATCTCCTTGCGATGGAACTCGATCTGGTGGATAGCCGAATCAACCAATTGTTTGTCGATACCGTTATTGACAAGATCGCCCAGGGTTTCAAAGATGATGGTTTCAATTTTTTCAGCAGAATCCTTTTCGACATCCTTTAAGCCGCTGATAAAGGCCGTATCCCGGTTGTCAGCGTCAAAACCGCTGCCATCACACATGGCGGATCCAAGCCCTGAGTCTATGAGGGCCTTGCGAAGCGGCGCTGCGGAATTTCCCAGCAGAATTTGATCCAGCAACGACAACGTGAGAACATCGAAGGCATCTTTAATATCCCCGGTAAGCCACGCCACGCAAACCTGACATTTTTTGGATGGATCCTCATTCTCCTGGAACGGATATGAAGATGTGCCCTCCCGCGGCTTCCGCCAACGTGGCTGCGAAGGCACATCGGTGTCGGGGGTGATGCGCTTAAATTTATGTAAAACCGTATCTTCGATAACTGCCAGACTTTCCGCCAGGGGCAAATTACCGTAGGTATAGAAACAAGCGTTGCTGGGATGATAATAGTACCGGTGGAATTCTTTGAGTTGCGCGTAGGTCAACGATGGAATTTCTGCCGGATCACCACCGGAATTGTAATGATAGGTTGTAGAAGGATACAATTCTTTTTGAATCGAGCGCACCATAACCTGATCCGGTGACGACATGGCCCCTTTCATTTCATTGTAGACAACACCTTTATAGGCCAAACGGAACCGGTCGGGGTCATTTGCATTGAAATCGCCCTCAATTTCCAGACGATGACCCTCTTGCTTAAAACTCAGCTCGTCTAACGTTGGGAAAAAAGCAGCATCCAAATAAACGTCCATGAGGTTGTAATAGTCTTTTTGATTCTGAGTGGAGAAGGGATACATGGTCCAATCTGAGGCGGTAAAGGCATTCATGAAGGTGCTCAGGCTTCTTTTGAGCATCGAAAAGAAAGGATCGCGAACCGGATATCGATTGGAACCGCACAGTACGGTATGCTCAAGAATATGGGCAACGCCGCTCGAATTTAGCGGCACGGTTTTAAAAGCAACACTGAACGTGTTTTCCGCATCTTTGTTGCTGATATGAATATGGCGCGCACCGGTTTTTAAATGCTCGAGATCATAAAAATAAGAACGAATCCCTTCAAGTGGCACAACGCGCTTAACCCGATAATTACGAACATTGTCACCCGGGTGAAAATTAAAATTATTAGGATCCATGAATTTGCTCATAATCATAATTCCTTTAATACTAGACGCTGTCTCAATCCGCCTCCGGCGGATTAACACCCGATGGTACAGTTTTAAAACCTATAGAAAGTGCTTACAACAAATGAGCTAAAATTAAAAATGATCTAAAATGCCTAAAATTATGGTGTCGCTGCGCTCCATCTTTTTTAAGATGATAGAATTCCTCAACTTTAGGCATTTTAGATCATTTTAGGCATTTTAGGCACTTCTAACTTTAGAGCACCTTCAGAACTTTTTTTATCTGTCTTCCAAGATGAACTGCTAATTTTGAGATAGCTTCTAGCTTCATGCCGCCACGTATATGCCGCGACACTTGCGCTTAATTTTACCGATTTTATTTAATCGAAAAATGATATTGCGAATCTTTTTATCTCCAAATCCGGTTTTGGCTTGAATGTCAGAAAATCCCAGCCCCCGTCGTGACCGTTTGATGGCATCAAACACCATATCCACTGCGGCAACTGCGGTTTTGGATGACCCAACCTGTCCTTTGACCGGATACCCCCCGCTTGCCATGGCAGTTTTAATCAGGTTTTCCAGCCGATCCAATTTAGCCATCAATTTATCGACATCTTTTTTTGTCGGGATATTGTAATTTTGCATGAAAAACTTTACCATGGCATCGAAACTGATGGGTTTTCCTTTTCTCTTTGGCATTGGATCCTCCTTGAACAAAGTGGTGAGTAAAAGGTAAAATTGTGACGCTGGATAAATCTAAAAAATATGATGTAAAAACTAATTATAAAATATAAAAAAGTCAAGAAATGACATCACCCAAGGTCCTGTTTAACGCCTGGAATTTAAGGCCTAAAAAAAAGTTGGGGCAGCATTTTCTGGTAGACCCCTCTGCTGCTGACATGATTGTTAGCCGTTCAAAAATTACATCGGACGACACCGTGATGGAAATTGGAGCCGGATTGGGAGCGCTAACCATACCGTTGGCAAAGGCCGCCCGGCAGGTTTTTGCTGTGGAAACCGATTCACAACTGACAAAGTTGCTGAAGACCGAATTGAAGGTCCATAACCTGGCAAATGTTGAAATCATCGAAAATAATATACTTAAAGTCGATATCCATGCACTGGCTAAAAAGTTAGATCACCAAATAATTGTGATTGGAAATCTGCCCTATAATATCTCTTCTCAAATCCTTATCCAACTCATCCACACGCGCAAGGACGTGAAGCGGGCAATCCTAATGTTTCAAAAGGAGCTGGCCCGGCGTATTACGGCAAAGCCAGGCAACAAGGATTACGGCAGACTCACAGTTATGCTGGGATATTGTGCTGAAATAAAATCAATTGCAACTGTGACCGCTTCACTTTTTTACCCGGTACCCAAAGTCGACTCTGAAGTTGTTGAAGTCAATTTTAAGATCCCGCGGGAATATCCGGCACACGATGAAGCCATGCTTTTTCAGGTAATCAAAGCAGCGTTCGGCAACCGGCGCAAAACACTTAAGAATTCACTTTCGGCCAGCGGCCTTCAGATTGAGCCACAGATCGCCCGGCAGGCATTGATTGCAGCAAAAATCGATCCCACACGACGTGCTGAAACGCTCGCGGTCTCTGAATTTGTAACACTTCAAAGTTGTTTGGCCCAGATCCTCAAAGCACCATAACCACTAGAACCCATCTCAAAAATGCATGTAACACCCGATGGTAAGATTTTAAACCTATAAAAAGTGCTTACAACAACAAATGAGCTAAAATTAAAAATGATCTAAAATGCCTAAAATTATGGTTTCGCTGCGCTCCGCCTTTTATTATAAATATGATCGTTCGACCCAATCGATCAACCCGGAGGCTCTCGACGGGTAGAATTCCTCAACTTTAGGCATTTTAGATCATTTTAGGCATTTTAGGCACTTCAAACTAAAGTGCACCTTTGGAGTTTATTTCCTCTGTCTTCCAAGATAAACTACTAATTTTGAGATAGCTTATAGTGTATAGCCCATTAGGCAACTCATGGAATAACGGCCTCCGGCTCATAGAGCCTATGGCTCGGAGAGAATGGTGTATAAGTACAATATTGAGCAGTTCTCTGAATGCCTCTTGACCCAGCGGCCCAATAATATTATGTTTTAGATAGAAAAAGCATTAAAATTACTTTTATGCGCCTATCACAAAAGGAGGATTCAATGGCAATTAAAATACTGATTCGGAGAACTGTACCGGAGAATAAGGCAAGGCAAATGATCCCTCTCTTCCGGAAAATGCGAACGCTTGCAAATGAACAGCCCGGATACATCACCGGAGAAACAATGAGAAATCTTGAAAATCCGGATGAATTCCTCGTGATCAGCACTTGGGAAACATCGGACGATTGGAAACGGTGGGTGCAAAGCGCTGAACGCAAGCAGATTCAGAACCAAATCGACGATCTGTTAGGCGGTAAAACCGATTACGAAATTTTTCATTATGGATTTGCGGAGTAGCGGTAGTACCTTAATACACGTGTGCAGCGCATAAATTTCAATACATTTAACAAATTACCGGAGCGCATAGAGTTCCGCGTTTCGGGCTTCGCGTTGCGCGTTGAAAGAGGAAATCAACGACACCCGCAACGCGCAACCCGAAACTCGCAACGCAAAGTCCTTAGTTACATATTCTCCGCAATAGATACCGTTCGATCCCCCAACATATTGACATAGCTCCCCATCTCATTATCGTACCATCCGTAGATAACCGACTGGGTTACCGGCACCCGGATAATCATATTTTGGGGGTTCGCTAACGCTGCTTTTTCAATACCCGGTACTTTTTGCAAATCAATGGTCGCCTCTGCTGTACGGGTGTGGGTTTCGTAACCTTCAATTATAGCTGCAACCCGCGGCAGCCCGATAATATCACAGGAAACATTTTGTTTGTTCGTGTAATGCAGGTATCCATGCGTGCTTTCCGTGGCCGCAGTGTGAAAAATGTCATTAATCGTATCGCGGGTGATAAAGGGCCCGCTCGGTTCTTCTTGAAAATTGATAACCAAAATAATCAAGGAGCCGGTCGTAACCGGGATCCGGACCGATTCAGCGATGAAGGCGATTTCTTCCATTTCCGGGATCACCAATCTCAATGCCTTGGCAGCACCGGTGGTGGTTAGAATGATATTGTTCATAATACTTCTATTTTTTCTGAGATCCTTCTTTCCTGTTTTCGGAAGTCGATCCAAAACCTCCTGAGATCCGGTGGCAGCATGAACTGTGGCCATGGATGCCGACATGATCTTTTTGGGGCCGAAGGCGTTGACCAAAGGTTTCATCATATGTGCCAGGCAGGTGGTCGTGCAGGAGGCATTTGAAATAAGCTTATGGCGTCTCGGATCATAATCATTTTCATTAATCCCCATCACAGTGGTCACCGCATCTTGCGGGGCGGAAGCGCCCTTATCTTTTAGTTTAAACGGAGCTGATATGATCACTTTTTCAGCACCGGCCTCGAAATGACCCCTCAAGCAACCCCCGGATTTGTCGGGTTCCAGTTCCGGATCAAGAAACTGACCGGATGTGTCAACAACCACGCGAACGCCCTGGTCGTGCCATCCGATCTCAGCCGGATTTCGATGTGATCGCAGAAACTGCACATTAACCCCATCAACACGCATCGAGCCGCTTTTCTCATCCAGATCACTGATGACCGGATCGGCGCTATGCCCATGAAGGTAACTATGCAGCCAGCCGTAAGTTGAGTCGCGTTCAACGTAATGCGCAATGTCGTCTAAGGAGGACCCGGGTTGTCGTCCGATATTGATGATAATATCATCAAAATATTTACGGCCGACATGGTGCCAGAGCGTCAGTTTGCCGATACGGCCAAACCCGTTTACACCCAATATTTTCGCATTTGAATGTAAGGTAGTCGCGCACATATTCAAATTACCCCTTTCTAATGTCTTAGAAGTTATTTTATCCTATTTTATGGTAAAACACTTGTATAATGCTTGAATATTGTATATTCAATTCTAGCTTTTCTGGCTAGTTTTCCTCAACCTTGATTAACCCCTGATAGACCGATCCCTCCTGGCCATCAATACTGATGTGTTCACCGGATTTAATTTTCAACTGATTAAACTCGCAGTATTTTTCCTTTTCACGGCAATCGAGATTTGTGCAGCTCACAACGCACGTTTTACCCAGACGATGCGCAATAACCGCCGCATGCGAAGTCAGTCCTCCGCGGGCGGTCAACAAACCATCGGCGGCATGAATTTCCTGGATATCATCCGGAACGGTATCATTGCGCGCAAGAATCAAATTGGCAACCGGATCCATGACCCGCCATTCTTCGATCTCTTCCAGTGTAAAAACCAGACGACCGCTCATCGCGCCGCCACTAACGCCAACACCGTGGCCCAGATATACTGCCAGGCGATCCTCTTCAAAATCGAAGGTCAACACCTTTTTACGTTCGCGAATGGCCATATCTCGAGTTTGGAGCAAATACAAATCTTCGCTTGACGGCCCTTCAAAGGTAAACTCCATTTCCTGGGGACTCCAGCCTCTTTCATCAATCAGGTCACGCGCCCAGGCTTTTAGTTCCCGATAAATATCCGGGAAGTGGGTTTCCATGGTGATATCGGTTTCCCGCATTTCGATTTCCTGCTGGAAAAGCGAAATCGGCATGGTCTTAACCAGTCCGGCGACCACATCTTCGCCTTGGTTGCCGATGGTAAAATCTCCCCATAGTTTCAGGGTATCACCGGACCACCTGGGATTATGGGTAAAGACAACCCCGGTGCCGGATTGCTGAGAAATATTACCGTAGACCATTGCCTGAACGGTAACGGCGGTGCCCCAGTCCTCTGAAATCCCGATAATTCTCCGATAGGCCATCGCCCTTGGAGATTCCCAGGAGGCCAAAACCCCTTTAATCGCCAGGTGCAGTTGTTCGTAAGGCGTTTCAACCACCTTGACACCCGCATCAACGATCATGTCTTTGTACCTCAGCGTAACTTCGCGCATCTGATCCCCGGTAAATTCTTTTTTTAGCGGAATTCCCAGCCGCTGTTTGGAGTCATTGATAATCGCATCAAAATCATCGCGCTTCATACCAAAAGACATACCGTAGCACTGTAGAAACCTGCGATAATTATCCCAGGCAAACCAGTCATTGCCTGTCTTTTTGGCGATGCCTTCTGTAATTTCTTCATTGTTGCCGACATTTAGCAAGGTATCCATCATCCCGGGCTGCGATATCGAGGACCCGCTGCGCACCGACAGCAATAAAGGGTTTTGGGCATCCCCGAAAATCTTGCCGGTCGCTTTTTCAAGCGCTGAAATATTTTGGTTAGTTTGCTCTTTGAAATTTTGCTCTGCCGGAAGATAGCCTTCAATAATTTCCCGGCAACGAAATACCTCGGTCGTGATGATAAAGCCCGGTGGTACCGGGTATCCAAAACGTTTGAGCCTGATCAGGTTGAGGCCTTTGTTCCCCAGGTAAATGATTCCGGTGAGTCGGGCAAGGGATGAGTCGATCGGTGTGATGGCATTATGGGGATCATAGAGCAAAAGCTGCTGAAGCTTATCTTTTGATAATTTGTATGACTGCGTAAAGAGCGTACTGAGGATTCGGCTTAAAAATAAATCGAGCTGCTGCAGGCCCAGAGTGAGTGCGATCCGGTCGCGAAAAAATATTTCTGATACCCGATGCTGCAACTTTTCCGGGTCGATGGCCTCTGTCCGGGGCAAAAATTTCGGCAGCAAGCTGTCAACCGAAATTTGAGAAAAAATTCGGGTCAAGTTTTGGCCGTGAATATTATTAAAGTAATCATTGATGATGTTTTTTACGGCCTGGGCAAATCCTTTAAAAATATCCAGATACTGCGTTAGGGTAAATCTTTTAACTTCCAGAGAATGCGCCAGAAACTCAAGCTGGCGTTCGAATTCTACCGATGATATCCCGTCCAGTTTCAAAGCCTTGTCAAAGAGTCTTAACAAACTGTAAATTTGATGAAAGGTGGCTTTGGTAATTAGGCTGAGATCAATTTTCTCAACCAGATCCTCCAAAAGAACACTAACCACAGCTTCGATTCGAAACGAAAGCCCCAGGCAGTCAAATTTCATTTCGTGATAACTGCCATACATGGAAGGAATATCGATCGTAATGTGCCGCTTCTTATAAATATCCTGCCGAATTTCATAGGACTTATCAGACAGGATTATGGTTTTTAGCTTTTCCAAATATTCCAGTAGCAAATAGGCCCTTTTGAGCCGATCGGATTCGGCAAACGCCCGCTCGAGCCGGTTTAAATCCGGCAGGGCTTCCGTCCTGAGTTGCGCCAGGTATGCTTTCAGTTCCATTAAATCGAAATTATATTTCTGATTCAGAAGCTTATATAAAATACAGGCCAGTTCAACGCGTTCCCGATCCAGATTGGAAACATCGTTAAGGTCTGCCAGCCATTGCTTGACTTTTTCTTCACCGGTAGCAAGCAAATCACCCGGAATGCGAACACCCTTTTCTTTTAGCAGGGTCATAATTTTGAAAACACCATCGATATAGGGCCCATCGGTATCGAGCTGGTCATAAATTGAAGCTGGAACATAATGCGCCAGGTGTGTTTTATCTCGATTGCACCAGAAATGAAGTGTGGCTTCCATCAGATCAATAATTCGGTTGCTGCTTTCCACGTGGCTTTGTTTTCTAAGAAAGTGGATGAGGATGTCCCGCCGTTGGGTAATTTCGTCAATCCGTGTTGAAATATCTCGCAATCGACCTTCGGCACCAATATCATTAAAATAGACAGGAAAAAGCCGGGCAAGTTGTTTGGCCAGGTTATAAACAGAACCGATACGCTTGTTTAAAAATTGGGTAATATCGCGTGGAAAAAGATCTATATCTTTGATAAATACGCCGCACAGGGACAGATGAATAATCAGAGCGGAGAGCAATCGAATCGACTGTTTTGGGTTTAATTCGATCAGCTCCAGCCAGGTTCGAATGTTTAGGATGTGCGTCTTGTTAACCTGGACTTGCCATTCATTGCTTACACCTTGAATGTTGGGCTCTGCAAAACCCAGATCGATGACCGAATCAATGAAATAATTGATAAGATCAATTTCATCCGTTTCATAAACGCCCTTGCCCATATTCAGCACGCAATTGAGTGCTGTAGCCGGGTACATACCGGCCTGCACCTTTAAAATAGAAAAGGTTTTCCGGATCAGGTTTTGAATATAACGGTAATTTTCATGCTCGATGATCCAACCAATCGTCCGATTGATATCCCTTAAGGTTTCCTCGTGAATGAGGGACAGGCCGTTAATACTCATTACATGAAACAAAAAAATAAGTTTAAGATGCCGGCCGTGCCCGCTTTTTCCCCCTTTTTTCAACAATGCGAGGGGTATCTGGCGGTATTCCGCTGCAATCTGATGAAAGCCGGGAAATTTTAATAAAGACGTCAGGACCTCATCGGGCTTCAGATTCTGCGTGTCTTCAATGCGGTCCAGCTGATGATTCCAATTTTCAAGCCGCTGATGCGAAATGTTTTTGAAAAATTCCCCATAGGAATTTTGCGGATCAATTTCAGAAACTTCTTTTTGAAACCATGACTGCGGATCCTTCTCGCTTAACCAGTAACGATAGGTGAAGCGCAGGAATCTTGTCACCAGCGGATTGACCGAATTAAAAACACCATCGGCTTTAGGGGCGTGGTTTAAAAAGTTTTCTGCCAAACGGTTGATCTGATAATAGCTGCGTGTAAACAGCCCAAAAAGTTCATCTGATAAATCGAGGATTCGTAAAAAAGCGTTGTTGATATTCGGTAGAAATTTGTCTAGATCGGGGTCGGAATCCTTAACTATTTTTTGCAATAATAGCATAAGGTTATCAACTGCATCGATTTTAACATCAAATCCAATATCCGACTCAATCGCATTAAAAAAGATGTCACTCAGCAGACCGGCCGCATCCGGGCCCTTGGGATGATTCTTGATGAGGTGAAAATATTCAAGAGAATATTTTCGAGTTTCGCTCACGATAAAGCGCCAATTTTTATAAGGGTGGCAGAGTTCTTTCAGCAGGGTGTTCAACCCTTCCATTAAGCCGTAATACTTAGACAACACTTCCTGGAGGGTTGTATACTTTTCATCTATAGCGACATCAATATGATAGTCCGCCAGATTAATTTCGAGGGCTTTGGATTTAACTTTCACCGCTTGTTTTTCCTCAATGATACGGAAATCAAATTAAGATTTTAGACGTCAGGTGTTACTCCTTTGGTTCAAAGGTTCAACGTTCAAAGGTTCAGAGGTTAGATAACAACGGAAACAGGTCAGATATGATGGCGAAAAAACCAGAGGAAAGCATCTAAAGGCCAGAACCCTTGAACCCCTGAACCCAGAACCTCAGAACCTTGATAAGCGTATCAGAGATCAAGCGCAATTTCAAGGAAACTCAAGGGGTTCGCGGGTGGGAGACCGGTTCTCGAGGACATGAACCATTTTTTTTAATCCTACTCGTACTCGTGCTCGTCCTCGTTATTCGAGAAACTGAAACATAGTAGGATTTTTAAAAGTACAATTACGAGGACGAGGACGAATCAGGAATATCGAGGACGAGGACGATATTTTATTCGAATCATCGTACTCGTACGCGTACTCGGTTGCCGTTCAAAAATGCCTCCTTGCATGCAACAGGGTGAAAGGACCTTTTCCGATAAAGCTACCGTGATAACGCAATCAACCGGTACACCACCATCCCCGCCAGCCAGGCGATATCCTCCGGCGATAGACTTCCCCTGATATTTTCATTAAATACGATATTGGCCTCCGCTGGAAATTCGTCATCAGCAGCCCAAAGAATTATCCGCACGGGTATGTTGGGAAACGGCCGGAATTCATATCCCGCGTCTCCGGTATCAATCGTTTTGCCACCCAGGATTTCACCGGCTCGTAAAAGACCATCTACATTTTGACCGAAGACCTTCTTTAACGGATCGATCGCGCGCTTGACAAAAGCGCTGTAGTAAAATGATGCACCGGGTATCTCACGGTAGGATATCCAGTTATCGGTTAACGGAGCGGGAGCGGGAGACAGCATGTAGTGCAAAATCAGAATTTGCTCTTGAATCGGAACCTCTTCGGGGGACTCCGCTTCATCTTCAAATTCAAATTCAGGGAAACGGAAATGATATACACGGTTGAGAAAGGCGATCCGGAACCGGTCGGCTTCAGCGGATTCAAACCCTGTTCGCTGTGAAATCGTGTCGAAAGATACGGTTGCCAGCTTTTCGATCGCAAGCTTGCGTGCATTTTTGTAATCATCTATGCGGGGCATGGGGCGTGTTCCGGGTTACGGGTTGCGGGTTACGGGTTGCGGGTTGCGGGTTACGGGTTACGCGTTTAAACTTTAGCGAAAAATATCAGAATTTATCTCAACAAAAAAGTCCTACTTGTCACGAGAAGGACTTTTTTGCGATAATAGGCGTAAAGGAAAACGATCGTCATTCGGCTTATTCGTATTTCATTTCACTCACTTCAGAATCGGTTTTAACTCGCAACGCGCAACACGAAACCCGCAACTCGGTCCTAAATTTCAAGCCATGAATCCGAATACAGTGTTTTTCCTAAAATCACGTTGACGGTCTTGGCGTAACTCTGCATCTCCTCAGAAATCGAACCCATATCCGGTTCGTTGCCGTCCAGCATCCCGTATATCAAGTCAACGATGTCCTGGCGCCTGCCCTTGGCAATATCTATCAGCGTGTCATCCAACGGATCGGCAATAACGGAATACATTCCATATTTTTCAAGCATGACCATATAGGTCTGATTCAGAATGGGTCGCAGATGGTCCGGCGGCCCGTTTGAAATATTGGACAGGCCGCAGGTGCTTTTGGCCTCCGGCGTAATTTCAGGCAACATTTCTTGAAAGGTCATCAGGCTCATGAGCTGCGGTTGCTGGATGTTAACGGGGGTAACAATGCCGTCGACCCAGATTTTATCGTTGGGGATACCGGCTTCATTGGCAAAGTAAACCAGCTCAACGCACAGCGCCGCCCGTTCGTTTTCATCCCGCGGCAGTCCTTCCGGCCCCCACATCAGCGCAATAAAGTCCGCATTGTGTTCGGCGGCCAACGGAACCATGCGTTCGTATCGCTCAGGGCGAACCATAATGGAATTAATCAGCGGCGGCCGAGGGGTCTCCTTGTAGACCTTGAGTGCAGCCTCGATGGCATCGATATTGGATGTATCCAATGCCAGCGGTACATCCGAAACAACTTCTTGAACTGTCTGCACCACCCAGGGCATCAGTTCATGGCCGTCTTTTTTAGCCGGCCCGAGGTTGATGTCGATGTAATCCATCCCTTTTTCCTTCTGGAAAAGGGCTTCTTCCTGGATCGGCTTGGGATCTCTGTCTTTATAGGCGGTGCCGATCTTTTTAGATATGACGTTTAAGCTTTCTCCGATTAAATACATACACCCTCCCTCCCACAGGTTGGGGCTTCGCCCCAATTGGAATGTTGGAATGCTGGCCTCCGGCTCGTAGTTTCTATGGCTCGGAGAGAATATTGGAAATATGGTTTTTGACCTCCAACCCTTTGAGCCTATGGCCCCAAAAGGGTATTGGGCTGTTGGATTAATGGCAATAATCGCCCGGACGATAGAATTAAAAATGAATAAGATCTTTTTAAAGCCATTATTCCATTATTCCAGTAATTTTATTTTGCCTTGAGGAACCCGGGGATATGGGCCGCTTCTCTGGGACCCACGGTAATCGTCCAACCCGGCAATTCTTCCTCAACCTCCCCGGCGATGGCCGCGGCATAACCCGGAATAATGAGTTCCTGATGCTTGACCTTGTCAGCGATTCCGGATTTCTTGATAAACATGCCGACGTCATCACCCGCAAATTTCCCGGCCGCCCAGGCGGTCATTACCGAAAGCCCCTCGGAATCCTTGATCAGCAAATATGACGGAATCCGGCTGCCTTCAATTTCACCGGAAACGATAAAGTACGTCAGTGCGAAATTGGTGGTCACCAGCACCGGTGAATTTTCATCCGGATTATTGATTTCATAGATGCCTTCAGTCACCGTCATGGGCCGCTGGGGATCGGTAAAAATGTTCAAGCGTTCGAGCAGAAGCGGAAACAGACTTTCACCGGCAAAATCCGAGAGGACAACAATGCCGCCGTATTTAGCGATAAATGTTGCGCCAAGCACGGTCTCCATGTCCAGATTGGACGCCATCTCACTCGGAAAGGTGATGGTCGGAAAGCCCGCCGAACGATTCAGGTCTTTTAAGGCCGCCCGGCGAATGGCCACCTGGTCCTGATGGGCCTGTTTAATTTCCCTGGAACCCGGATCCAGAACAATATCTTTAACGCCCATTTCGGTGAGTTTTTCAGTCAGGGGAACCAAACCTTCCACCGAATCGGCCCGCACTGCCAGGGGTAAATTCTTTTCTTTGGCTAAAGCGCCCAGTTCGTCCACATTGTTGTCCGTGGCGGCATACATCAAGGGGCGCTTGAACCCGCAAACATCAACGGCCGCCTTCATCACCCCGGGGTCTTCAGTCATCAATACCAGATTAAATTCAGAGGTTTCGGCAATTTTCTTAGCGGCATCGGCAAACGCATCCTTGTCGCCGTTGACATCTTTTAACGCCACCAGTTCCGGTCGGAGATTTAATCCGACCCGTTCGAACTGAAATGCATTCCAGGTCTTTAACTTGGTTGCAAGATCCGAATCCTCAATGTCGGATCCGACCGTGGCAGCCAGGAGGGTCGGATTATAAAAGGTCTTTTCATGACGATACTGGACGGTTTCCCCACCCGCAGTAGCGGCACGCACGCCCTTTCCGACGGCTATCGGTCGT
>Ga0255055_10002352_pt1 | contig 13391 bp, 7 predicted proteins | sample JV7_2_27_MG_FD_188633 | JGI IMG/M metagenome (GOLD analysis project Ga0255055, IMG submission 188633) | Seawater microbial communities from Jervis Inlet, British Columbia, Canada - JV7_2_27 | ecosystem: Environmental > Aquatic > Marine > Inlet | place: Canada: British Columbia | collected...
AAGGCCGAGGACTATAGGTTCACTAAGGATATTGTGTAGCTTTTAGGACCAAATATTCTTTTTAAGGAAATATAACTTTTGGGGATATAAAATTCGAATATCGAATGACCAAAATTCAAAACCGTTTATGCCTGAATGTAGCTTTTGATGAAATTGTTTTTGTCATTGCGACATTCGGATTTAGAATTTGTTTCGAATTTGGTGCTTCGGATTTCGAATTTGCCGGACTAGCTACAACGCAGAAAACCAAAACCTGCTTGCATAGGGCTGGTCCGGACAAGGAGGAATGACATGAAAATAGGCATCGTTGGCGCCGGAGCGATGGGCAGTCTGTTTGGCACTCTTCTTGCCGAATCCGGTAATGAGATATGGCTATGTGATATCCGGGAAGACCATATTCGTGCTGTGAACCGGGATGGCCTCATGGTCGAATATGAGGCCAAAACCCGCCGGGTTAGGCTAAATGCCACCACTAACCCGGATAAAATCGGCAAATGTGAACTGGTTCTGATTTTTGTAAAATCGACCCAAACCGAATCTGCCGCTAAAATAGCCGCACAGTTGTCTGATCGCCACGGTTTTGTGATGACGCTTCAAAACGGCATGGGCAATGCCGATACGATTGCAGCAACCGTGGAATCCAATCGGATCCTGGTCGGCACAACATCCCATGGGGCCACCCTGCTGGGTCCGGGAAATATTCGTCATGCCGGTAAAGGGCCGACGATCATCGGCAGCTGGGCCGGCGCTGATAAGGAATTTAAAATCGCCCGGCACACCGCTGACCTGTTCACGCAGGCCGGAATTGAAACCACCGCGGTTGAAGACGTTCGCGCTGTGATCTGGGATAAACTGCTCGTCAATGTAGGGATCAATGCCATCACGGCTTTAACCGGCATCAAAAACGGCCAAATCCTCGACCTCGAATCGACCCGTGAACTCAGTTACTTAGCAGTAGAAGAAGCAGCGGCGGTGGCGCGGGCTCAGGGAATCGAAATCGATGAAGATCCGATGTCCCATATATTTCAGGTGGCCGTGGCCACTGCGCCGAATCGCTCTTCCATGGGGCAGGATGTAGATCATCGCCGGCCGACCGAGATCGGTTCCATAAACGGTTTTGTTGTACGCGAGGCCAGTCTGATGGGAATCACCGCACCGGTGAACCAGACGCTAACCGCACTGGTGCAGACGATGGAGTATCATTATAAATGACAGGGAATGAGGGCGACACTTTATTCTCCTTATCGTACTCGTCCTCGTACTCGTCCTCGTGCTCGTCCTCGTACTCGTCATTCGTAATCGACCATAAAGCAAATACGAGAACGAGGACCGCTGCGCTGAGGACGAGGACGATCCATAAAGCCGGACCGCCTTTAGCGCGATCCCGAAAAAGAAAACTAGCAGAAGGAGTGGAGACAAATGAGCAATAACGTAACGATACCCGACATCCAACAGGCCAAAACAGAGGGCCGCAAGCTGGTCATGGTCACGGCCTATGATTATCCGTTCGGTTTGCTGGCTGACCAGGCTCAAGTCGACCTGGTGCTGGTGGGAGATTCGCTGGGCATGGTGGTCATGGGTTTAGATGGTACCGTTGAAGTCACCATGGAACACATGATTCACCATATCAAAGCGGTTGTACGTGGCTGCAAGGGTCCGCTGGTTATTGGTGATATGCCTTTTATGAGCTACAACACCTCAATCCGTGAAGCCATCCACAACGCCGGTCGACTGATGAAAGCAGGCGGTTGCGATGCGATCAAACTTGAAGGCGGTGTTGACTTTGCTCCCACCATTGAAGCGATTGTAAAAGCCGGTATACCGGTGCAGGGCCACATCGGCCTCACCCCTCAGACAGCCAGTGCACTGGGGGGGTTCAAAATGCAGGGCCAAGATGCAGAGGCAGCCAAACAGATTATTGATGACGCCGGAAGCCTGCAGGGCGCCGGTGTGTTTTCAATTGTTTTAGAAGCGGTACCGGCACCCCTTGGCGGATTGGTCTCAGAAGCGGTTGACGTCCCGGTCATCGGCATCGGCGCCGGCCCGGATGTAGATGGGCAGGTGTTGGTCACCCATGACATGCTCGGACTGTTCGACAAATTTGTGCCCAAGTTCGTTAAGCAATATACTCAACTTCGAACCATTATCCTTGACGCCATGAAAGCATATAAAAAAGAAGTGCAGGAGGTGGCTTTCCCGGGACCGGAGCATTCATTCAAAATGCCCGAGGAAGCACTGGCTCAGCTCAAAAAAATGATGGACGACTAGTCGTCCGGTTCAAAGGTTCAACGTTCAGAGGTTAGAAAACAGAAGACAGAGGTCGGAGGACAGATGGCAGACGAAAACTGGATAGTAGGCCAGCTCTTTGCGGCTGCCAAAAACCAGTGCCTGACGGCCGAACCTTTGAACCCCTGAACCATGAACCTTTGAACCAGAAACTTTATCAAATTTGATAAAGTTTCAGGGGCTCACCGGCAAGTTGCTGATTGGCTTCTTTTAGTTTTTCTTCATTCGAAACAACGGCGACTGCCTGTTTTTCAGGCGCGGTGACAAAATATTTTTCGGCAGCCTGCCTGACATCTTGACGCCTCAAAGACAGCAATCTTGTTTTAAACTGACTGCGAATTTCATCAGACAAAGAAACAATCTTGCGATAAAATGCTTTCCTGGCGGCCGGTCCCGGCGGATCCGGCTTATCAATCTCGGAGCACATCTGCAAAACAGCCTCCTTAACATCCTCATCGGAATAATTGCCGCCACGGGCAAACCGGGCGGCACCCTCATAAACCTTCAAAGTGGTAACAAGGTGGGGATCCCGGTAAGAGGCGAAACCAAACAGTCCGTCTTCCGGGCTGTATATGGCAAATCCGCCATAGGCCCCTCCCTTTTCCCGAATTTCACGATGCAAATACATGGATCGGAGGATCTTGCTGATAACTGCCAAGGCCGGAGCATCCGCATGGGTCATGCGGACCGTCTCAAAGGTCTGGGCCACAAACGATACAGCGGTTGACGTGCTCCAGCCTTCTCGCAGGATTTTATTATCCATGCTGATATCGGGTGGACCGAATCCAGCGGTCTGACCACCTCCAAGCTGTTCGAAAATAGCTGCAGCCGAAGCGCCGGCAGCCGGCAGGCTACCTTCCTCCCCGATGAGTGCCATCTGAAAATTGTTGCGGGCAAAGAGCTGACTTCCGATAGCCGTCAAATCCCGGCACAATGCGGACATTTTTTTGTTGGTGAGGTTATCGCTTAACCGCTTGATGACTTTCAGTTGATGGATACCGCTCCAGGATTCGCTCAGGGCACGGGTGCGTGAAAAGTTTCTGGATGCGGCCGAGATGGCCAACCGATGACCGTTGTGCACAATCATGGATTGCAGACCCGCACGATATTGGTTCAACAGGCTTTTTAAGCGCGAATGGTCGCTGAACTCAAAGTGAGCGATCAACTCCTGGATGATTTCAAACATCTTCTCTTGGTTCCGGACGAGACATTTCCCGTTAAAGGAAATAAACGGCAAACAGTTCCCGTCCGGTTCATAACTTGTCCGAGCATGTGTCGCTACGCCGATACCGCCGGTATAAGCATCGATCCGCCGTGCCACCTCGGTGTAATCATGTAACGAAGTACCTGCCCGGGTCAGGGCATAGCAAAAAAACGGGACCCATGGAACCAGCTCCCGGGAAAGGACGCCGGTTCCGGCTGAAGCGGCGAAATAAAAAATTCCGGAAGTCGGCTGGTTGTAAATGGAGACGGCCGACTCAGCGTCATAGGCTGTTTCTTTAACAATCGGAACCAAAGGCGGAATATCTTCTCTTTGTAACGTAGGCAGACAGGATATATCATCTTCGGTTTCCTGCCGAAGCTGCAAGGCTTTGGCATCTTGCTGGATTTTTTCAATTCTGGAACGGGACAGGCTTTTTTGGGTTTGCTCTAATTGGCTCTGCACGCGAAGCGTTTCATTTTGCTCCATTTGTTGATCCGGTACCATGGTGAGCCGGATCCGATGAGAGTTGGTCAGCAAGCATTTTTCAATCAGGTTTTCAAAAAAAGGCTCCTGTTTCATGACGTCACGCAGCTTTTTTAGATCATCATCGAATTTTAAAATCTTTAGGGGGTCTCCGCCATGCAACCAGGAGCCGGCAGATGCCAGTAGCAGTTTAATCCCATAAGGATACGGTGTGTTGGTTATCTCCTTGCGATGGAACTCGATCTGGTGAATGGCTGAATCAACCAATTGTTTGTCGATACCATTATTGACAAGATCGGTCAGCGTCTCAAAGATGATGGTTTCGATTTTTTCGGCAGAATCCTTTTCAACATCCTTTAACCCGCTGACAAAGGCCGTATCCCGGTTGTCAGCGTCAAAACCGCTGCCATCACTCATGGCGGATCCAAGCCCTGAATCTATGAGGGCTTTGCGAAGCGGCGCTGCGGAATTTCCCAGCAGAATCTGTTCCAGCAACGATAGGGTCAGGACATCAAAGGCATCTTTAATATCCGCGGTAAGCCATGCCACGCAAACCTGACATTTTTTAGATGGATCCTCATTGGCCTGCAACGGATATGGAAATATGCCCGACCGCGGCTTGCGCCAACGCGATTGCGAGGGAACATCGGTATCGGGAGTGATGCGCTTAAATTTATTTAAAACCGTATCTTCGATAACAGCCAAACTTTCCGCTATGGGCAAATTACCGTAAGTATAGAAAAACGCATTGCTGGGGTGATAATAGCGCCGATGGAATTCTTTGAGTTGCGCGTAGGTCAACGATGGAATTTCCGCCGGATCACCACCGGAATTGTAATGATAGGTTGTAGAAGGATACAATTCTTTTTGAATCGAGCGAACCATAACCTGATCCGGCGAAGACATGGCCCCCTTCATTTCATTGTAGACAACACCTTTATAGGCCAACCGGAACTGGCCGGAATCACTTGCATCAAAATCGCCCTCAATTTCCAGACGATGACCCTCTTGCTTAAAACTCAGCTCGTCTAATATGGGGAAAAAAGCGGCATCCAAATAAACGTCCATAAGGTTGTAATAGTCTTTTTGATTCTGAGTCGAGAAGGGATACATGGTCCAATCTGAGGCGGTGAAGGCATTCATGAAGGTGCTCAGGCTTCTTTTGAGCATCGAAAAGAAAGGATCGCGCACTGGATACTGATTGGAACCGCATAGGACGGTATGCTCAAGAATATGAGCAACACCGGTCGAATTCACCGGTACGGTTTTAAAAGCAACACTGAATGTATTTTCCGCATCTTTGTTGCTGACATGAATATGGCGCGCACCGGTTTTTAGATGCTCGAAATCATAAAAATAAGAACGAATCCCCTCAAGCGGCACAACCCGCTTAACTAAATAATTACGAACATTGTCACCCGGGTGAAGGTTTGAATTATTAGGATCCCCAAATTTGCTCATAATCATAATCCTATTAATGATAGAAGCTATCTCAATCCGCCTCCGGCGGATTAACTCCCGATGGTAAAGTTTTAAACCTATAAAAAGTGCTTACAACAACAAATGAGCTAAAATTAAAAATGATCTAAAATGCCTAAAATTATGGTCTCGCTACGCTCCATCTTTTATTTTAAATTTGATAGAATTCCTCAACTTTAGGCATTTTAGATCATTTTAGGCATTTTAGGCAATTCTAGCTTTAGAGCACCTTTGGAACTTTTTTCTCTGTCTTCCAAGATGAACTGCTAATTTTGAGATAGCTTCTGGCTTCATGCAGCCACGTATATGCCGCGACTCTTGCGCTTAATTTTACCGGTTTTATTTAATCGAAAAATGATATTGCGAATCTTTTTATCTCCAAATCCGGTTTTGGCCTGAATGTAAGAAAATCCTAAGCCCTGTCGCGACCGCTTGATCGCATCAAACACCATATCCACTGCGGTAACGGCGGTTTTGGATGGGCCAACATGCCCTTTCACAGGATACCCCCCGCTTGCCATGGCAGCTTCAATCAGATTTTCCAGTCGATCCAATTTAGCCATCACTTTATCGACATCTTTTTTTGTGGGGATATTGTAATTCTGCATGAAAAACTTTACCATGGCATCGAAACTGATAGTTTTTCCTTTTTTTGTTGGCATGGAATCCTCCTTGAACTAGGTGGTGAGTAAATATGAAATTGTGACCATGGATAAATCTAGAAAATTTGATGTAAAAACTAATTATAAAACATAAAAAAGTCAAGACATGACATCTCCCAAAGTATTGCTGAATGCATGGAATTTAAGGCCTAAAAAAAAGTTGGGGCAGCATTTTCTGGTAGACCCCTCTGCCGCCGACATGATTGTTAGCCGTTCAAAAATAACATCGGACGACACCGTGATGGAAATTGGAGCGGGTTTGGGAGCGCTAACCATACCGTTGGCAAAGGCCGCCAGGCAGGTTTTTGCTGTGGAAACCGATTCACAGCTGACAAAGTTGCTCAAGACCGAATTGATCGTCCATGATCTAACAAATGTTGAAATCATCGAAAATAATATACTTGACGTAGACATCCATGCACTGGCAAAAAAAATCGATCGTCAAATAATTGTGACCGGAAATCTACCCTATAATATCTCCTCTCAAATCCTTATCCAACTCATCCATACGAGAAAGGACGTAAAGCGGGCAATCCTGATGTTTCAAAAGGAACTGGCCCGGCGTATTACGGCAACGCCAGGCAACAAGGATTACGGGAGACTGACAGTTATGCTGGGGTATTGTGCTGAAATAAAATCAATTGCGACTATGACAGCTTCACTTTTTTACCCTGTACCCAAAGTCGACTCTGAGGTTGTCGAAGTCAATTTTAAGATCTCACGAGAATATCCGCCACATGATGAAACTATGCTTTTTCAGGTAATCAAGGGAGCGTTCGGTAACAGGCGCAAAACACTTAAGAATGCGCTTTCGGCCAGCGGTCTTCATATTGAGCCACAGATAGCCCGGCAAGCATTGATTGCAGCAAAAATCGATCCCACACGACGCGCTGAAACTCTCACTGTCTCAGAATTTGTAACACTTCAAAGTTGTTTAGCGCAGATCCTCAAAGCACCATAACCACTAGAACCCATCTTAAAAATACCAAACACGAGGACGACGACGAGTACGAGTACGAGGAAGAACTTTGCATAGCTTCGTACTCGTACTCGTGCTCCTCCTCGTCCTCGTCCTCGATAACGGTATTTTTGAGATAGCTTATAGTGTATAGTCCATTGGGCAACTCACGGAATAATGGAATGGTAGGCTATAAAATAAACGACAGTTCTCCGAATCCCTCTTGACCCCGCGACCCAATAATATTATGTTTTATATAGAAAAAGCATAAAAATTACTTTTATATGCCTATTTTAAAAGGAGGATTCAATGGCAGTTAAAATACTGATTCGGAGAACTGTACCGGAGAATAAGGCAAGGCAGATGATCTCCCTCTTCCGGAAGATGCGAACGCTTGCAAATGAACAGCCCGGATACATTACAGGAGAAACAATGAGAAATCTAGAAAATCCGGATGAATTCCTGGTGATCAGCTCATGGGAAACATCGGATGATTGGAAACGGTGGGTGCAAAGTAATGAGCGCCAGCAGATTCAAAGCGAGATCGATGACCTGCTGGGCGGTAGCACCGCTTACGAGATTTTTCATTACGGGTTTGCGGAGTAAAGGGTAATTCTGTCCAGGCCGCTGTAGTCTTTCATTACACACTTTGGCCAATAAATCTCAAAGTCATGTAAATCTTGGAGCATTGGAGTAATGGAGCGATGGAGTAATGAAAAATCATCTTTTGGAGTTCGTTTAAGCCCTCCCAACACTCCAATACTCCAGCACTCCAACACTCCTGATCGTTAATTTAAAATAGCCCGTTGGATCCATCCGGATAGCCGAATAGGTTCTTGTTCGCATTGGAGATCGCTTACATATTCTCCGCGATCGATACCGTTCGATCCCCCAACATATTGACGTAGCTTCCCATCTCATTATCGTACCATCCATAGATAACTGCCTGGGTTACCGGAACCCGGATAATCATATCCTGGGGGTTCGCTAACGCTACTTTCTCAATACCCGGTACTTTTTGCAAATCAATAGACGCCTCTGCTGTACGCGTGTGGGTTTCATAACCTTCAATTATAGCTGCAACCCGCGGCAGCCCGATAATATCACAGGAAACATTTTGTTTGTTCGTGTAATGGAGGTACCCATGAGCGCTTTGCGTGGCCGCGGCGTCAAATATGTCATTGATCGTATCGCGGGTGATAAATGGCCCGGTCGGTTCTTCTTGAAAATTGACAACCAAAATAATCAAAGATCCGGTCGTAACCGGGATCCGGACCGATTCAGCGATAAAGGCGATTTCTTCCATTTCCGGAATCACCAATCTCAATGCCTTGGCAGCACCGGTGGTGGTTAAAATGATATTGTTCATAATACTTCTATTTTTTCTAAGATCCGTCTTTCCTGTTTTCGGAAGTCGATCCAAAACCTCCTGAGATCCGGTGGCGGCATGAACTGTGGCCATGGATGCTGACATGATCTTTTTGGGGCCGAAGGCGTTGACCAAAGGTTTCATCATATGTGCCAGGCAGGTAGTCGTGCAGGAAGCATTTGAAATAAGCATATGGCGTCTCGCATCATAATCATTTTCATTAATCCCCATCACCGTGGTCACTGCATCTTGCGGGGCGGAGGCGCCCTTATCTTTTAGTTTAAACGGGGCTGATATGATCACTTTTTCAGCACCGGCCTCAAAATGACCCCTCAGAGAACCCCCGGGATTGTCAGGTTCCAGTTCCGGATCAAGAAACTGACCGGAAGTGTCAACAACCAGGCGAACGCCTAGATCGTGCCATTCAATCTCAGCCGGATTTCGATGTGATCGCAGAAAGCGTACCTTAATCCCATCAACCCGCATCGAGCCGCTTTCCTGATCCAGGTCGCTGATGACCGGCTCGGCACTATGTCCATGAAGGTAACTATGCAGCCAGCCGTAAGTTGAATCGCGTTCAACGTAATGGGCAATGTCGTGTATGGAGGATCCGGGTTGTCGTCCGATATTGATGATAATATCATCAAAATATTTACGGCCGACATGGTGCCAAAGCGTCAGTTTGCCGATGCGGCCAAACCCGTTCACACCCAATATCTTCGCATTTGAACGTAAGGTATCCGTGCCCATATTCAAACTACCCCTTTCGAGTGTCTTAGAAGTTTTTTTTGCTTATTTTATGGCAAAACAATTGTATAATGATTGAATATTGAAAATTGTATATTGTATATTTGTGGATGTCGCTTCGCTCCGTCATTTTTATTATAGGTTTGTTTATAATTGATGCGCCGCAGGCGGACCTTAAATATTCAATATTCAATCGAAAATATTCAATTTTAGCTAGGTTTCCTCAACTTTAATGAGCCCTTGATAAACCGATCCTTCCTGGCCATCAATGCTGATGTGTTCACCGGATTTTATTTTCAACTGATTAAACTCGCAGTATTTTTCCTTTTCATGGCAATCAAGATTTGTGCAGCTCACAACGCACGTCTTACCCAGACGATGCGCAATAACGGCCGCATGCGAAGTCAGCCCTCCCCGGGCGGTCAATAAGCCATCGGCGGCATGAATTTCCTGGATATCATCCGGAACGGTATCGTTGCGGGCAAGTATCAAACTGGCAACCGGATCCATGACCCGCCATTCTTCGATCTCTTCCAGTGTAAAAACCAGACGGCCGCTCATTGCGCCGCCACTAACACCAACACCGTGGCCCAGATAGACTGCCTGGCGATCTTCTTCAAAATCGAAGGTCAACACCTTTTTGCGTTCGCGAATGGCCATATCTCGGGTTTGGAGCAAATACAAGTCTTCGCTTGATGGCCCTTCAAAGGTAAACTCCATTTCTTGGGGACTCCAGCCCCTTTCATCAATCAGGTCATGCGCCCAGTCTTTTAGTTCCCGATAAATTTCCGGAAAGTGGGTTTCCAAGGTTATATCGGTTTCCCGCATTTCGATTTCCTGCTGGAAAAGCGAGATCGGCATGGTCTTAACCAGTCCGGCGACCACATCTTCTCCCTGGTTGCCGATGGTAAAGTCGCCCCACAGTTTCAGGGTATCACCGGACCACCTGGGATTATGGGTAAAGACAACCCCGCTGCCTGATTGCTGAGATATATTTCCATAGACCATTGCCTGAACGGTAACGGCCGTGCCCCAGTCCTCTGAAATCCCGATAATTCTCCGATAGGCCATGGCCCTCGGAGATTCCCAGGAGGCCAAAACCCCTTTAATCGCCAGGTGCAGTTGTTCGTAGGGCGTTTCAACCACCTCGATACCCGCATCAACAATCATGTCCTTGTACCTCAGCGTAACTTCCCGCATCTGAGCCCCGGTAAATTCTCTTTTTAGCGGAATGCCCAGCCGTTGTTTGGAGTCGTTGATAATCGCATCAAAATCATCTCGCTTCAGGCCAAAAGACATACCGTAGCACTGTAAAAACCGGCGATAATTATCCCAGGCAAACCAGGCATTGCCTGTCTTTTTGGCAATGCCTGCGGTAATTTCTTCATTGTTGCCGACATTCAGCAGGGTATCCATCATCCCGGGCTGCGATATAGAGGACCCGCTGCGCACCGACAGCAATAAAGGGTTTTGGCTATCCCCGAAAATCTTACCGGTGGCTTTTTCAAGAGCTGAAATGTTTTGGTTAATTTGCTCTTTGAAATTTTGCTCTGCCGCAAGATAGCTTTCAATAATCTCCCGGCAACGAAATACTTCGGTCGTGATGATAAAGCCCGGCGGCACCGGATACCCAAAACGTTTGAGCCTGATCAGGTTGAGTCCTTTGTTCCCCAGGTAAATGATTCCGGTGAGTCGGGCAAGGGAGGCGTCGATCGGCGTAATGGCATTGTGGGGATCATAGAGCAGAAGCTGTTGAAGCTTATTTTTTGATAACTTGTATGACTGCGTAAAAAGCGTACTGAGGATTCGGCTTAAAAACAAATCGAGCTGTTGCAGGCCCAGAGTGAGCGCGATTCGATCGCGGAAAAATATTTCTGATACCCGATGCGGCAACTTTTCCGGGTCAATGGCCTCTGCCTGGGGCAAAAATTTCGGCAGCAAGCTGTCAACCGAAATTTGAGATAAAATTCGGGTCAAGTTTTGGCCGTGAATATTATTAAAGTAATCATGGATGATGTTCTTTACAGCCTGGGCAAATCCTTTAAAAATGTCCAGATACTGGGTTAAGGTAAATCCTTTATCTTCCAGGGAATGCGCCAGAAACTCGAGCTGACGTTCGAATTCTACCGATGATATCCCGTCCAGTTTCAAAGCCTTATCAAAGAGCCTTAACAAACTGTAAATTTGATGAAAGGTGGCTTTGGTAATTAAGCTGAGATCAATTTTTTCAACCAGCTCCTCCAAAAGGACACTAACCACAGCTTCGATTCTAAACGAAAGCCCCAGGCAGTCAAATTTCATTTCGTGATAACTGCCATACATGGATGGGATATCGATCGTAATATGTCTTTTCTTATAAATATCCTGTCGAATTTCATAAGACTTATCGGACAGGATTATGGTTTTTAGCTTTTCCAAATATTCCAGTAGCAAATACGCTCTTTTGAGCCGATCGGATTCGGCAAACGCCCGTTCGAGGCGGTTTAAATCCGGCAGGGCTTCTGTCCTGAGCTGCGCCAGGTAGGCTTTCAGTTCGATTAAATCGAAATTATATTTCTGATTCAGAAGCTTATACAAGATAACGGCCAGTTCAACGCGTTCCCGATCCAGATTGGAAACATCGTTAACGTCTGCCAGCCATTGCTTGACTTCTTCTTCGCCGGCAGCAAGCAAATCACCCGGAATGCGAACGCGCCTTTCACTTAAGTGGGTCATAATTTTGAAAACACCATCGATATAGGGCCCATGCGTATCGATCTGGTCATAAATTGAAGGTGGAACATAATGCGCCAGGTCTGTTTTATCTCGATTACACCAGAAATGAAGCGTGGCTTCCACCAGATCAATAATCCGGTTGCTGCTTTCCACGTGGCTTTGTTTTCTAAGAAAATGGATCAGAATATCCCGACGTTGGGTGATTTCGTCAATACGCGTGGAAATATCCCGCAATCGACCTTCGGCACCAATATCATTAAAATAGACGGGAAAAAGCCGGGCAAGTTGTTTGGCAAGGTTATAAACAGGACCGATACTATTGTTTAAAAATTGGGTAATATCGCGCGGAAAAAGATCTATATCTTTGATAAATACGCCGCACAGAGATAGATGAATAATCAGTGCTGAGAGCAATCGAATCGATCGTTTTGGGTTCAATTCGATCAGCGCCAGCCAGGTTCGAATGTTTAAGATATGCGTCTTGCTGACCTGGATCTGCCATTCATTGCTTACACCTTGAATGTTGGGTGCTGCAAAGCCCAGATCGATAACCGAATCAATGAAATAATTGATAAGATCAATTTCATCCGTTTCATAAACGCTTTTTCCCATATTCAGCACGCAATTTAGTGCTGTGGCCGGGTACATACCGGCCTGCTCTTTTAAAATAGAAAAGGTTTTCTGAATCAGGTTTTGGATATAACGGTAATTTTCATGTTCGATGATCCAACCGATCGTCCGATTGATATCCCTTAAGGTTTCCTCGTGAATGAGGGCCAGGCCCTCAATACTCATTATATGAAACAAAAAAATAAGTTTAAGATGCGGGCCGCGCCCATTTTTGCCCCCTTTTTTCAACAATGCGAGGGGTATCTGGCGGTATTCCGCTGCAATCTGATGAAATCCGGGAAATTTTAATAAAGACGTCAGGACCTCATCAGGTTTCAGATTCTGCGTGTTTTGAATGTGATCCAGCTGATGATTCCAATTTTCAAGCCGCTGATGCGAAATATTTTTGAAAAATTCCTCATAGGAATCTTGCGGATCAATTTCAGAAACTTCTTTTTGAAACCATGACTGGGGATCCTTCTCACTTAACCAGTAGTTATAGGTGAAGTGAAGGAATCTAGTCACCAGCTGGTTGACCGAATTAATAACACCATCGGATTTAGGGGCGTGGTTTAAAAAGTTGTCTGCCAAACGGTTGATCTGATAATAGCTGCGTGTAAATAGTCCAAAAAGTTCATCGGATAAACCGAGGATTCGTAAAAAGGCGCTGTTGATATTCGGCAGAAATTTGTCCTGATCAGGGTCGCAATCTTTAACTATTTTTTGCAATAATAGCATAAGGTTATCAACTGCATCGACTTTAACATCAAATTCAATATCCGACTCAATCGCATTAAAAAAGATGTCGCTCAGCAGACCGGCCGCATCCGGGCCCTTGGGATGATTCTTCATGAGGTGAAAATATTCAAGAGAATATTT